>ERZ1026886.340-NODE-340-length-25496-cov-3.975080_pt1 | contig 25496 bp, 17 predicted proteins | sample MGYA00380173_ERZ1026886 | MGnify/ENA primary metagenome ERZ1026886 (study PRJEB33269, sample SAMEA4719809) | human gut metagenome | biome: human-associated habitat; feature: organic feature; material: feces | place: Cameroon | collected 2013-10 ... | reverse complement strand
AGGAAAACGGCAGCATAAATGAAAATGAGGAAGGCCAAAATGCCAATGGTCAAAAACGTCATGCGCCATCCGAGATGAAGCCCGATGATGCGCCCGATGGGCATTCCCAGAACCATGGCCACCGACGAACCTGTCACCACCATACTCAAAGCCAGTGCACGATGCTTCTCTGGAGCAATACGCACAGCGATAGGCGAAACAATGGACCAAAAAACGGAATGGGTGCAAGCCACCCCGATACGCGAACACATCAGCATGGCATAGCTGGAGGAACAGAACGACAACACCTGGCATACGCCAAAAAGACCTATAAGCCAAAGCATGAGCTTACGCAATTCCATGCGCGAGACAAGAATCATCAACGGGAGCGAAAGAAGCATCACCATCCAAGCATATACGGAGATGAGAAGTCCCACGGTGGCTTCCGTCAGGTGAAACTCGGTCTGGATATCCGTGAGCAGACCGATGGGAATGAATTCGGACGTGTTGAAAATGAAGGTGCAACAAGTGAGCCCGAACAAGGCGAGCCAAGTGCGCAGAGTCATACGTATTTCCATTGACAAAAGTGCTTGAGTTTAGTGTGTGTGTGTTTCCGGGTGCAAAATTACTCATTTTCCGCTTCTCATCACACAGCCGTAAACCAAAAAGGAACGTGCAATAGAGTCTGGACCTATCACACGTTCCTTTTTATACACGTCAAAGCCATAAAGGCACCATCTATTCCGAAAGTTTTTCTCGCAGGAAACGGGCCGTATACCCCTTGTCCTGCTGCGCAACCTCCTCTGGTGTTCCGACTGCCACTATTTCTCCACCTTCGCGTCCGCCCTCCGGTCCAAGGTCGATCACGTGGTCCGCACATTTCACCACATCGAGATTATGCTCAATGATCACAATCGTGTGGCCACGCTCAATCAGAGCGTTAAAGGCATGAAGCAGACGGTTGATATCGTGGAAATGAAGACCGGTGGTAGGCTCATCGAAAATGAAGAGCGTGGGCACCGTCTTTTCCTGACTCAGATAGTAGGCCAACTTCACGCGCTGGTTCTCACCGCCCGAAAGCGTCGAACTCGACTGTCCGAGTTTGATATATCCCAATCCCACTTCCTGAAGCGGCTTGAGGCGCTGAACGATTTTCTTCTGCCCATGGAGAGTGAAGAATTCAACCGCCTGATTGACGGTCATCTCGAGAATGTCGCTGATGTTCCGCTCATGGAACTTCACGTCGAGCACTTCACGCTTGAAACGTTTTCCCCCGCAGGCTTCGCATTCGAGCACAAGGTCGGCCATAAACTGCATCTCCACCTTCACCACTCCGTCACCCTTGCATTCCTCGCAGCGTCCGCCTTCGGCATTGAAGGAGAAATAGGCTGGCGTGAATTCCATCTGACGCGACAAAGGCTGGGCTGCCATGAGCTTACGGATTTCATCATAAGCCTTGACATAGGTCACGGGATTGGAACGCGAAGAACGCCCGATAGGATTCTGGTCGACGAACTCAATGGCCTGCACCGCATCGAGGTCGCCCTCCAATCGAATGAACTCACCGGGGCGTTCGGCCACTTCGTCCTTGGCTCGCTTGAGGGCCCGGAAAAACACGTCGCGCACCAAGGTCGACTTGCCCGAACCACTGACGCCCGTCACCACGGTCATCACGTTGAGCGGAAATTCTGCATTCACACCCTTGAGGTTATTGGCGCGCGCACCGATGACGCGGATGCTGCGATTCCACACGCGGCGCGACTGCGGCACGGGGATGCGTTCAAGTCCGAGCAGATAATTGAGCGTGTGGGAAGTCAGAAGTTTCCCCTCGCTGGCAGTCTTTTGTTCCATGGCTTGTTCAATGGTGCCTTCAAACACCACTTCACCGCCCAACCGTCCGGCCTCGGGACCGATATCGATGATATAGTCAGCTGCACGCATGATTTCCTCGTCATGCTCCACGACAATCACCGTGTTGCCCAAATCGCGCAAAGCCTTGAGCACATGGATGAGACGCTCCGTGTCTCGCGAATGGAGTCCGATGCTGGGTTCGTCGAGGATGTAGAGCGAACCGACAAGCGAAGAACCCAGCGAAGTGGCCAAATTGATGCGCTGGCTTTCACCGCCCGAAAGGGAATTCGACAAGCGGTCGAGGGTGAGATAATCCAATCCCACTTCACAGAGGAAGCGCAGACGCGACCGGATTTCCGTGAGCAACCGTTTGCCTACGGCGGCATCGTGCTCGTTCAGTTGCAACTCCTCAAAGAAAGGGAGAAGGTCCTTGACGGGCATGCGCACCAGTTCGGTGATGCTGCGTCCGCCCACTTTCACATATTCTGCCTCAGGCTTGAGACGCGAACCGTGGCAAACAGGACACTCCGTTTTTCCTCGATACCGGGCCAGCATGACGCGGTATTGAATCTTATACTGGTTGCGCTCAAGCATCCGGAAGAACGCATCCACCGTCACCTGGTCCTCTTCGGGGCGGAGCTGTTCCTCGCGGTCGCCATGCCAGAGGATGTCGCGCTGCGCACGCGTCAGATTGAAATAGGGCTCATAGATGGGAAATCCCTTGGATGACTGCCTGCGGATGAACTCGTCCTTCCACATGCCCATTTTCTCTCCACGCCAGCACATCACGGCTCCGTCAAACACGCTCTTCGACGTGTCGGGCACCACCAGATGCTCATCAATGCCCATCACGCGTCCAAAGCCCTCACAACGGTCGCAGGCACCTACGGGTGAATTGAACGAGAACATGTGGTCGTCAGGTTCGCGGAAGGTGATGCCGTCGGCTTCGAAGCGGGTGCTGAAGCGATGGAGTATGCGAGCCGGATAGAATCGCAGGAGGCATTCGCCGTCGCCCTCAAAAAGAGCTGTCTGGATGGAGTCTGCCATACGGGTGAGGTTGTCCTTGTCGGAACGCACGGCCATACGGTCGATGAGGAGGAAAGCCTGCTGCAGCTGTTCAGGTTGCGGATCAGGAGCATCTGCGGCTTCGGGGGCGGGATGGTCAAGAAGAAAATCCTCCATGCTGACCACTTCTCCGTCGATGTCGAAACGTGAGAGTCCCTGCTGCATGTCGACCGTCACCTGTTCACGCCAAGTACGTCCAGGGCGCACCCTCATCGGAGCAAGCACCGTGAATCGCGTCCCCTCGCTATAGGTCAAGGCGCATGCCACAATGTCATCGACCGTGTGGCGTTTCACCTCCTGTCCGCTCACAGGCGAAAAGGTGTGGCCAATACGAGCGTAAAGCAAACGCATGTACTCATAAACTTCGGTGCTCGTGCCCACCGTCGAACGTGGGTTACGACTCGTCACCTTCTGCTCGATGGCAATGGCAGGCGGAAGTCCTTTGATGTAGTCGCATTCAGGTTTGTGCATGCGGCCCAGAAACTGTCGGGCATATGCCGAAAGGCTTTCCACATAACGCCGTTGGCCTTCGGCATAAAGCGTGTCGAAAGCCAACGATGACTTGCCCGACCCCGAAAGGCCGGTAAGCACAATGAGTTTGTTGCGGGGGATGTCGAGGGTCACGTTTTTGAGGTTGTTCACCCGAGCTCCTTTCACGCGTATCGTATCGTTCATGAGGTTGGTCATTTGTGTGTGTTGGAAGTAGCGAGCAAAGTTAACAATAAAAGTTGGAGGCGGTCCGCCCATGACTTGCTTTTTTGCTCGCCACGCGGATGTAGGGTAGGGGGAGGTTGCGGGCGCATCCCGTCCCCATACCATCTTCAATATATCCTTATTTCCTTTCAGTCCATTTCTCCGCCCCCCTTCTTCATGGGCATCCTCATAGGTCAGGTTTGCCTCTGTTCCATCGGTTGCATGGTTTGCGTTTCAGGTCATCGGAAGTTATCCCCATCCACACGCCTTCCTATGTTAACCATATATTCTCTTCTTTCTTTGAAAGGATATACTCTTGGAAAAGAAAGAATGTCATGATGCTTATAATGGTGTGTGGATAGTGTGGAAAGCTTTTTGGCTGAAAATTTGGCTATTTCGAAAACTGTTTTTCCACACCGTTTGCCCACACTTTTATCCACAGTTCCCAACCCTTGTTTTCCCTTTATTTTAAAGGGAGAGTGGGGGATGGATGTCAGCTTTGTCCACAGGGTGTGGAAAACTTTTGTTGATCAGAAAAAAGTTTGATTTCAGGTGATGAAATCCGTGGGCAATGGTATGGATAATTTGTGGATTTCGATGTTAATTCGTGGATAGCCGGAATGGGCCGGATCGGCTCTGAGGGCAATGGTTTCCCACAAGGCTTTCCACGCGTTATCAACAGCTTTTCAACAGGTTTATCAACACTCCTTTTTGCCTTCATCCTGAGATGGAAGAAGGCAAAAAGGAGTCTTTTCCGTATGGGATGGTGTGATGATGCATTTTTACTACTTTGTTTCGTGTGCTACCTGTTTTTTCTCTTGCCTCCAGAGGAAGAAATCGGATGAATCCGGGGGAAAAATCGAAGCGTGACGGTTGTTGTTCAGACGTGCTTTGAGAGGTCTTTCATCAGTCGTTTTTGATTGTTTGGTGAAGTTCACGATATTTTCACCATAAATCGAGAAGCGTGTTCGGGCAAAAGTGTAAATTTGTGGCGGTGGTCTGCAAGTATGCCTCCAACCACAAATTATAAACTCACACTTTATGGGAAAGAACATCACTATCCGCTGCAAGAATACCGGCCGCTCCTATCGTGTGCCCATCGGCTATAATCTCGAAGAACTCTACGAAATGATTGACCTCGACATGCCCTATGGTGCCACCAGTGCCAAGGTCAACAACAAGGTCGAAGGCCTTCACTATATGTTCTTCAACGACAAGGATGTGGAATTTCTCGACATCACTTCTCAGTCGGGTTTGCGCACCTACACGCGTTCGCTCTTCTTCGTGCTCTACAAGGCCGTGCGCGACCTGTATGCCGGTGCGCGATTGCGCATTGATACTCCCGTTTCGAACGGCTACTATTGCCAGCTGGAAATCGAAGGTGGCGTCAATCCTGATGTGGTCGGAAAACTCAAACACCGGATGCAGGAAATCGTGGAAGCCCACATGCCATTCCATCGTATCACCTGCCCCACAGACGAAGCCATCAGCCGCTTCCGTACCGACGGCCTCAGCGATAAAGTACGTCTGCTTGAAAGTCTGGGTTCGCTCTACACCACCTACTATACCCTCGACGACACGGCCGACTATTTCTATGGTTCGCTCTTGGTCAACACCTCGCAGATATATCTTTTCGATCTCGTTTCCTTCGGTGACGGACTGCTCCTTCGTCTGCCCGACCCGTCGAACCCTGCTGAGTTGCGTCCGATGGTGGAGCAACCCAAGATGTTCGAAGTTTTCCGTGAGCAGCATCGCTGGAATTCCATTTTGGGCGTGACAACCATCGGTGATTTCAATCAGGCCTGCGACCACGGTTTCACCAACGACCTCATCAACGTGAGTGAAGCCCTCCAGGAAAAGAAAATTTCCCGCATTGCCGACCATATTGCCGCCAGTCCCGATATCAAGGTGATTCTCATTGCCGGTCCCTCATCGAGTGGAAAAACGACCTTCTCGAAGCGTCTCAGTGTGCAGCTGATGGCCTGCGGACTCAAACCTGTGCCCATCTCCACGGATGACTATTTCGTTGATCGCGAACACACCCCACGCGACGAAAAGGGCGAATACGATTTTGAGCACGTGGAGGCCATGAATATCCCCCTGCTCACCTCGCAGCTCAACTCCCTCATCCATGGTGAGGAAGTCGAGCCGCCCCGCTTCGATTTCGAAACGGGACGCAGTCTGCCGAGTGGAAGAAAATGCCGCCTCGGAGAACACGATATCCTCATCGTCGAAGGTATTCATGCCCTCAATCCCATGCTGACCGAAGGAGTGGACGACAAGCATAAATTCCGTATCTACGCCTCGGCGCTCACCTCCATTATGCTCGACGACCACAACTATATCCCCACCACAGACAACCGCTTGCTGCGCCGCATTGTGCGCGACCATAAGTATCGTGCCCGTTCGGCTCAGGAAACCATCCGTCAGTGGCCGTCAGTGCGCAAGGGTGAGGAACGCTGGATTTTCCCTTATCAGGAGAAAGCCGATGTGATGGTCAACACGGCCTTGCTCTTCGAACTCGCAGCCTTGCGCGATCAGGCACTACCCTTGCTTGAACAGGTGCCCGAAAATGCTCCCGAGTATTCTGAAGCCTATCGCCTGCGTAAGTTCCTCCACTATCTGAAGCCTATTTCCACCCACGGACTGCCCCCCACCTCGCTGCTCCGCGAATTTCTCGGTGGCAGCACATTCAAGTATTGATTTTTTGACGACAGTAGTCACCTCCCCTCCCCATTTGCGGCGCGGCCCTGATCACGTGAACCGGATAATTCAGGCTGCGCCGCATTTCTTTGGTGAAGCAAAAGTCACGTTTAGCGAACCATACCTTTGCAGATGAGGGAAAAATCCGTAATTTTGCAACGAATTTACGACGTCATTCACAGTAAATAAAACGACAACGACATATATGGAAAAGAAATTCAACCGCACACTGGTGACGGCAGCCCTGCCCTATGCCAACGGCGGTGTACACATCGGCCATCTCGCCGGTGTTTATGTCCCGGCCGACATATACGTGCGCTACTTGCGCTTGAAGAAGCAGGAAGTGGTGTTCATCGGCGGTAGCGACGAGCACGGTGTGCCCGTGACCATCCGCGCCCGCAAGGAAGGCATCACCACCCAAGAAGTGGTCGACCGCTACCACAACCTCATCAAGAATTCGTTTGAGGGCTTCGGCATCTCTTTCGATATCTACAGCCGCACCACATCAAAGATCCACAACAAGTTTGCCAGCGACTTCTTCCGCACGCTCTACGATAAGAACGAACTCGTGGAGAAGACCGAAGAGCAGTTCTGCGACGAAGTGACCGGCGAATTCCTCACCGACCGCAACATCGTGGGCACCTGCCCCCGTTGTGGAGCTGAAGGAGCCTATGGCGATCAGTGCGAAAAGTGTGGTGCCACGCTTTCCCCCGAGGAACTTATCAACCCCACCAATAAGAACAATCCCGGCCATGGCCTCGTGAAGAAACCCACCAAGAACTGGTATCTGCCGCTGGGCAAATGGCAGGACTGGTTGAAGCAATGGATTCTGGAGGACCACAAGGAATGGCGTCCGAATGTCTATGGCCAGTGCAAGTCATGGCTCGACATGGATCTCCAGCCCCGTGCCATGACCCGTGACCTCGACTGGGGTATCCCCGTGCCCGTTGAGGGAGCCGACGGCAAGGTGCTCTACGTATGGTTCGATGCCCCCATCGGTTATATCTCCAACACGAAGGAACTCTGCGACGCCCAGCCCGAAAAGTGGGGCACTTGGCAGAAATGGTGGCAGGATCCCTCCACGCGCCTCATCCACTTCATCGGTAAGGACAACATCGTGTTCCACTGCATCGTGTTCCCCACCATGCTCAAGGCCCACGGTGACTACATCCTGCCTGACAATGTGCCTTCCAATGAGTTCCTCAACCTCGAGAACGACAAGATTTCCACCTCGCGCAACTGGGCCGTATGGCTCCACGAGTATCTTCAGGACTTCCCCGGCAAGCAGGACGTTCTCCGCTACGTGCTCACCGCCAATGCTCCTGAAACGAAGGACAACAACTTCACTTGGAAGGACTTCCAGGCTCGCAACAACAATGAATTGGTAGCCGTTTATGGCAACTTCGTCAACCGTGCCCTCCAACTCACCCAGAAGTACTACGACGGCGTGGTGCCCGCAGCCGGTGAATTCACCGAGCAGGACCTTGCCACGATAGAGGAATTCAAAGGCGTGAAGGCAGAAGTGGAGCGCTTGCTCGAAAACTTCCGTTTCCGCGATGCACAGAAGGAAGCCATGAATCTGGCCCGTATCGGCAACAAGTATCTGGCTGATGCCGAACCCTGGAAGGTCATCAAGACCGATCCCGAGCGCGTGAAGACTATTCTCCACCTCTCGCTCCAGCTTGTGGCCAACCTGGCCATCGCCTTCGAACCGTTCCTTCCCTTCTCTTCAGAGAAACTCCGCGGCATGCTCCATGTGGAGGAAGCCCAGGGGGACCGTCTCGGTGCCATCGACCTGTTGCCTGCCGGCCATCAGCTTGGCAAGCCCGAACTGCTGTTTGAGAAGATCGACGACAGCGTGATCGAAGCCCAGGTGCAGAAACTCCTCGACACGAAGAAGGCCAACGAGGCTGCCAATTTCCAGGCCGCTCCCGTGAAGGACACCATCGCTTTCGAAGACTTCGAAAAGGTTGACATCCGTGTCGGTACCGTTCTCTCCTGCGAGAAGGTGAAGAAGAGCAAGAAGCTGCTCAAATTTGAGATTGCTGACGGGGCGGAGAACCGCACCATCGTGAGCGGTATCGCCCAGCACTACAATCCCGAGGATCTTGTGGGCAAGCAGGTCTGCTTCGTGGCCAATCTGGCTCCTCGCACCATCAACGGCATTGAAAGCCAGGGCATGATTCTTTCAGCTGTGAATTTTGACGAATCTCTCTCCGTTGTCACCGTTGACCGCAAGGTGGTCGGTGGCAGTCAGGTAGGCTGATAAACGTTCCCCTCACGGACAACGAGGCAGTTTCGTTTCTGCCCCCTGTCCCGTTTGATTCAGGCAGAGGTATGCTTCCCCTTCCTTCCGCAGGATGGGCGTGCATACCTCTGCCTTTTCTTTTGGGGTAAGGTCAGCAAATGCACTATCCGCTTGCCATCCCGAACGTTGGCAGACAAAATTTTTCCCTCTGCGGGGAATGGGCGCGTTGCTTCTTTGCTCAACTTCCGACAAAGTCGTAATTTTGTCGCCACAAAATGAATTTCTTCCCCCAATGATGACTGAAGACGAAAAGAAAAAAACGGATAGCGAAGTCCTCTCATCGCGTTCTGCCGAAGGTGAACAAACGGCTTCTTCCGACAATATATCAGCCGCTGAAAGCGGCCCCGAAACGGACGAAACTGCTACAGACGAACCTGCGTCTGATACACCTATCACGGATGAGCCAGCTCCCGACGAATCGCAGCCCGACGGCAACCGTCAGCTCCATCCCGCTCCGAGCCTCAGCCGTACCACGAACATCCCTCCTTTGATGCCCGCTGGTTTCACTCCCAGCGCCGCGCCCCAACCCGAAACCCCATCAGGCTGGCGCAAAGGATTGCGTAAGAAAGCGGCTCCCGCCCCAGTTGCTGAAGCCATCGGCAAATTGCGTTCCGAGAGCGATGGTCCGCGCCCATCGGATGTCCGTCCGCAACAGCGACGCATGAAGATGCACCATGGAAAGGGCCGTCGTTTCTTCCGTCGAAACGGATGGTGGATGCTTCTTGTCGTGTTGCTTATCGTGATAGGCGTATCCCTTCCCTGGACACTCCCCTTGATGCAGGAATGGGAAGGGAGTGAGCCTGACACCCTCACTGTCGATACCCCCACGGTAGCTCCCAAGCCCCAACCTGTCGTGCCCGACACCATAGGTGCCGCTGCCCGTGCAGACAGTTTGCGTCAGGATTCCATCCGTCGTGCTGCAGCACGTGCCTACTGGATCCGCCGTCGTGCCCAGCAGCAGGCTGAGGAAGAGGCCGCAGCTTCAGCAGAAAGCGAAAGCTCGACCCCTGTGGCTTCCCCATCCGAGCAACACCAGCAGCCTTCCGATTCCATTCGTCATTGACGAATCGGAGACTGACATCCTATTTCTCGAGGGACATGAAGCCCATCTAGTCTGACGAGGAAAGGGTGGTCGTGTGACGCCCCCTAGTGGCGTCGCACAGCCACCCTTTCCCGTGAAAACTCCCTCCATAGGCCTGTATCCGTACATAGCTGGCAGTGATAGCTACATGTACATAAAGGGTTATGCATAAAGAAATGCAATTGCCATAAAACAAAGATTCCGCAACACGAAAGGAAACTTCAATGTATCCCTTCCTGTTGCGGAATCTGTTTTTTTAATGCCGTCATGTGGCATGAAGAGTTTATTTGATGAGTCTCCACACGTCGTCCTCCGTAGCAGAGAAAGGGCCGGGGGTTTCAAGTTTGAGGGTTGACATGGCGGCAGCAAATTGGCCTGCCTCACCGGGGGCTGCACCTCGCGAACGCATGTAGAGGTAGCCCGTTGAATAGGTGTCGCCACAGCCCGTGGCATCTACCACGGCTTTTGGGGGATAGGCCGGAATGTCGTAGAAATGATCGTTTTCGAGCACGACGGAACCGAAGTCGCCCAGTGTCACGCACACTTCCTTAACGCCCCATTCTGCCAATTGCAGCGCGGCATCGTGCGCCTCGTTTTGGCCGGTGAGCACGTACATTTCGTATTCGTTGACCTTCAACACGTCGATATGTCGGAGCGCTTCGCGTTTCCAGGGCCAGTCCACGGCAAACACCTGATTTCCACGCACCTCACGCAGATAACCTTGGGCATCCACGCTGACCACGCCACGGCCGTCGAGCGAACGGATCACGTCGAGCGAGAAATCATCGGCAAGAAGCGAACCGAGATGGTAGATGGAAGCCTTCAGGTTGCGCAGTGATTCTGCAGTGAAAGGGTCGGCCTTGGCCAGCACGCGCTGCGTACGGTTGTTCTGGTTGGCGCCATACTTGTTTTCGAAGTACACCGTATGGCGTGAAGGAATGACATCAACGGCCACGCCCATCTGGCGGAGCTCATTGACGCTTGCCATGTCATCGGGGCCGATAGAGGTGACGAGTCGGAAACCTTTCGCCCCGTTGAGGTGGTACATGGCATGTGCGAAATAGTAGGAAGTGCCGCCCGGCATATGACGTTCGCTCTGCGGAGTGATGATTTTGTCGTGGGTGATATGCCCGATGCAGCAGATTTTGTCGGATAATTGCATGAATGATAGGTTTGCTTTGAGCATGAAGCCTTGGCGAGAACAGTTCGTCCGTATGAGCTGCGTCAGGGCTACCATCTGTCTTTGGCCGACGAAGGAAGGCCAGAGACAGAACGGCTTGCAAAGTTACGCATTTCTTTAGCAATAGAAAACCCTTTTTAGCTGTAGAGTTTTGTTTTCCGCACAGAATGTCCGTTTTCCGATTTATAGAAGTCGTCTAAACTTTTCTGCCGAAGGTTTGATTTTGAGTTTTATCTCTTCTAAATTCAATCTTCACCTTTCTTTTTGGCCGTTTTTTGACCTTTCATCGGTCGTGTAGCTCGCTACACTCCTTCTTCAATGCCCAAAAACGCCTTAAAAATAAAGGCAAATCTTGAATTTCATAAAAGTTCAGACGACTTCATACTCAGGATAAAAGGGACGTGTAATCCCCGTTGTACTTGGGCATTCATCATGCGCTCTGCGTAAGCTATTCTTCAGCCTCTACTTTGTCTTTCCAAAATCCCATCAGTTTGTCGGAAACACTTTGTTCGACTTTGCTGTGTGGGTGCCAACCCGTTTTCAGCTCGTTTTCCATGAAGTCCAGTTCCTCGTTCTTCACCGTGATGGGACCGCTGATGACACTGAGCACAAAAGCTGTGCAATCATCCACCATGTACAGGTCCTCCCTCTTTTTCTTGTCGAGAAACGGTCGGCAATCGTCGCCTACGGCCAGGACCCTCATCAGATACAGCTTTGACTCATCCTTTCCCTGATGGATGAAGACCACCTTGTCGCCCTTGTCAGTCGGGTCAATGTCGGCTGCTTCGGGTTCGGGAAAGCAAACCCGCCAACGGCAGAAGACAAACCCGTTATCCCATATCTCGCTGACGAGCGAATGCCATTCGTCTTCGTTGTTGATGGGCATGAGGCGAAGGCGGTTGTCGTTTGGGTCTTTGGGTTCTTGATTATTGATGTAGATGGCGATGTGGAGTCGGTCGCTGTATGGGCCATATTCTTTCATTTCGCTGATTTCCGCTTCGAGCGTGTTCTCCCATCCTGAGTCAAGCATGGCAGCGATACCTGAGTTGCAGGTACGGGGGATATAGCCCAAAATGAAGTTGAAGTCAAAGTTGTCAGGGTCTCCATCATAGTCGTCCGCCAAGGCCACGGCCACGGCATTCGCGTCATATGGATTGTTGCGCTCGCGCACCAAAGCGATTTCTGCACCTTCGTAGAGTTCGTCCCAAATATCGAAGATGTCGTGGAATCCAATGCCTGCCACGGGGCATTCCATGAGCAGTCTGCGTTGGGGTTGAGACCAATCGATGGGCACAGGTTCTCCTTCCAATGGCATTCCTTCGATCATGGGTTCCACTTCGACGGGTGCAGGCACATCGCCTTCCAGTTCCATCATCTCTTCGTCGTCGCTGGAGGCATCTTGTGGTGCGGGAAGTCCCCCGAGAGGTGACGAGGGGTATGTTTGGGCGGCTGTGTATGATTCCACCATTTCGCGCAAGGTCTCATCCTGCGTGAGGTCGGTGATGCCCTTCGCCTCCAGTTGCTGCTGGAGATGGGCCAATTCCGCGTCACACAGCGGGCAGGTGCCGGGACAGTTCCCCTGATGGGTACACGTCGTAGGGGTATAGTCCAAGCCATATTTTTCCGCAACGTAGGAGCGGATGGCTTTTAGTATTTCACATTTCCGTTTTCCCTTTTCCATATCGGCAGTATCGTTTTTCCTTATCCTCACGAATGAGGGTGGGGAATGGGTTTCACATATTCGGTTTTCACTATATGCCTCAATCCCATTTCCTTCAGCACTTCCGTGCTTCGTTTCACGTCGTCGGGCGTGTTGAAATCGGGAATCAGAGGTACTTTGACAAGGATTCTTTCGCTTGGAACGAACTTCATCAGCTCTTCCAGACGTTGCACCACAATCGGACATTGTCCTGTGTAGGCTTCATAGATTTGTGGATTTGCGTCCTTGATGTCGACAATCCATTCGTCGATGTACGGCGCGAGAGTCTGAAGGTTGGAACCGGGGCAATGAAGCGACGTTTCCAGCGTCAGTTTCCAGCTTTTCGGAAGCAGTTGGGCAAAGGCCGTGATGAAATCAGCCTGCAAGGTTGGTTCGCCTCCCCCGAAACAGATGCCGCCACCAGTGGTCTGGAAGTAGATGTTGTCCTTCTTCACCGTGTTGTAGAGCGCTTGAGGCGAAAGCAGGCGGATGCCTTTCTTGAGGGCTTGTCCGTCATCTTCGAAAATGGAGTCATGGCAACGCTCATTGAGGCAGTATTTGCAGGCCAAAGGGCATCCCATAAAGGTCACGAGGGTAGTGATGCCTTTTCCGTCGATGCCCATGCGATGTCGGGAAAGGCCAAATATCGGTCTTCTCATATATATAATGTATGACGTTGCGCCGCTAAGATAAGCATTTCTTAGCGCTTTACATGGTTTTTCGCGAGGAATATTTGCATGCTTTGCGTGCTCCGCATGCTGATGCTTCAACGTCAATGAGCCGTCAATTTTTCTCTGTGCTGCGTGGGGAAGTCTTTGGTCTGCAAGGCAGAGCTTTTGAGGCATTTTTAAGATGTCTTGCGGGCATCTATGATATTCATGCCTGTAAATCAGGGTGTTTTTTGGGGAGAAATCGGATTCGGGTGTACTGTGGATTTTCCTTTTCAAGTGAGAGATAGGGCCTTTTGACTACGCTAGGAAAAGATGATATTGCTGCCTGATGGAGGGCCATCCCGCACAAAAAAATCCCCAGCATCTCGGGAGGGATGTTGGGGATTCGAGCTTTTATGTCTTGTCAATGGCTGCTTGACTAGCTGCCGGACAGGGTTTTAGAACATGAGTACTTCGCGCTGCACGTAGTAGGCCAGGATGCCGAGGAAATAACCAATGAAGGCAATCCAAGTGATGTGCTTCATGTACCATCCGAAGCTGATCTTTTCAAGACCCATCACCACGACGCCGGCAGCCGAACCGATGATAAGCATTGAACCGCCCACACCGGCACAGTAGGCCAGAAGTTGCCAGAACACGCCGTCCTGAGCGAAATCGCCCATTTCAGCCACGGGATACATACCCATGCAACCGGCCACGAGGGGCACATTGTCGACAATGCTGGAGAGTACACCGATGATGCCGGTCACCATGAAGTGGTTGCCCTGGAAGGCCGTGTTGAGGCCTTCACCCATGAGGGTGAGCACACCGATGGTTTCGAGGCAACCTACGGCCATGAGGATGCCGAGGAAGAAAAGGATGGTGCTCATGTCGATGCGTGAAAGCATGTTGGTCACGCGTTTCTGCATGCCGTCCTTGTCGGAAGTGTGGGGGAGATGGCCATAGAAGATTTCAGTGACGGTCCACAAGAGGCCGAGCACGAGGAGGATACCTACAAAGGGAGGAAGATGAGTGATGCTCTTGAAGATAGGAACGAAGATGAGGCCACCCACACCGAGGAAGAAGATCAGCTTGCGCTGGGCTGCAGTCAGCAACTCGGCTTCAGAGAGCGTGGCTGTGGACTTCTCAGTCTTGAGCTGACCCTTCAATGAATACTGCAGGATAAAGGCGGGGATAACCATCGAAATCAGTGAAGGAACGATGATTTCCTTGATGACGCCAGCTGCGGAGATGAGGCCCTTGTTCCAAAGCATGATGGTCGTTACGTCACCGATGGGCGAGAATGCACCGCCGGAATTGGCTGCAATCACAACCAGTGCGGCGTAGATGAGACGGTCCTTTTGGTCGCTGACGAGTTTGCGGAGAATCATGACCATCACGATTGACGTGGTGAGGTTGTCAAGGATGGCGCTAAGCACAAACGTCATGAAGGCAATGCGCCAGAGCAATTTTCGTTTGCTTGATGTGCTCATCATGGAGCGCACGAAATTGAAGCCGCCGTTCTGGTCGACCAGTTCCACAATGGTCATGGCGCCCATCAGGAAGAACAGCGTGGTGGAGGTGCTTCCCAGATGGTGTTCCATCACCTCGCTCACCTTCAATGCGGCATTGTCGCCCACGATGCCCGAAATGTACTGTCCGGGATCAATCATGAAGAGCGTCCAGGTGAAGACGAACATGAGGAGTGCAATGGCTGCTTTGTTGACTTTCGTCAAACTCTCGATGGCTATACACAGATAGCCAAGCACAAACACGGCCACAATCGAAATGGTCAGAGTTGTCATAGAAGTTGGATTGAGAATAATGTTAGGTTGTTTTGAATATTTGCTTATGTTCCTCTGCGGCCAGAGGTGGCCGCATGGCAAAGGATGTGCAAAGGAACTCAAAAATATCCACAGCCACAACCCTTGCACAACTAAAAAAGCATGACAACGAAAAAACCGCCCCCGAACGTGTCGGAAAGCGGCTGTCAAATGAAGAAACTATGTACCCCCGCTGAGAATCGAACTCAGATCACTGCTTTAGGAGAGCGGTGTTCTATCCATTGAACTACGAGGGCTCCGTCTTTTCTGAGTGCAAAGTTAATGTTTTTCTTCAGAGTCGCCGCCTAACAGTCTCCCCTTTTTGAGGGAAAAATGTGGCAAAGTCATTTTTAACGATAACTTCGCGGTATATGCATATCGGCTTCTTCCTCCGAGGAGCGTTATATCCTGACATAAACAAGTAAGTCTTCTTTACAGTTCATATTGCACACTGAAGTTGTCAAATCTCTTTTTTGATTGCAAACTCAATGAAGCAAACAGACCTTTTAAGCCCAGAGTTTGTACTTTTGTTTCATAGTTTGTCAATTTTGGGGCTATGCAACAATTTTGTCACAATTTGCAACATTTGTCTTAGCCCCATGTGCTGGATGTCAGTAGTTTTGCGGCATCAAACGGGTGCGTTTGAAGGCGAGAAGAAGGTGGACTTTGCCAATGGCGGTGCCTTCGAACTGGATTTCGACCTTGACGCAACGGGAAACGCCAATTGTGGTGTCGACTTGCTCAACAGCAAGGGTGAGAAGGTGAGCATCTATTTTGATGCCAAGAAGCAGCTTTGATGCCAAGAAGCAGCGCTTTCTGATGGACCGTGCCGAAAGCGGCATCGTGAAGTTTGGAGACGATGTGGAACCTCATCAGCTTGAAACCTCATCATCCCGCCGTGCTTGCGTGGCCCGCTTGATTCATTTCAAGAATGACTTCGCTCTCGCCACATGGGCTCCCGTTCCCGTGAAGGCCGATACGCACCATGTGCAGGTGTTCGTTGACAAGTCGTCTGTTGAACTCTTCGTCGACGGCGGACGCATCGCCATGACCAACCTTGTATTCCCCAACGAACCTTATCAGCAGCTCCGCTTCTGGGGCGGCAAGGTCGCTGCGGCCAAGGTGTTCTCCATCAAATGATGGGGCTTGAAATGATTTGACGTTCGGATAGGGCAGTGAAAAAGGTTGTCCTATCCGAATGGTCAGAAATGGAAGTCGTCTGGACTTTTATGAAATTCAAGATTTGCCTTTATTTTTGAGACGTTTTTGGGCCTTGAAGAGGGAGTGTAGCGAGCTCTACACGACCGATGAAAGGTCAGAAAACGGCCAAAAAGAAAGGTGAAGATGGAATGTAGAAGAGCTCAAACTCCCAATCAAATCTTCGTCAGAAAAGTTTAGACGACTTCATAGCATATTCCTCATATAAAAAGCTTTTCACCAAATGAAATCGAAATGTGTCCTATTGAGCATCCTGATGCTCTGCTTCTTCGCCATGGGTTTTGTCGACTTGGTCGGCATCGCCTCCAATTATGTCAAGGCTGACCTTGGACTGACTGATGCGCAGGCCAATCTTTTCCCCTCGCTCGTGTTCTTCTGGTTCTTGATCTTCAGTGTGCCGACAGGCGTGTTGATGAACAAAATCGGACGTAAACGTACCGTCGTACTGAGTCTTATTGTTACCTTTGCATCGATCCTGCTTCCGCTCTTCGGCGAGGCTTATGCGTTGATGCTCATCTCCTTCTCTTTGCTGGGTATTGGCAATGCCATCATGCAGACATCGCTCAATCCGCTCCTCAGCACGGTGGTGCGCGGCGGAAACCTTTCGAGCGTGCTGACCTTCGGTCAGTTTGTCAAGGCCATTGCCTCCTTCCTGGCTCCGATCATTGCCGCATGGGGTGCTTCGCAAAATGCCTTCGGTTTCGGATGGCGCGTGCTGTTCCCTATCTATATGGTGATTGCCCTGTTTGCCATTCTTTCGCTCGGTGCAGCTCCCGTGGATGAGGAACCTGCCGACCGCGCTTCGGGTTTTGGGGCCTGCCTCAAACTGTTGGGCCGCCCGTTCGTGTTGCTTTGCTTCGTTTCCATCATGTGTCATGTGGGTATCGATGTGGGCACCAACACGACTGCTCCGAAATTGCTCCAGGAACATCTCGGCATGTCGTTGGCTGAGGCTGGTTTTGCCACTAGTCTCTATTTCATCTTCCGCACGGCAGGCTGCTTCACAGGTGCCTTTATCCTGCGCAAGGTGAGTGAACGTACCTTCTTTGCTCTCAGTGCCGGCATGATGGCGCTGGCCATGGTGGGGTTCCTCACGCTTCATAGCGCTGCCGCTCTCTATGTGTGCATTGCTTTGGTCGGTTTCGGCAATTCCAACATTTTCCCCATCACTTTTGCCCAGGCGCTGAAGTCTTGCCCCGACAAGAAGAACGAGGTGAGCGGCCTGATGATCATGGGCCTCTTCGGCGGAACGGTCATTCCTTTAGCCATGGGTTATGCCAGCGATGCCTTAGGTAGTCAAAGCGGTGCTGTGGCTGTTATGGCCGTGGCCGTGGCTTATCTCGTATGCTATATCTTCAAAATCAAAAAATAAAACCAGCTACGAAGTCGTCTAAACTTTTATGAAATTCAAATCAAATCTTCGTCAGAAAAGTTCAGACGACTTCAACATCTCTATTTACTCATTATGAAATACGTAATTGGTCTGGGCGAAGTGCTTTGGGACGTACTTCCCTCAGGTAAACAAATAGGTGGCGCTCCTGCCAACTTTGCATTCCACGTTTCCCAGTTCGGACTCCCTGTTCGTGTCGTTTCTGCCATCGGCAGTGATGCCTTGGCTGAGGAAACACGCCAGGTGTTCGACGAGCGTAAGCTGCAGAGCATCATGCCTTCTCTTCCCCAGCCCACAGGAACCGTCATTGCTGAAATCGACGAGGCAGGTGTGGCCCACTACACTTTCCCCGACAATGTGGCATGGGACAATATCCCCTTCACGCCCGAAATGGAAGCTGTTGCCCGCCAGACACAGGCCGTTTGCTGGGGGTCGCTTGCCCAGCGCAGCGAAGTTTCTCGCAAAAGCATCCTGCAGTTTGTCGACACTGTGCCCAACGGCGAAGGCCAGTACAAGATCTTCGACATCAATCTGCGCCAGAGTTTCTACACGAAGGAAATCATTACCGAATCGTTGCAGCGTGCCAACGTGCTGAAGATCAACGATGAGGAATTGGTCGTTGTGGCCCGTATGTTCGGCTTGCAAGGCACCGACCTCGAGGCCAAATGCCGCACCTTGCTTCAGGATTTCCACCTCGACATGCTGATTCTCACCTGTGGCGAAAACGGCAGCTATATCTTCACGCCCAGCACGGACGATTGCCCGCTTGGCGGCACCTCCTTCATGGAGACGCCCAAGGTCAAGGTGAGCGACACCATCGGTGCCGGCGATTCCTTCACAGGAACCCTTGTGGCCTCTCTCATCGAAGGTCTTCCCATCCGTGAGGCTCATGCCCGTGCCGTTCGCGTCAGTGCTTATGTCTGTACGCAAGCAGGTGCTATGCCCGTCCTTCCTGAAGAAGTCAAAGGCTGACCTTTTCGGGGATTTTTGCCGAACTTCCTTTTTCATCCGTCTTAAAGGAAATTTTAGTCTTCATCGGAGGCTTTAATGTGGGAAGTTTTGTAAATTTGCGGTCGGAAAGATATTCCGACCACCCTGCCGTGGCGTAGACACCTTATGCATATGCCCCGAAAGCATATTCCAGCATGATGGCGGCAACGGAGGGGTGGAAGCAAACGAACATTTTTATTGTAATAGCATTATGGCATATTTATCAAACGAGAAACTCCTGATCGTCGGTGCCGGCGGTATGATTGGTTCAAACATGGTACAGAGCGTTCTGATGCTCGGTCTGACCCCCAACGTATGTCTTTATGACATCTACGAGCCGGGTGTACACGGTGTGTACGACGAGATCCAGCAGTGCGCATTCCCCGGTGCAAACGTAACCTACACCGTTAACCCCGAAGAGGCATTCACTGGTGCCAAGTTCATCATCTCTTCAGGTGGTGCTCCCCGTAAGGACGGTATGACTCGTGAGGATCTTCTCAAGGGCAACTGCCAGATTGCCGCTGAATTCGGTGACAACATCAAGAAGTACTGCCCCGACGTGGAACACGTGGTGGTTATCTTCAACCCTGCTGACGTTACTGCCCTCACTGCTCTCATCCACTCTGGTTTGAAGCCCAACCAGCTCACTTCTCTCGCTGCCCTCGACTCAACTCGTCTGCAGCAGGCTCTCGCCCTCGAGTTCGGCGTACAGCAGGACAAGGTGACCGGTGCTCACACTTACGGTGGCCACGGCGAGCAGATGGCTGTGTTCGCTTCTCAGGTGAAGATCGACGGCAAGCCCCTCTCAGAGATGGGTCTTTCTGCAGAGCGTTGGGAAGAAATCAAGCACCACACTGTTCAGGGTTGCTACGTGAACTGCGAGAAGTGTGGTTTCAAGAACGTGATGATGGCTATGCCCAGCACCATCGACAACACTGGTGTTCACTTCACTCAGCCCGTTGGCACTGAAGAGGAACTCGCAAGCCTCGCCAAGAGCTACGAGCACCTCTGCAAGATGCGTGACGAAATCGTTGAGCTCGGCATCGTTCCTCCCGTAGAAAAGTGGAGCGAGATGAACCCCAACTTGTAATCCAACCCCTTCTGGCGCCTTGAAAAGCGCAAGAAAATGAAAAGAGAGTGTATTCGGCCAAATAGGTCGACTACACTCTCTTTTTCGTTTTCCCCTACGCTGTCTCCTCAAAGCATCCGTGAGGGAATTTACGCAACAAGAGCGATAAGAGGTAAAGCCATAATCAGATGGGAAAGGTCGGGCATGGTCAGGGTCGGTTGGTTGCAGAGATATTCGTTGATGAGCGCGACGCGTAGCATGGCACGTGCGTCTGCATTTTGCAGAAGTTCGAAGAGAAGGTTGTCCATTTCGGCATAGGCGAAGGCCTTGCGCATGGCCCGTATGGAGTAGCCGCCTTTCGGTAGGGGGTGGCTTGTCTTTGTGGATTCGACAAAGGGATGAGGCTCTGCTGCCATGGGGAAGGAAGTTTCTTCGTGGCTGACCAGTTTCCAGAACGGTTCATGTTGCATATGGTAGAACGGCTTCGTGACGTTGGCGGTGAAGACGGAAGAGTTTCCAAGGTATTTGGTCCAGATTCTGTTGAATCTCCGTTCCAATCGGTCGGAGAGTTCAATCCGGGGAGTGTCGATGGTTCCTTCTTCAACAAGGTCGATGACGGAGAGAAGCAATACGGCCTTGTGAGGTGCCTTATGGCCTTTCCTCTTTGCCGTGTGCAGGGAAGTGAACGCATCCATATAGTGACGAAGTTCAGACATGGATTTCTGCTTTTGGGGTGGAATGCGTGGGGCAACGCCATGGCGAATGGCACGCAGATTGATGAGTCGGGAATGGAAAATAGGGGAAAAGAAACACCCATCCGATGCCCTCTGGCCCCCGTTTCGGAGCATGACGGCATGGGATGGGTGATTTGTTTTTGATCTTTCAAACGGATGCCTGGGATCAGAGAGGGAAGCTCATACCGAGCGAAACGTTGGAGTTGAGGTTGTGGAGGGGAATACCCTGCTTGCTCAGCTTGCCAACGAAGCGGTCTGTACCAATGAAGAAGTTGAAGTGGGGGGCATGGAGGTCAAGCACGGCACCACAGGTGATGCCAGAGGAGTTGGCTGCCACGTTGAGCGAAACTTCGATGGGCTTGATGGGGCGGACGTTGGCGCTCAGCATACCTTGATGCCAAGAGTAGCGACCCTGGATACGACTTGTGTAGAGGAAGCCGAAGCGGAGTTTGTCGTACATGGGGAGCGTGTACTCTGCGCCCAGGTTGAGCGTAGCGGCCAGTGCCTTGGTGGAAGAGCCTGTTCCGTCATCGTAGACGGAGAAGAGGTTCTCGAGGTCGTCGCTGATGTCGTCGAGCTGGTCTTCAATCTTGTTGTGGCCCGTGTCGGTGCCGTCAACGTAGATATCATTCTTGAATCCATCGAATGTCCATTCGCCCTTTGAAGAACCGCGAAGGGTATTTTTCCAGTTGATGAAGCCAAGGTCAGTGATTGAAGCGCTGACTTTCAGTTCGGGCAGCACCTGATAGGTGGCACCGAGGTCGAAGGCCATACCGAAGCCACTGAGTTCCGGCTTGATATCGTCGGTGTTGATACCGTCGATGCGTTCAATGTCGGTCACCTGACCCGTGGAGGGGTCGATATAGTTCTTGCCTTCCTTGTGGTCGAACTTCATGCCGAGAGCGGCCAATGACATGCTGGCGTTACCGCGTACGAGCCATTGGTTCTCGTTCATCTGAAGATGGAAATCTTCAGCCTTGAAGTGGGCATAGGCCAAACCGAAGAGCAATTTAACCTTACCACCCACGCGTAACTTGTCGTTGATCTGATGGGCATGGCCGAGGCCGAGTTCCACGTAGTTTTGAGAGAGCACACCGATGTTGGAGATGTCGTACTCTTCCTGGCAACCCGTATCCTTCATGAAGGAAAAGAGGTCCTTCGGAAGGCAGATGTTCGTGTTGGAACGAAGGTTGAGTTCAATGGAGTTGACGCCATGGAAAGCCTTGAAACCCATTCCGAAGAGCTGGTACTTGAGGTAGAGCCCCATCGTGTTGCGGTCGCGCAGGTTGCTGAGGAATTCGTTGCGGTCAACATCAGGGTTCATGAAGGTGGTCAGTTCATTGCCCTTTCCGTAACCCTGCATGCCGGGTTTGAGCTTATAGATGAAGTTGGCAGCACCGATATTACCGGTTGTGCCGAAGTTGAAATAGCCCAGCGGCAGGAGGGGCATGGTCAGATAGGAATCTTCGAGCAAGGCGGGGTTGATTTCATGCTTGGTGTTTGAGGTTTGCATGAAGTAGGCCGAGCGGAGTTCCTGCGCCTGTGAGGTGAAGCATGATGCAGCGGCGAGCAGGAGGGCTGATATCTTGAGTTTCATTGTCGTGATATGCTATGAGTGGGAAGTATCGGTTAGTTGAAATCGGCGATGATACGTCCGGTCAGTCGTACACGCATGTCGGTGAGGCGCAGATACTGCGTGGAGACGAGCGAGTGGGGCGTGGTTGTTTCGCCGCTGGCAGCGTGAACATTGAATAAGAAACGGTCAACGCGCTTGAGGTCCTGCGGGTCGTCGAGTTTGGCTTCCAACACGAGGTCGCTCATGACAGGCGTTTCGCCTCCGTTGCCAGCTTGGATGGTCACTTCGTTGAAGCGTACGCCAGGCATTTCATTGCCGTTGATGTCAACCGCACGGATGGTGCCCACGAGGTTCAAGGGAATGGTGTTTTCCACTTTGGCGCTGACGCGAACACCCTCGGCAGCGTAGTCCTTGAGGTCGCTGTTCATGGAGTTGGTTGAGTCGTTGTAGACGATGGTCAGACCGTTGGAGAATTCGAAGGGAACGAACACGGCGTAGTCTGCCTGGGCTGAATAGCTGTGGCCCAGCTCGATGGTGTAGTCCTTGTCCTGATTGAGCTTCACGCGATCGTTCTTGAGATCAATGGCGATGTCGTCGGGGAGGGGATTGATGAGCGAGCTGAGGTTGGCCGTCTGATACTTCTGCGTGGTGGTCTCTGAGATGAGTCCAGGCTTTTCCGGGTCGTAGGGGGCATTGCCCTGGAAGAAGTAGATGGTGTTGTTCTTCTTCATATGGAGCGAAGCCTTTCCTGCTGAAGGAAGTTCCACGGGGCAGTCGGCTGCTCCGGCCTTGCGTGAGGTGAGCTTGATGGAGAAGTTGAGGTCTGCGGGAATCTCCGTCATGTCGGCCATGAAACGAACGGTGGGATTCGTCACGGGCAGAGCCACTTCAGCATCCTGCAGGAAGTCGGGGAGTGATTCAGCCACGTCGATGGGGTCGACCTCAGGAGCGATGGTGGGGTTGAAACGTCCGGTCACATTGAGCACTTCAACGGGGGTCGTTGCCGTGGCACCCACATTGTTGTTGAATCGCAAGTCGAATTTCACGTCGGCATAGTCAGAGGGTTGCATGGTGAAGGCTGCAGTGGCGCCGAAGTTCACGGAACCGGTCAGGCTGATTCGTGAATCGTCTTCGCTGAACACGATCTCGCGGTTGGCATTTGGCGTGCCGCTGGTTCCGGCGTTAACGCCTTCCACCATGACTTCAGCGATTTTCCTTGAACTTGAGCAGTCCACGTGGGCGATGGTCAATACATTGCCGTTGAGCGTACCCATTGTGGGATTGCTCACTTTGAGCATGGCGGGGAACACGATGCGCAGGTTGTCGATACTGCGGACGCCGAACTTCACGTTGCCTGATGATTTCATGTCGATGTGCAGCGAGAGGCGCAACGGAGAAATCTGCAAGGACGTGAGTTTCTTGACAACGGGGTCAATATCCTTGATGGTTAAACTCACCTGTTCTTTGGCATCGGCTTCGCCATTGGCGGTGAAGTCGGCCGGCACGGAGATGGCAGTGCCCTCAGGGATGCTTGTTCCGAAGTTCTGTTCGAGCAACCAGCGGGCACGGTCATAGTCGAGCACGTGGCTATCCGTGTTGATGGTGACGTTCTGAACGTTGGTGTTTGCGCGGTCGACGTTGAAGGAAATGTTGGTTGAGCCGTCCTCCACGAGGTAGTAGAGATTATTGGCATCGAGTTTGACGCTTTGGTCAACATCGAGGATATTGTCGAGGGTGATGCGCTCGGTGTTGCCGAGGCGAACGCCGAGGCCGTCACCGCCGAGTCCCACAGTCATGTCGATATCCTTGCTGAGATCGTAGGAGTCGTCGATGCATCCGGTGCAAAGCAGGGCACCGAAGCAGATGGTGCTTGAAGCAAGCAACAGTTTGAAGGGAATTCTAGGCATAGGGTTGCGGTGTTTGTGTATTGTTGAAGATTTTGTTTATTGTAAAAAGGTTGTAGCTCCCATGTGTCTGGACGGGGAGTGACCTTTTGATGATGGGGTTAGAGTGTGACCATGTGTGGGTCATCTAATAAGTTCTTGTTGAAGTTCAGTGGCCTGATGGAAACCGCCGTTTGCCACGAGTGGAAGCAACGGGGGGATCCATTTGCAAAGGTAAAGTTTTTTAATGAATATATTCCTGTTTAAGCCAAAAAATTGGTGGTATGGATGAGCTTTTTCCTTAAACTTCCCTTATGCGTGTCATTTTTTTACAGAAAAGTATGAAAAGAAGTCGTCTAAACTTTTCTGACGAAGATATGATTTGGCGTTTGAGCTCTTCCAGATTCAATCTTCACCTTTCTTTTTGGCCGTTTTCTGCCCTTTCATCGGTCGTGTAGCTCGCTACACTCCCTCTTCAAGGCCCAAAAACGCCTCAAAAATAAAGGCAAATCTTGAACCTCATAAAAGTTCAGACGACTTCAATGAGCAACCATTGCATTGCGGGCAAGTGGTAATGGTTTTTGTTCCATTTCCACTTGCCCGCTTTGACCAAGGATTTACTGAATGATGGAATTGGTTCGAATGCTGTGCCCAATGAAAAACTTACGTCAGATTTTGAGTTCCACCATGCCCTTGACGAATGCCTTGATGATGAGTTCTGTGGTGTTTGTGGCATTGAATTTCGCCAGAAGATGGGCCTTGTGGGTGTTGATGGTGTGGACCGATAGGTGGAGTTCTTTGGCGATTTCGTTGGCCCGGAGCCCGCGAGCCAGTTCGCAGAGCACGTTTTTCTCTTGTTGCGTCAGATGTTCGCTGGTGTCGGGGATATGCATTTCGATGTGGCGCACCAGTTGCTGGAAACGGTTGCAGAAATAAGTGTCGCCGTGCATGATGCATTCCACGGCTGAACGCAATTCTTTGGGTTCGCCGCTTTTAAACACCACGCCGTCGGTGCCTGAATGCATCACGGCATTGATGTTCCATATTTCCTCGTGGGAGGTATAGACCATGGTGCGCATGTCGGGATTACATTCCTTGGCATATCCGATGAGGTCAACGCCCGAACCATCGGGCAGGTCAAGGTCGACGATGCAGAGGTCGATGCCGGGATGGGCATCGAGAATTTTCATGGCCTCACGCATGGTGTTGCTGATCCACACTTTGCTGATGCCAGATATGCGTTGCAGGCAAACTTTCAATCCTTCAACCAGTATGGCATGGTCATCGCAGATTAGTACAGAGAAGTTCATGGGCATCTTTCTTCGTATTCACAATTCCGCTGCAAATTTAACGGATTGTTTCTGCATATTTCTCATTAATAATAATGATTATGGCGAGTTTGGGGCTACAGATTTGCTTTTATCACTCGATTTTGAGTCATTTTTCTCCGTTGATGGCTTTGCAATAGCTTCTTTGTGGGTGAGGAATGTATGGAAGTCGTCTAAACTTTTCTGACGAAGATTTGATTTTGAGTTTGAGCTCTTCTAATTTCAATCTTCACCTTTCTTTTTGGCCGTTTTTTGCCCTTTCATCGGTCGTGTAGC
>ERZ1026886.337-NODE-337-length-25886-cov-49.465216_pt1 | contig 25886 bp, 26 predicted proteins | sample MGYA00380173_ERZ1026886 | MGnify/ENA primary metagenome ERZ1026886 (study PRJEB33269, sample SAMEA4719809) | human gut metagenome | biome: human-associated habitat; feature: organic feature; material: feces | place: Cameroon | collected 2013-10 ... | reverse complement strand
AATTCAGCCTATGATTTTATCCCAATCCGTAAGTTATTCAGCTTACAGATTGGGATATTTCTATCTTATATAGCCCAACAATTCAAGAAACATCATACTTGACACCAAATCTGTCAATGCATTTTCCTCCAAAGAAAATGCCACACTCTGAATATCGGTTCACTCATAGCCTCAGCAGGAAAATACCTCACGAGCCTCATATCCCTATACACCCTTTGGAGATTATGCCCCAGCTTTGATCTCCCAAACCGATTCCGGGCATCATGCTTTCCGAAGTTCCCGGCTTCCAGCACCTCATTCAGCACAAACTTACCATACTTCTCATTCGGAGGAACGATAAGCCGAGAGGCAGGCATGCCGAACACCTCCTGCATGATATACATAATGGCACCGGCAAACTTCCACAATCCCAACTCCTTCAATTCCTTCTGTAAAACACCCAGGCGGTCCCATCCCGCACAATCTGGCGAGACCTTTGATGGTCCGCCATCCTTATAGCGAAGCGGTTCTGAGCACCGGAGGGCGGTTACATCCCCGCTTCCTGAGGAAGAGGGGCTTGGGGAGAAAGTGGAGCTCCCTTTGGAAAGGGAGACGGAGGGATTCGAAAAATTTTGATAGACTTTATAAAAATCGCAAAGAACATAGTAGTAATCCTGCAGCTGCCTCAACCCAATCCCCTCATTCATCAGATGAGCATAGATATGAGTCAACTGGAAGATGAGATTGAATTCCACTGTCGGAATCGCAATCTCCCCTTGCTCCCCCAACATCACCCGATGCGAGAACTGCTCCTCCTTCACCCTCTCATAATATTTCTGAAGCTTTCTGTTATGCCAGAAGCACAACAGGAAGCTAGGCCGATAATGCACTTCCACCTCCACACCCTTATACGATGGGAACTCGATGTGGTGATAGCACGCCTTTTCATGAGGCGAGATAGAGCGGACAAAGGAGATGACCCGCTTGTCGCCCCCTTCCACCCAGATATCAATATCACCAGGCGTGCGATACAAGCCATTGGGATACAGCAGCGCATTCCCCTGCCCTTTCAGGATGCAGGTTCTGAATCCCTTCATCCGGAACCACTCAGAAACCTGGATGGCAGCATCGTTCAGCTGCACATTCGCCTTCTCCAGCATCTGGCATTGCATTATCCATTGCAGAAGCAAGTCCTTGCTCATCCCCACCTCTGCCGGTGGCAACTTCTGGATACCATCAAAGAGAATGCCCACCAAACATTGCTTCTGTGCGATACGATACAGCTCCTCCCAATCCGCCGCCTTCAAAGAAGAAGGTATCTCAGACTCCGAGCCAATGCTGAACCTTAGGAAATCAAAGAAAATCTGATGTTGTTTCTCCACCCTACTCTTTCGTCATGTTCCAAAGGAACAGGCTATTACCGATGATATATCTGCGCCACATACGCTTAGGCTCCTTGATCAAGCGATAGAGCCATTCCAAACCATGGTCCTGCCACCAGATAGGGGCACGCTCCACGGTACCAGCGAAGAAGTCAAAGACGGCACCGATGGTACCCACATGACAATGGATGTTCAACTCATTCCAATGAGAGTACGTCCACTTCTCCTGCTTAGGAGCCGTCATGCCGATCCAAAGCAAATCCGGGTTGGCAGCATTGATGGCATCAATGATAGCCTTGTTGTCCTCATCCGAGAACTCAGGCTTATAAGGAGGCGAATAAGTCACCACCTTCAGGTGAGGATAATCCACGGCAGCACGCTTCACAATCAGGTCGAGCACCTTCTGCGAACTACCCATAAACATCACCGTACCACCCTTTTTCTCCAGCTTGTTCATTTCGAAGAAAAACAGGTCCCAGCCGGCTATTCTTTCCTTAGGCTGACTCTTTGCCTTAATCCACTTGCACGCCTTCACAATACTCACTCCATCCGGAATCAACACATCACCATTTGTCAGAGCATCAGCAAAAAGCTGATCCTTCTTTGCGGTGTTAAAAGAATGCGCATTTATTGTGTTAATGAGCAATTTGCCCTCTGGTAATGAGGCTAATTCCGCCTTACTACCCAAAATTGTTAATGTTTTTAGTCGAAACATAACTGTATTTGAAATAATTTTGTTATCTTCGCAGCCATAAACAGCGGGTTCCATCAGAATCCCATCATTTCATGAACAAGAAACAACGGTTATGACATACGATATTAATACTATATATACGAAGTATAAGCAGCTTACGAAAAAGCAACGTCAGCAACTCCTTGCGGCTCTTCAGTCGCAAGGCATCAACATTGTGAAAATCGAAGCCTACGAATATGCTGATGCCCCTGGCATCAAACATCTGTTTTTCTATTTTGCAGAGGATAGCATGAAAGCTATTCCCTACTTCATGCTGGATAGCAAGCTCTGGGAACAGTTTTTGGCTACTATACGAATAATATAATCAGCAACAAATGTACGTATTCTGTTCCATTTCACAAAGTACTCAAACAATTTTACGTCCCAACAATCTCACTCTTAAAATCAGGAGATAACGTTTAAGTTTTTCTCTCCAAGATTTTAAAGAACTATTATCTATAGCCTGTAATTTCTCTATTGAAGATTTTGCAATTGATTGATATTGAGGAAACAAATTTCTATTATAAACATCCTGAAGTGCAAACAAATACGCCTCATATTTCTTAGGATTCACCGTACCTAGTCCTGTGGCAGACATTGTGTAATAATTCAAATACTCATCAATGTTTGCCAATTTTCCAACGGTTCCCAATTGTAACTCCAAATCCAAATCTTGTCCACCACGTGGAATTCTGTAACCACCTATTTTATCAAAAGCATCTCTACGGAACATCAAAGTTGTATGGGCCAAAGCAAATCTAAAGTTTAATAAAGATTTGACTATATCATCATGCTTTACCGGAAAATGACGGTGCTTATAATATTTGTTTCCATATAAATCATAATGCATCGTTCCCACGCATGAAACATCTAAATGATGATCAAGATATGAAACCTGCTTCTCCAATCTATTAGCAACCATTCTGTCATCATCATCCAAGCGGGCAATATATTGACCAGACGAATTTTTAATTCCGTAATTTAAAGCTGCTCCCAAACCAGAATTAGGGATTCTGAAAAACTTTATACGAGGATCAGAAGAAATGGAAGCTATCATAGGTTTCAAACTTTCTTTCGAGCCATCGTCCACTATTATTAGCTCATAATCCTTATATGTTTGATTAAGGATTGATTTTACGGCAGCATCCAACTTTTCTCTATTTGGATTGCAACTTGCCATGATTATAGATACTTTCATTTTACTCTATATAACTTTAAAGAACGAAAACCTGATGCAGTATTATCTACGCATATATACTTATTATCATAGCTCCAACGTGGATGCAGATCACATCGGTTTTCATTAAAATATCTAAAAGGAGACCACAAAGTATCCAAAACATACAAACAACACTTTGTTGTATCAAATAGAAAGACATACTGTTTTCTTCCTTTATTAGGATATGTATCTGTTAATATTATCTTTCTATCTTGAGAAAATGAAGGATGCCCATCCTCATCAGGAAGGCCTTCAATCATTCGTACCTTTTTAGTAACTATGTTGACCTCCATATACCCCTTCATATTTTTTTCATTCGTAGCATATATAAAGAGGGTTTCAGCATTTTTCCAACAATAATGCGACACATGTCCATAATCAAGCAATGTTTCCAATACATCCGTATCTAAATGATACAACAGCAATCGAGACACAAATTCACCACCCTTCACTTGCCATCTATGAATAAAGATAATTGACTTTTCATCAGGAGTATAAGCTACATGATTAATATAATGCTGAAGTTTCAGATAATCTTTTGGTCTGTAATTAACAACCCGCTCTAATGATAAAATCAGTTTTGAAGTATTTGACTCAACATTTACTTCCCATATACCATCCTTATCCCATTCCATGCTATCTACCTGATAAGGATATCCATATCCTTTAGCATAAATATCTAATCGGAAAAAATTCAAAGAAAGGTATTTTGTATGAGAAGAATTAAAAAAGTAAGCAGAACGGTTGATTTCACGAACAGCAGCAGAGTCTTCTACATCAACTATTACTGTTACATAAGAGTTAGATTCATGATTATATTTATTATAAGACACTTGCGTATCATTTACCCATTGAACCATACACCCCTGCTGCCAATTCCATGCCGTCGTATGTCCTACGACTTTACTTTTTCCAGTATTTAAATCAAAGACACAAACATCAGCGCTATAGCCAGGTTTAACATTATCCAAAACATCTAAATATGCCACTTTCGTTCCAGAAAGATTGATTGGTGATTTATCATAATAACCAAAATAACAATGATGTCCTTTTTTCTTTATCTCAACAACATCCAAGAAATTCTTTTTCTGAAGTCCTTTATATGGAGAAGTTTCAAACAGAGATTGTGCATATCGTACATATAGCAGACCCTTTTTCATTGTAGCAAACAAAAAAGGGTTATTTTTAACAAATCGCTTAACTACACTCATAATTATACCTTCTTTTTACTTAATATTGGCGAAAAGAGCAACACTAATGCCAGTTTTACAGAATCAACAATATTATTTGACTCAAATATTCGATGCAAACTTAACACCTCTTCTAAATGATATTTTTCCAAACATCTCATAAAACTTTTTTTATTTACGTGTCCTCTAAACAAAAGTGATATAAATCGCTTCTGATAATTTGCATAACAATACTTCATTAATGAAGCATGTTTTTCGCTAATCAATTGAAATATTAAACTATGTGCATAAATGATGTTATCTAATCTTGTATTACTCATTCCCAACATAGTTGAAGAACCTTCTGTTTGGATATAATTATAAACAACATCATCAATACAAACAAACTTCTTTGCATTATTTACCATTTCATACATCAATACGAAATCTTCAAAATAGCGCAATCCTTTAACATTACTATATTTATAGTTTTGTAATAGTTCTCTTTTAATCAGCTTACCAACAATATTATGTCTATACTCATTTTTGAGGAGAGACTTCATCGTAGCATTTTGATCTGAACCATATTTTAAAGTCGATTTCCAAAGAGAATGAGAACCATCGGCTAATTGAATGAAATCTATTGTACCAGAAACTATATCAGCATTAGTTTGCACAGCCTTTGCATACATAATTTCCAAAGCATCATTAGGCAAATTATCATCAGAATCACAAAAAGTGATATATTCTCCTTGTGCTATTTCACAACCTTCAAAACGAGCAGACATAGGCCCACAGTTCTCCTTTAGATCTACTATTCTGATATTAGATTTCTTTTCTGCATATCTTTTAATAATCTGCAAAGAAGAGTCTGGCGAACAATCATTAACCAAAATCAACTCAAAATCAGACAGTGTTTGATTTTCAAAAGAAGAAATACTGTTTTCTATAAAATGCGCTGCTTTATATACAGGCATAATAATACTAACTTTAACCATACGCCCTAAAATTATCCTTTGAATATTTTATTTATTGCTCTATTCAATGCATTGATAAATCCTCTACCATATACCAAATCCGGCTCCATATAATTGCCTTCTCCCCATTCATTCCAAGACTTCAAAATCGCAATTTTATGTTTTTTATCCTTTATAGCATTTAAAGCTTCCTCACAATGCTTTTCAAAATACTCAGGTGTATTGTTCGTATAAATGACAGCTCTTTCGGAACTTCTTGGGGAATGATCCCATCCAGGTACAATTTGAGGAATAACTTCTTCCTGCACTTCTTTTGGAGTAACAAAATTGTGATAATACTTGCGGTAATCTACTATAAACTTTGGCATATTTAACAAGAAGCCTTTTGCCATTGCTATAGCAGTAAAGAATTTACGCAACAATGCATTGTTTATATTACCTGATGTAAATTTATTATAGTATAAAATACGCTTAAACGTTACAGCATCATACCCTTTAGCCAAAAAATCCTTCTCATTATCTGTTATAGACAAATTTGCGACCAAATACAATCCAGGGAATCCTGCATCTTTTGCCCACTGTTTGAAATTCTCCAGATAATCTTGTGGTAAATGAATCGGATCAAAAATATAAAGAAATGGTTTGCCGTCTATTTTTACATATCTAGGATCTTTAAAAGCTTTAAGCAGAAATTCAAAATGCGCTTTTTGATCTTCAATACCTGGATATGTCTGTTCCATCAACAACTTATCTTTGTCTTTAGAATTCTTATCCCATGTTTTAGCAAACCATGAATGATTTGCCCATCCAAGACAAAATGGAAAATCTGGTTTTCCAGAATTTAAGACTTCATCAAAAATATCAGCAATCAATCGTTTACCATTACCAAACCAATAATGCCAATAACAAAAAGCTGTTACACCAGCTTCCTTTGCCAATTCAGCCTGCTGCTCTCTAACTATAGGCAAACGCAAATCATAATAGCCTAATTCTGTAGGAACTTTTGGCTGATTATGACCCTTAAACAAAGGCTTTGCCTTACCTACATTAGTCCACTCAGTAAATCCCTTTCCCCACCATTCATCATTTTCCTTAAATGGATGGAATTGAGGAAGATAAAATGCAATAATCTCTGGTTTCATATTTTATATTTATTTAATTTCTATACCTAATTTTTCTATTTTTTTTCTTATGCCGTTGCTCAATAAAGGTATTGAGAAGAATAGTCTTTCCTTTGCTCTGCTTGCTGCTACATAGTAAACTCTATGCGATTCATTATTCAACAAATCGGGTTGCAAGAAGAAATCAAGTGCCTTTTCATCACCAAGACAAACCATGACATTGTCGAATTCGTCACCCTTTGCCTTGTGAATTGTCCTTTGAATACCATCATCATCCTCGTGATTTACACACATAGCAAGCTGAGAATATTGATGACTATTGTAAAATGTTTGTGCCTGTCCTTTTTTCAACGTTGCCATACTTAGTCCAAACGTAATATTAAGATAGTCGTAAAATTCATACAAAGACATTTTGCTGATATCATCATAAGAAGACAGCAAACTATGTATTTTAACAACAGCATCCTTGATATCAACATCCAATCTTGCAAGCAAATCGAAAGCTTTTTTAAATTTCTTAGCTTTGGCATGCTCTAAAGCCTTGATATAGGTTGCTACAACTGTCTTTCTTTCTTCATTTGAATCGATAATATTATCAATCAAATGCTTATCTTGGGCATTTGCATTCATCATTTTCTTAAGAGAATTCGCATTCAAGTTGTCGTATGACAAAGCATAAACATCTGTTCCTATTATCTCTTGAACTTTTTGATAATTGTCAATGTGACTACCTACCAATAATGCAGGAACTTCACCTTGGGCAGTTCTATGCGGTACTTGCTGTAAATCTCCACGTATAGAGTTTAGAAAATCTACTATTTTTATAGTGCTTCTTCTATTTCCGTTTATCACATACTCTTGTAAATGAGGAAGAGTAAATGTGTTAAACTGGGTAACATCTGCTCCCAGAAATTGATAGATAGACTGAGCTGGGTCACCAATCACACCTATTATCGAACCACGTTCAGACAGTTTCTTGATTAGTCCAACCTGTATCGGATGAGAATCTTGAAACTCATCAATAAACAAGAAAGGAAATCTTCGAGCTATAACTTCCTGAATGAATGGTATTCGTTCAAACAATCTGTATGCAAAATAGATAACATCATCATAATGCATCAGTCCCTTAGCCCACGCTTGCTTTTTATAGGCAAGATAAGTTTTTGAAGAAAGGAATGTTCCCCTAGCATTTGCTTTCATGGCACGTTTAGGTTTACATACAATATCACCATGCTCGTCAATTCTCCATCTTGCATTTCTTATGGCAAACTTCAAAAGATCATCTTTTGCATATTGCTGATTACTTTCTTTCTTAATAGCTTCCAATGTAGGATATGAAAAATCAAACCTATCATCCTCACCTTTCAGCAAATCAAGGTTGAAGCCCTCATCATCAGCAATAAGCCAAAGATACGGCTTTACAATGTTATTATAAAAGAAACTATGTATCGTACATACCTCAACACCTTTCGTTGTCAATCCTAGTCGGCGCACAATAGTATCGACGCCTACATTAGTATAAGTGATACATGCTATCTTTCCACACTTTCCCAACCTGTCAGAATGTGCTAAAACATTCTTTATATGATTTATAAGCCAATGTGTCTTGCCTGCACCCGGCCCAGCCGTGACCTTAAAATGGCAATCTACAGGTATTCTGTCTTCTGAATTTATTTCAGTAACCATATCAGTGCATCTTGTATATATTTAGGAACATTGAATACTTTCTTCTCCGGATCATCATCAGCCAATTCGAAATTGTCTTTTAGCGCAACACTCAATTCCAGGGCATTTTCTCCTTTGCCTACCGAATTGAGGTATCTTGATGCTACAATAGCCTTCATCTTCTCTTCATCAGACCATGATGACAAATTAACAGAAGCTACTATACGATTATTCTCTTCGGAACTTCTCATTTCATCAATCATGTCTGCCAAAGATTCTTTACTCATTAACTTTTTCAACTCTCGTTTATTGGACATGGATTCTGTTAGCAACAGTTCTAATTTTGGATTATACAAAACAAGATCATACTCAAAAGTTTTACCTTTATCCTTATCCTGACTAAACACCCTTATGCTCTTATGAGTTGAATATTTACGTATTTCTTCCTTGGCATTAATACTATATTCATAGTTTTCAGAATTAATCCCTATCTCATAAGGATAACACTGCTTAAACTTTCCACCTGTTTTTTTCTTTCTTACAGGGTCTCTGTCCGTTATGCAAACAACTTTTGTTGGTATTGCAAAATGAGACTCTTGTGTATCAAACAACTTGAGAAAATGTTTGAAATAGCGATTACCGACACTGACGATTGCGACATGTTCATCTTCTAAGGAGAAGCCCATATAATTTGCCATTACTGGCAAGAGCAACTCTTCCGCCAACCCTTCTACCATGATGACCTTGTTTGCAAACAGCATATCCGACTTGGTTGCATCAAGGAAACGTTGTACAAATTTCTTCGACTTTATTCCTTCGTCATCATCAGTAAATACTCGACCAGGATAACAAACCGATGTTGTGCCTGGAGTGTCGGAATGAAGACAAATCATCTCCTCCAAAAGAATGGCAGAAGTAATCTGAGTAGAATGAGTAGTAACAAAAATCTGTCGAGCCCTATGATATTTCTTATAGTTATCCTTAAGAAATTTTAAAAACTTATATTGCATAGATGGATGCAAATGAGCCTCAGGTTCCTCTATAAGCAAAATCGGAAACTGTTTTGCACTACTCCCTAAATAATTGCCATCGGTATCTGCTTGCATTTTTGCAAGTAAGAGAGAGATAAATATCAAATTGTTGTAGCCAAGTCCATTATTCTGGATAGGCACATCAAAGCCTGTTGTGTACTTCACTATCAAGCGAAGGGCATTGAAAAGGTCATAATCACTAAATATCCCTGAGAAGTCTGGTTCAGCACCATTAAAAGATGCGCCCGTATTCTTGGCATATTCAAGCATTGTATCTTTTCCTTTGCTCAAACGTTGCTTCAATATTTCAATAAGTTCATCTGCCTTTTGAGATGTCTCATTTTCTTTAGTTTCAATCTGGTCTTTCTTATCTTGTTCAACCAAATCTGAATCCGATTTTATTTCATAGTCTATGAAGAATGAAAGAACGTCATGAAGCAATTGACTGCGAGAGGAAAACAAATCATCCTCTACATTACGCAACGCACCAAGAAATTGAAAATCGAATTTATCAATATTCTCACTTTCTGGTTTTGAAGGATGAATCAAATCACCAGCCAATAACGAATACGTATAATATCTTATGAATTTTCTTTCTATGATGGTCCAAACTTCATGAACGTCTTCCAAATTCTTGACAGCATCTATATATTCCTCTTCTTTTCCTTCTTGTAAAGCAAAGATGTATGTTAGTTGAGCCTCATAGTCAGTATCCATTTTTATCAACCAGTTAGCAACCATGCGCAGGTCGTCAACTTGCTCATCCTCTTTACTTTTAGCCAATACTACAGAGATTTCCACTTTTGGAGAATGAGACTTCAGAACTTCTAACTTTGTATTTTTACAAAAGTCGCTAGTCTGTAATCTGCGGCATCTGCAGTGAGGTTCTAGCACAAGCTGCATAGCTCTCAACATATTACTTTTACCCGCATTGTTGTGGCCAATCAGCACGTTGATGCCTTCATGAAACTCCACAACATTTTCACCAAAATTGCGGAAACCTTTGATTGTTATATTTTTGATGTACATAAAGCACTATCTATGATTGGCAAAGGATGAATATTTTTCTGCTATCTGTTTTACGATACCATCACATTCTGCTTCCGTTATATTATTTATCATGGCCGTGCTATCATATATTCCATTTGCTTCGAAAGCACCCTGGAATTTATAGCTATACGCCAAGCCAAACAATGGAACTTTTGTGTATATAGCTGCAAAATTAGCATGCATACGTGTGCCTATGAAGAAGGACATTCGCGAAATGACATATTTTACTTGAGGAGAAATCATATCACGGTCAATAACATGGACGTTGGTCCTGTCTTCTAATTTTGCATACAAATCCTTAATTGCCACTAAATCATCATTCGACTCTTCAGGATGATTGTAATTATAAGAATGAGGTATCAAATATATTGGCACATTTTGAGATTGGAAATATCTTACAATAGCTTTCATAAGATAGTGATAAGATGCGAATTGTCCAGACAGAGTACGGAAAGTATTGCTATAGGTCAATCCGCTTACATTCAAGCCAACTGCATTCGGCTTAATATCTATATCAAATGATTGAGGTTTCATATAAGCAGACAAATCCTTTGTCATCTCATATTTAAGCCCCATACTATTCAATTCTTTAATAAACTTATCATCACGAACATAAATTCGGGTAGCATATTGCAATATACGATTGGCAATAGTCCTATTGGACTCTTCCTTAAATGGTCCAATTGTTTGAGGTAAGATGATAACAGGTATATTACGTTTCATTGCAATATTTGTCTCATGCAATCTACTGAAAAATGTGGCAGTACTATATATGTCAGAGAAGCCATCACCTCCATTAATTGCCGCAACCCATCTAATTCGTTTGAGAAGTCTGCCAAATCTCGTAAATGGCAATACAATTCCAAACTTATCTAACAATTTCTTTTCAAATCTAAAAACAGGTACATTTTTGCATTGTACTTGATGACCATTGCATTCTACATAACTGGTAATCAAAGTAGTATTTTCCTTCTTTAAAAAATTGTTGTAATACTTAAACGTCACTACGATGTCATCATAGTTGAGAAGGTTCTTTTCTTTGAGAAAATAGAAAGACCCATAACCTAAAGCAGCAGTACCTCTATTATTGTCTCTCAAATCCAAACCTGAAATGAGAACGTACTTCTTATTTTTTGCATTTTTTCCACTCATGAATTTCAAAATTATATTGTTTTACAATTTTTGCAGGATTTCCAGCAACGATACTATATGGTGGCACATCTTTCGTAACCACAGCATGTACAGCAACTACTGAATTTCGTCCGATATGGACACCTGAAAGTATCTCGCTGTTAAATCCCAGCCAACAATTATCTTCTATCACTACAGGACCTTTGGAAATCAAAGGTTGCTTGGAAATAGGTTTTGTTACATCCTCATAGCCATGACTATGATCAGTAACATGAACATACCCAGCAAATAAAACATTCTTGCCGATAGTAATGCCATAAATAGCAGCAAAACTATTTCTGATGCCAATTCATGAACCTTCACCTATCGTTATCTTTGGGTGATATTCTGTACCTAAGAATTTGCAACAAGGCATGAAATATGCATACTTTCCAATGCTCACATTATCTCCAAAGAACAAACATTGAGGATTTTTGTATTGTAACATACTTTCCCTTATTCCAATGTTTTCCCATTGCACCAAGCTTCTTTTTCCAATACCATCTTACCCCCCCATATGGATTTTATTTAAGATTTTCTGGGGTAAGGAGAATAAATAACTAATAATCATAATCAATGGATAAACAAATTCAAGCCTTTTTCTATTGGTAATCTTGCAGACTTAGGAGATATGATTGGCTCCTTTTTATAATGACCAGCAAGAATCAGTACTATAGGGAACTCATTATCTGGTATTCCAGAAATTTCATGAAACTCCTTATCTACTTCTGCTAATCTTACATACATTTTATAGCAAGAAGCAATATGATACAAATGAAGCCCCCACTCAAAATTCATTGCATATAAACCTCCATCCACGAAAGCTTGTACATGCTCATAACTTGAATTGAAACAGCTTACATTAGAAGTTATAACAAATATTGCAGTCGCATTATCACACCAGTTTTGGTTTCCCAACTGATTTTCTATAAGCTTATTCATCAAAGCCTTATCTCTATAGACATGAACTCTCGAAGTCTGACGATTACATGCCGTTGGTGTACAAGATGCAAATTCCATAACCTTCATAATTTCTTTATCAGTAATAGGCTCATCAGAAAACTCTCGTACACTATTACGGCTAAAGAAGAATTCATTTATTTTTTGTTCATCGAAAGCCGGAGGTTCTTTAACAACTTTGGTACCTATCGTATATTGCCCCAACATTACCTTATTTTCCTCTATATAAGAAGCTATAATATTACGGCTTTGCTCATTTTTTGTTGAATTTGGATTGCTTAAATAAGTCGCCAAAACATTAGTCGCCAAAGAAACTATTTGATGATTACCATATTTCTTGGTAAAAGAACGAAGGTTCTTTACTATGGACAAAGCTTTTTCCTCACCAAAAATTCGTGCAGACTTTGTAAAAGACATACCTTTCTCCAATTGGTGAACAGATAACATCACATGGCTTAAGATTTGATCTTTCCCATTATTTCCATCTAAACAATTTGCGAAATACGTGTTGAAGTCATAAATAAAATTGTTTTTACACTCAGACTTATCCAATGCCTTTCTGAACAATTTCCTTTCGATTCTCTGTAAAATATTCTTCTTCATATTTTTATGATACCTTGTTTAATTTTCATTTTTATATAGAATCTTGATATCAAATAATCTCTATATATACAGTAATTCTCCATCTTAAAAAATTGATTCATCTTTGAACGTGGAGCATCAACGAAAAGGACATCACTTCTTTTCATTTTTTTACTGTATATATCCCATGCCTTAGTATAATAATGATTACAAAACATAGTTGCCTTACCATAACCATTTTGGGGAGCACCCCATATCTTATGATTGACAAGACATATATATCCAAACTGATTTACAGCTGGCAATGTCATTTTTATACCGAATATAGGATAACTCATATATGTATGATGATGAACATGCCAAATATTATAATCTGCTATATCATATCTAGTATTAATAAAACATTTTCCTAAATGATAAAAATGATCCCAACAAGTAAAATATTGTTCTATTACATTTTTAGAACTATCATGTTTCAACTGTCCGCCTGTCCCAAACATTTTCCAATGAATTACTATGGCTGGATATTTATCAAAATCCTTTAACCACTCGCCAATTGTATCTACGTTCTTTGGTACAAAAAATTCATCAGCATCCAAAAATGAAATCCAATTTGTTTCGTTGCGATAATTCTCATAACAATGCTTGTATGCCTTAAATTGCGAATGATCGTATGGCCATTCTATCAAGGTAACGATGTTTCCATCAATATAAGGTTTCAACACCCTCATGAAATCATCATCAGAATTGTTATTGTATAAATAAAAATGATCAACTCCCACCGTCAGATGATAATCAAGCCACTCCTTTAAGAACGGAGCCTCGTTTTTGAATATCAAACATAACGATACACTATATTTCATCGTTCGCTTGTCATGTTTGCCAAAAAACTCAATCCACCCCTTACATACACTATTGTAAAACAGCGTTTGCAAAAAAGACACGATGTTACCTTTTGCCCCTCTAAAAATATTTACCATCCTATCAAAAAGCTTTTTCATTAAGTTCAATTAGTCTATCTATGGAATTGCAGAAATCGTGATAAAACCTTTTCTGAGTGAAATCCTTAGCTCTCTCAATAGCAGCGAGATGCATTTTTTCTCGCAAAGAAGAGTCTTTGTACAATTTCAGCATAGCTTCTTTAAGCTCTGCTTCAATATTTTGCATGGATACAAATATTGTTGTTTCGTCATTGCCAATTTCTGGCATTCCTCCTGCTTTTGTTGCGATTGTAGGCAAACCCGAAGTTATCAGTTCAAACAAAGAAAGAGGACATGGGTCATTATGCATTGATGGCATAACACCGATGTCAGCTATCTGATGATACTTATAGACTTCATCATTATTAACAAATCCTGTAAAAACAATTCTATCCTTATTCTCTTCTGCAAGTTTTTTCACAATACTTGGATATTTTCCAAAATCACCTAAACCAAAATTTGAAGAACCTAAAATCACTAATTTTACTTTAGGATTATCTATTGAAAGTAAAGCGTGAATCAACTCTAGGACACCTTTATTTGGGACTATCCTTCCACAAAAAACAGAAACAAAATCATCCTCTGACAATCCTAATTGAGAGCGAAGTTGTCGTCTATCAGAAAGCGACAATCTTCTTGAAAATTTCTCTGTTGCTATGCCATTGAAAATCGTCACGAGTCGTTCTTTGGGTAAAGAAGAGCCTACAGAATATTGATTCTTAATAAAATCACTTACGGAAAAGACATTGCCAAATACTGTTTCAAGACGTTGGGATGACTTTAAATTTCCATGTAAGTGAACAGCCAATCTATCCCTTCCAACTTTTTTAGAAATGCTACTACAAAAAGATGGATTGGAGCACTCACTAACTATAAAATCAAACTTTCCTGAATTCTTTCGTAGATATCTATTTACAGGAGAGGATACATAATCTAAAATTATGAAATTTCTATCAAACAAGGCGTTTAAATGCCATTTGATTTTATTACTCCACTTCATTACGAAATCACTATTATAACTACTAATATTCACAAATTCCGTGTGCTTGAAGTTTTTCTGAAAAACAATAGCCTGCTTATTGGGACATGAAAGTACAGTAATGTCAAATAAATGCTCTATTTCATTAGTTTGTACTATCATTGTAATCAGTCTTTCGACCGCCCCACCCAAAACATCAGGAATAGGTAATACCCCTGGAGACACGATGCAAATTTTACGAACTTTTCTTACCATACAAATCATTTTGATTTATTATTAAATTATTTTGTCCTGCTGCCAATAGAATCATTACAAACATAAAAGTCTTATCAAAAGGAACCTCTATGGTTGAAATTACTATCATCGTAAGAATATATACTACAAGCGGATATTTATACTTATCACTTTCTGTTATTTCTTTAGCTGCAAAATACAACCAAGAAAGGAATGCCATACTGCCTACAATACCTACATTTAGAAAAACTTCCATCAAGCCATTCTGAGGATTCTGAACACCTGTATAAAACATGCTGACCACTCCAGAATTTCCATTACCAAATCCTAACCACATACTTGTAGAAAAAGACTCAGATATATTTTCAAAAATTCCCAACCTTCCTGTAAGCGTTAAATCTTCATGCAGTACATCAACAATAAAATCCTGAACTATTGTAAACTGCAAAACCCACGTAGTAAAGAAGAAAAATCCTAAATCTACTATGACCAATAATGAAACAAGGAGTGAAGGTGCTGATAGCTTATTCCAATATTTTTTCGGTAAAATAAATACCAAAAAAAAGAAAGCCATTGTGCCAACCACCATTGTACTGCATTGAGTATGCAAACTATTTGTCAACATTACAATAACTAAAAATAACAAAGCCGCTTTCTCTTTTATCTTAGTTAGACCCATATGCCGATAATAATACAATGTACATGTTAGCAAATTATAATAACACACATGGAATTTATTTCCTATAATATAGCCTCCAATTTTTTCATTTACAACAACATGAGTAATAGCATCGACATTAACCCAAATCCATAACAAAAATAGCATTTTCCAAAAATAGCCAATGAATAGCTTCACCTTATTTTCGAGAGTTAATCTCTCCACAAATAACAAGAGTACAATGGTTGATAAGGAAAAATAAATGGTCGATTTTGTTGATTGGACACCTTCAAAAGTTGTCATAACTCCATCCCTTAATTGGGTTGTCGTATAATACGATATAGAATCAGCATTCAACAATATGGAAATCACACAAATTATAGCATAGGCCAACACGGATAAATTCAGCCAACGATAACGCTTACTGAAATAGCGAGATATATCATTTCTAAAATACAAAAACATAAAAATAATCATCAGATTCTTTACCCATCCGTTATATGTCACATTGGGTATCACATTGTTTGTTGGAAAGAAAAATAGCCAAAAAACAAAAAATGAAAATAGAATTATTATACGTTTACTCATGACTGTCTGCTAAATCTTTCAACTTTGTTAATAGCCATTGCTTTGAATTTTGTCTGTAATAAGCAAGCAATTTATCTACAATCTCAAAATCTATTGCCTTTAAATTTGACAATTCTATTTGTTCTTTTACAAAATGATTGTCCAAATTCATTTTATGTAGAAAATCAACCATACGAGCATGATTTTTTCCATGATATAATGGAAATGTATAAAATTGCTTGTGGAAAAAGATACTAAAAGCTGTACCATGAAAAGATGTACAAACAACGTATTGAGCATCTCTAATCCACTCAATAAACTCAATCGGACCAGCATTGTTTATGTTATAGTCTGCATAAGGACATTCTCGGAAGTCATTAATTGAATATATCTTCCAATTATTCTTTTTGGCTAACCCCAAGCATAATTGTTTAACACCAGGATGATTCATATCCAAATCATATACAAGAATATATTTTTCCTTCTTATGCTCATCCGAGCATAGCCTTTCCCAGTCATCCTTATCCAACAAAAAAACTGGATCCAAGACCTCTGTTGCATTATAACCTAATTTTTCTACAATTTCAACCCCAGAACGTTCTCTTGTAGAAATTGCATAAAACCTTGATAATTGTTTTGATACAAATTCACTTTGGTCTTGGGGAATATAAGAAGCTCCAAATGATGCTGCGTAAGAAATACATTTGGTGTTCTTAGGCGCAAATGCACAATAATAGGAAGAATCACGTCCATTAAAACCTACAGAGTTCCATATTTGATCGCTTCCCGCAATATACACATCAGCAAGCGGGAGATTCTTTTGTAAATCTTCTAATGTTCGATATGTCAAGTTTGAACACTTAAGGTGATTTCTCTTAAACAAATTAAAAGGCTTCTTTCTTCCTATAAATTTGTAATCTGTAATATGCCCAGGTACTTTTAAATGATCATAAAGTCCTACCAATGGCTTAAGGAAAGGAACATACTTCAATATCGTAAAAAGTTTCCCTGATGTACGATTATACTCAAAAAAGTTAAGTCTATCGCTTTTATATATAGGAAGATAGTCTATGATTTCAACCTCATAACCATTTCTTTGTAAAAAGCATTGCAAAGCGTAAGCCTGAAGCGATGCGCCATAATTGTTTACATCATGGCATGTTATTGTTTTTATTTGCATATCAAATTCTTTTAAATAGGTTTGTTATACTTTTTAATGGATGTTTTAAGCGTTGTTTTTGTCTTTCTTGCCATTGCAGTGATGATATAATACCTCGTACATCACCAATTTTGACTTTAGGAGAATTCAACTTTCTCATGAGACGATTATAATAAGCTGGCATTTGAGGATTTTTTTTCATCTGAAATTCTGTAACTGCATCTAATGTATGTGTAACCAACTCACAGTTGCATTTTTTCAGCAGTTCATCACCTTTCTTGGTAAAAGCAACAGCACCACTCACTCCATCTTCATCATCCTTGTAAGTATTTCCCCAAAGATCACCGATACGAATGTCAGCGGAAGACTGGTCGAACTTGTATTTGCAATGCTCATAGCACTGCTTTCCTAGACAACAGTCACCAAGGAAAAGCTGATAGAACATATCACCTTGTGATAATCGGCTTTCTATATAACTTTTTTCCCCTCTTATTAACATATCGTAAGAATCATGCCAATTTATCTTCTCACCATGCTCCTCTCCATCTATGCCCATTACCCAGGAATCATGCCATCCTGTCCACTTGTTGCGCCATGAAGCATACGTGATTTTGCCTACTTTCTTCTCAGCCCACTGGGTGTATTTCAGCCAAACCAACATAGATGGAACACCATGACAGAAGAAGTCGAGCAAAACAAAATTGTCCTCGCAGCGGAACTTCTTGATATATCTGCGGAAGGAGTCAATCTGGCACGGTGTGCCTGTCACCAAGTATTTTTCCTTGCGATTGATGACCTTAAATCCATCCACCGTATAGCTCTGGATATACTTGCTACCAGCGCTTGGAATCAATTCCTCCACATTGGTAGCAATATAATGTTCGGCTCTGTTCTTCTCCGCATCATAGCGCACACCACAAACCTTATAACCTTGCCCCAAGAGATACTTGCCTATCTCAAAGCCAGCACCTCCTGATGAGCATTTTCTTCTCACCAAATGGTCTTTGCTCCAAGCAGCGTATGGATGTATCTCTTTCTCCGTGAGCGACAATTTATCATGCAGATACGCACATACTTCGGTACAGATACCACATTCCGTGCATCTACTCTCGTCTGTGAGATGTGGCTCATAAAAGCCATTTTCATTCAGACCTATCTCTATGATTTTTCGTCCACATGCCGTGACGCATACGCCACAACCATAGCAATCGTGGATTTTACTTATGTTATTCATCAAACTTTCTTCTTTAATATTTTTTTCTGAATGACAGAAACGACATTCTCTTTAATCAATAACCTATCATCGGTATTAAATCCTAAAAAGTAACCAAACCCTATCGTAGACAACAAAGATAAGACACATACACATAAAAAACGCCAGAAAGTAATACTAATACTTTGATTAGCTAATACAGGAAGCACCATTGATATAGCGGTAATCAAATATACCCGAAACGTCACATTCTTTGAAAACTTCCACATAGGGAATCCAATACTTTTTGTTAGCATGTATTGTCTTGCAAAATGGCAAACAAATTCTACAATAAAAGCTATAATCATTGCCCAATATGGACTTGCCCCCAACTTCAGCACAACATAGACAAATGGTAAGGTAAGCAAAGACAAACCACCAACAACAATTTGATAGTTTCTAACTTTTCCTGAAGCATGCATTGACACAACTAATGGATTTGACAAAGTATTGAGCATCGCAGTGAAAATAGCAATTCGCAAAAACACTACGGTATAATCAGGAACTTCTTTCAACCAAACACCTAAAATCAAAGGAGCCTCAATGATTACAGGGAGTGACAAAGTCAACAGCAGTAAATAAGACAACTTTGCGCCTCTAAATACCAACTTGTACATATTTTCTCTCTCCCCTGCCGCATAATTCTTAATGATTTGAGGATTCATTGCCATCTGGAAATTAGAAACAAATCCATTCAGTTTGCTGAGCACTTGGTAGGCAACACCACGAGCAGCATTGACAGCAGGTCCAAAGAACATATTCAACACGACATTCACGCCTTGTTCCTTAGCTACGCCTGCAAGAGAACCTATTAAGTTCCAACCAACAAATGATCCAACATTCTTGCCATACTCCTTATTAAACTTTCCTGTAAACCTACACTCTTTAAACTTAACTCTGCAATAAAAGAAGTACATGGCAAGGAGTACTGTTTGAATGAGTGCCATCAAAATTGCATAGACTATCAGTTTGTCAAATGGTGTCATGGTTATGACATAGCAAATAGCCAACTTGAAAATGGCATCGAATATGCTAAAATAGGCAAACGCCGACATCTTCTCGTATGCTATCAATGCCCCATTATAAGGAACGTTGATGACATTCAACATAAACACGAATAAAGATAGCTGAAATACCCAGTTGGCTGCATCATACCTATCAGATGGAAAGTTCATGTGTGTATTCAAGAACCACACTCCTATAAGTTCTCCCACTATCAAGATTATCAATGCCAAGAACAAGTGAATGTATATCATCGTACTGAAAATACTCTTCACATTGCCTTTCTCTCCCTTTCCTATCTCAAAAGACAAGAATCTCTGGGTAGCTGTAGTCATGGCACCGCTGATAATGGTGAACATCGTGACAAACCCACCTACTACATTATAGATACCAAAATCTACTTCTCCCAACTTGTCCAAGATGACACGGCTCGTATAAAGTCCGATGAACATCATGAACAACATTCTCACATAAAGGAGAAGTGTATTTTTCGCTATTCTTTTATTGTTTGATTTACTCATAGTTTATCCTAATACGTATTTTGAATATTTATTTTTTCGGCATAAGGCGACAAAGCCCCAAGATGCCAAGATTATGACTATAAATTGGATTATCGGATATATATAATAATGTGAAGCTGCCATCTCATGGAAACATGAAACCATATTCATCTCTTGTATCAATATATGATGAACAATATAGATACCCATGCTACATTTGTCAAGGCTCTTCTTCCATACAGGTAAAGTACCGACCAGCAAAGTCCTCATACAAGCAAAGAATGACAAGACCACAGCCATCCCTATCATATTGCTCAAAGCAGAATGCCGCAAGAACATTTGCTGTAATAGTAGGGCTACCGTCGAGAAGACAAAAAATAGACTTACCCTTCTCCTATATTGTATGACTTCTTGAAATTTTATGCATGCTCCTATCATTCCCATCATATAAAGAGGAAAATACTTCAATAGAAGTGATATTCCCAATATTCGAATACCTGAGATATGGTAAGGAACAAAGACTGCAAAGATGATAATAGCCACAAACAACAAGCTTTGATTTTTTGCCTTCCATCTCAATGTTGGCTCTACTACCTTACCTAACATATAGCACTCAAATATAACCAACAAGAACCACAAGTGACTAACTCCATTCAGCATCTGTACAAAATCTCTATCTTGCAAGAGACAAAGAAACAATCCTACGATAACGTATGGAAGCAAGACTCTTATTACCTTGTCTCGCACGAACTTTCTTGTGTTTGAGTACCCCCCCCCGAATTGCCTTAAAACCATATAGATAGCCGCTTATCAAGAAGAATATTGGCAAGTGAATTTGTGCGAGCATGCTATCTATAACTTGCCATATTGGAACATGGAAACCTACTGCATATGGTGTTCCATCCCAAATAGGCGTATATGGACAGAAGCAATGATAAAGGACTACGAGAAGCATGGCGAATACTCGCATCATACTGATGTCGTTGAAATATTGTTTTTTTGATGTCATTGGATTCATTGATGTTTATTTTATTGAAAAGCCGTCTAGCAACATGACAGCACCCAGTTGGCTGCCGTCATTCTCTCCGCTGGTATCGTCATCTTTGCATTCAGGAACCAAACACCCACCGACTCTATCAGCACCACGATAATCAAAAACAGCAAGAGCTGTATCGCCCCCGACTCCACCGACTACATTATATATACCAAAATCAACTTCTCCTAGCTTATCCAAAATGACGCGGCTTGTATATAAGCTGATAACCATCATGAAAAGCATACGGACATAAAGAAGCAATGTATTCTTCGCTATTCGTTTATTATTATCTGATGTTTGATTTGACATTTACTTTTTCTATTTCTATTGATTTTAAAAACTCGTTTCTATCATCCTCCCAAATGGTATCATCCTCAACCTCTGATAAATGAAAGAACCCTATCAAATGATCCTTCAGCTGTTTCAGCTTACAATTTACTCGCTTTAAATCATCTAGCGCCACAGCCATCTTTCTAGAATCAATTCTGCAAACTAACATATTTTCTAAATAATACCATGAATATCTCATCTATCAGCACTATCAAAGCAAATCTAAAGAAATAACTATGATAGGAGAAATCCGTTGAGGTAAGCTATTCGTTCTTCTTTGCCATTAAAGAAGGTTCCACCTCTCACACCGACCCTCTCTTCAATGGTCTTTATGCCCATTTGGTTCCCCTTGTAGGGGACAGAAACCTCAGAAGCGAGGGAGACGCCCTCCGATGCTCGGAATCGCTACGCTCTAAGGTTGGCGGACCAAAGCGGTCTGTGCCAGGTTGTGCGGGATGAGACCGCCTAGGGTGGAATGGCGCATTGAGGAACTGCTTACTACTTATATAAATCCACATTGATATCGAATGGGGAATCGAAATCCTTTAGCATTTCGTGCTTCGTATCCTTTTCTGAGAGATTGGCATGTTCTTTTGGGATTTTCCAATCAATACCGAGGGTATCATCGAGGATGCTGATGCCTCCATCGGCTTCTGGATGATAGAAGTTATCACACTTGTACTGGAAGACGGCTGTTTCTAAAAGAACGGCGAAACCATGGGCAAAGCCCTTTGGGATGAAGAACTGTACATGATTGTCTTCTGTCAGCTCTACAGCTACATGCTTGCCATAGGTTGGTGATCCTTTGCGGATATCTACAGCTACATCAAGGACTCTGCCCTTTACGCAGCGTACCAGCTTGCTTTGTGTATATGGTGGGCGCTGGAAGTGCAGGCCTCGCATCACACCATAGCTGCTCATAGACTCGTTGTCTTGGCAGAAGTGAACACTGTGTCCCAGGATTGGGGCAACCTTTTCTTCAAACTCTCGCTCGCTAAAGCTCTCGAAGAAGTAGCCACGAGCGTCACGGAAGAGGCATGGCTCTATAATGAGTACGCCTTCAATATTTGTTTTAACTATATTCATTGTTTTATCTCCTCGTTAACTTTGCAGCAAATTCCAAGAAATCTGCAACATTTTTGAAATCATTAAATTGTTGGCAATACATACTTGCATAAGGTTCGGGAAACCTACTGCGTATATCTGCCTTTATCATACTTGCCAAAGCTTCCTTTGTATAGGCTTTCAGCAATTCGTTGTATTATTCCTCACTCATAATATTCTCTGTCATTTCAACATCCTTGCTATATACATCGCCTCATAAACTACGATACAATCATCAAGAACAGTCTCTTTTTTGACCGTTATATATTTCTTCGACAAATCTAAATATGGCTTTTTCTTCATTAGTGAAATCACTAATATTTGCATCGTCACCACCATTGACAGCCAAGGTTTCATACATACTTATTACCTTTTTGTTTCGTATCTTAATCCATAGTCCATATGGTGCTGCTATCCGAGAGTGGGAGTAAAAACCAACTATCAAATCATTGTCTATCATAAGGATAGGAAACATTGGCAACTGTTCTGTTTCTATGATTTGAACTCTTTTTCCATACGTTTCATGGAGTTGTTCAAACAGCGACTTAGAATGGTTCAATGCTTTGATATAGGCTTCCTTTGAAAAATGAGGTCTTAATATTTTTGCAAATTCATCAGTCCAATCTGCGGAAGATGATGAGAATATAGCTTTCAGTTTGAATTTAGGATTATTTTCCAAAACTTCCTTCAATATTTCTCCTTGCTCATCCACTCCATACTTGGGATAATAGGCTGCATGTAAGAATATATAGTGCTTTGCTTCTTTCATTAGCCGAGACACGTTTATTGAATCGTGACCCACATAAACATCTATATCGCTATCGAATTTCTTTTCTATCAAGCTTACATCTGAGATTTTAGACATTTCATCCTGCAAGTCGGTTTTCAGCCCTCGTAAATTTCCAAAGGAATCATTGATTCCTCTGGATGTCCAAATGGAGAATAAAATTGAAACGACCGCCAAAACGATCGAAACAACAGTTGATGCAAAGGAGAAGTTCTGAAATGCTTCATCTGATATTCTTGAAGAACAAAGCACCACTAGAATGCAAATGGCACATAGAGTGCATATTGACAATGCATAGTACAAGTGGTGAATGCTTATCTTTTTGTTCCAATAATCTGCCATAAATTCTTATACGTAAGAGTTTTTCTGGTAAGTTTCAATTAAACTTCGAAGATTTTGGCAATGATTCCATATCAACTCTGAAAGATTTGACATGGAATCAAAATCCACAACTTTCTCACCAATAACTTTGTCTTTAATCTTGGTGTCTTGCTGATACTTATATTCACTTACAGCATTTCTTAAGTTGTCGTGAATCTCCAATTTTTCAAATATATCTAATACCTGTACAGGAAGCTCATCTTTATATTGGCGACAATTTTTAATGTATGTGTCCTCATGATGGAATTTGTCTTGGAAATACTCGAACCAATTATTATAATATGGTCCAAGGATATATAAATTCCCCAATAAAGGCTTTGAAGAAAGTCTTTTATTACATGTTTTTATCCATTCTTCTTTGCTTTTATCAAGAACCTTATTGTAACTACAGTCCGCTATATCTCCAAGTATCATTTCTCCATACCAATTCAATTGTTGAAGCCAATTTAAAATCAATCTGTCTATTATTACCTTACGCTTCTTATTCGGAAAATAGGTCGTAATGAAATAAAATATGACGGATGCTACAACGGATAGTGTGATGGCATAAAATACATCACCCAATACCGACATCCATTGCCAAGGTGCATCTATTTCAAGAAACACTAACTTATAGAGTACAGCCCAACTTAAACAGATACTGCCAAGTATCATTGCTATTCCTGAATATGATTTCAGAAAACACCAAACTCTCTGTTGAAGTGGTAAGGGTCTGATTTTACCTATGTACATACGTTTTATGCTTTTATATTGTTTTGTTTTCTTTTCCCAGTCTAAACCATTCCTCATTAATAATACAATTGTCGCTATTAGGAGCTGGATTGGCTTTTGTTACTTTCACCATCAAAGGCATTGGAACACAATTACCAAAGATTAAGGCCTCTCCAGGGATAGCCTGCTTAATCTTCGTAATGTAATCAATTACTCTTCAGCTCTTTACTAATCACCTTCCCCATTGATTTCTCAATATCAAAGAAGGTCATGGGGTCGTTGTAATCTATCTCAGAAATGACATTATCCATATCATTCACAGCATAACCGATCCATTCTATAGAGACTTCAAGGTCTTTCATATTGATTCGAGAATAAGTTTCCTCGAAACGGTCGAGAAAGAAGGATACCACATTAGGATTCTTCTTTAAGTACTGATGAAAGGTCTTGCAGACCTTGGCTTGCCCTTTGTAATTGAGCTTACGAATATCTTCAAACATCGGCATAGCACAGGAATAGGACTTTACGGAAGAAACCTTCTTCCCCATCTTCTTGCGAATCTCCTTTGCCTCTGGTATCGTATCGTCGTAAATGTCTTGAAACTCTTCTGGGAGCATCGAGAGGAGGCGCTCTAAAACTTCTTTATCTGCCATAAGACTCTATTTGTACAAATCAACGTTGATATCAAATGGTGAATCGAAATCCTTCAACATCGCATGCTTCGTATCCTTCTCTGAGAGATTGGCATGTTCTGTTGGGATTTTCCAATCAATTCCAAGGCTATCATCAAGGATAGAGATACCTCCATCTGCCTCTGGATGATAGAAGTTATCACACTTGTATTGGAAGACTGCAGTTTCCGAGAGAACAGCGAAGCCATGGGCAAAGCCCTTTGGAATGAAAAACTGGAGATGATTGTCTTCTGTTAGTTCTACAGCCACATGCTTGCCATAGGTTGGTGAACCTTTGCGAATATCCACAGCTACATCGAGTACTCTGCCTTTTACGCAGCGTACCAGCTTGCTCTGGGTATATGGCGGGCGCTGGAAGTGCAGGCCTCGCATTACACCATAGCTGCTCATAGACTCGTTGTCTTGGCAGAAATGAACACTATGTCCCAGGATTGGGGCAACCTTTTCTTCAAACTCTCGCTCGCTGAAGCTCTCGA
>ERZ1026886.335-NODE-335-length-25895-cov-11.103599_pt1 | contig 25895 bp, 18 predicted proteins | sample MGYA00380173_ERZ1026886 | MGnify/ENA primary metagenome ERZ1026886 (study PRJEB33269, sample SAMEA4719809) | human gut metagenome | biome: human-associated habitat; feature: organic feature; material: feces | place: Cameroon | collected 2013-10 ... | reverse complement strand
TAAATTAGTAAAACAACAAGAAAAGTGTAAAGTAAAATCAGTTAAAGTCAAATAGTGCCACTTTTGCACTCCAATAGTGGCGCTTTTATCATACAATAGCGCCACTTTTACACTCTAATAGTGGCACTATTGGACTGTAAAAGTGGCTCTTTTGTATATTATGGACTCAACAACGATGAAAAAACCCCACAAAAACGACCTAACAAATCTCTAAAACCGATTTTTATTTTGTAACAGGTTTTTACTCTTTTGTACGATATTTGCATGAGACATGAAGGCATGTTTTTTTGACAAGAAGACATGAAGACATGTCTACATGTCTAATCATTTCTTCACTCGCTTCACGCCGTCCACGATGTAGATGCCGGCGGGGAGCTCGTTCCATGACTGGGTCTGCTTCACGCCCTGAACAGTGAAGATGCCCTTCTTACGTGCGGGCACGTCTGCTGTGATGTCGTTGATGCCGCTGGCGGAAGGCTCAATCACCACCTTCGACTTAAGCACCTCGCCATTCAGGACTACCGCCTTTTGGTCGGCGTCAAACTCCGCACCGACGGGCTGTGTGATGGCGCAGTTGTCGAGGATGAGGTCGCTGATGAGTGAGATAGATCCGCTACCGCTGCCTTCTGCCTCTACGTAAGAGTTGCGCACGGTGAGCACCTCGCTCTTTGCTCCAATATAACCTGCTATGCCATAGCCACCCTTGACAAACAGACTGGTGTTGTCGATGGTTACGGAAGCGCCCTCCATGTCGAGACCGCAGAATCGCTTGCTCGTGAGATGGAGCGAACCGTCGCCGGTGATGGTAGACGTCTGGTTCAACACCATGCTTGCCAGGTCGGCTGTAACGGTGTTATTGCCAATCAGCTTGACGGTGAAGTCGGAGACAGTCTTGTTCACAATACCCGTTCCGTCGGTAGAGTTTCTTTCGATGGTGGCGTTGTCAAGAGTGAGGGTTTTTGTATCGGGGTCGTAAGAGGCGCTGCCGCTCACTCCGTAGATGCTTGTGAGGTCTTTGTAGTTGAGTGTTGTCACCGGCTTGTCGGCGATATAGATGCCATAGCTGTCGGGTTCAATCACAACTTTGGAGGTTACGGTTTTTCCGTTCACAACCACCGCCAACGAATCGGCGTCGTATGCCGCCTTGGACGGAATGTCGATGTAGCATCCCTCAAGCTCCAGACCGGCGATGTCGCAGATTGAGCCTGTGGGGCCCGTAGCTTCCACGTGAGAGTTGCGTATGGTGAGCACCTCTTCTGCCTCGTTGTAGCTTGCAGATATGCCCCATTTGCCCTCTGCCTCCAACCAGCAATTGTTGATCTCGAGAGGACAACCACCGAAGAGCAAGGCGCACAGGTCGCTCTTTACGCTGAGCTTTGCACCGCCGTCGCCCAGAATAACTGTCGACTCGCGCGTGTATATGCCAGCCGAGTTGGTAACATTAATGGTGTTTGTGCCGATCAACTCTATCAAAAGGTAGTCGCAGGTTTCGTTCAAGATGGCATTACAGTCATTTGCCTCAATAGTGGCATTGTCGAGCGTCAGGGTTCTGGTGTTCGGGTCGAAATACACCTTGCCGCTCACTCCGTTAATCTCGGTAAGGTCGAGATAGTTGTCGCTCGTCACATCTACGCCGGCTACCTTGAAGCCGTATTTTTCTTGCGCCATCACGAATGCTGACGACATCATCATTATCACAAGCATGAAGAACATGCGCATCCATGCGCCACCTCTTGGAGAAATCTCAAGAAGCCTTTGGATGATTGACTGTTTGTTAGTGTTTAGTTTTTTCATAATCAGTTGGGTTTAGTATGTTAAACAAGTTGTTGTGTTATGCCATGCCCCGAAAGAGGCGTGGTTTACGTTTGCAAAGAAAGCTTTTTTCCGCTCAAGTCAATTGTATAAACTTAACAAAAAATGGCCAATTCTTAACAAAATAGCCCCACTTGTGAATTTAGCGCGTGAATTGACAAGCAGACAAGACTAACTTAGGAGGCTATGGCGTCCCGCCGTAGCCACGCAGCCACGACCACAAGCGGAAAAACATATAAAAACACAAGATTACACAGGAAGTAAAGTCAAAAGTAAGAACTTAAGCAAAAGTCAATAAATAACAAAGCAAGAATGCCCGCAGCTCCTACTGTATGCCTTGTTAAGGCACAGGATTTTATAACCTTGTGTTTTTCTTTGTTTTTTCCGCTTGTGCTTTTCGAGAGAGGCAACAGCCTCTCATTCATTTATGGCATATATGGTCGTGAGAACTTGTTCTCACAAGACCATATAGGACATAAAGGAATTGCCGAAGGCTCGAAAAGCACAAGCGGATTGTGGAGTCTGGTTTTTGTCAAAGCCCTGCCTATTCGGACGGCATCCGCCGTCCGAATCCTGTCTTATTCTGCCAGCAAATGTCTGGCACGCTCTATTATCGTGTCCTCACCCTTCAGCAGATCGTCCTGCGAGAGACCGACGTTATAGTCGGGGTCGATGCCGAACTCGGTGGACACTCCGTCCTTGTCGTACATGGGGCATGCGGAGAAACGGACGCTCCAGCCGTTTGGCAGTTCCGAAGAGAAAGGCATGCCGGCACCGCCACCCGTGCGGTCGCCGACGACGATGACGTTGGGGAAGCACTTCATGTACTTCACAAATTCGTTGGCGGCACTGTATACGGCACGGTTGGTAAGGACAGCCACACGCTTCTGCCACCTCAGACCCTTCGACGGCTTGAGGCGCTGCTCCGCCATCTTCGAGAAGTCGTTACGACCCTTACCAGTCTTGTGCTGCATATATCCCACGAGCCTTTCCTCGTTGGTGAACCTTGCCGCCAGCTGTTCGGCACTCGTCACAAGTCCACCGCCGTTGTCGCGGATGTCCACGATGAGAGCATTGCACGTGGCGAGATACATCATCACGTCGTCAAGATTGCCCTCCCCCATCGGATTGGCGAAAGACGGGCAGCGGACGTAGCCGATGTTGTCGTCGAGGATGCGATAGCGCAAGCCCGAGGCAATGCGATAGTCGGTGCCGAGATAGCGCGAGAGAAGCGTGTCGCTGACGTTGGAGGGATAGTCCTCGTGCCACGACCAGTAACGCGCCACGTCCCACGACGCATACATGTTGACGTGTCCGTCACGCAACTCGCCGAGCATATTGCCGAGCACCTCGAAGAGCTGCACGGAGGTCATGTGGTCGTCAATCTGACGTGAGTAACGCTCATGCACCTCGTCCCAGTCCAGTCCGTACGCCTTCTTCTTATAGTCGAAGAAGCAGTAATGCTCGTCCACGGCGCTCCATAGAGCCTCGAAGTTGCCGCGCGGATTGTCGGCATACTCGTCCTCGTCAACGCATGAGGAAAGCATGCAGAGACAAACCGCGCAGCAAAGGCCAAGGAGCATCTTGAGTGATGTGTTCCTTTTATACATTATATATACGTTTTTACTTCATTAACTTAATGTTTCCGTTGGTGTCCAGCCCTATGACGTACGTCTTGCCAGCCTTTGTGGAGAAGCGAAGCGTCTTGTCGGCGTAACGCACCTGGCACGGCTCGCCTGAGCCTGAGCGGATGACGGCTTTCTGGAGCTTGCCGCCCTCCCAATGGATGTCAACATGGAAGTTGCCTCTTGCACGCAGACCCGTCACGCTTCCCTTCGCCCATGCGTCCGGCAAGGCTGGGAGCAGATGAATGAATCCCATGTGACTCTGGAGCAACATCTCCGTGACGCCGGCTGTACCGCCGAAGTTGCCGTCTATCTGGAACGGAGCGTGCGTGTCCCAAAGGTTGTCGAGAGTGCCGTTCTTCAGCAGGTTGCCGTAGAGCGTGTAGGCATGGTTGCCGTCATGCAGACGTGCCCACTGATTGAGCTTCCATCCCATTGACCATCCTGTGGCTCCGTCGCCTCTATGCTCGAGCACCACCTTCGCAGCCTTAGCCAGTTCGGGTGTGGTGACGGGCGAAACGGTGTGGCCTGGGTGGAGTCCGAAGAGATGATTGACGTGGCGATGCTCGTCCTTCGGGTCGTCGATGTCCGTTGACCATTCCATCAGCTGTCCGTAACGTCCTATCTTATACGGAGCTAAGTGCTTCAGCGCGTCCTCCCACTGGCGGCGCTCCTTGGCGTCCTTGCCAAGGATGCGACTGGCCTGAACAGCGTCGAGGAGAATCTCGCGGATGACGGCGTGGGCGAAGGTGGCTCCCTCGTCCACGGGTCCGTGCTCGGGCGAGGTGGACGGTGCGGCTGTATATACTCCGTCGGGACGATGCCACAGATAGTCAGCGGCAAAGTCGGCGCTTCCCTTCAGAATGTCATAATACTCAGCAAGGAAACGACGGTCGCGGGTAAAGTCATAATAGTTCCAGAGATGAGTGGCGAGCCACGGTCCGGCGAACGGAGAGAAGTTCCACGACATGTCCTCGCTGGAGAGCGGCGTGGTGAATCCGAAGATATTGCCCGACACGGATGTGGTCCATCCACGTGTACCGAAGTATGACTTTGCGGTAACTTCTCCTGGCTTGATGAGCGTGCGGATGAAATCGAAGAGGGGCTGCTCGCACTCGGTGAGTGCCGTGGGGCAAGCCGGCCAGTAGTTCATCTGCAGATTTATGTTGTTGTGATAGTCCACTCGCCACGGTCCGTCCACATTGTTATGCCATACTCCCTGAAGGTTGGCTGGCATCTCGCCGGGGCGCGACGAGGAGATGAGGAGGTAACGGCCGAACTGATAATAGAGCTGCTCGAGGTACGGATCCTTGGCTCCCTGACGGTAAGCCTCAAGGCGGCGGTTGATGGGCATGTCGGTGAAGGTGGTGTTGTCGCCCATGAGATTGAGGCTTACGCGACTGAAGAGGTTATGATAGTCGGCATAATGCTCCTTGAGCAGACTGTCATAGCCTTTGTCCGTAGCCTTGCCGAGCCATGAGGCGGTGGTGGCAAGCGGGTCTACACCGACGTACGCCTTGGGGTCATGGAAGTCGGGGGCGTAGTTGGCACGATAGTCTGTGTCTGCGGTGATGAGGAACACCACCTCGTCAGCTCCCTTCACCGTGATGCGTCCTCCCTCGTTGGTAAGCGTTCCGCCGTTGTTGATGGCCTTGATGCGGATGGCGTACTGCATGTCGTTGTTGTCAAGACGGGCGTCCCACAGCAGGGCGTCAGTTCCTATGGCGGTCAGCTTGCCCTCCGAAACGGGATTGGGGGAATATGAGAAGGTGAGGTTCTGCATGCCTTTCTGCGATGCCTTGAAGCGTACGGCAAGGACGTTGGCAGGGCGACTGACGAAGTATTCGCGACGATAGTCGACTCCGTCTTTGCTGAACTGCACGACGGCAAGGGCGGAATCGAGCGAGAGCGAACGGCGATAGCCTGTCATTCCGACGGCGCTTAGCCCGGTCTCTACGTAGAACTCGCCGGCTGTGGTGAAGCTTCCGAAGCGGAACGGATCCTCAGCGTACGACTCGTAGGGCACTTCACTGTTAAAGTTCTTCTTCGTAAGTTGCGCTGCACGCTCCCAGTCGTTCTCGGCAAACGCCTTGCGGATGTCGGCTATGACATGCGCCGACTGCTTGTTGACATTCCAGTAATAGTCGGCTCCCTTCTTTGTGTTTGGACCTCCGCGCCACAGCGTCTTCTCGTTGAAGGTGATGCGCTCAGCCTCAACCGAGCCAAGCACGTTGGCGCCAATCGATCCATTGCCTATGGGCAGCGACTGCGACTCCCAGTCTGGGTCGGGATTGGTGGCGGTGTCGCCGGCAGAGATGGGCTTCTTGCCACCGGTGAAGTTCTCGGGATGACCGCCATACCAGATGGCTTGTCCGCGTAACGAGACGGGACTGTCAAACCAGTAAGTAAGGGGTGTTTGGGTTTGTGCGGTAGTTGTCAGCGGGGACAACAAGAAAAGAGAGTAAAGAGATAATAGTTTCATACTTTTGTTTTAGTTGGATTAGTCGGATGAAGGCGAGAATGTGTCCGACACATTCTCGCCTTTCATCTATTTATTTCTGAATTTTAATGGTCTTGCCATTTGCGTAACGAACGATTGTGACGCCCTTTGCGGGAACGTTCAGACGGCGTCCGTCGAGCGAGTAATAGCCAGTGATGGCTGAGTCAGCGCTGTCGGTGAGTTCCTTGATGCCGGTCTCGCCGCCACCGTTATTCTCGTAATTGCCTACGCGGCACTTGGCAGCATTGTCGATAACAGACTTTGTCACAGCCTTGGTGTCCGGGTCGATGGTGGTGCGGATTACCATTGCGCAGACGTTCAGCTTGGAGCGGTCCTGAATGAGGTTGTGCTGTGAGATATTCTCGAACGTAACAGTGGGGTGCTGCATTTCGCCTACTGTGTAAGGAGCTGTCAGCGAGCCTTCCACACCATACTCAACGCCCTTGCTGGCGATGGCAACCTGATTGAATGTCAGACCTCTCACCTCTGAAACGTTGCCCAAGAAGGGAGCATATTCCTCCGGCAGTCCTTCTATGCCGTCCCATTCGCCTGCGGCAACATTCTGTACCCAGCTGTCGTTCTTCAGTCCGTCGGCTGTAAGCACATAAGCCACCTCGTACTTGTCGTTCTCGTCAGTGGTGAGGCACGGCAGCACGTCTGTTGAGACGATGATGTTATTGCCGCTCTCATCGAAGTTAGCCTTTACGTTGATGTCGAAGTTAGCAGTCTGATTCATAGCCATATTGTATTCGCCCTCACCGGTGTAAGAGTTCACCTTATCATAACGGTTATACGTGATATACGGTCTGCCAGTCCATTTAGACATTAGTTCTGTATATGCGTTTGTCACCATTTGTTTATCATCATGGATGGAGATACCGATAAAATCGTCCGGATGGATGCGCTCCATATACTCCATGATGGCAATGCCGCGCGGACAGTACTGGCACCAAAGACCGGTGACATCCTCAAAGACAACGCGCTTCTTGGGAGCCTGCAGCACTGTGCTGCGTGTAATCATCGTATACGGTATTGTCACCTCGTTGAAATGGCCGTCCACATGCGTTATGTTTAACGTAACATCCGACTCACCGATTTTTGTTCCGGGCTTGATGGGGATATTCACATCCAGGTTATCAGCAAACGGTGTCTCGAAGTCCATGTTGATGGGTTCGGATGTCTCATTGGTGTCTGGATCGAAAAGCGTGTACGTAATCTGGCTTACAGGGTTGGTTCCCCAGTTCGTAAGTCGGATTGGCACGTTCACGTATTCGTCAGAAAGAGTGACGGTCACCTTAGGTTGGAGCTGAGACGGAGCAACAGAGTAAGTGTCGGCTGCCACATTGAGTGACATCGTTGTCAACATCACGAAGAGAAGCGTGATGAAATTAAGTAATCGTTTGGTCATAGTAATATGAATTTGATAGTTAATAATATGGATTTATTTAAATGCAAAGCGGTGCCTATACGCGAAGATTACTTCCGCATAGACACCGTTTTTATAAAAGATTATAGTTGAAGTTCAACGACACGGTCGATTTCGGTCGGCACGTTATCGAAGCTGATAACTACGCCGCCCTGACATTTTTGTGTCTTTACTGCACGACGGCTTACGAAGTCGACAGCGCTGCGCACCTTCTTGTCGCCAAGCGGCAGGAAGAGCGACTTGTCCTGGAGGTTAAGGATGTGTACGAAGAGGCGGTTGCCCTTCTGCGTGGTCACTCCCCAGTCGTGCGGAGCGATGAAGCCTCCGCGTGTGCCATAGATGGTCTCGCCGTACACCTTCATCCACTCGCCCATCTTCTTGAGTCGCTCCACAGCCACTTCAGGAAGGCATCCGTCCGGCTGCGGGCCGATGTTCATGAGGAGGTTGGCGTTGCGTCCGGCTGCTCCAACGAGGTAATGAACGAGAGTGGTGTCCGACTTATAGTTCTGGTCAGTGATTTTATATCCCCACATGCCGTTCATCGTCTCGCAAGTCTCAAGGGGCAGACGAGAAATCTGCTGACCTGAGAGTCCGGCTGTGTTCTCACCGGGCAGGTCGCGCTCGAACATCTGGAAGTCCTCGCCTTCGAACGGTGTCTGGTGATGGTTGTTGCCGATAAGGCAGGCGGGCTGCAACTTATGGATAAGGGCATACTGCTCGGGCAGCTGCCAGTCGAACGACGGGTTCTGGTCCTGATCCCACCAACCGTCAAACCAGATGGCTCCTACCTTGCCGTAGTTGGTGAGCAGCTCTGTCAGCTGATTGTTCATAAACTGATAGTAGCTCTTCCAGTCGCCGTTGGGATTGGGACGTCCTGTTCCTCTGCCCGTACGGCCCCACGGAGCATCCTCACGCCACCAGTCGATGTGCGAGTAGTAGAAATGGATGCCGATGCCCTGCTTGTGGCACTCGTCAGCAAGCTCCTTAACGATGTCACGCTTGAACGGTGTGGCGTCCACGATGTTATAGTCAGAATACTTTGTGTGGAACATAGAGAAGCCCTCGTGGTGTCTGGTGGTGAAGCAGATATACTTTGCACCTGAAGCCTTGATGGCTGCCACCCAATCATGCGCGTTGAAGCGTGACGGATAGAATCCGCCAGCCAGTTTCTGATACTCGCGATAGTTGAGGTCCTTGTTGGTCATTGTCCACTCGCCGGTGGCGAGCATGCTGTAGAGACCCCAGTGAAGGAAGATGCCGAACTTGGCATCCTGAAATTCCTTGCGTGCCTCAAGATTCTCTGCTGTGGGTACGTAATGGTCCTCTGCGGCAGCCTTCGGCGTAACCGAATAAGCCCCCATTGCCACCGAAATGGCAAGGAGGGCTGATGTGATACATCTTTTCATATAATGATTTATTGGGGTGAAGAGACGTACTGTATTACTTAACGGCAATGCATTCCACCTCTACCAATGCGTCCTTCGGAAGAGTCTTCACGGCAACGGCTGAGCGTGCCGGGAACGGCTGTGTGAAGAACTCAGCGTAAACCTCGTTCATAGCGCCGAAATTGGCCATGTCTGAGAGGAACACTGTGGTCTTAACAACGTGAGAGAGGTCGACACCTGCCTCGCGAAGGATGTTCTGTGCGTTGGTGAGCGACTGACGTGTCTGCTCCTTTACACCACCCTCAACGAATGCGCCCGTAGCGGGATCGATGGGTAACTGACCTGATGCGAATACCATGCCGCCTGCCTCGATAGCCTGTGAATAGGGACCGATTGCTGCAGGAGCCTTGTCTGTACTAATCTGCTTGTTCATAGTTGTAATGATATTATTTTTAGGGTTTATATATGTTACTTATTGTGAGCTTATATGTGCTACTGTTATGTTTGCTTGGCATTGCTGCCGACGCTTACAGCGTGTAGTCTACGAGTTTGAAGCCGCGCTTTATCAGCTCGTCCTTTATCTGACGGATATGCTCCTCGTTCTTTGTCTCTGCCTGAAGACGGAGGATGCAGGAGTTGACATCTTCGCTGTCAGCGTTGCGCTCGTGATTGACACGCACCACGTTGGCGCCAAGCTCCGCGAACACCTTGCTTACGCCGAGCATCTGACCGGGCTTGTCCTCCAGTTCGATGCACATCGAGCAGGTGCGGCCGCTCTTGGCAAGTCCACGATGGATGACGCGGTTGAGGATGGTAACGTCAATGTTTCCGCCGCTTACCACGCAGACAGTCTTCTTGCCTTTCACCGGCACTTTATTGAACATCACGGCTGCCACGCTGGCGGCACCGGCTCCTTCTGCCACCATCTTCTCGCTCTCGATGAGCTGCAGGATGGCAGCGCAGATCTCGTCCTCGCTGACTGTGACAATCTCGTCTACGTACTTCGAGCAGGTCTCGAAGGTTATCTTGCCCGGCTGCTTTACAGCGATGCCGTCGGCAATGGTTGAAACAGAAGGCAATGCTTCCTGCTTGTGATCGTTTATGGAGCGTACCATGCTGGCTGCTCCAGCCGCCTGTACGCCATATACCTTCACTTCAGGATTGAGCGACTTCACTGCGAAAGCGATGCCTGAGAGCAGACCACCGCCTCCTACCGGCACTACCACAGCTTCTATGTCGGGCAGCTGGTCGAGAAGTTCCAAGCCTATGGTTCCCTGTCCGGCGATGACGTTCTCGTCATCGAAGGGATGGATGAAGGTGTAGCCGTGCTCGTCACGCAGACGAAGGGCTTCCTGATAGGCGTCGTCGTATACGCCCGGCACAAGTTTGACGTCTGCACCGAGACGCTTTGTGGCTTCCACCTTGCTGATTGGTGCTCCTTCCGGCAGACAGATGAGCGACTTGATGCCCATCGCTGTAGCTCCAAGCGCCACGCCCTGTGCGTGGTTGCCTGCTGAGCACGCAATCACACCCTTTGCCTTCTCCTCGTCGGAGAGCTGCGAAATCTTATAATAGGCTCCACGTATCTTGAAAGAACCTGTGAGCTGCAAGCATTCCGGCTTGAGATAAACGTCACATTCCGTATTTATTTTCGGGGCGTGTACCAGGGCAGTCTTACGTATTACCTTACTGAGGACGTAGCGTGCCTTATAGAAGTTGTCCAAATTCAGCATATTATCCTTATTATGTTACTTAATGTATGTTTTTCCGTCGCAAAAGTAAGCATTTATTCGGATATAGCCAAACTTTCGTATCAACTTATATATAATATATGTCAGAAACCACCGTATATGAACGGCTGTACATCTTCCGTAGCCATCTGCAATGCCATCTGCATACAGACGATGAAGAGCACAAGCTTCACTGCCCACGGCAAGGTGACGAATCGCGCCTGAAGACGCTGGTATTGTCGCTCCGACACGAAGTAGGTGAGCATGACGGCGATGACCGATACGGTCCACATGGTTCGCGCATTGAAGAACGGTACGAGATAGTCCATGCTGAAGTCTGCCGCTATCTTATTGTATAGGTCGGTCAGGTGCGTCATGTCCTTGGCGCGGAAGAACGACCATGCGAAGCATACATATACATAGGTGAGTGTCCAGCTTATGGCGTTGCCCCACAAGGTGGAGGGGAACGAGAAGTGGAGCTGGCGGCTGAAGAACTTATGTATGGCAAGTCCTAAGCCGTGGAGGGCGCCCCATATCACGAACATCCATGATGCTCCGTGCCATAGTCCTGCCACGAGCATCGTGATGATGTTGTTGACATACATGCGGACTGTGCCGCGACGATTGCCTCCGAGTGGTATGTAGAGATAGTCACGGAACCACGTTGAGAGCGATATGTGCCAACGACGCCAGAAGTCGGTAAGGCTGAGCGAACGGTAAGGAAACCAGAAGTTGTCCGGAAGCCAGAAGCCAAGTATGGCTGCAGTGCCAATACTGAGGTCGCTATAACCCGAGAAGTCGAGATAAATCTGGACGGGATAGCCCACAAGGGCAGCCGCACACTCGAAGCCGGAGAAGCCCTGCGGACCGTCGAACACCCAACTGGTGAACTGTCCGATATAGTCAGCGAGCATGTTCTTCTTCACCACGCCGAGCATGATGAGCCACAGTCCCACCCATACCATACGGCTGGAAGCCTGCTCATTGCGACGCAGACGGGGGATGAGGTTCTTGGCGCAGGTGATTGGTCCGGCAAGCAGCAGCGGGAAGAACGTCAGATAAAACATAAACTCCAGCAACGTGGCATCGCCATCGAAGCGGCGACGATAGACGTCTACGGCGTAACTGATGGCTTGGAACGTATAGAACGATATGCCCACCGGCAACGCTATCGAGGCAAAGGAGAAGTTGGTGGAGAGCATCGCTCCTATAACGTCGTTCATGAAGAACGAAGCGTACTTGAAGTAGCCGAGCACTCCGAGGTCAACAATGACGATCAGCGAGAGCAATGCCTTGCGGGCAGCTCCCTCACGCGTCTTCATCTCCTGCGTAAGAGCATAGTTGAAGCACGCCGTGGCTGGCAGCAGCCACATCAGCGCACCGTTGAGTTTATAGGCAAAGAAGAGGTTGAAGGCAATGACGTAGAGCATCATCGCTATCTTTGACCTCTGTCTTATAAGTGTGAAGACCGCGAGAAACGCTACGAGCGTCATCTGCACGGTTATGTCTGTATAGTCCATATCTTGGATTGGTGTCAGTCTGTAACTATAATGTTAAATACTTTGTGGCTGGCATACGTCATTACTTACTGCGCATTATCTGCGGTTGGAGCCTTTGCAGGAGCCTCAGTTTTGGCAGCAGACTTAGCTGCAGAGGTCTTCGCAGCATCGGTCTTCGCAGGAGCCTTGGCATTGGTTTTCGCGCCCTCGGTATGTTCTGCCGGTGCATGATGCTGTGTCTCAGCCTGAGGCTTTGCTGTATGCGCGTCGGTTGCAGGCGTTGCAGAGTTGTCGTCAAGAATCAATGACGGTTCTTCAGCCTGTGCAGGCAGCGAGTCGGCATGATGTGCGGACGTTTTCGGGGTCTTGCCTACAAACAGCTGGCGATAATGGGCATTGCGCTTCTCCGGCTTTTCGAGCAAGAACGGATGTGCAGCCTTTCCACTATTCATCCATGACACCAAGTAATCAGTCCATATAACTCCACCATGATATGTAGGATGACGTCCGTCCTTCTGTCTCGGGAGCTTCAGTCCCTTCGAGAGGAAGAAGTGGCGCTTGCCTGCCACCTGTTCGAGGACAGTGTTGATGCCCTTGTCCTCTGCCCAGTTAGGAGGTCCCACCCATGTGTATGGCACGTTGCCAACCTTCTGCAGGATGGCCTCGGCACGACGACGGATGTTCTTCAGATCTGCTGAATAAAGCTCGTTGCTGCCCAGACATATAAATACGTGCGTAGGATTGACGGTACGCATATAATGAATAAGGGTGTCGGTTTCTGACCATTGTTTTGTGCCCGAACCGTTCCAAGTGACGCAGGTCAGCGTGTGTCCGTTCTTGTTGGCATAGTCAGAGAGACGGAGTGCGAGGAGCTGAGTCATGGAGTCGCCGAAGATAAGCAAGCGCTGCTTGGTGGTGTCCGCAACCTCAGCTGGGGCATTAGCGTCCTCAACAGCTGCTGTAATGTCGTCCGGCTTCTCTCCTGCAACAGCAATTGACGGCTGTCCTATCTGCTTGAGATGCAGGGCATCGGCTACGCTGTCTGGCACCATTGAATAACCAATGAAGTAGACAAGCGCGATAACGAATATCGAAATAAGTTGTAGTGTGGGTTTCACTTTCTTACTATTGTATGAATACGATTTAAAGATATTGCGGAAGCTCGAAGAGACGTGTGCCGTTGCTTCCCTTCACAAGGATATACATATCCTGCGGCTTGTGCTCCGCGATGGCTTCCTTCACCTGTGCCACGTTGTCGAACTTGCGGAATGTGGCGGGCGTAGAGCAGTTCTCAAACTCCTCTCCTACGAGCCAGACCTGCTCCAATCGCATACCAGCAAGCTGGTCTACGATGCGCTGATGCTCGTCATGCGAGACGCTTCCAAGCTCTTTCATGTCGCCGATGATGCACATCTTGTGCGGTGCCTCGATGGTTTCGAAGTTGGCGAGGGCGGCAGCCATACTTGTAGGGTTGGCGTTATATGCGTCCACGATAAGACTGTTGCTCTCCGTCTTCTCAAACTGCGAGCGGTTGTTGCTCGGCACGTAAGCGGAAAGGGCATGGCAAATCTGCGACGGAGCCACATCGAAATACGTTCCGATGGTTACTGCTGCAAGCATATTGGCGAGATTGTAGTCGCCGATAAGGTGGGTCGGTACGTCGTAAGCGGTGTGGTCAGCGTCCTTGCGGGCGTCGTTCCACTGGAAGCTGAGCATCGGTTCACAGCTGACAGCGTGTCCCTTAATGGCAAGCTCAGCCTCATCGCCACGTCCGTACGGCGTAAGCGGCAGGTCATGCGAGATGCCTTTAAGGTACTGATTGTCGTTGTCGATGAAGACGGTGCGTGGATGCGCTGCCACGAAGCTGTCGTGCTTTGCGTTAGCTGCGGTGGCACGTGGCTCCGCGATGTGGGCACGCATAAAGTCGTAAAGTTCGCCCTTTGTGCGGATGACGCCCTCGAACGATCCGAATCCCTGCAAGTGAGCGCGTCCCACATTGGTGATAATGGCGTAATCGGGCTCTACAATGTCAACAAGAGTCTTGATGTCGCCAGGGTGCGAAGCTCCCATTTCCACTACGGCTATGTCGTGCTCAGGACGCAGACGCAGCAATGTCTTGGGCACGCCGATGTCGTTATTGAAGTTGCCCTGTGTGAAGAGCACGTCATATTTCTCGCCAAGAACAGCCGAAGCAAGTTCCTTGGTGGTGGTCTTTCCGTTGGTTCCTGTAATGCCAATCACTGGTGTGCCGAGCTGACGGCGGTGGTAACGGGCGAGGAGCTGGAGGGTCTTGAGGCAGTCGTCCACGGCGATGAAGCGGCTGTCGCCATCCACGGCGTACTCCGGTTCGTCGATGACAGCGTAGGCGCAACCCTTCTCAAGGGCTGCTGCCGCAAACTTGTTGCCGTCGAACGAAGCGCCTTTAAGGGCGAAGAAAATCGAACCGGCAGGACAGTCACGGCTGTCGGTGGTGATGGTGGGGTGTTGCTCGAAGAGCTTGTAGAGTTCGGATAATTCCATTTTTTACAGTTACTGTAAGATATCTATATATATATGTATGTTGCTATCAGATTATCTTATCTGATGATTTCGTCAGAGCGACATCTCCTTAGAGAGGATGTTCTCGAGTTTCTCAGCGGAGAGCCTCAACTGGAAGGTTCCCTTTATAGCCACGGAAATGCCTCCCGTCTCCTCGCTGACAACGATGGCAATGCAGTCGCTGTCCTGCGATATGCCGAGAGCGGCACGGTGGCGCAAGCCAAGTTCCTTTGGTATGTCATGGTTGTGACTGACGGGCAGGATGCATCCTGCAGCACGTATGCGCTTGTTCACTATCACCATCGCACCGTCATGAAGCGGCGAGTTCTTGAAGAAGATGTTCTCGATGAGCCGCTGATTGATGCGTGCGTCGAGGACGTCTCCCGTGTCGACAATGTCGTCAAGACTGATGGCACGCTCAATAACTATGAGCGCACCAACCTTACCTCTGGACAAATCCATACACGCCATCACGATGGGCATGATGGTTTCCTTGTCGATGTTCTTGTCCTTGTCGCGATTGCTGAAGAAGAAGCGCATTATGGTCTGGAAACGCTGATGTGCTCCAAGCGAATAGAGGAAGCGACGTATGTCCTCCTGAAAAAGGACAATAAGCGCCAGCACACCCACAGAGACAAGCTTGTCCATGATGGCACCGAGAAGGCGCATCTCAAGCACCTGACTCACGAAGAGCCAGATTACCACAAAGACGATGATGCCGATGAAGACGTTGAGAGAACGGCTCTCCTTCATCAGTCGGTAGATATAGAAGAGCATCAGGGCGACAAGAAAGATGTCGATGATGTCCTTTATGGATATTTCAAACATACGCGTATATGTATTGTGAAAGTGTCAATCACTCAAGCCGCCGCAGCACACAACGGTCTGCACGGCTTCCTTAACGTCATGCACACGCAGGATGGAAGCTCCCTTCATCAGCGACACAGCGTTGAGGGCGATGGTTCCGGGCAACGATGTCGTAGGGTCGCCGCCTGCTTTCTTGAATATCATGCTCTTGCGCGAGATGCCGACAAGAACGGGAAGCTCAAGTTCGGCGAGGCGCTCCGCATGACTCAGTATCTCGTAGTTCTGGTCAAGAGTCTTGCCGAAACCATATCCGGGGTCGAGGATGATGTCCTTTGCGCCGAGGTCGCGAAGGCGCTGCACCTCATCAGCAAAGTTCTTCATTATCGTTTCGAGGGTTGGCTGCACGGACATGAGGATGTAAGGCACCTGCAGCTGTGCGACAGTCTGAAACATATCGCCTTCCTCGTGTATCGGGGTGTCGACGATGCCAGTGATGCCTCCCTCCGACACGTCGTTGATGATGTCCGCTCCGAAATCCTCCACGCAGCGGCGTGCCACGCGAGGACGATAGGTGTCGACGGAAACTATGGCGTCGGGCTGCTCCCGTCTCACGATGGCAAGGGCTTGCTTAAGGCGCGATGTCTCTTCTTCTTCGCTCACTTCCATAGCTCCTCCGGGACGCGTTGAGAACGCGCCGACGTCAATCATACGTCCTCCTTCGGAGATAATCTGATTGGCACGGTCGGCTATCTCGGCTTCTGTCTGCTTGCGAGATCCTGAATAAAAGGAGTCGGGGGTGGCATTGAGGATGCCCATCACCATTGGCTGGGAGAGGTCAACAAGACGCCCGCGAACGTTTATAGTGTATTGCATGTCTTTTCTGTTTTTTGGGGGTTAGGGGATAGAGGCTCTAGAGATTCTAGAGATTCTAGACATTCTAGAGATTCTAGGCATTCTAGAGTTCTAGAAGAGCTATGAGGCCCCTCTCCCTTTAACTTCGCAAAATACGCAATAAATTTTGAGACTGCCAAATTATTGGGAGAGAATTTTCCAGGGGCTATGCCTTGGGGCCCTTGTCCAGCGCTTTCATCTGACTTCTGAACCTCCACCACATCATCACACCGGCTGTTGTCAGTCCGAAGGGGAACGCCATCCATACGCCTACAAGACCGTAGCCTAAGGGGAAGGCGAAGACATAGCTCAGGGGCAGGGAGATGACGAAGAAGGCAATGAAGGCTATGACGACGAGGGGCTTGACGTCGGCTATGCCTCGCAGGGCGTTGGCGTAGTTAATCTGAAGTCCGTCTCCAAACTGATAGATGAAGAACGGCAACATCAGCGAAACCACACCGCTTGTCACGGCTGCCGAATCAGTAAACCATGATCCGATATCGTATCTCAGCAGGAAGATGATGCCACCCAAAAGCAGCTCCAAAGCCACCATAAGATGGAGTCCGGCTATGACGGTCTGGCGTGTGCCCTGATGGTCTGACTGTCCGTGGAAATAGCTCACACGAACGGCTACCGCGGCTCCAAGACCGTAATAAACCATGAACGTAAACTGCGATATGGTGGTCATTACCTGATGCGAAGCGAGCGCTATGGTGCCAATCCAACCCACCATTATCACGGTAAGCGAGAAGGCGGCGGTCTCCATACCCATCTCAAGGGCAATGGGCGAACCGATGGCAACAAGCCTACGTACCACGGAGCGCGACCAGCCCAACCCGGCAAAGCCCTCACGGTAAGCGGCGAAGGTGCGGCGTGTCCAGAAGACAATGCAGAACATCACCACCATATATATTCGCGAGAAAAGCGTGGAAACTCCGGCTCCGACTACGCCGAGCTCGGGGAAACCTGCCTTACCGTAGATGAGAAGATAATTGCCGAGGATGTTAAGGACATTGCCGGAGAGCAATATCCACATCGACGTACGCGTCTCCGTTATGCTGTCCGTGAACTGCTTGAAAGCATTGAAGAGCATCACGAAGGGCAGCGACGCAAGCAACACCAGGTAATAAGGGCGTATGTACGGCATCAGTTCGTCGGGCTGTCCGAGCCTGTCAAGAAACAGATAAAGCGTGCCGAGCGCCAATACCATGACGGCGGCAGCCAGCGTGTTGGCGACCAGGGCGGAGCGAAGAGCCGAACCAGCCTGAGCCAACTCGCGTCGTCCGAAGGCTCCTCCTACCACCGGAGTCAGTCCGTAAGAGAATCCGGTGCCTGCGATGATGACAAGATTGACAATACTGTTGACGAAAGAAGCAGCACCCAACTCCGTGGTGCTGTGATGACCTACCATCATCGTGTCGGCGAAGCTGAGCACTATCATTCCCATCTGTCCTATCATGATGGGAATGCCGATGGAGAGCAACGTGAGGTAGTGGTGGCGTGTAGGTCTTGCGTTCATCACCAGAATTTGTTTTGTTCAGCGTTATACTCAAATCCGACGGCAGCCAGACGGTCCGTTATCTCCTGTTTGTCGACATGAAGGTCGTCACAAAGCGCATCGAGTGATGGATAAATGTCGCGCAAGCGCATATTGATGACGCTGAAGAGCATCATCGGATCCTTGGGTAAATCTAACATCTTACTTGTATCCTTTCTTTTTTAAAAACACATTAAGGGTACAAAGTTACGCATTTTTCCGCCAAGTCAAGTCTTTATCACATATTTATATTATATGTACTGCCATTTGATTGACCCAAGGCAAAGCACACTTAGAAGCCGCTGAACATCTCGATGAGCTTCTTCTTGTAAAATCTGCCCACCTTCACATCCGTGAGATTGTTGAACGGCGGGAAGAGTCTGCACGTATTGTCGGTCACCTCCATGAGGTACGTCAGATTGATGATATGCTTCTGGCTTACACGTACAAGGGACGGATCGAGCGCCACAATCATGTCGCTCGTCACGTTTCGCTTCAGTCGGATAGGCTTGTCGAGTCCTGAGACATACATCTCCCAAATTCTTGGTTCGTGCAGATAAGCCACAATACCTATATCGCGAATGTCCACCAGACGGAAGTCAACGGCATTGGTATAGATAAGGAACTTTCCGTCCGTGCGTCGTCCGATGCCGTCGGCGAACATCGTCACAGCATTGGCGGCGTTGGCAGCATTGTCAGCTACAGCCATACGCAGCGGCGAAACGGGCTTCGGCATCTGCATATCGAGGCATACACGGCGGATGATGGTGCGCAGCTCCTGGTCGTCAATGGGCTTCATCAGATAGTCGAAAGCCTGGTTGCGGAAGGCTGAGAGCATAAACTTCTCGTGTGCCGTATACATCACCACGCGGCAATCGCAAGCAGCCGAGTCGGCAATGCGTTCCAGAAATTCTATGCCGGAGATGTCAGGCAGTTCTATATCAAGGAACAGCAAGTCGGGCCTTGTGTCCATGACAAGGGTCAGTCCGTCCATTCCGTTAGCGGCAATGCCAGAGATGTGAGCTTCCTCAAATCCCTTCAGTTTATCGGCAAGCAGTCGCGCAGCCGTTTTGTCGTCGTCTACAATAGCGATGTTCATCTTTCTATACGTCAGTTTTAAAGTGTTTTTTTATTGTCAGAAACGTATTCCGTCAGGCACAGCTAATGTAGCCTGACATCCCTTCACCTTTCCTTCCGTGTCGGTGATGTTATGTATGTCGAACCGCATCTTCCTGCGGTTTCGCTGGTTAGTCACGGCTATGGTCTGCGTGATAACCCCAAGTCCAGTTTTCTTCTTCAGTCTGAGGTGGTTGAATCCGGGTCCGTTGTCGGTCACGGTCACCACCGTCTGCATCGCTCCGTCACGTGCCTCGTCATTGACGGGCTGGCGTGTGATGCTGATGGAGAGTTCCTTATGTCCTTCCCATCCCTTCAGTCCGTGCACGATGGCGTTCTCGGTGAGAATCTGCAGGAACATCGAGGGCATATTTATGGTGCTCATGTCAAGTCCTTCGCAGATGTCCAGACGGAACGTGAAATCGTCGCCAAGCAGATATTGCTCCAGCGTGACATACTTATGCAGGTAGTCCACCTCGCGGTCCAGCGTGATGCATGGCATCAGCGACATGTCGAGGTTTGCCCTAATCAGCTTCGAGAGCGCCACCAGTTCTGATGCTTCCTTCTCGTCTGACGAACCTATCTTGTTGTTCAGGACGTTAAAGACGAAGTGGGGCGATATGCGGTTGCGCATATTGAGGAGCTTCAGATTGAGGATATCCACCTGATACTCTATGCGTTTCTTCTTCATTCTCATCAGCCATACCACCATTATCAATACCAAGACCAGCACTACAGACACAGCTATAGACACCTTCGTATTGGCTTTCTGTATGACGGCGTTCTTGTGCTCTATGGCTATGTCGTGATGCAGCTGAGTGGTGTCAGCCTGGAATCGTGCCATGATTTCGGCTGATCGCATCTTCGACTTGTTGTGTTCCAGCGAATCGGTGTAAGCCACGTCTTCCTCCAGTGTGGCATAAGCCTTACGGTAATCTCCCTTGAGCGCATAGTACTGGCGCAGATATCGGTTGCGGATATTCACCATCATGTAGGGCACAGCATCGTCAGGCTTCTCAGTAGCCAGAATCTTTGTCACCTTCTGTATGTCATGCTTCTTCACCGCCAGTCCGATGCGGATGGTGTTGCAGTAATAGTTGGCTGTGACATCCCCTACCCTACGGAAGAACGGCTCCACCTCGTCCAGCATGCGCTTCGACTGTGCGAGGCTGTCCAAATTAAGATAAACGTCGGCGAGGTTTATCTTGCAGAGATACATGTCGAAGTGGTCCTGCAGCTTATTGTCTTCAAGCTGCCGCTTCATACGGAGGAACATCTTTAATGCGGATGGATAATCCTTCGTGAAGTAATAGAAGTTGCCGCAGTTGCAGAGATAGTATGACTGCATGGCGGGTGTCATGTCGGAGTAGTGTTTCTCCGTGGCGCGATAATACTTCAGGGCGTTACGTTCGTCGCCGAGCGTCAGATAAATCTGAGCCAGTCCCATATAGAGCGTCACGTTCTCCTGTTCCGGCATTCGGAGCGAGTCCACTAAGAAGAGGGCGCGACGATAACAGCGTGCAGCCTCTGGGATGTCGCTGCATTGTATGTATGCGTCGCCAAGGTTGGCGTATGTCTTCGGCATCTCCTCCTTGCTGTCACTGTTCTTTAGCAGGGCGAGCGCTTTCTTATACATCGGTACGCTCACCTCACGGTCACGATGGAAGTTATGGTTGACAGCTGCAAGGCAGTTGTATGCGCCGGCGAGAAGCGAATTGAGTCGGGACTGATTCTTACAGCCTTCATTCGTCTGCATCTCGCGCATGCAGAAAGCCTCGATGCGGCGCACGCAGGCGTCCACTCTCTCCGGCTCCGTGGAGAGCCAGTAGATGCGTGTGAGTCTGAGATAATATTCGTAATAGGTGATGCTGTCCTTTGCGTTTTTCATTCCCTGCTGCACGATAGTCTCCATATTCGGGACGCGCTTCACAATTGAGGAGTCTATTTGGCTGAGACGTTTTAGTCTGACGGTATCGGTGCCGTCAGCACGGTCTGTCTTGCCTCCGCATGCCGAGACTAATGCCATGACGATGAACGCCGTGGCTATGGCAAAAAGGCGGAATGGATTTTTGTTCATGTTGTAGCGCATAGGTTTAAATCACAGCAAGTGGTAGATAAAATGTAAAATATTATTCGTTCTTTTTGCAAAGGTAACGATTTTTTTAAAAGAACCAAATAAAATGGAAAATTATAGACACAAATATCGTCAGCGTATTTGTGGGCATACCGAAAAAGGGCGACCGGACTCACGTCCAACCGCCCCCTGAAAACGTTATGTGGATATACAAAATTATAAGAAAAGTTCTTATTCCTTAGCGTGCATTACGGATTGTAGCGCACGAAAGCCTCCATTGCCTCGTAGCATGCCAAGCCGAGCGAATGATAAAGCTCTGCCGTGGCATGGTTGCGGTCTTCGGCACGCTGCCAGAAGAGACGCTCGTCATTGCCGAGGAAGGGTGCGCTCTCCATCTGCGAAGAGTGCTTGAGGATGCTGTTACGCTTGCCGCGGAGTTCCTCCGGCGACATCGGCACGCACATCTCGATGTTCTCGATTTCCCATTCTGCCCATGCTCCGCGATACATCCAGATGCGGCAGTCGTCGAGCCATGCTGCGCCTGCCTGCTTCTCGAGGTCAACGGCTGCGAGTACGGCGTCGGTGCACTTGCGGTGTGTGCCGTGCGGGTCGGCGAGGTCGCCTGCCACGTAAATCTGGTGCGGCTTCACTTCCTGGAGCAGCGCACGTACTATCTCGACGTCCTTCTCCGTCATCGGGAGCTTCTCTATCTTGCCCGACTCATAGAACGGGAGGTCGAGGAAGTGGACGTGGTCGAGGGGGATGCCGTTGTATGTGCAGGCTGTGCGTGCCTCACCGCGACGGATGAGTCCCTTTATGGTGCGCACCTCGGGCGTATCGATGTCTGACGGACGCTTCTGTGCGAGGAAGTTCTTGATGTCGGCGTACATCTTCTTTATCACCTCGTCCTTGCTGTCGCAGAACAGCTGGTTGTATCCGTTGACGAAGTGCATGAAGCGTGTCACTTCCTCGTCGCCCACGGCGATGTTGCCTGAGGTCTCGTATGCCACGTGCACGTCATGGTTCTGCTGAACCAGGCGGCGGATGGTGCCACCCATCGAGATGACGTCGTCATCGGGATGCGGCGAGAACACTATCACGCGCTTCTGTGCCGGCATGGCACGTTCCGGGCGGTTGGTGTCGTCGGCGTTTGGCTTGCCGCCGGGCCATCCTGTGATGGTGTGCTGCAGGTCGTTGAATATCTTGATGTTGCAGTTATATGCCGAACCGAAACGGGCGAGCAGGTCTGAAAGTCCGTTCTCGTTATAGTCCTTGTTGGTGAGCTTCAGGATTGGCTTGTCCAACAGCTGGCACAGCCAGACAACGGCGGCGCGGATGGTCTTCTCGGTCCACTCGCAGTTGGTGACAAGCCAGGGGTGGACGATGCGCGTGAGCTTGGCGGCGGCAGCAAGGTCGCAGACAAACTTGGCGTCATTATGGGTCTGTACGAAGGATGCGGGGATGGCGTCCGTAACGGGACCTTCCACAATCTTCTGCACCATCTCTGCCTTCTCCTCGCCCCATGCCGTAAGGAACATCTTGTGGGCTGAGAGGAGGGTGTGCACACCCATGGTGATGGAGCACGGCGGCACCTGCTCCTGTGTGCCGAAGCTGTTGGTCATCTCGTCGCGTGAGGTCTGGTCGATGAGGATGATGCGGCTCTGCGATGCGAGGCTCGAGCCAGGCTCATTGGTGGCAATGTTGCCCATACGTCCGATGCCAAGGAGGGCGATGTCGAGTCCGCCTTCGGCTGCGATGAGCTGCTCATAGGCGCGGCAGTGCTCGAGGACGTCTTCCTGTCCGATGCGTCCGTCGGGTGTGTGTATGTTCTCTGCCTTCACGTCCACGTGGTCGAGGAAGCGTGCGCGCAGCTGACTGATGGCGCTGTGCTTGCTGTCGGCGTTGAGGGGGAAATATTCGTATGCGTTGAACACCACGACATTGTCGAAGCTCAGTCCGCATTCCTTATGACGGCGCACGAGTTCCTCATAGACAGGAGTGAGCGAGAGACCCGTACCGAGGGCGAGCACGCATTTTCTGCCTGCTTCCTTGGCACGCTTTATCTCCTTCTCCACGCTGTCAGCAATGAGCTTGGCTCCTTCTTCAACGCTTGGGAAGATGTCGGTATAGATTTTCTCGCAACGCGTAATCTCTGAACGCTCCACTGCTGTACGAGGACGGTAGTACTGTTCAGGAACTTTGTTAAGTACAATCTGTGAACTTAGATGAAGATTCATAACAGTAAAATATTAAGTTGTGTATGACCTGTTGTTTTTTCTCTCTGATTGTCCGGCTGCCAGCTTTATGGTCTGTCAGCTTTCTTTGTGCCCCACTTAGAGGGTTTCGGACCCATCACCAGCTCCAGCGTTCCGCCGTGGCGGATGTCATCAAACTCGATGTATGACTTGCTGTGAGGCTTGCCGTTAAGGCGTGCGCTCTGCACGTAGATGTTTCGGTCCGAATTGTTCTTAGCCACGACGGTGAACTTCTTGCCTCCGCCGACGTTTACGGATGCCTTGTCGAAGAGCGGCGATCCGATTACGAAGCGTCCGCCTACGGGGTCCACCTGATAGAGTCCCATGGCAGAGATGATATACCATGCCGACATCTGACCTACGTCTTCATTGCCTGAGAGTCCGTCTGGCTGGTCACGATACATCTCATTCATCATCTTGCGGAGCATAGGAGCAGCCTTGTCGGGACGTCCGGCGTAGTTATACATATATATAACATGGTGGCTGGGCTCGTTGCCGTGGGCATACTGTCCTGTCATGCCTGACATGTCGGGCGAAGCGTTGTCGCCGGCGTAGCCTTCTACGAAGAAGAGCGAATCGAGCTTGGTCATGAATGCCTTGTCCGAACCGAAGAGCGAGATAAGGCCACGCACGTCGTGAGGAACGAGGAAGGTGTACTGCCAAGCGTTGCCCTCGGTGTAGTCGTTGGTGCGGTGCTCTGCGAAGAAGGGATTGAAGGGCTCGCGGAAGGTGCCGTCGGTGCTGATGGCACGGAGGAAGCGTGTCTTCGGATCCCAGTATTTCTTGTATGAGCGCGAGCGGTTGTAGAAGTATTCCTGATCGGCTGTCTTGCCAAGCATCTTAGCCACCTTAGCCACGCCGTCGTCAGCCTCGCAGTATTCCAGCGCCTTAGCGACGGTCTCGTTGGTAGGCTCGAGGTTCCAGGGGATGTAGCCGTGCTCCTTGAGCAGACCGAGCGAACGGTCGTCCTTCATCTGTGTGGCCTTGAGGGCCTCGAAAGCGAGTTCCTTGTCCTCCACCAGTCCTTTCATGGTGAGGTCGGCGAGTACGATGGCGCCGGGGTTGCCCACCATGCAGTCGGTCTCCGAACCCATGAGATGCCATACGGGGAGGCGTCCCTGCTGCTTATAGATGTTGAGGAATGTCTTGGCGAAGTCGCGCTGCATCTCGGGGAAGAGGAAGCTCATGAGCGGGTGCGAAGCGCGGTATGTGTCCCAGAGCGAGAGTGTGGTGTAGTTGGTGAAGTCTGCCTTGTGCACCTTTCCGTCTGCGCCGCGATACTCGAGGTCAACGTCGTTGAACTTAGAGCATGAGGTCATGAGATGATACATTGCTGTATAGAAGATGCGCTTCTTGGTGAGGTCGTTGGTATGAATCTCGATGCGTGAGAGCTGACGGTTCCAAGCCTCATCGGCTGCTTTAACGGCAGCGTCGAAGTCCCATGCGGGCAGTTCGGCAGCCATGTTGGCTTTAGCCTTGTCGATGTTGACGGGAGAGAGAGCCACCTTCACCAACAACGGCTTCGTGGCGTTGCTGACTGTTATCATCACACGCTCCATCGAGTCGAGGCGCTGCACGGTGACGGGCTGCGAGAATTCGATGTCGAAATAGATGCGGCGGTCTGCTGCCCAACCGTTGGAGCGGCGGAATCCGGTGAGGCGGGTAGGTGTCTCCTGTGTGAGGAGGCAATCATTGAGCTTGTCCCAACCTATGCACTGCGAGAGGTCGAGGGCGAGCTGTACCTTGGCGCCGTTCTGGAAGGTGTAGCGATGGAAGCCGCAACGCTCCGTGGCGGTCAGCTCCACGAGCACTTCGGGTTCGTGAAGGCGGAGCGAGTAATAGCCCGGATGCACCTTCTCGTCGTCATGAGAGAAGCGTGCCGCCGTCTGCTTGCTGTCCTTGATGGGCAGGAAAGCCACGTCGCCGAGACATCCGATGCCGGTGCCTGAGAGGTGCATGTGGCCAAAGCCTATCAGCTCGTTGTCGTCATAATAATAGCCGGAGCACCAGTCCCAACCGCGTGTAGGCTCCGTGGGGCCGAGCTGAACAAGTCCGAAGGGCACATTGGCACCCATAAACGTATGGCCGTGTCCACCTGTTCCGACGTACTGATTGACATACTGGGTGAGGTTTGGAGCAGCAGCTGCATTGATGATGCCCATAAAGAGCAACAACACAGCCACCGCTGTAGATCGCAATAGATTTATTGTCTTCATAAATTAATTTTTAGCAAGTGCAAATATACAACAAATATATCGGGATGTAGGCAAATTTACGGACTTTTAGAGCACACGGAAAATAAAAAAATCTTAAAATCGGAAGTTGGGTTTAGTGGAGAGTTGAGAGTTATACTATATTAGGCAGACTGTCTCACAGATAAATTGCAGTTTATCGTTGAGAAGAATTAAAGAAACAACAAATATATCATTACGCTCAGACGCGGAAACAACGAATTAAAACGAATTAACGAATTGTTGGATGAAGAACACCGCAAAAATTCGTAAATTCGTTCAAATTCGTTGTTTCGCCGTCTAAGGCAATATATAATATACTTTCGTTGTTAATTCGTCTCGCTGATAAATTTCTGTTTAGCGGTGAGTTTGCCTGACAATATTTGCATTTCTAACGCTCAATACTCCCAGTTGAGCGCACAACAAAATCTTTGGTGCGAAATTCTTGAGTTTTGAGCGTGCAGCGATA
>ERZ1026886.331-NODE-331-length-25996-cov-8.503913_pt1 | contig 25996 bp, 13 predicted proteins | sample MGYA00380173_ERZ1026886 | MGnify/ENA primary metagenome ERZ1026886 (study PRJEB33269, sample SAMEA4719809) | human gut metagenome | biome: human-associated habitat; feature: organic feature; material: feces | place: Cameroon | collected 2013-10 ... | reverse complement strand
GTAAAACAGTTGTTTGCATAAGAAATGCAGATTGTTAAAAACACAACAATATTATTTGATCCGTTATTAGGAGGTTTTGAGGGTCGTTAGGATGCGTTTGTGGGACTTATTGTGGGACTCGCAAACGCAAAAGTCCCACAGACCCGGTCTTAATCCTTGTTCCTGCCGAATATCGGTCTCTGGTCTCCGCCACTTTTATACAAGATAGCCAATAACGAAAAAAGCTGAACCTCTTTTCTGAGATTCAGCTTTTTCTTTCGAGGTACCTAGCAGAGTCGAACTGCTCTACACGGTTTTGCAGACCGTTACCTAACCGATCGGCCAAGGTACCAAAGTGTTGTTCCTTATTTGCGGTTGCAAAGGTAGGCATAATAAATCATTCCACCAAATGTTTTTGAAGAAAAATTTATACTTTTATCAAAAAACTTTCATTTTTATTGATTCGCTCTTATTTACACATTAATATATATACCTAATTTTAGGTAAAACACACTATATAGCATAAAAAACGCAGTAAAGAATGTAGGCGAATCAAACAAATATGGATAACTTTGCATTAAGCATACATCTAACAAAACATTAAATACAATATAAAAATGACACGAACAATAAAAAAACTTGTGTTTTCGCTCTATACCATCGCTGTGGTGTGTATGGGTGCCGCCACAGTAATAGAGAAATACCAAGGCTCTGAATTTGTATCGGCACACATTTACGGCACGTGGTGGTTCGCGCTCGTATGGGCATTGTTAGCTGCCACTGCCACCGTCTATTTCCTCCGAAACCGCACGAAGTCGTGGACGGGCATCACGCTCCATCTCTCGTTCCTCGTGATTCTCGCAGGAGCGTTCCTCACCCACATAAGCGCCGAACGGGGCATCATCCATTTGCGCCTCGGCGAGACCACCGACCGCTACACCGTCTTCACTGACGGCACGAACGCAAGCAGCGAGAGCCTGCCGTTCCAGATACGCCTCAATAAGTTCAGCATACAGTATCATCCCGGCACGGACGCCGTGGAGGACTACGTGTCGCAGTTCAGCATTACGAAGGACGGACAGACCGTGCAAGGACAGGTATCGATGAACCGTATATTCACTTGCGGCGACATGCGCCTCTATCAGGCTTCGTACGACAGCGACGAACGGGGCGTCTCACTCGCCACCAATTCTGACCCCTTCGGCATCCCCGTCACCTACACCGGCTATGCCCTACTTTTCCTTTCCCTCATCCTTATGCTCTTCGATCCGCGCGGAGCTTACCGCGCCCTGCTCCGAAGCGAGCATCTCCGCAAGGGAGCGCTCCTCACAGTCATGGCTGTAACTACGTTCTTCAGTAGCACCGCCTCTGCTGCAGACCATACGCCCCACGCCCTGCCCGAAAAGACAGCAGAGAAGTTCGGCGAGCTGTTCATCCTCCACAACAATCGCATCTGCCCAATGCAGACCTTCGCCATCGACTTCACCAAGAAACTCTACGGAGCACGATCCTACAAAGGACTGACAGCCGAGCAGGTGCTCACGGGATGGATATTCTGGGGAGAGGAATGGATGAATGAGCCTATAATAAAGGTGAAGAGTGGCGATCTGAAGCAGACACTCCAGCTACCCGACTACGTTTCGGCAGGGTTCTTCTTCGATAAAGATATGGGCGGATACACGCTCGGTCCGTACGTCAAGGAGTATTACGAGGGCAATAAGGACAAGTTCCATACTCAGGCGTCCGCCCTTGACGAGCGCATACAGTTAGTAATGGACCTCCGTCGCGGCACCCTTCTCAAGATATTCCCCATAAAGTCTGACAATGGAAAGACGGCTTGGTACGCACCCACAGCCGACCTGCCGTCGTCCCTCGACTATAAAGAGCGGAGCTACATACAGTACGTCTTCACCTTGCTCTACGACTATGCCGAAGCCAACCGTCAGGACAGCATCTGCCATACGCTTGACAAGATGCAGGCATTGCAGCTCAAGAACGGCGCCGCTTCCATCCCGTCAGAGAAGCAGACCACAGCGGAACGGACATACAACAGCATTCCCTTCGCCACCATCCTCTTCGTCCTGTGCCTCACGATGGGCGTCCTCTCGTTCCTCTACACCGTGACGCGCATCTGCCGCCAATGCCGCCTCGAGAGCAACCACGACCCGCGCGCCACAAAACGCAGACGCTCCGACATCATCGTAAGACGCTTCTCACGAACTGTCATGGCAGCCGCCTTCGTCTCACTCACCTACTGTGAGTATCTGCGCTGGACCATAAGCGGCACCATCCCTATGGCAAACGGCTATGAGACGATGCTCTTCGTGGCATGGACGGTCATGCTGCTCAGCCTCCTGCTCAGCTTCCGCTTCCCCATCATGCTCACATGCGGCTTCCTCATGTCGGGCTTCTTCCTGCTCGTAAGCCACATCAGCCAGATGGACCCGCAGATAACGCACGTCATGCCTGTGCTCAATTCGCCACTGCTGAGCATACACGTCAGCATCATCATGATGGGCTTCGCGCTACTGTCCCTGACGTTCATCAATGCCATAACAGCCTTGACCGTAAAGTTGATAAACCGCGACGCCACCCGTCAGATGGCAGCCCTTCAGAGCCTCTCGCTCCTTTTCCTCTATCCTGCCGCCACCACACTCGGCATCGGCATCTTCGTCGGAGCCATCTGGGCAAACGTCTCGTGGGGCGAATACTGGGGATGGGACCCCAAGGAGGTTTGGGCGCTTATCACGTTCATGGTGTATGCAGCCGCCCTGCATCCCAAGACGCTGCCCGCTCTCAGACGTCCCGTGACGTTCCACGTGTTCATGCTCTTGGCATTCCTCACCATCCTCATGACATACTTCGGTGTCAACTACATCCTTGGCGGCATGCATAGCTACGCATAACATTATTCTTATATACAATGCTAATTCCGGCAAAAACCAATCATAAAATTGGTTTTGCCGGGATTTTTTGATTAATTTTGCAAACATACAAACACGAATCATGACACAAATCAAAAAAAACAGTATCATTGCTGCAGCATTTGCCATCGCCGCAGCCACTTCTCTTACAGCCAATGCCCAGAAACAGACGGCTGCGCCAGCTCCCATTCTTCCTCTTCCTGAGCAGAAGCAGATTGACTGGCAGAAGATGGAGACATACGCCTTCATCCACTTCGGTCTCAACACCTTCAACGACCGCGAATGGGGATATGGCGACTCAGACCCCAAGACTTTCAATCCCACACGTCTCGACTGCGAGCAGTGGGCACGCACCCTTGTGGCTTCGGGCATGAAAGGCGTAATCCTTACCGCCAAGCACCACGACGGATTCTGCCTGTGGCCGTTCGAAGGCAACGACTACAACATAAGCCAATCACCCTATAAGGACGGCAAGGGCAACATCGTACGCGAACTTTCAGATGCCTGCAAGAAGTACGGACTGAAGTTCGCCGTCTATCTCTCGCCGTGGGACCGCTCACGTGCCGACTATGCCACACCCGGCTATCTGCCCTACTTTTATGCTCAGCTCCGCGACCTGCTCACCAATTACGGCGACGTATTCGAGGTATGGTTTGACGGCGCCAACGGTGGCGACGGCTATTACGGCGGCGCTTGCGACTCACGCACCATCGACCGCAAGAACTACTATAACTATCCGCGCATCTTCGAGATTCTGGACAGCATACAGCCACAAGCAGTGGTCTTCGGCGACGGCGGACCCGGATGCAGATGGGTGGGCAATGAGAAGGGATTCGCCGGCGAAACCAACTGGGCTTTCCTCCGCAAGGGCGAGGTATATCCCGGATACCCGAAGTACAAAGAACTGCAGTACGGACATGCCGACGGCAATCAGTGGACACCGGCAGAGTGCGACGTATCCATCCGTCCGGGATGGTTCTATCATCCCGAGGAAGACGGAAAGGTGAAGTCGCCTGACCAGCTGGTCGACCTCTACTATCGCAGCGTGGGACACAACGCCACTCTCCTGCTCAACTTCCCCGTTGACCGTGACGGCCTCATCCATCCCGTCGACTCAGCCAACGCCGTACGTTTCCACAAGATCATAGAGTGCGAGCTCTCTCATAACCTCGTGGCAGGCATGAAGCCGAAGGTAAGCAACGAGCGCGGAGCAGAGTTTGCGGCAAAGGCTCTCACCGACAATTCGTGGGACACATACTGGGCAACAGCCGACGGAGTGACCACAGCTGACATCACCTTCACCTTCAAAAAGCCGCAGAAGATCAACCGCATCATGCTGCAGGAGTATATCCCCCTCGGACAGCGCGTAAAGAAGTTCGTCGTGGAATATCTTGACGGCAAGCAATGGAAGCCGGTAAGCCAGAACGAGGAGACCACCACCATCGGATACAAGCGCCTCCTCCGCTTCCTCACCGTAGAGACCAAGGGCGTGCGTGTGCGCATCCTCGACTCACGCGGACCCATCTGCCTTAACAATGTGGGCGTGTTCTTCGGAGGCGACGACGCACAGCTGACATGGAGCCCCACGTCAGAAGCCATCAAGTCGCTGCCGTTCTCACTCGTAGGCATCAGCGAGGCAGAACAGTCAAAGGTCACCGACCGCGACCCGCAGACCGTACTCTTCACTACCTCTAAGGAACTGATCATCGACCTCGGCAAGAACACAGAGGTGTCACAATTGCTCTATCTTCCCGACCAGAGCGACGCTCACCGCGGCTTCATCCATTCCTACACCATCTCGGCATGTGACGCCAAGGGCAACGTCATCAAGACGCTGAAGTCTGACGAGTTCTCGAACATCCAGAACAACCCCATCCTTCAGACCGTCACCTTCCCCGCCACCACCACCCGCTTCCTCAAGCTGAGCGCTGACCGCATGGTAAAGGATGGCGAACAGATAGGAATAGCTGAGCTTGGCGTGAAGTAACAAGACATTCAAGAACAACAATATAAGAAGTAAAAAGATTGAGGGTGTGTCATGACTCACAAACATGAGTCTGACACACCCTCAATCATATCAAGTCTTTTATCAACCACACAACATAAAGGACAACGGGACTCAACACTATGCATATATCACATATTGTTTTTTTCAATGCAAGCTTAATACTTCCCATTTCCTTTCTGCGAGAGTTAATTACAACTATAGTGCTAATAAAATACAATCCATAAAGGCTCCATGTTACGGGGGACAACCATTTGACATTTGCATAATAGGTTATCATGCCGCATATTAAAAAAGCCATAGAAATCCAGTCGTGTAATATTCTCATAGTGGATACATTTCATTCAACATTTTATTTATGCATACTGCAAAGATAGTGTATATTAATGGCATTTACGTTTAATTCGGGACAAAAAGTCGTCCGAAAGTTCCTCTTTTGTTGACTAAAAGCAGCTCCAATGCTGGTTTGCAACAACTGATACGAGCTCACGTAGGATGCAATAGGCAAGCGGATATATAGTTGAAAGTTGAGAGTGGAGAGTGGAGAGTTTGGTACCATCATAGTGGCGGGAATACTACAGTAATAGTGGATGTATTACTCCAGTACAGTGGATGTATTACTCCAGTACAGTGGATGTATTACTCGGGTACAGTGGATGTATTATACAAAATATTGTTTATCAACAATTTATAAAATGCATGTTTTTTGAGTGACGAAGTCAGGAAAAAAATGCCATTTATAAGCGTTATAAAAAGCATTTCATAACGCTTACAAATGGCTTGATATATCTCAGAATAAGAGTTACTTTAATATCATTTCAATGCGACCGTAGCACGGCAGAGCTTCTATAACCTTGCAATAGTTGCCCCATGCTATCTCGGGATAGTCCCACTGGTTGTCAACGCACAGCGCAATGTTGCCTTTGGCGTTCTGGTGTAGACGACACGCTGTTTGTGCCTGTGTGTCAACCACCGATACGCTGTGACCGCCATTGGTGGAGAGTGTATAATAATAGACGTTCTCCTTCATACCTTTGGCCTTCATAGTGAGCGGACGGTCGCATACAGCGCCACGGTCTGCCCAATAATAATAGTTGTGCGTGTCGTCCTGCCAAGCCTGAGTTGGGGTTTCAGCATACCCAGCTTGATGCGAACGGAACAGATAACAGTCGCCGTCATTGCCCGCAAAAGCCTTGTCGGGATAACTCTCCCAATAACCATTGCGCTTCCACTTCAGGCGTTCCATGCTGCTACCTAACCAGAAGCGGAGACCTGTCTCACGCAGATATCCGTTAGGCAGTCCATCGGTGGTGTATGTTATTGTCATCTTACCTCGCGGCGTGATAACAATCTGATACTTTATTGCCACCATGTCTGCCTTGCCGCTGACCTTTATGCAAGCGTTGCCGTCATCAGTGCGCGACCAGTTTATATCTGTCAGCGTCCATATGCTGTCGGCGGTGACGTAGTGATCAGCAATCTTGCGCACCTCGGCCCCGCTGAGGTGATTGTAGTTGACATACATGTTCATGAGCGGTCCTCGGCTTATGATTTCCTCTCCGCCAGCCGTTGCATGAGTGATGAGACCCGTAGACAAGTCGAATGGAACTACAAATCCGTTGCCCTTAACCACTACCTGACCGTCATTAGCCTCAATAGAGAGGCTTCCGTCAGCTGCCAGTTCGGGATAGTCAATCGTCTCTTTGCCTATAACAGGGTTGTATGAGTCGATGACCGAACCGTTGGCCTCAAGGAACTCCATCTTCACACGCTCGGCGTCTTGCCACTTTTCAGCTGGAATTACGAGCAAGCCGCGCTTGTGAGGCTCTACATCTGGCATTGTAGCAGTCTTTGTAGTGCCACGGTAGGTGTAACGCATCTTCACCTCGTTGAGATTTGTCTGGTCAAAACGGTTGTATACCGTAAGGGTAATGTCCTCGCCCGAAGTGACGTTTATGACCTTACCTACGTCAAGACGCACCGGCGAATGAGCCTTCTTCGTCGCCCAAAATTCGGGCTTTTTGCGCCGCCAAATATCAACGATGCCCCATTCGCCGTAGCCTACGCACTTGCCTTGGTAACCCTCAGGCTTGGCGGTATGGGCAAATGTCTTCCAGAAAGCATCACCCACCTTAGGTTCGGGCAACTCAAAAATATCGTCGGCATAACACCAGATGGCTCCGCCAAGCGCACCGGTGGCATTATAAACACCATTCCACATAAGGTCGAGAGACTTCCCCCAGAACTCGCGTATGTTGGGATCTTCCTGAAGTGTGGCGTAAGTGTAGCAGGCAGGATGTGCCCACTCGTCGAAGATGGTCGGCATCTCACCTTGCTCGAATCCACGGATGCTGAATCCCCATTGGTCGCACGAGCCATTCCAAGACGGATAGTGAAGACTGAGTATGTCATATATTTTCGCACCTTTCTCTTTTGCCGTACCGGGGTAGCTGAAAATCACGGGGCGAGTCTTGTCGTAATTCTTCACCCAATCGTAGCAAATCTGGAAGTTCTTTCCGTACACACTCTCATTGCCTATGCTCCACATCAACACCGAGGCATGCGAGCGGTTGGTCTTGACCATCTCCTGCAACTGTCCGAGATAGCGTTCAGTAAAAGCAGGATCATTCTGCGTTGCGCCTGGGGCATAGTTCTTTTGGCGGTGTGTATCTACAAAGCAGCATGCCGTCTCGCTCTCAACGTATATGCCATATCGGTCACAGAACTTCAGGAAGCGCTCATTTGGCGGATAGTGCGATGTGCGCACGAAGTTCATATTGGCCTCATGAAACAGACGAGCGTCCAGACTGTCGTCTTCAGCCGTAGTGCCGCGTCCCATAAAAGGATTGATGTCGTGACGGCAGGCACCGCGCAGCTTCACCTGACGACCGTTCACAAGCAGACGGTCCTTTACCACCTTGATATCACGGAATCCTACTTCCTGCGATGTGCTCATAATGCTCTTACCCGGAGCCGTGAGTGTGGTGTTGAAAGTATACAGATTCGGATGCTCGGCATCCCACTTAAGCGGATTCTTTACCGGTATGCTTATTACATTATGTCCCGGCTTGACGGCAAACCGGCGCTTTGCTATCGGCACCTGACGACCAGCAGCATCATACAACGAGACAGCCAACTTGGCACCGGAGCGTCCTTCATACTCGAAAGAATAGATAAGGTTGGCGTCGCAGTACAACGTGTCAAGTTGTGTTTCAACGCCACAGTCGTACACGTAGTTCTCTGGCATGGCCATAAGCGACACGTCTCGCAGTATGCCGCCTATGGGATGGTGAGCATAACCCGATGCATACGATATGTCGTCTATACGATCCTCTACATCCAGCTCAACACTAAATGGCTGACCCGGTTTCACGTAGCGTGTTATGTCGGTCTCCCAACGCGTGAAACCGCCATGATGTTCGCGCACCTGCGTGCCATTGACACGCAGTATGGCGTGACAATAAACGCCGTCGAACCGTAGCACAACCCGCTTGCCTTGCCAGTCGGCAGGCACAGTCATCTTGCGGCGATACGTGAACCACTGGTCGTGGCGTATGGCATATCCCTGCATGGCAGCCTCGCCAGGCACGCGTATGCTTGTCCACGGACTGTTGGCTGAGTAGCGGAAGTCCCAAGTGCCGTTCATTGAGAGCACAGGGCGCTTCACCCCACCTACGCTAAGCGGCATGGTGTAGCTGCGGCCCGCTACATCCGCCGCCTGCGATGCGAGCACCAATATGCTGGCGCACACAGTCATCAATACCTTTTTTATGTTCATATTGTCTATATTATTAATGTGCCACTAAAATGAGACAGTATTGTTTATATATATTTGATATCACATATTATGTATGTTCAATACTTGTTTTTGGGCGTATCGCCCATTTCAACTACAAGTTTTCCTCCTGATGTCACGGCACTGAACGGCAAATTCAAATCGGTGATTACACGTCCGTTGAGTGTATATTTTTGAGCATACTTATTAGTGTCGCTGTTGCCAGGAGCTTCGATAACGAATTCACGTCCTTTATAGTAATCGGGATGGAGCTGTATGGTGATGCGGTTGAACTTCGGACTGCCGAGACTGAATTTCGGATTTATATTGCAAAGTCCTGCCACATCGAAGATGCCCATCGAAGATATGACATACCATGCACCAAGCTGTCCTTGGTCTTCATCCTGACCATATCCATACCCATGAATACCATCAGTTCCGTAGAACTTGTCGAGTATGGTGCGCACCCATTTCTGAGTCAGCGACGGAGCACCCGACTGATTGAACAGCCATGGTATATGCAGGCAAGGCTGATTGCCCTGATTATAATATGTCTGCAGTCCGGCAAAAGCGTCGATAGTTGTGCCGCCGCTGAATATCTTGCTCTCCGACCACGTGAAGATACTGTCCAGACGTTCGGTAAACTCCTTGTTGCCCATTTTCGCTATGAGCCCTTTCGGATTATGCGGCACATAGAAGGTGTACTGAAATGCATTGCCTTCCTGAAATCCTCGCCAGACTTGCATCGGCTTGAAGTCAACAATAAACTTACCGTCGGCTGTACGTGGATGTATAAGATTGAGCTTAGTGTCATAAATGCGTTCCCATCCTTTCGACAAATCCATCAGGCGGTTATAATCATCTGTCTTGCCAAGAGCTTTTGCCATCTGTGCCACGGCATACGCTCCGAAAGAGTATTCCAGTGTGTGCGATGCAGAGAACATCCAAGCCTCGTCAGGACCGGTGCCTTTGTCAAGGTGAGGCACATAACCATATTTCAGGAACTTGTCTGTGTCCACTTTTCCAGCGCCAAGCGGGCGGTCAGTTCCGTCAAGCTCGTTCTTGCGTGCGGCAGCATAAGCGTCTTCTGCGTTGATACCACGAATGCCGCATGCATACGCGGCGGCAAGCATATTGCCAAGCTGATTGGTGCCCACACCCGACACGTAGCGGCTGTTGGCGATGCCGTCACCCATCCATCCCGAGTCCTTGAACACCAGTATGTGTGTGTTGGCATAGTCCGACAAATAGTCAGGATAAGCCAGTGCCCACACCTGTATGAGATTCCATTGTGCTCCCCATATACCGTCCGAATTGCAGAACGAGAAGGCTGGTCTGCCGTTCTTCATCGGCAGCTGGCCTATTGTGCCGTCATGCTTGGGATATGCGCCGTTCACGTCGTTAGCTATTCCACGACCGAGTAAGGCATGATACAGACCGGTGTAGAACTTTATCTTATCATCTTTTGAGGGGGTCTCCACGCGTATCCGTCCGAGACAACTCTCCCAGGTATCGTGTGCCTGCCTCTGAGCTTCGTCAAAGTCGAGTTGTCCGTTGTTGGTCTCAGTGATGCGATTAAGGCGGGCGTTCTTTACAGAAGTATACGACAGTCCGACTTTAGCTGTCACCGTCTCATCCTTGCTTGTATCATAGGTGAGCCATGCACCTGAACCGGCTCCTTTTATATGTTTCTGATTCAAGAATTGTTCGTCCTTTCGGAATGTACCCACAACGGACGGTTTCTTGTCCATCTCTGCCGAGAAGAACATCTTTACGGTAGCCCCATTCTGATATTTATTGCAGTATAACGGTAAGGTTTCGACCCATCCCTCAACTAAGCCTTCGCTTGTTATGTCCACATCTGCATCCACCACCTTACCACTTTCGCCTTGCTGATTGCCAATATCGAACAACAGATTGCTTTGTCCGCTCTCAGGGAAAGTGAAACGCTGGTAGGCAACTCGTTTGGTGGCTGTCAGTTCTGCCTTAATATTATAGTCTTTAAGTAGAACTGAATAATAGCCAGGCTGGGCTATCTCGTCATCGTGGCTGAATGTAGAGCGATATCCCTTACCAGTAGTGTTCACGGGGCCGGGCACGGTAACGAGTTTGCCCACGGTCGGCATCAAGACGATACCTCCAATCTGAAACTCATGCAGACACGGGAATTCCTCTATGGTCTTGTCACGATAGTCGTATCCAGTGGCTTCCCATCCGCCCTTATTGCCAGCGCTGGCATTGGTTGCAGATGCGGGTTTAGCCAAACCAAAAGGTAATGCTCCCGGCGCAAAATGAAACCAGCGGCAATGAGCGGTTCCGATCAGGGGATTGGCATAAGCCGTTAACGACTCTGGCTCATCGTCTGTTTGTGTATTACGCGAGGAACACGATATTGCAAGAACAGCAACCACAGCCAGAATATACTTTACGTTCATAAACAGTTTCATAATATGTCAATATTTTTAATTCGGGTTCACTTATTCAGGTTATTAACTGCAAAATGGTAAGCACCGAGAGCAATAGCCCTTGAAGCACCGAGTTGTGACACAGCCACACCTGTACACTTTACCGGATTATAGTCAACAGTAGCTTCACTGAACGGCAAGCAAATCTGATGCGACGTATCCTCTGTGAATGATGATAGCTGGCTGGCATCATCAAGGTTATAGGCCTTCATCTGCAAACGAGGGAAGCGGTCGCCACCGAATGTTCCTAACTGTGCATTGAGCGCATCCATAAGTGACGGCATAATATACTTGGCAGCACCTGTCAAGCCTCCACCTATCACAACAAGTCCGTCGATGAGTGTCAGTGCTGTGGCTATAGAGTCGCCTGCCAATGTACCCATTTCTGCAAACGAGCGGCGTGCAGCCTCAGCGTCACCATCCTTCATTCCCTCGGCTATGAGAAAAATGTCGTAGGGAGTGAGTGATTCGTCAATATGACCTAACAATTCGGCATACACGCGCTTCACGGCACGTATGCTCACACTTTCCTCAGCTATTAGATTGGGATATTTGGAATTGCGCAGACACCACACGTCACCACCGGCACCGTTGTCGCCTGTAAGCAGCTGTCCGTTGATAACGACACCACATCCAAAACCCGTTCCAAGCGTTATGCCAATGATGTTGCGGTATCTGCGCTTGCTGCCTGATTCTGCCAGACGACGATTGACTTCTGGCAACATACCAGCCATAGCCTCGCCATAAGCGAAGAGATTGCCGTCATTATTGATGAATACCGGTATGCCAAACTCCTGTTCAAGGTATGCGCCAAGGGCTATGCCACCACGAAACGAAGGGAAATTAGGCAAGTCACCGATGATGCCGTGCTCATAATCAGCCGGACCAGGGAAAGCGAAGCTTATAGCGGCTGGACGCACACCTATCTGCTCCACCACCGAGCGAAAACCATTGCGAAGATTGGAGAGACATCTGTCAAGGTCGGCTGCTTCTGACGGCAAGCATACTGGCGTTGCTATTTCCTTGCCGTCGCTCAAAGCAGAAAAGACAAAATTGGTGCCTCCGGCATCAAGTGTTAATATTGTCATAATGTAGTATCAAGTTTGGTTTCTTATTATTGTTTATTGTCAATCCATAATTCATTGTTCAAGTGTGCTTTACGGCAAATGCACATACCAAAAGATAGAGTGCACAAGCCAGAACTATGTATAGTCCGCCTACCACACCCATAATGCTGATGCTGTATCCCACGACGGGTGTCACAATAGCGCCTCCTGAGACTGCCGTTACCATAAGACCGGAAATCTCGTTGGCATGTTCAGGACGGTGCTGCATGGCTACTGAATAGATGATGGAAAATACCGATGAGGCGAAGAATCCTATGCAGCCGAAACATACAATGGCCAAAGACGCACTCTCACTCAGAATAAGCCCTACAATGGAAGCCACACAGAGCACAATGTTCACACGGAAATAGCGCACGGCATCAATGCGCGTAAGCAGTACCGAACCAAGCATTGCACCTATTGTACGCAACAGGAAGTAGGTCTGAGGAGCATATTTGCAGTCGGCACTGTCCCATAGAAAGCGTGTCGACATGAGCTTCGAACCCATATAGTTGACCGATACATCGAGTCCGACAACCATAAGTATGCCTAAGAACAGCAGTAATACCATCCGGTCTGAAAGCAGACGGAACGTGTCACGGAATGCGAGCTTCGCTCCACTTCCCTGCTCACGCTTTATGGGCGTCAGCCAAAGCCACACAGCCGTTACGACAGTTATAGCCCCAAGCACGGGGAAGCAGTAATACCAACGATCGTCACCGTAGCGAGTCACGACAAGCACGGCTATCTCCGGTCCGAAGAGCGAAGAGAGAGCCTTTACCACCTGACCAGCCGTAAGACCGCTTGTAAGGTAACGGTTGTCAGTGAGCACATTACCAAGCAGAGGGTTGAGCGAAACTTGCAGGATAGCATTTCCTATGCCTAAAAGGGCGAAAGCCATCATACAAGAGATGGTGGTGTAAGTTATGAGCGGAAGTACCATACCGACAATGGTGAGAGCAAGACTTACCATAACGGTGGTCTTGCGTCCTATACGGTTCATGACATTTCCTGCAGGTATGCTGAAAAACAAAAACCATATAAACACCATTGACGGGACAAAACCCGTAAGTACGTCCGACCATTGGAAGGCACGCTGCACGTAGTCGGAAAGGAAGCCTACAATGTCGCAAAAGCCCATCACGAAGAAGCCGAGCAGCAGAGGCAACAGTTGGAATAACGTCTTTGACTTCATATTGTTATGTATTACTGACGGAAACGGACGCTTGCCTTTATCGTACCGCATTGCTTGCCCTCGGCAACTCCATAAGGTCGGATTGTGTACTCGCCTACGCATGCAGGGATGATGAATGTTTCGGCATAATGAACCACAAACGGCTCGAACTCGCCCCGTGGACTCTCGATGATGGCTTCATCGCCCTCAACGAGGTTGAGCACGTTGACGCCTCCATCGGTGTTCATGGTAACAGGCTTAGTGAACCAGTGTCGGCGAGTCTCGATGAACTCGTTCTCGTGCAGACCAGTTCGTTCCTCACTCCAGCCATTGCCCTCAGCAATAGGCTCTATGTGATTGACAAGATGGTCGCGTGTGAAGTCGGTCTGACGTTCCCATTGAATCACTTTCGAACCGTGTCGGATGTTGATAGGGCGAGGCAGACCGTCAAGTCCCAGACGTCCCCAATCATAGAGTTTGAACGTGAATATGCTTGGCGTGGCACTGATTTCGAGCACCATAGCACCGGCTCCCGAGCAGTGTATAGTGCCAGCAGGGATGAGATAGTGATCATGCTTCTTGGCTGGCCACTGGTTGACAAACTTGGTAGCATCGAACTCCCCGCCCGTGTTCTGCGCCTCGGCAAGAGCGTCAATCATCTCTTTCGGGTCTACACCAGTCTTGAGTCCGAGGAAGACGGTGGCTCCCTCCTCTGCATCAAGCAGGTAATAGCTCTCGTCCTGCGTGTAGTAAATGCCGAACGTGTCGCGTATATATTGCGTAGTCGGGTGTACCTGCAGACTGAGGTTGCCGCCACCAATAGTGTCGAGAAAATCAAAGCGTATGGGGAAGTCCTGGCCGAAACGTGCCTCAACCGGACCGCCAAGCAACTGTCGTGTATTGTGGAAAACAAGGTTGTTACTCGGCATCTCGAAGCGTACACCGTCTACATCGAGCAACAGACTGTTCTCCTCAGGCACACAGTCGAAGCACCATCCATAGTTGGCGGGCTCAGGATTGAGTCCGCAGACACGCTTCATCCACTGTCCGCCCCACGGAGCAGGATCGAAGAAAGGCACCACGCGGAACGGTTTCTTTGCCGTACGATTCAGTCCCTCTGTCATTGTGGCTCCGCTGATTAAGCGCGGCTGGTTCTGGATGGTGGTATCGAGCCAGAAATCAACACTATCGAATATCTGTTTCTTGAGATTGTCACACACAATCCAGTCAAGGAAGTATCCGCGCTTATACAGCTTCGAAGGCATCTCGTCATGATTGTGCAAGCCAAGACTGTCAACCAAATGAGCTCGCTGGCGCTGCTGAATCTCCCATCGTGGCATATCAGCATAAACAACGATGTCAGCGTCAGGTGCCACTATAGCAGCAGCATGACCATACACAATGGTGATGCCGGTCTCGGCAGCAATCTCCGTGCGCATAACATCCACCTTATGCAGATCGAGGAAATCGGTATAGACAAAACGTGAGGCACGGAAACCGAACAGACGGTCATCGGTAATCCAAGGAGCTGTCATGGCTTCCACCTCACCTTCCGGACGGAACACGGCTTGCGTGTCATGGAAGTGAGCACCGGACGTGAGACTCAGCTCACGCCTCAATTCGTCGTGCATCACACCATGATAACATTCCACTACTATTATGCAGTGCTCCTTGCCAGCAGCCTCCGACTCCAGAAGCAAGCGTATAGACTGCCAATCGGTACAGATTTTTCCGCTGACACGTGTAGCGGGATACTTGTCGTAATTACTCTTTCTCATCTTGCAACTAGCGTTTTATTATTTGTTTTTGCTCCACTCTCTGAACATCTCGATGGCCTTGACAAGCACACCTGCCGAACCTTTGAACGCACCTGAGCCACTTGGTTTGTTGCCCGGACCATACCATTCATAGAATCCCTGATTCTTCACTACGCGGTCAATCATCGGACGCATCTCGTCATAAGCTTCCCTAACATAACCATTGCGTATAAGCTGCTGAACCATACGTCCACCGAACCAAGTCCAGTCGCCACCGTTCTGATAGACATAGGCATCAGCCATACCGCCACGGAAAAATCCCTTGGGATAAACAGGATATATAGTGAGTCCGATACTAGGCATGCCCGATTTCTCCACATTACGTAGCATGGCTTGGTTTACGACTGCGATTTCCTTCTTGGAAAGCAAGCCTGCTTCTATAGCGATAGCTGTACCACCATGATAGTAGACCTCCTCCTCATTGAAATCTGCAGGAATTGGAGATTCTCCGAGATAGACGTGCGGACGAATCTTCTGACGCTTGTTATCCCAAAGATACTTGCGCACGTTCTTTGCCAGACTCTTGCGCAGCTTCATGTTCTCCTTAGTGGCAATGCCAAGTTCGTTCATGTCGTCGAGAGCAATGATAAGCATAGCGTTGTCATAAGCGTCAATGGCATAGCGTGTGTCCTCATTGATGTCCACCACTTCATCGCTAAGCGGCTGCACATCGCCCCAGTCAGCAGTTGTGGCTCCATAGATAAGTCCGTGCTTGGCATCAAACTTTTCTTTCATCAAGAACGCCAGCATGTCATGTATGCGCTCCGTAACGGTACGGTTGCCCACTTTTACCTGCAAAATAGAACGGTCACCAGTCTTACGTACATATTTTGCAAGTGCCTGAATAGTGGATGTTTCCTGGTCTGTCTCCACAGTATTCTTGAAACCTACATGATTGGGGGCAAGTTCTGAATAATATGCACGGTCTTCTCCCCAATTAAACTGGTCCTTTGTCACATAGCCATCAATGACTTCACCATTAGGCTGCTGCAAGGCAAAGAACAAGAGCAGTGCTTCACGAACATCCTTACGAGGTACTACGTCAAGTGCTGTCTCGATAAACGTATTCAGATCACGACACCACACTTGCGAGTAGCCGCTGCCGGCATTAAATCCCTTTGAAAGGAGCTTCTTGGCCAGTGAGACCACTTCGTCCAAAGACTTGTCATTGCGAATTGTCTCTGCCAATTGCTTGTTGTCACTTTGTGATGACTCGGCAGCATTTGCTGCCACTGGTGCCAGGGCCATAAGTCCTGAAACCATAATGTTTAAGAAGATTCTTTTCATTTTTATATTATCGTTTGTTTTATTTGTTGTTTTTGTTTATTAATGCTAATTTTGTATACAAATAACTCTATTAACAGTCATTCGCATGATAAGAATAAAGGAAGGTTTCAAGAACCAGCGTCTCATATCGCTGCCCGACACCATGCTCTCCAAGTATGCCGCCGACACTATGATAAGTGCTCTGTACCTACGCAAAATAGGCTTCTTCCCGCGTGTGAAATATCATTTCGTGCAGAAACCGAATGGTGTTGATTATGCCATGCTGATATACTGCACCGAGGGTGAAGGTTGGTGCGAGATAGACGGTGTGCGCCATATCATAACAGCCAACCAATACATTATACTGCCACCTGACACTCCGTTGTCGTTCGGTTCGTCAGAGGCCAATCCTTGGACAATATACTGGCTGCATTTTCGTGGCACAACAGCACAGTTCTTTGTCGACCGTGCCAGACATCCACAGCCAATCGAGCCAGGCGACAACTCACGCATACAGCACAGGCTCGATATGTTCGAGGAGCTATACACCACATTCTCAATGGCTTACACGCGCGACTTTATGATTTACGCATCAATGTACCTATACACATTTCTTGCTTCGTTTGTCTTGCTTCCACAGTACAGGCATATCAATATGGTGCGGCACGAAACCGAGTCGTTCTCTAACCTCGTCATACATTACATGCACGAGAATGTGCAGCGACACCTTTCGCTCGATCATATAGCCAAGCACTTCCATTATTCGCCCTCGCACTTCTCTATGCTGTTCAGGAAGGAGACGGGCATCTCGCCCATAACCTATTTCATACGTCTGAAGATTCAGAAGGCCTGCCAGTACATTGAGCTTACCAACATGAAGCTGTCGGACATAGCGTCAGTGCTGGGCTTTGAAGATGCAGCTTACTTCACACGCACGTTCATCAAGGTTATGGGCATGACCCCTACACAGTATCGCGAGCAGGAAGCCTAACCACACTTCTAACGCCATGTCTTGCAGGGCTTGTCACCCATGACAAGCTCAAGCACGCCACCCTTCAACAGTTCCGAGGCAGGGAAGTGAAATGTATGAAGCGGCTTGCCATTGAGCTTGGCACTCTGCACATATATGTTCTTGCGCGAGGCTCCATGAGCTATAATCTCAAACTTGTCGCCACGACCGTAGCGTCCGCCAAGATTTATAACCGTGCGCTCGAACATAGGACTTGCAATCTCATATATCGGGTTCACACGGCATCCGCCGTCAGTCTGGAACAATCCGATGGCTGTCATCAGAAACCATGCGCTCATTTGTCCTTGGTCTTCGTCGCCAAGATAAGCATTGGATATGCCGAATCCGTAGTATCTGTCAGCCACAGAACGAGCCCACTTTTGTGTGCGCCATGACTCGCCCGCCCAGTTGAACAGAAACGGAAAATGCATGCTCTGCTGGTTGCCCTGCACTACAGGATAGTCCCAATATTGGTCGCCGGGCGCATTGTAGCGCCACGGCTCTGAAGTCTCAAACCCCCACTCCAGACGGTCGACAAACTCATTGCGACCTATCATATCCACAAGTGCTGGCACATCTTGCGGCACAAAAAAACTGAGCTGCCATGCGTTACCCTCTACATAGTGCTGGTTGGCACCTGAGCGGAACGGGTCGAAATCCTTCAGGAACACACCCGTGGAGTCGCGCAACTGGGCGAATCCCGTCTTCGTGTTGAAAGCGTTGCGCCACCATGTGCCGCGGTCTGCAAACACACGTTCGTCTTCTTCCCTGCCGAGAGCCTTTGCCATTTCCGATACGGCATAGTCGTCGAACGAGTATTCAAGCGAGTTGCTGTATCGCCCTTTGTCACACGGCACATAATGGTATTTAAAATACGGCATCAGGTCACGGTTGCCGGCAAACCCTCCTGCCACACGTGTTGCCGGTGTGGTCTGCATCTTCTTTATTGCTTCGAATGCCTTGTTGGCATCAAAATCGCGTATGCCCATCTGCCATGCCGACACTATAAGCGGTATCTCATGCTCAGCAACCATCACCGGTATATACTTCATGCCAGCCGGTCCTTTGGCCAGCCAACCGTTTGCATCATACATTGCCAGTTGCGAGTTCACCCAGCGCGACGTCCACTCAGGCGTCACAAGATTCCAGAACTGGTTAAGGTTCCAGAACGTATTCCAAAAAGCGTCGCCGCCCAATGCCACATGTCCAAGCGTGCTTATATGCCGCAGTTTGCCGTCCGATGATATCCAGTCACCATTGAGGTCGCTCCACGTGTTGCGGCACAGAGCGTGGTACATATTGGTGTAAAAGCGTTTCTTCTCAAGCTGGTTGTCGGTGGTTATCTCAACACGGTCGAAGATGTCGTTCCACACACGCTTCTGATTGTCCACAACCTTGGCAAAGCTCCATCCGAAACGGTCGGTTATCTCGCGTTTCAGATTGTCAGCAGCGTTGTCCACACTCACGGGCGACAAACCGGTACGCACCTGCACTACAGGATTTTCAGCAGTATCGAATTCCACGAACATTCCGCCATCCTTAAGGTTCTTTGCCTCCAGGCAGTCGGCATACACCACAGTGCTGTCACGCCATGTTCCTATACGCTTTATAGGATGATCAAACTCTATGACAAAGTTTACACGATAGTCCTGGTCGGCATCGTCACTCCACACTTGCGGCGTAATCTGACGGCTCACACCCTCTATACGACAGTCTGACACCTTGCGCAAGCTGACTTCAACCAGTTGATAGTCGTACTCGGCAGGGATATGCAGGTCTATCATCACACGCCCATCCTGTCCCTTTGGATAAGTGAACCGCATGAGTGACGCACGCTCCGTAGCCGTCATCTCTGCCCATATCTTCGTATCGCTAAGATAAACCTTGTAATATCCCAACGGAGCTTCCTCTGTGCTCTTGTCAATGCGTGAACGATAGCCCTCATCAGGGGCTGACTGGTCGCCTGGACGTATTGACAAGCGACCGTTGGTGGGCATTATGCCCAGTCCCGCCATAGTCCACTCATGTATGTGCGAGAAGCAGCCTATGCTCTCGAATGTGGGCTGATAGCCTGCCTGCCAGCAAGTGTTCTGGTTATCCGGACTCACCTTTACCATTCCGAATGGCATCCACGGGCCCGGTGCTATCATCCATCGTGAGTGGGCTGTGCCCATACGGGTGTCCACATAGTCGGCACGTGTCTGCAATGGTTGCGGTGAGCGTACTATGACACCCGTACCGACAAGGCTGTTATCGGCAAATATCTTGTAAGTTGACTTCTTTTCATGACGCACGGCTTCCATTGGTACCTCAAGAACGTAGCGTGCCGTGTCAATGTGGGTGGTGTATATGTCCTTGCCGTCGAGACAGACACGCAGGTGCTCAAATGGTGCCAGATGCTCGACATCCACCAACAACGGTTGCATATGCTTAACGTCATTGGCGGCAATCTCGTAACATGCGGGCTTTACCAAACGTACAAACACTGGGAATGTGTTATCGGCGAGCATGGTTTTGCCATCTGTCTCAAGGCGCACTTGGTCGAAGGCTATCCATCCTCCCTCCAAAACAGCTATCTGAGCCTCATTGCCACCATCACGCAAATCGGCGGCATCTAACGGCAGACGCAGCACACGTTCGTCAGCGGCCGTAGCTCTACCATTGAGCACAGCATCCGAATTGCCGCGCAAGTTGTAACAACACGACTTGCCGTTAACAGTAAGCTTAACCACGCTACCCTTAGGGTCGACCCCTGCCAGATCCACCACCAGACAGGCTCCTCCACGTGTCTTTGCGCCTTTAAGGGCAAACAGAATGTTCTGCTCGTGCGTGCGCAGTCCGGCTGTCCACGATGTGCCGCCCCATTCGTTGTCCGGTCCGGGTAGCACGTACGGGAAGTCTTTCGACACTACAGATCTGCCGACAAGAAAATAGCGGTCCTCATAACCGAAGTCGTTCGCAAGAAACTGTTTGTAACCCTCGGGCGCAAGAGCCATCCCTGTCACCGAATTGTCGTTGTTACCAATTTGCCACACGGTGTGTGTGGCAGCACTTGCCTGTGTAGCGGCAAGCATAAGCAGATATACTAGTTTTGATTTCACAATGAGTTTTTTTAACTTATTAGATTCGTTTGCAAAGTTACAAACGCAAAATGGCACAAGCAAGTGACTGCATTATCTTTTTCTTGCACTATATTACTATTCTTATTTGAAGATAAGAAATGCTGTTATTACATCAATAAAGTTACATTATATTACTATGATGTAACATAATTGTAATAAAAAATGTCTATCTTTGCATCCGAAATAATTGATAACCATAAAGTTTTAAGAATGGATTTTAGCAAACAAGCACTGTTTATGCTAATGCTGACAGGCGGCACACTCATCAGTCTGCCAGCAGTAGCCACTAAGACGGATGTCTTGGAAACAGAAGAGAATCTGATGCAAGTTAACGGAAAAGTGGTGGACGAGAAAGGCGACGCCATTATCGGAGCAACGGTAGCCGTGGACGGCACCAGTCTCAAGACCATTACCGACGTGGAAGGCAATTTCACTTTGTCGAACGTGAGGCGCGGAGCCATGATGTCAGTATCGTACATCGGCTACGAGCGCACCTTCGTAAAGGCGGCAAAGGATGTCAGCATAGAACTTAAGGAAGACGACCATCAGCTTAAGGAAGTGGTGGTCGTAGGCTACGGTCGTATGCAACGCAAGGACATAACCTCGTCAATCACGACTGTCAATTCGGACGACCTCAACAAGGGCGTATTCACCACACCTGCCGAGATGCTGCAAGGCAAGGTGCCCGGTCTTACGGTAACGACAAGCAGCAACCCTAACGAACCAAATTCATCGGTCATACTTCGCGGTGCTTCAACATTGCGCGAAGGCGATGCCATGCAACCTTATTATATAGTGGACGGCATTCCGGGCGTTGACCTCTCACTCGTCGCCGCTGACGACATTGAGAGCATTGACGTGCTGCGCGACGCCACAGCCACAGCCATCTACGGATCGAAGGCAGCCAACGGCGTGATTATCGTCACCACAAAAAAAGGCAAGCGCGGCTCAGCACATGTCAGCTACAACGGATATGTGGCTATAGACAATGTGGCTAAGGACATAAAGCTGGCTACTGCCGACGACCTCCGAAACTACGCCAAAGCCAACAACTTCACGCTGCCCAGCGACGAAGGTGCCAATACAGACTGGCAGAAGCAGGTGGAACGCACGGGCATCTCGCACAGCCACAACCTTGCGGTGAGCGGAGGCAACGACAGATCGAACTATAACGTCAGCCTCAACTACGTTGACCGACAGGGCATCATACGCAATACGGACAACAAGACCTTCGGCGCTCGTGCCATGGCACAGTCGAGGGTGCTCAAGGACCACCTCACGCTGGCACTCGGCATTAACGCCAACCAGACCACAGCAGAGGGTGTGGTGAACGGCATAAAGGGCATGAGCGTGACGGACGCCATGGTTTATTACTCGCCGCTGCAGCCTGTCAGAAACGCGGACGGCAGCTGGTTCGGATCTACGTCCGTGACCAACTACTTCAACCCCGTATCAATGATCAATGAGGACACGCTGAAGAACGTCTACAAAAGAATGCAGATAACGGGTAAGGCTGACCTCAGAATCATAGACGGACTGACGCTGAGCGCCAACTACTCGTACATGGCTGACCAGAACACATACAGCCAATATCACTCCACCAAGTCGCAGATAGTGAACACTAACGGACAAGCCACACGCAACACATACCAGAACAACAAGAGCGTCTTCGAGCTTTATGGCAATTACGACGCCACCATAGCCAAGATGCACCGACTGGGAGTGATGCTCGGCTACTCATGGGAGGAGAACAACAACAATGACGGATTCGGACTTACAGTAAAAGACTTCTATAACGACAACCTTAAATGGTATAACCTGTCATACGCCAACAGCATCGACGGCATGGACGCCGTGGAGAGCGGAGCAGAATCGACGCTGCGTATGATATCGTTCTTCGGCAGACTTAACTATTCGTTCAACTCGAAGTATAACCTTCAAGCCACAGTACGTCGCGACGGTTCGTCAGCCTTCGGCAAGAACAACCGTTGGGGCACATTCCCTTCTGTATCAGCAGCATGGCGCCTTTGCGAGGAGAACTTCGTGAAGAACCTCAACGTATTCAACGACCTCAAGCTTCGCGTGGGCTACGGAGTGAGCGGCAATTCGCAGGGCTTCGATGCCTACACAGCCATCCGTACTTACGGTACGTCAGGATGGTTCTCGTACACCGACGCTAACGGTCAGACCTCTCAGAAGCACACGCTGGGAGCACTCAGCAACGCCAACCCTGACCTTAAGTGGGAACGCACGGGAATGTTCAATGTCGGACTGGACTTCAGCGTGCTCAACAACCGCCTCTCGGGTACCATCGAATACTACGACAAGCGCACAAGCGACCTTATCTATGACTATCCTGTGTCGACCAACCGCTATCCTTACGAACTGATGACTGCCAACGTGGGCGACATCAGCAACAAGGGCGTGGAGATAACCATCAATGCCATCCCCGTAAAGACGAAGGCATTCGAATGGAGCACCACTCTCAATCTCTCGCACAACAAGAACGTGGTGGAGAAGCTCTCCAACGCCACATATTCCGTAAAATACATCGACGAGGCTTCGCCTGAGCTCAGCGGCAACCACGGTGTGTACGTGCAGCGACTCATGGAAGGATGTCCGATAGGTCAGTTCTACACCTACGAATGGGCTGGATATGACGAGAACGGCACATCACAATACTACGTGCATGACGCCAATACAGGCGAGCGCACCGGCGAGACCACCATCGACCCGCAGGACAAGGACCGCACAAAGGTGGGAAGCGCACAGCCAAAGCTCACGCTCGGATGGAACAACACGCTGACCTACAATAACTGGTCGCTCAATATGTTCTTCCAGGGAGTGTTCGGCAATAAGGTGTTCAACGGACTGCGTGCGCAGGGCAACGCCATCACAATGCTGAGCCAGGGCAAGAACGTCTTCGCCGAGGCACTTACCGAACAACGCTACGGCGACGTCAACTCGCAGAAACCGTCAGACCGCTACATCGAGAACGGCAGCTACCTGCGTCTCTCATCAATGACTCTGACATACAGATTCGGCAAGATTGGCGACTGGGTGAACAATCTCTCTGTCTATGCTACATGCAACAACGTATTTACGCTGACAAGCTTTAAGGGCACCGACCCTGAAGTTAACCTCGGCGGACTGACACCGGGCATTGTATGGCGAAACAACTATTATCCCCGTACACGCACGTTCATGGTGGGCATGAAGGTGAACTTCTAAACGATAAAAGCATATAAACGGTATTAACGAAACAAGGCAATGAAGAATATAATAAAAATGACATTGGCTGCGGCAGTGCTCGGCATTACAGCCAGTTGCACCGACCTGGACGTGGACGTGAAATCAAAATACACGGAATATCCCAATGATCCGGTTGCCATAGAGGGCAAGATGTCGGACGTCTACTACTCGTTCCGCCAAGCACTCGGCAACAACTATAACCGCGTGCAGACCTTCTCTTCTGACGAGGCTACGGGCGTGTCCTTCGGCACAGACTACTTTGACAAGGGCGAGAACATCCATCCCTCCATCCATAACTTCATGTCAGGCGACGATCCTGCAAACTATTGGACCGATCTGGCAAGCGGCATCACAAAGTGTAACAAGATTATAGAAGAATTTAAGGAGACTCCAAAGGTGGCTGCTCCTGCCCGTCTGATGCGCGCCTTCTATCACTTCATACTTATGGACAGCTACGGCGACGTGCCCGTGCTGGACCATCTGCCCGCTGACAATGAGGCTGTGGTGCGCAGCCCGCGTAAGGAGGTGGCTGAGTTTATTGAGAAAGAGGTGAAGGAATGCCTGCCAGACCTCTCGGACAAGAACGACGCTTCCACCTATGGCAAGCCGAACAAATGGATGGCTGAGGCGCTGCTCGTCAAGCTGTATATAAACTGGGGAGTATATACCTGTGGCGACGTTACCAAGTATGACGTTGCCACAATAAAGAACAGCAAGCTTGATGAATGCGTGAAGTACTGCGACGACATCATCGGTAGCGGTCTGTTCAATATGAACGCCCCGTACCGCAAGAAGTTTATGTTTGACAACGGTCCGCAGATAAAGGACTTCATCTATGCCATGCCTTACGACAAGGTAAGCGCACAGGGCTTGCTCTACGGTCGCTACCGCGCATTCCGCCGCATTGACGACGGCGACACGCAGGGCTATTACGGAGGAAAGATGGGCAAGTCGTGCGCCGGCATCTGTGCCATGAACCCCGAATTTGCTGACCTGTTCTGTCTTGAAGGCGACGACCGCAACGATGCTGTACTAAAAGGAAAGGTGTTCATACACGACGCCATAACCGGCGAGGAGACTGACAAGCCTTACATATATAAAGGCACTCAGCTGGAACTTACAAAGACCATAACCCTGCAGGAAGGCGGACTGGCTACGCTCAACTGTGGTGCTACGCCGGACGGATGGCGTCAGGGCTATCGCTCCATCAAGTTCTATCCTAACCCAAATGAATATAGCGCATACAACCGCTATCAGAGTAACGACGTGCCAATCTTCCGCTTCGCCGACATCATCCTCACGAAGGCAGAGGCTATAAAGCGCGGAGCCACCGCCACCAACGGCGACACGCCACAGTCGCTCTTCAATCAGATTCGCAGTTACGTGCATGCTCCCCTGCTCGACCACGATCCTTCGCTTCAGGAAATCCTCGACGAACGCGGTCGCGAATTCTTCGACGAGAACTGGCGCCGCAACGACATGATACGTTTCGGCACGTTCGAGAGCGAATACGGATTCCACAAGCACAGCAATCCGGACGCACGCTTCGACAAGACATGCCGCATCCTGCCCGTCCCCGACGATATCCTTAAGGAGAATACCAACTGGGAACAGAATCCAGGATACAACAACTAATTATAGCAATTGTAAACACCCTGCCTACCACAGCAAACAATCTAGTTTATCTGTTAGTCTGCTATGTTAGGCAGTGATTTGACAAAAACCTTTATCCACAGTCCGCTTATGCTTTTCGAGCCTTCGGCAATTCCTTTATGGTATATATGGTCTTATGAGAACAAGTTCTCACGCCCATATATACCATAAATGAATGAGAGGCTATCGCCTCTCTCGAAAATCACAAGCGGAAAAAACAAAGAAAAACACAAGGTTACAAGAGGATGTGTAAAACTCAACAAATTGAGGAAAAATGGCAAATAGTAGGAGCTAATGCCCGCGGCTCCTACTATTTGTATTACTTATTACGTTTTTTCCAAAATTTCTTTAGTTTTGATACCTTCTGCATCCTTGTGTTTTTATATGTTTTTCAGATTATGGGCGCGTGCTGTGCACAAATAAAAGGCTTTACGTTAGGTTGTCGAGAA
>ERZ1026886.329-NODE-329-length-26137-cov-6.600913_pt1 | contig 26137 bp, 17 predicted proteins | sample MGYA00380173_ERZ1026886 | MGnify/ENA primary metagenome ERZ1026886 (study PRJEB33269, sample SAMEA4719809) | human gut metagenome | biome: human-associated habitat; feature: organic feature; material: feces | place: Cameroon | collected 2013-10 ... | reverse complement strand
TGTAGCCGTGCGCCTCAAGTTCCGCTATATTTGCATTGTTCATCAGACCGGAGTCAGCCACCACAACGAAGTTTTCCAAACCGTATTTGCTTACAAACTCGTTTATCTTTGGCAACACCTATGGTAACCAAATCTTTATAACTGCCTTTTGTTTTTCCGCAACTACAATACTTGTTGTTCCGGAGCGAATCTTCTTTTTTTTTGATAGACATAGTTAAGAAACCTTTTGCGTACCCCATAACAAGGGTACGCAAAGATACAAAATATTGTTTATCAATCAGTTATAAAATATGTATTTTTTTGAGTGACGAAGTCAGGAGATATTAAGAATTGGCGTAAGATTTTTTTGATGAAATCGTAGCAAAGTGTCACTAAAATTCTCTTTTCGCTTTCTTTCATTTCGTCTATCATAAACAAAAAGCCTGCCCCCAAATTGTGAGAGCAGGCAAAAACCAATTATTATCCTTTTTCTTAATGTTGTGAGATGTGTCTCATTCGTCAGATTGTTGTTGTAGCCATGTGGCGAGAGCCTGTTGCCACGCCTGTCTGTAGGCAAAGTCTATGTTGCCAACCCATCCGTGTCCGCCCGTAGGGAAGAGCAGTAGTGCTGCCGATACGTCTTTTGACAGTAGGGCGTTGTAATACTCCACGCTGTTGCGTACGGGCACCGTCGCGTCGTCGGTGCTGGCGGCAATGAATGCCGGTGGTGTGTCGACTGTCACCTGTAGCTCGTTGCTGTAGAGTCGGACCTGCTGTTCAGATGCGTTCTTGCCGATGAGGTTGTCGCGGCTGTCTTTGTGTGTGAACGTCGGGTCGAACGAGATGACGGGGTAGAACAGTATCTGAAAGTCGGGCCGCTCTGCTTGACAGGTGTAGTGTGTGGCGGCGGTGGCTGCCAGGTGTCCTCCTGCCGAGCAACCTTGTATGCCGAGCCGCTTGACAGCGAACTCCTCGCTGTGGGCTTTCATTATCTTCATGGCGCGGAACACATCGCTCACCGGCACGTCGCAATGGCCGTTGGGCAGACGATATTTCAGCACGGCGTAGGTTACTCCGTGGCTGTTGTACCAGTTTGCCATGTTGTGGCCCTCCGTCCCCTGCCATACGTGTATGTAGCTACCTCCAGGACATGCTATCACGGCAAGTCCGTTGGGGTGTTTGGGCACATAGACTGTCAGCACGGGCTTTGTCACGTTGGCGACATGCAGCCCCAGGTCGGTTTCCGGTGCCGTTATGCCGTTGCTGTTTGGTGCTCCGTTCTGCCACAGATCTAATTGTTTGATGCGACTCGTGTATTCGAGTGTCATGACCGTTTCGTCTTGGGCACATGCCCACAGACTGACGAGCAGCATAAGGAGCGACAGTATGGTCTTTTTCATAACATTATGTTTATTTCAACAGTGGCTTTCAGTTTTGTTTTATTATCATGCAGTCGATGTCGGGCATACGTTGGCTGTCGTTGTGAAGACGCACCGTGTTGTCGCCCTTGTTGAGACGTAGCGTAGCAGACACGATGGCCACGTGTCCGTTGTGTGTGGCAACGGTGTTGAGGTGTGCCTGCTCCTTTCCGTTCACGTCGACGGTGAATGACGCGTTTTGGTCGTACTGGTAGTGCAGTGTGACGTGGTAGTCTCCGGCTTTCGGCACGTTCACGTTGCGCCACACGAGGTCGTTTTTTGCGCTGCCGCCGAGCCATGTGGCTTTTGCACCACCGTGACACTCGGGCGCCTCTTCGTAGGTGCCGGTCATGGCTGCCTGATTGTTTACCAGTTCCTGGTAGTCGCTGATGTAGCCACATTCGCCTTCATACACACTGCGCATGAGCCGTTTCTGTGCCGTGGCGCGGTAGATGCGCGTGGCGTGTGGCGGCAGTTCCACCTTTAGCGAGTGGCTGTATGTGCCTATGTCGCGGCGCTCGAACAGGTCGCGCAGTGCCACCTTGCCGTCGAGGTCGAGCGATGTGAAGTCAACGGTTACGGTCTTTGGCTCTTCCGTGGGGTTGTACACAGCGAAGGCGCGGGTCTTGCCGTTGTGTGTGTAGAGATCTCTGACCAGCACGTAGCATCCGTTCTCTTTGCCTACGACGTAGGCTTGCTGTGCTAAGGGGTCTTGGTTGAGGGCTATCAGCTCCTTGTTGGTCAGCAAGGCGAGTGTCGCTGGCTTCAGTGTGCGCATGTCGCAGCCGATGAGCAACGGCGAGTTCATGATGCACCACAACCCGAAGTGTGTGGCGTCTTCATCGGCGCTGAGGCTTCGTCCCACCTCGAGCATGTCCATGTCGTTGTAGTGTCCTGGTGAACTGTAGGCCGATAGGTACAGGTTTTGGTGTATGATGTCGGCTACTGACGCCCAACTGTCGGCTATGTCGTGGGTGGTGCGCCACGACAGTGCCACGTCGCTCACCCACGTGCCAGGGTAGTCCCATCGGCACACATTGAGTCTTGCACCTTTCTTGCCCGTCGCCTTTATGGCGTTGCTGATGGCGGTGTATCTTTCCTTCTCGTCGAGCACGGTCTTGTCGAAGTTGGTCCAGTCGGTGCCGCCGCAGAAGTCTACCTTTATGAAGTCAAAGTCGAGCGTCTTGAAGAAGAAGTCGGCGTCTTGCTGGTCGTGGCCGTAGAACCCCACGTCGTGGGCTATGGTGTCGTTGCCCCAGAAGTTGCCGCACGTGTTTCTGCCTGCGTCGGAGTAGATGCCGGCTTTCAGTCCCTTGCTGTGTATGTAGTCGACCAGTCCCCTCAGACCGTTGGGGAAGCGCACGGGATGTATTAGCAGCTGTCCGTCAGACATGCGTCGTCCGCCGAAATATCCGTCGTCGATGTTTATGTACTTGTACCCTGCGTCGCGCAGCCCGGTAGACACCATGGCGTCGGCCTGTCCCTTTATGATGTCGTCGTTGATGTTTAGCGCGAAGGTGTTCCACGAACTCCAGCCCATAGTGGGTGTGTCCTGTGCGCTGACGCTTAGGCCAGCGAGACACAGGACGGAGAGAAAAAGTCTTTTAACCATGTGTTCTACCAGATGTGATAAGGTGTCGTTGAATAACATTCATAGCTCGACTTGTCGCTTTTCACGAACACACGGGCGTAAAGGGCGTGGTATTTGTCCTTCAATTCGCTGAGATTGACAGTGAAACTCACGTCGCCAGCCTGTCCGTTGCCAGTCTTTGAACCTTTGTAGTTTGCCATGTCCACAAACTGGGTGTTGTTGACCAGCACACCCATCGACTTTATGGTTGCCTCTTCGTCGACCTGTGACACGTGGAATGAGGCTGTAAGGGTGTTGTCAGACTCGTTGTATGTGTAGTTCACATTGGAGATGGTGAAGTATGGTTTCACCTCCAGGTCTATCTCTTTGTTGCCGTTGACGGTGATGCGCATGGTGTCGGTCTGCTCCCACGGGCCTACGCCGCGCTTGGTGATGATGCGCTTTGCGCCGGGGTAGACGTATGTGGAGAAGGTGCCGTCCTGCTTCACGTTGACGTCGAGTGCCGCTTCCTTGCCGTAGCCAGACTCCCATACCTCTATCTGCACGGTAGGGGTGAGCTGGTTGCTGCCTGAGCCGCGCACGCCGATGGCTTCGCCGTTGTAGCATATCTTGCCTGTTATGTGACAGTATGGGGCTTCCATGTTGTCTGCTGAGCAGCTGCCAAGCAGTATGGCTGTGGCTGCGATAAACAATGTATGGAATATATTTTTCTTCATAAGTGTAAAGTCTTTAGATTAAAACTGTGTGTAGTGTCTGCGCCTTCGTCATGCCGACGGACGGGTACGAGGTAGTAAAGACCCTGCCGTGGCGTGACGATGTGCGCTTACAAGAGTTGATTATTGGTACGGGTTCTTTACCAGTTTGGGGTTGTTTGCAAGCCATGAGGCGTCGAGGAAGTTGTAGTAGTTCTTCATCTCGAACTTGCGGGCGTTCACCATCTTTGAGTTCTGCACTCTCTGAAAAGCCCATTTGCCGTTTTCTGCGCTGCGGGGGTCTTTCACTCTGTAGGTGAACAGGCTCCATTGTGTAGAGTTCTCGTTCTCGCCATTCCATACGATGTGGGCGCGACGCCAGCGCTTCAGGTCCCAGTAGCGTTGGTTTTCAAGCGGAAATTCCACACGACGCTCCTGCTCGATGTCCAGCAGTGTGTATGAGGGCAGCGGGTTGAGGCCGGCGCGCTCGCGTATGGAGTTGAAGTAGGGCAGTCCTTCGCTCATCTTGCCTAACTCGAGTTTTGCCTCGGCGTAGATAAGCACCACTTCTGCGTAGCGCATGCGTATGAACCACACGTCGCTGCCTACCGATGCCTTGCGGCCGTTTTCTGTCGGGTCAAGGTATTTGCGGAAGTTGAAGCCTGTGGTGTTGTCCCATGCTCCTGCGCTGGCGCGTGGACCGTTGACAGAGGTTATGACGTCGCCATCGTCGTCGGTACTGCCGGCGGCTGCGGTCTTGGTGGTCCATACGTACTTCTTGCCCTTCTTCTGAAGTTTAAGCTGTCCGGTCTGGTAGACCATCTCTTTGCCGTCTATAATGTCGCCAGGCCCCATGATGGTGCCTTTCAGTCGTGGGTCCTTGTTGGCAAACACGTCGTTGGCGTTGTCGTAAAAGATGTATTCGCCGCTGGCGTTTGATATTTTCAGGTGGCCGTCGCGGTTGTCGGTGTATTCGTATGCTTCGACGAGGTTAAGCAGCGGTGTGTTTTCGTTGGCTGACGAGTTGCCTGTGAGTTGTGGTGCCGACGATGACGCAGACCAGCTGTGTACGGCGTCGGGAGCAAGGTAGTCGCGTGCCCATATCACCTCCTTGTTGCCGCTCTTGTCTACGAACAGCTTGTAGAAGTTGGTCGCTTTGTCGGCTTCTTTCCTATAAAGCTCAAACTTTTTAGAGTCTATTATCTCCCACGCGGCCTTTTCTGCTATGTCGTAATAGTAGTCGGCTTTGTCGGCTGGGATGCCAACTTCGCCGCCTGTGGTGACGAGATCGGGTGTTACAAGGTTGTTGTATTTTGCCAGACTGGCTGCTGTTATGGCGGCACGGGCCTTCAGTGTGAGTGCCGCATATTTGCTGGCGCGTGCCTGGTTGGTGCCGCCGTTGTCGGGAAGATTCTTCGCACACTCGTCACATTCGCTTATTATGTAGTCGTAGATGCCTGCTTCTGTGCTGCGTGCTATCTGCATCTCGGCGAGATCGTCGTTCACTGTGAACACCTTGTCGCCTACTATAGGCATGCCGCCAAGACCGCGGGCCATGTAGAAGTATGCCCATGCACGGAGAAAACGTGTCTCGTACTCATATTGTTTCTTGTCTTTGTCGATAAGCACACTGCTCGCTCTCACACTGGCGAGGAACTGGTTGAGGTTGCGAATCAGCCCATAGGGGTAGAGGCGCCACAGTGCCGTGGAATAGGATGTGGATGAGTTGGTCTGGAAGCAGGACGCTTCGTCCAGCTCTCCCCATGTGCCTTGTGTGGTGGAGAAGTCGCCGAAGTTTTGGAAGTTTGGCCCGAAGTCTACCTGATTGTAGAAACTTGCCATGACAGACTTGGTCATTGCCTGGTCGGAGAACACATCCTTGTCAGAGAATATGGCGTCTGACTCTCTGTCGAGATAGTCGGAGCAAGAACATGTCAGTGTCAGTCCGCAGGCGAGAATCCATGAAAATAGCTTATATTGTCTCATGTTGTTGTCTTCTAAGTGGTGTAATATGTAAAATCATTTAATGCCAAATGGTGGCATGAATATGTCAGAACGTGATGTTGAAACCGATGTTCACAACGCGTGTGGTAGGATAGCTTGAGCCTTGCACGGTGGTCAGTTCGGGGTCAAGTCCGTATTTGTGCATGTTGTCAAATGAGAATAGGTTCTGCATTAGACAGTAGACACGCACTCTGCTCATGTATATCTTTTTCGACCATTTTTCGGGTAGTGTGTAGCCTATTTGGAGGTTACGCAGCTTCAAGAACCACATCTCTTCGCTCCAGAACGTGCTTGCCAGATAGTTGGAGTGGCCGCTATTGCCGTAGAGCATGGTAGGATATTTGCCAGGAATAAGTTCGCTTTCGGCGTTCCAGGGGTCTGACAGACTCCACTGGTCACCCATGTAGTATTGGAAGGTGTTACCGTCGCCGTGGAACGGGAAGCGTGCTTCCCAGTTGAAGTACTTCGTAAAGAATGCCATTCCGGCAAAGTCGGCGGCAAGGTCGAAGCCTTTCCATGCCATGCTGAGGTTGAAGTTGAAGTTCAGAAGCGGTGTGCGGCTGTCGTCACCCTTTGCAGAACCGTCGTAGCCTTTGTGTCCGATAGGCTTTTGGTCGTCGTAGGTGATGATGCCGTCGCCGTTTACATCTTCATAGATGAGGTCGCCGGGACGAAGTGTGCTGTTACCCTTGCCGTCGATGTCTACAGGGTAAGCGGCTATCTCTTCCCAAGACTTGAACTGTCCGATGCAGTTGAATTCCCAGCTCGAACCAGAGTAGCGGTGGTGCTGGTTGTACACGTAGTAGTTGCGTGAGTTGGTGAATGTCGGCTTGTACTGGTTCCATGTGTACTCGCGAGCGTATGTTATGTTTCCACCAACAGAGTAGTGGAAGTCGTTGATTTTGTCCGTCCAAACGAGTGAAGCGTCAAAACCCCTCACCATATCGGAGTTCAAATTCTCCTGCGGCCAGGAGAAACCAATCTCTGAAGGCACTACGATGTCGTAGCGAGAAGCAGGTAGACCCTTGCGTAGACGCTGGAAATAGTCAATGCTACCGCTAAGTCTGTTGTTCAAAACAGCAAAGTCTAAGCCCACGTCGAAGGTGTGTGCTTTAAGCCATGAAATCTCGGTCTGCGGCAGATTGCGTACAGATGAGGTGGTGATGGTGGCGCCATCAAGGACCGCAGTGCCTGTGTTGTAGTTGTAACCACTCAGGTATGAGAATGCACCGTAGCCTGAAACGTTGTCGTCGCCGAGTATGCCGTAGGAGACACGGAGCTTGAAATTGTCGATGTAGTCTTTCAGGAAGCTGTTCTTCCAGAACTCTTCTTCACTTGCACGCCAGCCTACAGAGACGGAGGGGAAGAAGCCCCAACGGTGACCAGGAGCAAACTTCCATGAACCATCATAACGTGCTGCCATCTCAAGCAGGTATTTATGCTTGTACTCATAGTTTATGCGCCCCATGTAACCAAGACGTGCTGACGCGTTCTCGTTCCACTCGTTGAAGTTGCGAAGCTCGTTGAAGTAGCCCACCTTCAGGGCGTCCATAGCAGGGAATCCGCCGTAGGAGACGCCGGGATTGTTGTTCAGATACGACTCCATACCTGCGAATACATCGAGTGTGTGAATGTCGTTCCAGTTGTGCTTATAGCTTGCGCTTACTTGTGTGTTGATGGTTTCAATGTATTGCCAGCGGCTATTGAAATCGCCAGAGTATGACTTTATGACGCTGTATGAGTCGGTTCCTTCGTCGTAGCTGTAGAGATTGTAGCCGCGTGAGCGTGACTTGTAGCGCTCGTTGCTATTGAAGTACGACACCATGCCTTTCAGAACGAGGTCTTTTAACGGCTCCCATTCTGCCGTAAGGTTGCCCTGAAACACTCGCCAGTTGTCTTTGGCACGTCCTGCTTTGTCAAGAGTGAGGTTGGCATAGTTGGTATATCCTGCGCAGCCGCACATTGCCGGGTAAAGCGGATTGTTGTTGGCGTAAGGAAATTGCGTAGGAGTGTTGTTCACGACAGCGTATGTTAGAGTCCAGTACTCGTCGTTGCCGTGATATCTCATGTTAAAAGCCGCGTTCTTTTTGTCCTCTACACGTCCGTTGATGCGTGCTCTTATGCGGAAGTTGTCGGTAATGTTGGCGTCAACGTTCAGCTGTATGTTCGAGCGCTTGAAGTTGCCGAAGTTTCTTGCCATGGACTCCTGTTCGATGTGACTGGCTGCCACATAGTAGCTTATCTTGTCCGATCCACCGCTGGCACTGATTTCCGTGTACCACTGTGGAGCGGAGTCTTGCCAGATGTAGTCTTTCCAGTTAAATCCTTTTTTCTCTCCGCTGACGTAGGCGTTATATTCCTCTTCAGAGTATTTTGCGGTTTGTCCTGCCAATGTGGTTGCCTGAACGCTTGCCTTTACGTAGGTAGAAGCGTCTGCCAACTCCGGGAAGCGGAACATAGACTGCCATCCATAGTAGGAGTTAAGGTTTATCCTACACTTCTGGTTTCGCTTGCCGGACTTGGTCGTTACGACAACAACGCCGTTGGCAGCACGTACGCCATAGATAGACGCGGAGGCATCTTTAAGGACAGAAATGTTCTCAATGTCGTTATAGTCGATATTGTTGAACTGTCCCTCATCCATCTGCACACCGTCTACAACATAAAGAGGCGTGCCCATGTTGCGTATGCTTATGCTCGTCCATTGGCCTGGTCGTCCGTCGCTCTGACGGCTGTTGATGCCAGGAATCTTTCCTGCCAATGCTCCGGAGGTGTTGATTGCAGCCGTTCTTGCGAGGTCTTCGCTCTTGATGTTAGATATGGCAGACGTCAGCGACTCTTTCTTTATGGCTCCATATCCTACCACAACTACCTCTTCAAGTGCTTGATTGTCTTCTTGCAGCACAATGTTGAGCGTTCCGTTTTGAGCCTCTGCAGCGCGTACAGTCTTCGTTACATATCCAATCATAGAGACAGATATGGACGGGTTCTGCTTTCCAGAGAATGTGAGAGTGAACTTTCCGTCAATGTCGGTTACGGCACCGCTTGCCGTGCCAACGACCTTGACCACTGCTCCAATCAGTTCTTCTCCGTTGGCGTCGGTGACGCGTCCAGTCAATGTATGCTTTTGTCCTGCCTTGTCTTGTAATACTTGTCTCGTGTTCGGACTGTAGGACATTGCTTGCGCCTCTTGACCGAACGTCAGAGAGATGCATAGTATAGAAGCAATGGCTACATATTTTTGTCGGTTATAACTCATAGACTTTGGTGTATTGGTTGGCCGCTTTCAATGACGGCATGGTTGAAATGATTGTAAGAAAAAGAAGTGTGAGACTCCCAGCCCTTTGCCGAAGAGCCTCACACTGTTGTTTTTTGAGTTAATTACTTGTTGCTTTTTAGCCAGCCGCTTGCTGCTTTTCAGCCGCTGCTTGCAGGCTTTAAGCTAATTGTTAGTTGTTTATTTGTTATTTGCCTGTTACCTTAACAGAAGTACCATCGGCGTATTTCACGATGTTGACCTGTCCGCGCTGTATGCCGTTGACACGCTGTCCTGCCACGTTGTAGATAGCCTTGACGGTCTTGGCAGTGTTGGCTGTTGCAGAGGTGATGCCTGTAGCCTCGCCGACTTTTGCCTTTGTCACCATAGACGGCATCTTGTTCTTGCCAATACCGATAACTGTTACGGTCTCGCTTTCTACTGCATCGCCGTCAGCCAGCTCTACAGACCATGCGCCATTGTTGATGGTCACGGGCTTTGTGATGGTCTCGCTGAGTGAACCGTAGATATAAACGAAATCGAGGTCAGCTTCGCCTGTGCCTGCAATCTTGGCTGTTGTACATTCAGTAATCTTTAGCGGGGTGGTCTGGTTAGCGAAGAACGGAGTTGTGCCCTCTGCTATCTGCCACTTGCTCATGTCAGAGAACTTGAAGTTGCTGAGCACAAGCATCTCTTCGGGCAGCAAGTCTTTGGTGTCGTAGGTGGTGGGGTCGTCGCCGTCGCCCATGCCCATAGGCGCACCATCGCTGTTGTAGTAGGTGTGTGAGACAGTGATGCCCGGCCAGTTGCGGCCGCAGATACCAGCAGTCTTCACATCGTCGGTGCCTGTTATGACGCCTGAGAAGTAGCAGTTTTCAATAGGTCCATTGAAGTTAACGGAGCAAAGACCGCCGTTCCAGTTGTCTGTGTAGCCATCGTGAGTCCACTGTCCTGTGGCCTTCACATTGCCCGTAGCGTAGCTGTTAGTGAGCTTTCCGCGAAGTGCGTTGCCGCCGAACGAACCTACACACTGGCCTGAGCAGTCTGCAAACACGGCGCAGTTGGTGATGTGAGCGTTTTCGCAGTTCCAGTTAGGCTGTCCCAATACGCCGCCAATAGTGCCTGACGAAGAAGACACAGAACCGTACACCACGCAGTTTTCAAAGGCATAGTCCCACTTGCAAGCGCCGTTGTAGAAGGCGCAGATGCCACCAGTGTTTGCCGAACCGATAACGCTACCGTGGAAAGAGCAGTCCTTGTAGCGTCCGCCTCCCTCGTTGTCGCCAGATATACCGCCGACTGTTTCCGTTCCTTCCACTGTCACATTGAAGGCGCGGCAGCCAATGAAGTTGCCAGCAGCGACACCCGCAAAGGCTCCTACACTTCCCATCGCCTCGATTGAAGAGTCGTATATTTCACAGTTCTCGATGTTGCCTCCCAGCACTTCCCAGTTGCCGTTGGTAGAGCACAGAATGCCAGACCAGTTACCACCGATAATGTATGCATATCTCATCTTTACGTTTTTGATGACACCGGGGGTGTTAAGTCTTGCGAAGAGACCAGCGCCGTCGGAGCCACTCTCTATTGTGTAGTTGTCGATAAAGTGTCCGCCGCCGTCATAGACGCCAGTAAACGTGGCGATAGGACTGAATGCCACGCCGTCGAGGTCGATGTCAGCAGTCTGTATGAAGTTAGACGTGGTGAAGTCGGTCACAGCCTGTAGCTGCTCAGCTGTTGCCACCTGGTATGGGTCTTCAGCTGTTCCTGTACCGCCAGCAAAGCTTTGTGCTGACATGGTCAATGTTGCTCCTAAGAAAGAAGCGAGGAGAAAATACTTTTTCATATTGCTTAGATTTTGTTAGTATGTAAGTGATTTGCATCACCATTGATTAAAACTCGTTATTTCAAGTGTTACAATTCAAAGATTCAAGTCTTCAAGCTCATTATTTCAAGAAAATCTTCTTTCCGTCTCTTATGTACAGCCCCTTAGTGGGCTTTGCTATCTGTCGTCCGTCAATGCTGTAGCATTTTCCGTTGTGCTGTGGCTTCACTTTCAGCTCGTCAATGCTGTTTGTGGTGCTGAAGTGAAAGTCGTAGACAAGCTTCAGGTCGTCGGTGTTGTTGGTGAACAGATGTTTGTTGTCCCATCCGAGCACCGGTTCGCCTTCAACGAGCACATTGTCGAAAGTCACGTCGTGTATGAACTTGTCGGGAGTGCCGTTCGGATATTTGTCCATAGGTTCTGTCTGGTGCCACCCCTGAAACAGAATGTCGTTTGAAATGTTGCCCCCTGTGTTGTTCGGACAGATTATGTTGCGATAGGTTATGCCCCTTATCTCGCCTGGCCACGACTGGTCTCCCTGCAGGGTGCCGTACCAGAAGCTGTCTTTAAACGACACTCCGATGAGGCGTTCGCACCTGTTTATATATATGTTCTCATAGAGTATGTCTTTGAAATAGGTGCCGTGGAGGGCGCAGATGTTGAGTGCTGCGCGGTCGTCCATAGAGCCGTTCAGACCTATTCCGTCGAAGGAGCAGAGCACTTCGCTGTTTGTAAACCTTATGTTCTCGTAGTAGCATGTGGTCTCAGCGCCGATGTTGAAGCCGCCGTTAGCCGAACTCCATATCTGGAAGTTGTTGAACGAAAGGTTCTTCTCGGGCGGAGCGTCTTTCGGATCGCCCGAACATAGGCCTTTGACAGCAATGGCGTCGTCGTTGGCACGCACAAAACAGTTGTCGAAACTGAGGTCGTGACAGCCCTGGAAGTCCATGCCGTCGGTGCTGCCGCCATATACGCAGATGACCTTTATGTTCTTTATCGTCATGTTGCTGCTGTAGGTATATGTCGTCTGCCACCCTCTGATTCTGTAGCGATAGAATACTGGTCCGTCTATCTCGCCTTGCGTGCAGTTGTTCACGTTGAGCTGTGAGCCGCTGCCGTCGTCGCTTTGAAACACCATGCCGTGGCCCTTTATGGAACTTCCTGCGCCGCTGATGGTTATCTGTCCTTTAAGCACCGCGCCGCCGGCGATGTAGATACTGCGTCCGCCAGACACCGTCACGCTGCCGTTATGCGTCTTTGACAGGTCGTAATAGCCAGGCCCGAAGTAGTAGGTCTTTGTCCCGCGGTCGTAGAAGTAGCCACCTTTGGCTTTCTTCTCGGGGTCTACTGCTGGCTCCTCCTCGTCGGCGTCGTTGAAGAAGAGATGCAGCACGTCACCCTTCTGATAGTCGCCGTTGAGCACGAGTGTGATGTTCTGCTGCGGCTTCTTTATCTTAAACTTCAGTATGCGAGAGTTCAGTTTCTCCACGTCATATATGTCGGCGTTGTGAGGCAGAATGTCGTAGTCGCCCAGTTCCTTTCTGCAAGACACCACAATCTCTGTCGGTTTGTCTTTTCTGATGTCTACCACGCCGAAGTTGCCTGTGCCTCCCCATTCGTTCTTGGCGCAGTACAGACCGGTGTATGCCTCTTTGTTTACCAACACGTTGAAGCGTGGGGATAGGTCTGTTGCTGTCATCTCGTCAGGCCGTGAAAACGTCTTGAAGCTGCCGTCGGCTGCGGTGTGGTTTGTTCCCTTTGTGTTGTCAGGGGTCCATACCTCATAGTCTATGGCGCTTGCTGGCTGTGCAGCAAATGCCGACAATACCAGCGACATTATAAATAAAGACTTTATTCTCATATCTTAAATAGATGTTTATGGTTTCGATAATAGTAAATATCTCTGTCGCAAAAGTCCGAAATATCTGTGAAATGATATATAAAAAATGTCTTGTAGACTATAAAAAACTGCTGTTTCGCTATTTTTATACTAATCTTCAAATTTTTATATACACCCCGTTGACACATGTTGCCGATTCTGCGGACAAGTCGTGGATGGCGCTGTTTGCATGGTGTAAGCCACGATGGGCGTTTTGTTAACATTTTGCTATCGTTTCGCCTCTTTTACTTACGCCAATTCTTAACGTGTATTAAATGCTTGGTGACTTTCCCATTAGGCCCATTTGACGTTGTCATTAGGCCGTAGTGACGACGCCATTACGGCCCTTTGGCAAGCCCAAAAGGGCGCTATCATTTTGTCAAGTCGGCTTGATGGCAAAATCAGTGGTGTTGAACCGTGTTTTGAAACGGTCGGTTCTGCTCTTCCACGTGGTTGAGGACATGTGGCGACAGATTTGTTGTCAGAATTTCAATTCCTTCTTGAGGTCGTGTCCGATGGCTGGTTCGAGGTCGAAATGTGGCGAGTTGGCGCTTTTAAGTCTTTTCCCATTGATGCGCACATTGTCGAACTTTATGTTCCTAAGGAGCTTGTCGGGTGTGCCGTCACGGTGCCATTCGTAGAGCAACACTTTGTTGTTGAGTGGTCCGTTGTCTTTCTCGAACGAGCGTATGTTTCTGAACGTCACGTTGTAGATGCCGCCTTCTCCTGTCTGGTCTCCCTCCAGCTGTCCGAACCAGAAGTCCTGTCTGAAGCCCAGACCTATCAGACGTTGGCAGTGGTACACGTCTATGTTCTCAAACAACAGGTCGTGGAAGAAGGTGCCGTGGAGCGAACAGATGTTCATGGCGGCACGTTCGTTGAGGTTGTTGTGGTGTATGGGGTCGTCGTAGGAGAAGAGTATGTCGCTGTCGGTGAATCTGATGTTGCTGTATTCGCGGCAGTGGGTCTCGGCACCTATGCCGAAAGCGTTGTTGCAGTCGTTCCATAACTGTAGATGGCTGAAGCGCAGGTCGGTGACTGCCACGCCTTCTGACGGCTTGTGGTTGCCCAGTCCCTTGATGGCTATGGCGTCGTCGTTGGCGCGTATGAAGCAGCTGTCTATGGTGCAGTGTGATGAGTTGACGATGTCTATGCCGTCGACGCTTGCGTAGTGGGGGTTGAATATCTTCATACCCTTCATCCTTACGTTGCGGCTACTGCCTATAATCACTTGCCATGCGTGCAGTGCATGGCCGTGCACGGTGATGTCTTCCACTGCGCAGTGTATCGAATTGTCTACCGTGACCATAGATGTTTGGTTGTTGCAAACCATGCCGTTGCCGTAAATCTTGGCGCCGTTGCCGTCTCTTATAGACAGTTTGCCGTTGACGACAGCTCCCGGTGCGAGGTATATTTTCTGGTTGCCGCTGACCGTAAGGGTAGCGGCGCCAGTGAGTTGCTTGAGGTCGTAGTAGCCAGGACCAAAGAGATGGGTCTTTGACGGCTCGTCATATCTGTAGCCTGTGGGCTGTGTTCCCTCTGCATATCTGTTGCAGAACAGGTGCAGGACGTGGCCCTTGCGTGGGCAACCGTTTACGACGAGAGTCTGTTGCCAGTCTGCCTTTCGCGTCGTTATCTCTATCAGGCGCTTGTCTATCTGTCTCACCTTACAGTCTTTAGGTTTGGGCAGCAGTTCAAGTGAGTGTATGTCTTCGTCCAGTCTTACGCTGATGGTGACGTCTTTCCCGTCTTTCATCTCGAAACTTCCGAAGTCGATGGTGCCGCCCCAGAATGTGCTGTCGTTGTAGAGTGCCATCTCTTGTCCTTCGACCGTGACGGCGAAATGGCGTGGCAGCGGTTCCATGAACGGATATCCCGTGGGTATGGGACTGGTCCTGGCGTCTTGGGCTTTGGCGGATAGCAGCCCCAACAGCAGGACGGTAGCTAATAATAATGTGATGTTTCTCATTTTGTTATATTTGCAAGATAAGTGGGTTTTCGTATGAAGGGTCTATTTACTTCACCTCTTGACCTAATGTCAGCGTGTTGCCGAGGTCGTTGACACGGAAGATGTGTGCCCGTTCGTTGCCGCTGTTGGGCGAGTGCAGCACGATGCAGAGCTTGCCGTCGAAGGTGTGGAAGAGCATGCCGTGGCCGCCGTCAGAGGTGTATAGCGGCTCGTTCTGCTGTCGCCAGGGACCTGTCACCTTGCCCGTGGTAGACTCGGCGATGCCTGTGGCGTAGTCTTTGCCGTGGAAACTCGACCATATCATGAGCAGTTTGCCAGTGCGTGTGCGGTAGAGGAAGCATCCGTCGGTGACCACTGCGCGTGGCATGTCGGCTACCTCTGTCGCCACACCTGTAGCCCATGGCGCTGCCGTGGCGTTGAAGAGCATCTGTGGGTTGCCCACCGTGTGTGATAAATCGGGCGACATGCGTACGAGATTCATGGTTCCGTCGCACACCTGCACCCACTCGTGGCAGTATATCATATAAGGTGTGCCATCTTCAATCCATAGTGTGCCGTCGAGCGCCATTTCGTCGAGCGGTGTCTGTTGGTGCTTCGTGAGGGGCAGGAACGGACCTGTCGGCGTGTCGGCGCGGAAGATTTGTGTGCCTCGCCATTTGTATTCGGCCCAGCCTTCCACGTTGTTTTTCCATTTGACGTCGCTGTTCACTGTGGCGAAAGCGTAGTATTTGCCTTTATATTTGTGTACCTCCGGCGCCCATATAACGCCCGTGCTCCAGTTGTCGGAGGGCAGGGTGAGCACCTGCTTGGGTCCGTGCCACTGTTTGAGGTCTTTGCTGCTGTACACCTCTATGCCTCCCGTCTCCTTGCCGTCGACGTTTTTCGCGTTGTGTGTGCGGTATAGATAATAGGTCGATGACGCCTTGTCGGCGAGGATGTAAGGGTCGCGTATCTGCAAGTCGGTTAGTGGCAGAGTCTTCTCCTGCGCTCCTATGGCGAGCGATGTGAGGCAGAGTAAGACTGTGATGATGCTTTTTCTCATAGCTTTTGATGTTAATTAGTGTGTGTTATGTATGTGTCTTGTTGTCTTGTAGGGTCTCCCGTCGCGCTCTTATTGCTTCTGGTTGCGAAACTCGTTAGGTGTCATGTTGTACTGGTCTTTAAAGCATTTGGAGAAATAGGCGGGTGAAGAGAATCCTACTTTGTAGCCTATCTCCGCAATGGTAAGCTCTGTTGTGCGCAGCAACTCACGGCTGCACTCCAGCCTAATCATTCGTATGTGCTCGACAGGAGCCTGTCCTGTCAGGTTCTTTATCTTCGCATAGAGCTGCGCACGGCTCAGATTCATCTTTGAACTGATGTCTTCGATGTTGAGGTCGGGGCTTGAGCAGTTCTCCTTTATGCAGTCTTGGAAGCGTTTTACGAACTCTGACTCACGCGGAGTGGCAAACATCTCAAACTTGTTGTCGTCGTGGGCAAACGACTCGCGCAGCAACTTGCGGTTGGCAAGCAGGTTTTCCACCCTCGCCGTGAGCACCTCTGCAGAGAACGGTTTGGTGATGTAGGCGTCGGCTCCGTTGTCGTATCCTTCGATGTAGTTGCTCTCGAGCGACCGCGCCGTGAGCAGAATTACGGGTATGTGGCTGGTCGCTGTTGTCGTCTTCAGCTTCTGACAACATGTTATTCCGTCCATGACGGGCATCATAACGTCGCACACCACGATGTCCGGAATCCAGCGTAGTGCTTTCTCATAGCCCTCTTTGCCGTTGTAAGCCTCCTGACATTCGTACTCGTTTCCAAGTATTACGCGCACATATTCGCACATGTCTTTGTTGTCGTCGATAATCAACACGCGCGGCTTGCCAGCTCCTTGTATGTTTGCTTCTTCAAGCATCTTGTCGTCGTCCAGTAGCTTTTGCTCCAGCTCTTCACGCTTTTGGGCTATGGGCATGGTTACGGTGAAGGTTGCTCCTGCGCCTACGGTGCTTTCCGCGGTGATGGTTCCGTGGTGCAGTTCGACAAGCGACTTGGTGAAAGTCAGTCCTAATCCTGTGCCCGACTGTGTGCCTGGCGCCTGGTAGAAGCCGTCAAATATTCTTGGCAGCACGTCAGGGGCGATGCCTTCTCCTGTGTCGCATACCTTCAGTGTGAACGTGTCGTTGTCGGAAGTGAGCGACACGGTGATGCGTCCACCGTCGGGTGTGTGTTTGAAAGCATTGCCGAGCAGGTTCACAACGATGCTCGTCATCTTCTTTCTGTCAGCCTGCACCCATAGTGTGCGTGTCTTTTCATGGCTGAACTCAAGCGAAATGTTTTTGCTGATGGCGTAGTTGCGGAAGTTGTCGGTCCAGTCTTTCAGTGCCTTGACAAGCTCAAACTGTTCCAATCGCAGCTCCATCTTGCCGTCTTGCACCTTTCTGAAGTCGAGAATGTCGCTTACAAGGCTCATAAGAGTGGACAGATTCTTGCTTGCAACGTCAAGCAAGCTGTGGCGTTGCGACTCTGTTAGCTTCTCGTCGGTGCGCAGTTTCTCTATCGGTCCGGCGATAAGCGTCAGTGGAGTGCGGAACTCATGGCTCACATTGGTGAAGAAGTTGAGCTTGGTCTGCACCTCTTCCTCTATCTGTTGGTTGAGCAGCAACAGGCGGTTGTTGCTCTCAAGCAGCTTCTGGGCTTGTATCTCCTTCTCTGCATATTGCTTCTTTATGGTGGCGTGTAGCTCGTGCTTCTTCTTGAAGGAACGGTATATCGTGACGCAGTAGACAGCGAGCGAGATGACGAGTATGCTCAGTAGCAGTGATATACGCAGGCGTAAGGCGCTCTCGGTCTGTGACATGTCTATCTGCGCACGCATCGACTGTATCTGCGAGTCAAGCCTGTCGATTTCTATATGTTGCTGTAGTATGGTGGAGATGTTGTCGCGGTCGACAACGCCGGTAGGCAGAATCTCGTCTCTCGTGTAGGGTTGTCGGTTTATAATCTTCATGGCAAGGTCTACCACTTTGTCGCCTCTTGTAGGGTAAACGAAGCTTGCAGAGATGGAGTCTTTCTTCACTTGCTCAATGCCCGACGGCTTTTTGGACAGGGCGTCGATGCCGATTACTCTCAGCAACTTGCCCTTAGCAAGGTAGCGGCTCTGCAGTTTGTAGTTTACCATACCGTCGCTATGGTAGAACACCACGTTTATGTCGTCGTGTAATGCAAGCTCCTTGTCGACTATATTCTCGGCAGTGAGGTAGTTCCAGTTACCATATGGCGAGGCGATTACTTGTACTTTAGGAAATGCTTTAAGCGCACTGATAAATCCGCGGTGGCGCTCTTCCGTGGCGAGGTCGCCAGCTTTGCCCTGCACTTCAAGCACTTTGCCGCCTGTTGTCAGCAGCATGCGCCCGATATATTTGCCAACAGAGCGTCCAATCTCTTCGTTGTCTGCGCCTATGAATGCCGTGTACTTGCAGTTGATGTTTTTGTTATCAACCAGCACTACAGGTATATTACGGTCGTAACAGCGGTTTATGGCGTCTATAACTTCCTTTGTCGGTATGGGCGATATGATGAGTAGGTCAATCCCTTCCTTTACTAAGGAGTCTATTTGGTGTACCTGCCGCGAGCTACTATTGTTTGATGACACGGTGGTGATATTCAGATTCTCATATCTGAACGATGCGTAGTTTATCTCGTTGGCAAGCTTTTCGCGCCACGAGAACTGATGGTAGAGCACTACGCCGACCTTTGTCTTCTTGTCATTGCTGCCGCAAGACAGCAGCATGGTCAACGACAGCGCGGCAATGAGTGCGTTCATGAGAAACGATTTATTGCAATATGGCATAAGCGTGTGGTGAATATATGTTGTATAAGTAATAGAAATTTTGTGAAAAGAGTATAGTCAAGGAGGCTTGTATGAGTTGCTTCAGTTAGCGAATTATAGTGCAAATATCATAAAAAACGGCTTAATAGCAGAAACGAATAAGCAGAATTTTATGCTCGTAAGACATTTTTTATGGATTTCAATTGATTTTTTATATTCGGGCGATTGCGTCTGTCAGACTTGTCGGTTGACAACCGTGTGGAGTGGTATAAGAACTGTTGGCGACGCGCTTCACACCATTGACATTTTACAATTGGGCGTGATGGTAATGCCAGGGGAGAGGGGACACGTCCTGTCGCGTCCCATTTGGCAGTTGCATCAATGCAAGCTACGGTTCGTTCTGCGTGTAGGGCAGCAGTCCCTCGTAGACCACAATCTTGCCACCAGGCATGCAGAAGGCGTTTGCCTCGCGGTTTTGTACAAGATTGAACTCCCAACTGAAGTTTTTGACCTCTGCCGACAGTCCATTGCTGACAAGATAGTTTTGTACTGCCGTTGCCAGACGCTGTCCCACGCGTTTCACCATGGCAGTGTTGGTGGCGTCGGTTGACAACTTCGCCTACTTCATAAAGGTGGAATACTCCTGATTACTGAGGCTGAGTATCTGCTTGTCGCTCACAAATATGTTTTGCTTTCGTCCCGTGATAGGCACTGTGTCTGTTGTTCCGCATGACGCAAAGAGAATGGCGGCCACTGCCGTCAGCAGTAAAATTTAATCCTTTTCATAGCCTGACTTCGTCATCATGTCACCCAAAATTCTTCGTCAAAGAGTTTAGATATTTTCTGATGTCTTGCCATCAGCATTGTTTGGGTGTAAACCTCCTTGTTCAGAGGCAGCTTAATTTGTATGGTTGTGATAGTCTTAGCCAATGCAAGCACCTTGTCTACGCTCATCTTGATCTCTGAGACTTTCAGCATGCGATCCAGTTCCTTGTATACTTTCAAAGCCACAAAGCAGATGCATATATGAGCTTCGATGCGTTTACGTGTAAAGTGAAACATGGGAAGTATCTCTATCTTTGATTTTGCTATACGGAAAGTCCGTTCTACATGCCAAAGGTTGTGATAGGCAGCATAAACGTCTTGTTTTGGTATGTCAGTATTGGTGAGATATCCTTTTAGACCGTCCCATTTGGAGTCATCAGCTATACGATCATAATTGATGACGACTTTCACCTCACCATCCATGGATAAGAACTTATTGTAACCTCTTTTGTTGATGCTACCTTTCGTAAGCGCGCCATGCTTGTAAGCCTTTTCCAACCTTCGTATTCCCTTCTCTCGGTTATAGGCATCTTTCTTTGCACGGTCGTCTGTATAGCCGACCAGGAGACGACGTCCGCCTCCTTTGTCATATTCAACCATCTGGCAGTCGCGCTTGGGCTGTTCCAGTATCCAGTTCTGGCAAGTTCCTTCATCTTGCCACCGATTTTCTCAACAACAATAACTCCGCTATTGCCGGATGGATATTTCTTTTTGCGGATAAACATAGTCAAAATACCTTTCGTGTCACCCAATATTAGGTGACACAAAGATACTAAATATTGTTTATCAACAAATTATAAAATGTATGTTTTTTGAGTGACGAAGTCAGGAAAAAGGCTGGCGCCTTTATCCCCTTCACGTCTTCCAGAACCACCTCTTGTGCGTAAACCACGCCGTGAGGGCCATGCACAACGCTGTGAGCAACACACCCTTGAGGAAACCCGTGAGAGGCTGTGACGACAAGGCGTCGATGTAGGGGTAGAGCTGCGTTAGGATGAGCACAGGTATGATGACCATGGACGCCGAGACGTATGCCACCATGGGGTTCTTGCCCACCATCTCAAGAGGAGCACACAGCCAACGCACATGCCAGTGGTCGCACACGACGGTGAGCAACAACAGGGCGTAGAAGGCCAATCCACAGGTCACAAACAGATAACTCAACGTCACGTCGTCCTTGCGGATGCCTCCCTCGTATGACTCTAAACATAAGCCTAACAACAACAGATAGGCTCCTGCCGACGACAAACGCTGCCAGAAATGAAGCGTGGGAGATGCTGGGGCTGAAGAAGATTTTTGATTGGAGGTATCTTGCTTAGCAGCCTCAACGCCTGTTGTGCCGGCTTCGCGGCGTGAGCGCAGCAACCATGCTGTGAGGGCTGTGAGAACCATTGTGGCGACGAGGTTGGCGACGAGATGACGGCCAAAGAGCAACACAACGTTGACAACGATCAAGGCCAACGACAAAAGAGCCACGGGGAGAGCGAGGGCGTTTTCTTTATCCTTCATCTCTTCGCTTCTTGTCCTCACCTTGTTTTCGTTCTCAAGAACAGCCTTTTCATCATTCTTTACACCGTTCCCGTTTTCAAGAACAGCTTCTCTCTCACCCTTTAACGGGTTCCCGTTCTCAAGAACCTCTTCGTTTATCTGATAGTTTTCCACAAGGCCCTTGCCCGTGTCTTTGGCTTTCATCTTTTCGAGCCATTGCGCGATCCATTCGCCAGCAACGGTGCCGGGGATGATGATAAGCAGATACTCTTGGTAGGCGGGGAGGTAGAGCCAGGGCAGCCATGAGGTGTGGATAAGCTGTGCGGGCCACGAGTTAGCGGTGTGGGCAGCCATGAAGAGAGCAATGAGGAACGGCAGAAGAGCCAGTCGGCGCAAGGGGTGACCGATGGTGAGGAGGTAGATGATGGAGCCTGTGAGCGACACGTTGGCGAGGATGAGCATGATGCAGTCGCTGTCGGCGAGGCGGAAGGGTGCTCCGCCCGCATAAGGTTGCAACAGCATGAAGCCAACGGCAACGAGGTAGGCGCTCCATGTTATGGCCCTTGCCTTATATGGTGACAACCCGAAGGGGTTGGGCATGAACATGAGGCAGAGGAGGATGAAGAAGAAAATGGGCATGGCATAGCGCATCCACTCCTGTTCATAGCCGAGCATGAAGGGAAAGGCGTGGATGATGAAGATGGCGAAGAACGTGAGCTTGACCCACCGCTGAACGGTCTTCCAGGTGAGCTTCGTTATGCTCTCGCCCTTGGCGTGCTGTCGTCCGAGAGAGAGGGGTATGGCTGCTCCCATGGAGAAGAGGAAGAAGGGGAAGATTATGTCGACCCATGTTATGCCGTAGATTGTCGGATCAAACACATGGTCTGGTGGCGGCACTTGTGCGTGATACATCCACCGTGGCAAGACGGAGAACGCCTCCATGGCAGAGAGAACCATCGTTATGATGGCGTAGCCGCGCAGGGCATCGAGAGCGTGAGCGCGAGGTTTCTGGTTGTTGTTTCCCATTTTCTATGGTTTTTGTTGATTGAACTTTCCAAAAAGTGAATGGAAGCTACCTGACAAGAAAAGCATTTGTCTGATAACTTCCATTAATTTCATTATATTAACTACGCGAGCGTAGCGAGCTAACTTTCTTTCTTAAAGATTTAAGCTTCCTTTTTTCCGTCACGTTTCCAATAGCGCTCGATGTCCTCAAGCGACATGCCAGCAGTCTCGGGCACCAGACGCCACATGATGAGCATGTAAGGCACACACATCACAGCAAAGAGCACGAAGGTGCCGGCCGGTGTGAGCGTGGCGAGCATCCAGGGTGTGAGCTGACCAATGAGGTAGGTGCCGATCCAGAGCGCCAGACCTGCGATGCTCATTGCCAGACCGCGCACGTTGTTGGGATACATCTCCGAGAGGAGCACGAACACCACGGCACTGATGCTGATGGCGCAGCAGAACACATAGAGCAGGAAGAAGGTGAGCATGAAGTAGACCGAGAGGCCCAACTGCTGCTGGAAGGCGAAATAGACAGCTATGAGCACGAGGCAGGCAATCATGCCCGACACGCCATAATAGATAAGTTTCTTTCGTCCCACGCGGTCGATGATGAGCATGGCAATGATCGTGGTCACGGTGTTGACCACACCCACGAGCACCTGACACAACAGCGGGTCGCCGATGCCGGCATCCTTGAAGATGGAAGGACCATAATAGAGCACGGCGTTAACGCCCATAAACTGTCCGAGGATAGCTATGCACACGCCAATGACGACAGCCTTCAGGATGCCGGGCTGCAGCAGAGCGCCCCACTCGCTCTTCACCTCTGCCGAGATCATGGAGCGTGTGTCGTCAACCTGCTGGTTCACACCCTCGGGTGTGAGATACATCTTGCCGTAGATGCCTCTTGCACGCTCAACGCGGTTCTTGACGATGAGCCAACGGGGACTCTCGGGGATGACCATGATGATGAGGAAGAAGAAGAGGGCCGGCAGGGTCTCCATGCCGAGCATGCCTCTCCACACCTCGTTCACGAAGATGAGGCTTATCCATCCCTCGCCGGGCTGTGCGGTCTGCGAGTAGTTGAGCAGGAGATAGTTGACAAAATAGGCAGCGAGGAAGCCCACGGTCACGGCGAGCTGATAGAGCGACACCATCTGTCCGCGATAGCGTGTTATGGCTATCTCAGAGATGTAGACAGGTGCCACGATAGAGATGATGCCTATGCCCACGCCGCCAATTATGCGGTACACCACCAGCTCGGTAAACGTTGTGGAGATGGCGCAGCCTGCTGCCGAGACGGTGAAGAGCACAGCTGAGATGAACATCGTGGGCTTGCGTCCGAGACGGTCGCTCATGATGCCTGCCACGCTCACGCCGGCGATGGATCCTATGAGGGCGCAGCCCACATACCATCCCTGGTTCATGACGTCGAGGTTAAACTGTCGGCCCACCTGGTCGATGGTACCTGATATGACGGCTGTGTCGTAGCCAAAGAGCAAGCCTCCGAGGGCTGCAACCAAGGCTAAGAAGAAGACATAGCCGAGGCGAACGGTTTGTTGCATTTTGAGTTACTTTTTTGTTGTTTTTTTAAAAAAAGGCAAAGGTATTTTAAAGGTAAAAAGGTAAAAAACGCTGACGCCATTGGGCTTTTCTCTGTTTCACCTTTTTTTTGACCTCTTATTCTTTTTCTTTGCTTTCTTTTTTCTCCTTTTCTGTTTTCTTATAGCTGCTACAGGCTTTTATGGCTTTAAAAGAGCAGCTCCATAGCTTTGAGACAGCGTTTCTCAATTTTTTTTTACTTTTTTACCTTTTTACCTTTTTACCTTTAGATGTTGAAATATTCCTTGTATCTGTCATAAAGGTGTCCTGCCTGCAAGTAGGCCGACTGTGGACTCATGAAGTGGGAGAACTCGAAGGTTATGGCCTTGTCGTAGCCGCAACGCTTGGCTGCCTCCAGCTTGAGGCGGAGCTTGTCAAACTTGATGGGGAGGAAGTTGATAGGCATGTCGCGGTCGAAGGTCTCGGCGTTGGTCCAGCACTGCATGCCGTAACGGTCGGCAAGCTTCTTGTTCACAGAGAAGAAGGCGTCGAGCTCATCATAGTCGATATGTCCGTCCTGGAAGGCGCATGCGTCGACCACGTCGTGAATGCCGTCGAAGATCTCGTTCCACTCGCGCTCGTGCTGCTCCACGCTCACCGCCTGCTCGTTGGTCATCTTGCCTGTACCCATGACCGCCTTCTTGCCGTCGATCCACGGCGAGATGAAGACGGGCAGACCGCCAGAGACGTCCTTACACTGCTTGCCTATGGTGTGGAACGTGTTCACCGCTCCCTTTGTGGCGCGGCTTATCTCGGTGCTTATGTACCATCCCTTGAAGCTCTTGTGGTGGCCATACATCTTCCACACCTCATCGATGACGTAACGGTTGTCCTCGATCTCGTGTGACATGTCGCCCGTGTCCCAGTAGTGGCCCGAGTCGTAGAGTCCGAAATAGAACTTCATGCCATACTTGTCGGCCAGGCGCAGATACATGTCGATGAGGTCGACCGACGGCATGTAGCAGCCCTTCTTCAGCAGATATGGTGAGGGGTAGGTTATGAACTTGCGGTAGCCGGAGCGTATGACGATGACCGTGTCTATGCCGATGGCCTTCATGTACTGGAAGTCGAGGTCCCACTCTTTCTCGCCCCAGTTCTGGTGCGGAATGTCGTGTGAGATCTCGTCGAGGAATGTGCCAGTGATCTTCAGTCCGTTGTTCTTGGGCACGATCAGTCGGCTCTCACCTCCTGCTCCTTCGGGTGTGATGATGGGTTTAACCTTGTTGTCGTCTTTAGCCTGCAAGATTGACGGCACAGCCAACGAAGCTGCGCATCCTGCCGCCAGACTTTTCAAAAAGTGTCTTCTGTCTGTCATGTTTCTATATAATATGGTTTAGGTTCATTTCATGCACCTTTTCTCGCCATGGCAAAGCTCAAGCAAGCTTGGCTCTGCTCATCTGGCTTAACGAAAAGGTTCTCTTATTTCTCTATGGCCCGATGTCTTGCGAGGAGACATGCACCGATCACGCCCGCCTTGTCGGTGAGGGCCGATGTGGTGACGATAGAGTCTTCGCTCACCATGTTGAGCGAGAAGCGGTGAATGCCCATGCGTATGGGCTGCGTCAGGTTGTCGCCCGTCACAGAGAGGTCGCCGCCGATGACGAGCATCTCGGGGTTGAAGATGTTAATAATGCCCGCGAGGTTGTTGCCCAGCTCCGTGGCCATCTGCTGCAGGCTCTCTATGCTCAGCACGTCCTCACGCTTTATGGCGTCGAGGATGTCTTGCAGGCTCAGCTCCTGCTCGGGGTTTTGACGGTGCGTCAGGATAGACACGGCACCGTCGGCAAGCTTCTGCTTCATGTGGCGTTGCAGTGCCGAACCCGACGCCTCTGTCTCCATGCATCCTGTCTTTCCGCAATGGCATATTATGCCGTTGTTGTAGATGTGGACGTGTCCCATCTCGCCCGAGTAGCCACTCTTGCCGAGACACATCTTGCCGTCGATAATGATGCCTATGCCCAGACCCCAGCTCACGTTCACGAACACCACGTTGCGTTGTCCCTTGCAGCTGCCTTTGTACCACTCGCCGAAGGTCATGCAGCGCGTGTCGTTGTCTATGCAGGTGTCGATGTGCAGGGCGTCGGTTAGCGCTTCTGCCAGCGTCTTGTCGAGGCAGGTGAAATAGTTATGGGCCTTGCCCTCGTATGGGTTGACGCGTCCGCCCACGGTCATGCACGCCTTTATGATGTTGCTGCGCTCAATGCCCGACTGCTCGATAAACTGGTCTATGATGCCGATGAGGGCTTCGAAACACTCGAGGTCGTTGACGTAGTTGTATGGTATCTTATAGTTGCTGCTCACGATGTTGCCGCAGAAGTCGGTGAGAGCGAGGTTCAGACGGTCGTGTCCGGTGTCGATGCCGAGAAAATAGCCTGCCTCGGGTATGAGGTCGTAGACACGCGGTGCTCTGCGCGAGTGGTTGTCGCGTTTGCCTGTTTCGTGCACCATCTTGGCTGAAACCAGCTCGTTAAGCGACTTCGTGGCATAAGGAATGCTGACATTCAGACCGGCGGCAAGCTCAGCCACCGTCTGGTCACCCTTCTCGAAGAAGAGGTTTAACAAAGCCACGTTTGTCTCCGTGAGCTTGTTCTCTTTCAGTATTGATTGATTCATAACTTCTATTTTAGCAGGTTCTAGTTATGTTGTTTTTTCTTTATGGTTGCTTCTTTATTTCTTTATTGTTACTTTTGTGCTGCAAAGATATGGATTATTCTTCATTGAAAGCAAATTAAACCCGTTAATTATTACTAATATCATAAATAATCTTTTTTAATTTTGTTCTTTTCTTCATAGGTT
>ERZ1026886.322-NODE-322-length-26491-cov-5.612876_pt1 | contig 26491 bp, 26 predicted proteins | sample MGYA00380173_ERZ1026886 | MGnify/ENA primary metagenome ERZ1026886 (study PRJEB33269, sample SAMEA4719809) | human gut metagenome | biome: human-associated habitat; feature: organic feature; material: feces | place: Cameroon | collected 2013-10 ... | reverse complement strand
CTTTCCTACCCCCTCCATCTGCCCAAGTACCTGCTTTAATCTCCTTTCCAGCGCAGCCGCATAAGCATTCTGGCTGCCCTGTGTGCTCCCGGAATCCGAAACTGCCCCGGCTGTCTCCTGCCCCGCCGTATTCCCACTCTCTGACTGCTTCGGCGATAACGGCATTGCAATGATCAGAATCAGCACACCCGCAAGTGCAATGGCGATCCAGTCACTTTTTTTGAGCTGCCGCAGTCTATTCATACAGGATATCCAACTGTTCTTCCGATAATTGATAATAACTCACCAGCTTTTCTTTTAATTTTTTATATGCGCTATCCTCAGAAGTCTGTTTTTTCTGTTCATCCTCCAGCACGACTTTGCCAATCACGATTCCTTCCCTGACCGGATTGGTCAGTGTCATGCGGATACATTTGATTTCATAATTTTCTGTCATCTCTACTGCGATCTCCTTCACTGCAAAATTTTCTTCCTGTGCCATCTGTGTAACATCAAGTGCAATGGCATCCTCGTACTTTTTCACATAGTGATCATTGTCCAGATAGGTGATTTTTTCTGCATCTGACTGGACCTCCTCCATTTTCTGTAAAAAAGACTGATATTCTATTTTTTCCAGAAAAGCGTCACTCTCTCCCATCCACCCCAAAACTGGATAGAGCAGTCCAAAGACCAGGATCATCTGCGAAAAAAAACGGATATATTTCTGCATGCCCGCCTTCGGAACCATCTCAAGCAGTATCGTGAGCACAAGAAAAAGAATGACATAGCTTTTCAGATAACTAAAAATCCCGTTCATCGGCTCCTTCCTATTATCCTCAATAAATAAATCCCGACGCTGCCGCCGTCAGTGCGATCGTCACAAAAAACAACAGCACACTGTACCCCAGCAGTTTTACATAGAGCATACCTCCGTTTGCCAGACCTTTTAAGCAGCCGGAGATCCGCTTATCCGACACTGGCTCTGTCACTGCCGCTGCCAGTTTGTAAAAGAATGCAAGGCACAACGCCTTGAGCAGGGGAACAAGACTGATCAGGACAAGCACCACAAGTCCCGCTGTCCCCACACAGCTTTTCATGACGATCCCTGCGCCAAGGAGAAGCTCAGTCACGCTTCCCACCGCATTACCAAGCCCCGGGATCACAGAAGCCGTTTTTGCAAAAATCCCATGCCCCATCCGGTCTTTTGCCGGACCGACCAGGTTCTGTACTACATTCAGTCCCAATACGAGCACTCCTGCGATTTTTATCCCCCAGCTGATCACCTCAGAAAACAGTTCCGTCAGATTTGAAAAGCGCTCCTCCGGCACAAAATGACCGAATATTTCCAACAGCACATAAATATGGATCAGAGGCATCAGCAGATTTAAAAACAGCCACTCCACCAAATAGATCACCAGAAATGCGGTCTGGTAAAATCCCATCGCGCTGCTCACATTCGAGGCAAACATCATGCTGAGACAAAACGTCGGCACCATGACTTTCATGAATTCCACACAGCTTTCCAGCGACTTTGACACGACCTCCTGAAAGAGAAGAAATGACTGTAAAAGCATGACTGCCATGACACAATACACCAGCAGAAAACATAAATCCGAGATATACGAAGCATGAAATGCACCTGCAAAGTTTCTCAGAACAGAAAAGCAAAACGCCAACAATACAATTTCCAAAAGCATCTTCCGGTTTGCCGCGATTTCCCCAACGAGCGATGTTTTTATCGCAGAAAACACATGTTCTCCCCACGCTGTGCTCACCCCATCCTGCATCAGTTCTTCCACCAGACCGGAAAAGGAAACCTGCTCCACGCCATAGTCTTTTAAAAATGTATCCAATTTTCCATAGTCCATCTTATCCGAAAGTTCACTCAGATAACTACCTGTCTCTTCTGCATGGACCTTCACCGGACAAAAGAGCCCTGCGAACATCAGAAACAGTATGATCTTCCACTGCCATCCCACTTTTCTCATAAAAGGCTTCCTATCGTATCAATAAATGCCATCAGTACCGGGAGACTCACCACAAGGATCGACATTTTGGCAAAGTTTTCAATCTGTCCTGCGATTGCTCCATAGCCGGCATCTTTGCACACATTTACTGCAAATTCTGCCGCGTAGGTAATGCCCACCATTTTGATCACCAGACCAATATAAGCACTGTCAATGGCGATCATCCCCTCTAACTTCTCCACAAATTCCAACACGATCTGAACCTTTGTGATAATATAAATAAAAATGCAGATACAGACTGCCATGCTTAAAAACATACTGTATTCCTGCTTCTCTTTGCGCAGCGGAATTGCCATCAAAACCGCCGCGACACCTAAAATCCCCACTTTTATGATATCCATGCCTTTTTCACTCCCCAGCAGACTGTAACTGCAATATGATCTATAACGTAAAAAGTGACTGCATCGTCTCAAACAGTTCGTAGATATAAGGCACAATCCAGAACAACACGATGATAAGTCCCGCCAGACTGGTCAAAAAAGCATGTTCTTCCCGTCCACTGTGTTTTAACACCTGACTCAGCACGGTCACTAAAATCCCAACCGCAGCAATTTTAAAAATCAAATTTACACTCATAAAGTTCCTGCCTTTCCACAGCTTTCGGAGCTTTTACAAAAACAGAAGAATGACGATCAGCCCACACATCACACTGACGGTCTGATACACTTTCTGTTTTTCCTTTTGTTCTTCCCGCGCCTGACCGATCACATAATCCAGACGTTCCAGATAATGCTCGAGGCTTTTTTCATTTTCTCCCATGCTTTTTCCGAAAAAGGCACATCCTGCCCCTGCAAAGATTTCTTTTTCCTCCGGAGAGAGCCCCAGCCTTTTCTGCCACGCTTCGATCCGCTCCTGCCAGAGTTCCTGTCCGCATCCTCTTTCCTTCCTCTGTAATCCCTCACCCATCTCCCGGCAGATCTCATTCAGATGCGGATTTCTGCTGTGTATCGAATGTTCCAGCACAACCTCCATGGAATCCATCGTATACGCTGTTTCATTTGCTATGTCTAAGAGCAGTTTCCGTATGTCATAAAGCAGCCGCAAATGATTTTTCAGATCCTTTTGGATCTGAAATCCAAAACCGACACTTGCCAGAAGGATCAGCATGCTTCCCAGCACTTTTAACATGAGATGCGCTCCATATGTTCGTCATAAACCTGCATTTTTCTCCTCCCGTCGGCTTCTTTTTCCAGAAATATAAACCGCTGAAAAAGTCTTCGCTCCATCCATCGTTTCAAATACGGTTTTTCCGAAAGTTCTTTCATATTTCCCGCATGGATCGTGCCCAGCACCCTGCTCCCACAGTTCAATGCCTGCTCTACCGCATAAAAATCCGACTCGGCTCCAAGCTCATCCACCGCAATAATCTGTGGTGACATGGACCGTATCAGAAGCTGCATCCCCTCTGCCTTTCCACAGCCATCCATCACATCCGTCCTCGGTCCCATATCATTCTGCGGCACACCGTGAAAACTTGCTGCGATCTCCGATCGCTCATCCACCACACACACCTTCAGCCTGATCCCATATGCCTCCCCATTCGACAATGCCCGGATGGAATCACGCAAAAGTGTTGTTTTCCCGGCTCCCGGCATTGACAGGATCAACGTGTTATAAATGCTGTCTCTCTGCCGGATCAGTGGCAGTATTTTTCTGGCGCATCCACACTTTTCGTGGGCGATCCTAATATTTAAGAACATGATCGGACTGATCCCTGCAATTTTCCCATCCACCAGAACGGTCTGCCCTGCCACACCAACGCGGTGTCCTCCCTCGATCGTGATGTACCCCTGCTTAATCTCCTCTTTGTAGGCGTACAGCGAATAATTGCTGATATAATTCAACATTTCCCGCAGATCAGCCTCGGTCGCATGGTACAGATCTTTTTCCCATCTTCTGTAATCTTTTTCATCACAGAACATTTGTTCTTTTTCTTTGCCAATCAGATAACAGTTATAACTGCCATAGCAAAACTCTATTGGTTGTCCGACTCTCACCCGGATCTCTTCCAACCCACTCTGCCATGTGCCGGTCTGAAAAAATGTTCTCATATGTACCGGAAACAACAATCTTATTTCACACAAGGCGGCACCTCACTTTCTGTTCCATCCTCACGGAATTCTTTTTTTAAGAAAAAAAGCCATGGGAGTTTGTTTTCTCCCATGACTAATTCTATGACTTGTCTTTCTTTTTATGACTGTTATTCTATTCTTTTCTTACATTCTCTCCGGTGCAGAAAATCCTAATACATCGATACAAGTCTCAAGAACAGACTTTGTAAGCTCTAACAGACGGATGTATGATTTCTGGACTGTCTCATTCTCCTCGGACATGATCTTGGTTCCATGATAGAAACTGTTGAATGCATTGGCGAGGTCATAAATATAGGAACAGATCTTATGAGGTGCTGTCTCCTCAAAAGCGCTCTCCATCACTGCATTGAACTTGGAGAGCTCTAACATTAAATCTTTCTCGCTCTTAGAGTGCGCCGCCTCGATGACTGCACCGCTCTCATCTTTTCCAAGACCGTGATATTTGTTTAAGATCGATTTGATACGGACGATCGTATACAGGATGTATGGACCTGTATTTCCTTCAAAAGAAGTAAAGCGGTCAATATCAAAGATGTAATCTTTGCTTGCCTGATTGCTCAGATCACCGTATTTGATTGCTGCAAGTGCGACCATTTTTGCAGTGTTCTCTGCTTCCTCTGTGCTGATTCCAAGGTTCTCCTTTGTCTTCTGGTTCTCCTGGATCTTTGCAAGCATCTCCTCATTAATACCGGAGATCAGATGCTCTAAACGCATCACACCGCCATCACGGGTCTTAAATGGTCTTCCGTCCTTGCCATTCATCGTACCAAAACCTAAAAACTTCAGTTCTGTTTCCGGTTTTACAATACCTGTTTTTCTTGCGCAGCGGAATACCTGTGTGAAATACAATTCCTGACGTTTATCCACAACATAAATAAGTTCATCCGGATTGTAATCTTTCATTCTCCATACCATCGTGGCAAGATCTGTCGTATTATAAAGAGAAGCTCCGTCTGATTTTAAGATCATGCATGGAGGGATCTCTTTCGTGTCAGTCTCCTCTTTGACATCCACGACAAGAGCGCCGTCGCTGATATAGGCAAAGCCATCGTCCTTCATCTTCTGTACCATGTCCGGAATATATGGCTGTGCGTCAGACTCGCCCTTCCACAACTCAAAGGAAACATTCAAGTTTGCATAATTTCTCTTTAAGTCTGTCACGGACACATTTAAAATATGTTTTAAAAGTGCCTGATAACCGCGTTTTCCATGCTGCAGTTCAAAAGTTGCCTGCATGGCGGCTTCCTTATACGCCTCATCCTCTTTGGATTTCTTGCTGGCAGTCGGATAAATCTCCTCTAACTCAGAGATTGTAAATGGTGCCTCCTCCGGATACTCTCCGGTGTATGTGTCATCAAAATAAACCAGTTCCGGTCTTCTTTGCTTTAACTCTGTGATGATCAGTCCCATCTGAAGTCCCCAGTCACCCAGATGCACATCACCGATCACATTGTGTCCCATAAATTTGCCGATACGCTTCACGCTCTCACCAATGATCGCAGAACGCAGATGTCCTACATGGAGTGGTTTTGCAACGTTTGGTCCGCCATAGTCAATCATAATGGTCTTTGGAGCTTCTGTCTTTTCACATCCAAAACGTCCCTCATCTTCCTGCATTTTTGCAACATAATCTGCAAGGTATGCCTCATCGATCTTCAGATTGAGGAAGCCCGGTTTTACAGATTCTGCCATCGCAAAAATCGGGTTTGCAGCAAGTTTTTCCACCACTTCGTCTGCGATCATAAATGGGGCTTTTTTGTATTCCTTGGCGGCTGCCATGGCGCCGTTACACTGGTATTCACAAAGATCAGGTCTGTTTGATAAAGTAACCTTTGCATATTTTGCATCATATCCGCATTCTGTAAATGCTTTTGTCACTTCATCTGTGATCAAATCCAAGATTTTCTTCATAACTTTTTCCTTTCGTTCTCTCTTATAGATACTGCTAACTATATAGTTTACTTGCGTTTTCAGAAATCGTCAATATTTTCTTAAAAATTATTAAAATGCCATGAGAAAGAGAGTTTTATCTCTTTGACATGGCATTTTTAATAACCTTCACATATTTATTCGTTCTTAAAAATAACATTGCTCACTTTTGCCAATGCATTCAATAAGACAGAACCAAGAATACAGCAGCAGATCACTTCTCCCGCGCCGACGGTCAGCATGTAAAAAGGAATTGCGACATCATGTCCACCAACTTCCATCGCAAGTCCGTATCCATAACGTAATACAAATGGAATGATCACCATATTTGCGATCACCGGAGGAAGCGTACACAAAAACTTATGTTTCCGTAATAAATACGTTCCAACTGCACCGAGTAACGTTGCAAGACTTCCGAACACGACATCATAAACCGCTGCCCCTGTCAGCAGATTGCTCAACAGACATCCGATCGCCAGTCCCGGAATCGCTGCCGGTGTAAAAAATGGTAAAATGGTGAGTGCTTCGGAAATACGTACCTGAATGGCACCGGAAGCTAAGTTAAATGCACTGATAAAAATGGTCAGCACAACGTAGATTGCTGCGATCACTGCAGCCTGGGTAAGAAATAATACCTTTTTGTTTCTCATATGTTTTTCTCCTTTAGTTTTGTTTTTCGTCAGGAAGGTTTCGAACTGACGTTTGATTTTGCAGAATGGTACCTCTGCATGAAAAAATCGTTGTGCTCTTCACACAACGATTTATAAATTACCATATTCTGCCTGCAATTGCAAGACTTTTTTCTGACGGCTCATAAATGCCCTGCGGTCACGGTATTCAAAGCACCACGAACTTTTTCCCGATTCATGCAAAGAAATTCTCCTCCAGCGTAATACTTCCGATATAAACCACAGGTCCTGTCATAAATACGCGGTCGTCCTCTGCAAATTCCACAAGCAGATCTCCGCCCTGCATATGAACCTGCACACGGTTTCCCACCAGTCCGAGTTTATGTGCTGCAGATGCCGCCGCACAGGCTCCCGTGCCTGACGCATATGTGTACCCGGCTCCCCGCTCATAGATTTCAATCTGAATATTTTCCCGGTCAACTACGTGACAGAGCTGCATATTGATCCGGTTTGGAAAATATTTTGAATTTTCCACATATGGTCCTAAATGCAACGCTTTATTCTTGCTGATTTCTTCCATCATCACGACACAGTTTGGGTTTCCCATGGACACGCAGGTGATATTGTAAAAATTATCACAGAAGAAAACGGATTCATTGATCATTTCTCCCTCAAATCCTACTGCATGGATACTGTCTGCTCCAAATGCGGCATATCCCATATCGACTTTCATGCGCGATGCATCCTCATCTAAAAACTCCACCTGTACCGGTCCTGCCTTTGTCCAAAGCTCATAGCACTTTTCTTTCACATATCCGGCATCTTTCAAATACTTTGAAAAAATCCGGATGCCGTTACCGCTTCTCTCAGCTTCACTTCCATCCGGATTAAAAATACGTACTTTTATTTTTTCATTCTCAAACAAAGGACCAGATAAAATACCGTCTGCTCCCACTCCGGTATTGCGCCTGCACAACAGCTGTATCTGCCGTTCCTGTAATAATTCACGGTTTTGATTCGGATCATAGATCAGATAATCATTCCCAAGGCCGTGATACTTTTTTAATGTAACCAAAACGATTCCACCATTGCCTGTTCTTACTATTACAATACGTGACAAAATACAAAATGTGCATCTGCCACACATCCCCGCCAAAACAGCTTCCGACTGTGACCACTTAACACTCAGGCTTCCTCTATCTCATGCTGTTCATGCGCGATCAGGCTCTGTAATCTGTCATCTTTCTCATGCAGAATCTGTTGAATTTTTGTCTGCGACACTTCATCGACTGCCTCAATCTCTGCCTGTTTTAACTCTGACGCTTCGCCATAGCCATAATTTTCCTGTGGATATGTGTCAGTGGCATGTTCCCGCTCATTTTCTTCCTCTTCGCCGCCAATTGCTTCCGGGGTTCCATAGGAAACATTCCAGTATTTTATGACACTTCTTTTCATTTTTTCCTGTTTATTCTTCTCATCGATCAAATCTTTCATATATGCACCAGCCTCTTGTTGTATTCTTCGTATCCCATTTGATTATGCTTTTTTAAAACAATCCGTCTCTACTGAAACGATTTTCTTACCGCGTATAGTATAGCATTTTTTTCCAATAAAAAAAAGTTTCTTTCTGTATAATTTTTTCTTAAATGCCACATCCTCATTAATAGCATCCGACATCGACAGACCTCGGAGCTGATCCTGATTTTAGAAAAGACCGGAGGATATCATCATGCCTGCATATAAAGTAGAAATCTGTGGCGTAAACACTGCCAAACTCCCAATTTTAAAAGAAGCGGAAAAAGAAGCACTGTTTGTGCGGATCAAGCAGGGAGATTCCGAAGCAAGGGAAACTTATATCAAAGGAAACCTGCGCCTTGTTTTAAGCGTCATCAAACGTTTCTCCGGCAACCACGAAAACATGGATGACCTGTTCCAGATTGGCTGTATCGGACTGATCAAATCCATTGATAATTTTGACCCAACGATGAACGTGAAGTTCTCCACTTACGCAGTTCCAATGATCATCGGGGAGATCCGCAGATATCTGCGCGACAACAATAGTATCCGTGTGAGCCGTTCCCTCCGTGACACTGCCTACAAAGCGATCCACGCCAAGGAAGTTCTGTCCAAAAATTCATTTAAGGAACCTACACTGCAGGAGATCGCAGAGGAATCCGGGGTTGCCGCAGAAGACATTTTATACGCACTGGATGCGATCCAGAGTCCGGTAAGCCTCTATGATCCGGTCTACACCGATGGGGGCGATACCCTCTATGTCATGGATCAGATCAGTGATAAGAAAAATAAAGAAGAAAACTGGGTGGAAAAGCTCTCTCTAAGTGATGCCATGAACCACCTGTCAGAACGCGAAAACTTCATTATCAACCTCCGCTTTTTTGAAGGAAAAACGCAGATGGAAGTGGCGGATGAGATCCATATTTCCCAGGCACAGGTCAGCCGTCTGGAAAAGTCTGCATTGAAAACCATCCGCCAATATCTTACCCTATAATATTATCTCGACCATTTATCACATAATGCATTAATCTGATCTGCAAATTTTGCAAGTTCCTTGTTCGGCAGACCCTCGCACTTATTAATAACCTCAAGCAGCCTCTGTCCTGCCGCAAGAAGTCTTGCAAATACATTGCTGGAAGCTTTGGATGTTCCGTTTTTCTTCTTCTCGATCAGCTCCCTGCTTCCGGCTGCAATCTGCTCTCCCGTCACAAGGTCGAATATATCACCGCTATATGGTGCGTAAGCGTCATATCCATATACATCATGCACATGTGCCGCAAAACTCTCCGTTACTTTATCGTCCCCATGTACAATAAACACTTTTTTCGGTGGTGTCTCAAATGCCCCTACCCACTTTATCAGATGATTCCGGTCTGCGTGACCGCTGATTCCCGGAAGATTCTCAATCTTCGCATGTACCTCGATGGTCTCACCAAAAAGCTTTACCTGCTTTGCTCCGTTCAAAAGCGAGTTGCCAAGCGTACCCGGAACCTGATACCCCACGAATAAAATCGTGGAATCCTTCCGCCAGAGGTTGTGTTTTAAATGGTGACGGATACGTCCTGCCTCACACATACCGGATGCGGAAATAATAACTTTCGGCTGCTCGTCGAAATTGATCATCTTGGATTCATCACTCGTGATTGCCATGCGCAGTCCCGGAAAACCGATCGGGTTAATTCCCTGATGCACAAGATCCAACGCTTCCTCGCTGAAACAGTCCTCCACGTTCTTATTAAAGATCGTGGTTGCCTCCACTGCCAGCGGACTGTCGACAAACACCGGGAAATTTTCAAACTCCGGCAACAGATGTTCCGTCTTGATCCTTCGGATAAAGTAAAGCATCTCCTGCGTCCTTCCTACGGAAAATGCGGGGATCACAAGATTTCCACCTCTTGTAAAGGTATCCTTCAATACCCCTGCAAGTGCGACTGCATAGTCCGGCGGTGTCTCATGCTCTTTGTCACCGTACGTAGATTCCATCACGACATAATCTGCATCCCTGATATACTGTGGATTCTTGATCAGTGGACGATTGCCGCTTCCGATATCCCCCGAAAATACAACTTTGGCTTCTTCATCATCCTCCCTGATCCACATCTCAATGCTTGATGAGCCGAGCAGATGTCCTGCATCCACAAACCGCACCTTTAATCCGTCACAGATCTCCACAATGCTGTTATATTCACACGGCACAAAGTGTGTCAGCACCCCCATTGCGTCATTCATATCGTACATCGGTACCACTTCCGGTTTTCCGGCACGTTTTGCTTTCCGGTTTCTCCATTCTGCCTCAAACATCTGGATATGCGCACTGTCTTTTAACATGATATTACAGAGCTGTGTTGTTGCCTCTGTCGCAAAAATCTGTCCCCGAAATCCATGATTATACAAAAGCGGAAGCAGACCGGAATGATCAATGTGTGCGTGTGTCACGAACACATAATCCACCGCTGCTGCATTCACCGGAATCTCCTGATTCACATACAGATCCGGTCCCTGCTCCATACCACAATCCACCAGTACATGTTTATCCCCGAATGTTACATAATGGCAGCTTCCTGTCACCTCATGCGCTGCGCCCAAAAATTCTATCTGCATCTGTCCTTCCCCCTGTCTGTAAATTCCAGTCCGTTTTCATCTGATCCCCATGCATTCATCTGCTGCATGTTGTCTCATCTGACCACTGTCTGTTCCCATTGTTAAATAGTTCGACTTCTCCTTTAATTTATAACACAATTATACTCCTTTTATTCAAATCGTACAATTTCTTTTTTCAATCTTCCCATAATTTTTTTCTCAAGTCTTGAGATATAGGACTGGGAGATTCCAAGCATATCTGCCACCTCTTTCTGTGTCTTCTCCTCCCCACCGGAAGTATTTAACCCAAACCTCAGTTCGATGATCATCCGTTCCCTTCCGGACAGCTTTTCGATCGCAGCCTTTAACAGTTTCCGCTCTACATCCGTTTCCATGTCTTTCCCCACGACATCCTCATCCGTCCCCAGAATATCCGATAAGAGCAGTTCATTTCCATCCCAGTCCACATTTAACGGTTCATCGATGGACACCTCCAGTTTTGTCTTGCTGTTTCTCCTCAGATACATTAAAATCTCATTTTCAATGCAGCGCGATGCGTAAGTGGCCAATTTAATATTTTTGTCCGGATTAAAGGTATTGATCCCTTTGATGAGTCCGATCGTCCCTATGGAGATAAGATCCTCCACGCCAACCCCTGTGTTATCAAACTTTTTTGCTATGTATACGACCAGCCGCAGATTGTGTTCGATCAGCTCCTTTCTCGCCCGCTCTGCATGCACGCCATCGAGCATGCGGATACAGTATGCCTCCCGCTCTCCCTCCAACGGCGGTGGCAGGATCTCTGCACCTCCGATATAGTGCACCTCATCTTCCTTTCGCAAAAAAAGGCTGCAAATCCCGGACAGAAAATGAACCTTTTCATATCTTGGCAGTACAAGTCTCATGATCATGTTTTGTTCCTCTTTCCTGACACTCCAGCATAGATGCATGAAGAATCATATCATATTCTTTTCCTTCCAATAATCCTTCATTTGCAATTCCAACCGTTGCCGGTCTTATCTCGACTTCGTGCCTTCCATTCTGAATTTTTATGCATGTGATCTCTGTCACCGGCAGAAGCCCCTCCTTCTGCCCCAGGGAACAATAAGGGATAAAATGTACCCTGTCCTTTTTCGGATTCAGGATCTTTGCAGCCATATGTCTGCTTAAGATGCACACCGGTCTGTGATTGTACGGATCGCGCAGCTGGTTTCCACTGTCCCAGTACCCCATAATCTCCATCGCATGCCCCCGATGTGCTAATATCACCGGAAAAAGCTGATTTCCAAACTGTTTTCTGCGTCCGAGATACCATGTGACGACCGACAGAATAAGCGCCGCAATGACCGCCTGGATCCAGAAAAATGTCATTCCCGCTGCGCTGTTTTTCAATAATTCCATAACCCCGCCAAGAAAAAGAACCATCAGATAAACGACTGCCCAGTTTTCCAAAAACGTACGCCACGGACTTTTTCCAAAACACAGGACGACCATTCCTGTATTGAGCAGGAAGTGAATCAGGATCGCCCTGCAGAAAGGATCCGTGACAGTCAGTGTAATGATCAGACTTCCTATAGATGACAGAAATGCGATAAACCACAGTCTTCTTCCCTTTACCCTGCGCCGCAAAAGGCAATTTGCGCCTGCGAGCGCAATAAAATCCATCCACAGATTCTGTAACAGATAAACATCTGCATAAAAAATATATATTTGGAACCACTCCCTCCTTTTCCTTCTCCATAGTCACATTATATTTTTTTAGAACCATCTTTTTTGTCAAAACACTTCCTCTACTTTCAGAAGTTCATCCAGTTTTTCTGACAAAAAAAGACCGTTACACGAAAACCTTATGATCTTCATGTAACGATCCTGTCATCTTCTTATGTAATTATCTTCTGGAATTCTTAAGGAAATCCGGAATCTTGATATCCATCTGCTGTACAGAGCTTTCTGGCTGGCGTGGTTTCTGAATACCAGAGAAAGTTGGTGCCGGGTTTGGCTGTACCGGAGTTGTATAACCAGCCTGTGCTGCTGGTCTTGGTGTTACAGGTGCTGTTGGTCTTGGAACAGTTCCCATGTTCTGATACTGCATCTTAGGAACAATTTTGCTTGCTGCGTTTGCACCGGCAGTCTCAAGTCCTGTTGCAATAACCGTAATGGTTGCCTCATCTGTCATAGACTCATCAAACTTCGCACCGAAGATAATATTGGCATCATCTCCTGCAAGATCCTGTACATAGCTTGCTGCATCATTTGCATCCATTAAGGAGATATCTCCGGAAATATTAATAATAACGTGTGTTGCACCGTTAATAGTTGTCTCAAGTAATGGGCTGGCAACTGCGAGTTTTACAGCTTCGATTGCCTTGTCGTCTCCCTTGGCAGAACCAATACCGATATGTGCAAGTCCCTTGTCCTTCATAACGGTGGAAACATCCGCAAAGTCAAGGTTAATGAGTGCAGGTAAATTGATAAGGTCTGTGATTCCCTGTACTGCCTGCTGTAATACTTCATCTGCCTTCTTCAATGCATCCGGCATTGTAGTACGTCTGTCTACGATCTCTAATAATTTATCATTTGGAATGACGATCAGTGTATCTACGCTCTCTTTTAAACGTTCAATACCACCGGTTGCGTTCAACATACGCTGTTTTGCTTCAAATTTGAAAGGTTTTGTAACAACACCTACGGTTAAGATTCCCTGCTCTTTTGCAATCTTGGCAACGACTGGTGCGGCACCTGTACCGGTTCCACCACCCATACCACAGGTAACGAAAACCATGTCTGCACCTTTCACTGCAGCTGATAACTCCTCTGCGCTCTCTTCCGCTGCTTTCTGTCCAACCTCAGGCTGTGCTCCTGCACCAAGTCCTTTGGTAAGCTTCTCGCCGATCTGGATCAATGTCGGTGCCTTACATAACTGTAATGCCTGCTTATCTGTGTTGATACCAACAAACTCAACACCACCAATATTTTCATCGATCATTCTATTTACAGCATTATTGCCAGCTCCTCCAACTCCGATCACGATAATTTTTGCACTGGCATCTGCTTCTGTTGTTCTAATTTCCAGCAAGGTAGTTCCTCCTTCATATCTCCCTATATTTATGTCAAATTTGATAACCAGACAAGCCCATTTCTACTTTGTTTAGTTATCTACTCTCAAAATCATACTATATTTTGCGTTTTTTAACTCTTATAATCTATAATATAATTTTTCACACAACAAATCAACCGCTTTTTCAAAAAAAATCAAGTTTTTTTACGGTTTTTATTGTTCCACTGGCGGCATATCTTCCGCCGGTGCATTTTCGGCTGGCTGCTGCTCTTCGGCCGGTGTATTCTCTGCCGGCACATCCTGTGCAGGTTGTTCTTCCGCTGGCGTATCTGCCGACGGCTCCTCAGAAGGCTCTTCTGTCGTCTCCTCTTCCGTATCTGGTTGTTCTTCTGCCCTGTCCCAGATAATGTCGGTCGTCTCCGGTGTCCATGTCTCTAAATGAAGTGTGCCGCTAAGTCCGTCAAGCTGTGGCAAAATAATGGATAACCTCACAACTTTCTGCGACAGGTTGTCCTCAGAACCAATTTTCACCTGGATTGTTCCATAGTAAAGCACCGGCTCCATGTTACTGTCATACTGGATCTCATCCGGAAGCAGATTATATTTTTTCAAAGTCTGTGTCAGGTTCAGTAAATCCCGCAAAATATCACTGTTCTCTAATTGCAGTTTCTCATAAAGTACCACTTCCTCACAGGAGATTCCTGTGATCTTTGGCACACCGTCAATCACTTCCGTAGATGTCTCGACTACAAATCCATCTTTGTCAAAATAAGCATTCTGACCAATGGAATTAATATAAAGATAGCCGAGCATTCCTTTTTCGTAAACTTTAATATGTACGGTATGGGGATTGTCCAGTGAAACCTCCATCGTATCTACAAACGGAACTTCCCCGATATCCACAAATCTGTATTTCAGATCTACATACAGGGAATTCCAGGAATATTCATCATTCAGCACCATGTTTTCAATTTGTGTGGAGCTGTATAATTCATTTCCCTCCACGACAACATTTTCCACGGTAAAAACATTCATGACAATAAAAACGCCTGCTGCGATAAGCAGAATCAATATCAACAGGATGTACAATCCTATCTTTCTGCGCTTTTTTCTTCTTCTCTCTTCTTTTATCATATTTAATTAACCTCAAATTTAATTCCTTTTGCCACGGAAAGCGCAAGCCCCATCTCTGCAAGAAGGAATAATACCGAAGTACCTCCATAACTGATAAACGGCAGTGAAATACCGGTATTCGGGATCGTATTGGTCACAACCGCAATATTTAAAACAACCTGGATGGACAAATGCGCCATAATGCCAACCACGACCAGCGCCCCATAAAGGTCTGACGCATTATTGGCAATGATCATAAATCTCCAGATCATCAGCAGAAACAACAAAATCACGCACACCGCGCCAAAAAGTCCAAGCTCCTCACAGATAACAGAGAAAATCATGTCATTCTGCGCTTCAGGGATAAATCCCAGTTTCTGCATACTCTCGCCAAGCCCTTTTCCAAATAGACCTCCGGAACCGATCGCATACAGTCCCTGTAACGTCTGATACCCCTTCTCGTATGCTTCCGGATTCCGCCAGATCTTGATACGATCCATCCGGTATGCCTCAAAACTGATGAAAATAACACCTACCACACCCACTGCCGCTGCCATTAACACAAAGTGGGAATACTTCGGACTGGCAACAAACAGCATGCAGACTGCAATTCCGAGAATAATGATCGCTGTACTTAAGTTATTGTAGGCGACCACTGCAACGATTGGAAGCACAATTGCCATTATCTTGACAAGACTCATGAATTCACCCATTTTCTGTGGTGTCTTATAAATAATCGTTGCCAGAAAAATAATAACAGCAAACTTGGCAAACTCTGACGGCTGGAAAGATAACGGTCCGATCTTTAACCATCTCGCCTGACCGTTTGCCTCTGTACCAACAAAAATAACAGCGGTGCAGAGCACAATAGCAGCCAGATACGCCATGGAACTCACCTGCATCCAGAACCGGTATGGGATTTTAGATACGATATACATACCCACGATCCCCAGTCCTGTTGCAAACAACTGTTTTTTCACAAAATAGGCAGCATCCCCAAACTTATTAGATCCTGCATAGGAACTGGTACTGTACAACATGACCAATCCAAAACACAGAAGAAAAATGATCAGAAACAAAAGACTGTAATCGAAATATTTAATTGGCTTTTTTTTCTTTTCCGTCTGCTGACCTCTTGCCATTCCAATTCCTCATTTCTTATTTACTGCACATCATGCCATTATGCCTGACATTTTTTATTCTGCCAGATTACGCACATATTCCTTAAAAATGCGTCCGCGCTCCTCATAGTCTGAGAACATGCCCCAGCTTGCACATGCAGGGGAAAGTAATACTGCATCTCCGCTCACTGCGTTTGCGTAACAGGTGTCGATCGCCTGCTCAAATGTATCACAGAGTATGACATCCTCAAAGCCATGTTTCTTCGCACATTCCGCAATCTTTTCCTTCGTCTGCCCGATCAGTACGAGTTTCTTCACCTTGCCGTCAAAACTCTCGATCCACTCATCATATTCAGACTGTTTGTCATAACCTCCGCCGATCAGCAGTGTCGGACGGTTCATCGCACGGATTCCCTGGATTGCCGCATCCGGGTTTGTTCCCTTGGAATCATTATAAAACTTCACGCCGCGTTTTTCTGTCACATACTCAATTCTATGCTCGACTGCCTGGAAACGTTTCAGCACTTCCACAATTTTATCCATCGGCACACCAAAGCTTAACGACATTCCAACGGCAGCCATGACATTCTCATAATTGTGTTTTCCCAAAATATTCAGCTCGTTTACATTGATCACTTTTGTGTCTGTTGTGCCGTCCGCATAAAAAATATCTTCTCCGTCCAGATAAAGTCCCTTTTCCAGTTTGCGCTTGCTGCTGAAAAATACAACTTTTGTCTGAAGTGTCTCGCCAAACCTGCGAAGCACTTCATCCTCATAATTCAACACACAGGTATCCCCGGCGGTCTGATTCTTCGTAATGCTCTCTTTTGTCTCGATATAACATTCCATCGTATGATGACGGTTCAGATGATCCGGTGTGATATTTAAAATAGCTGTCACTTCCGGCGCAAACTCATGTGTTGTCTCTAACTGGAAGCTGCTGATCTCTGCGACTGTCACAGTATCCTCTGTCGTGTCTGCCGCTACCGATGTGTATGGGATTCCAATATTGCCGACCACTTTCACATCATCGAAATAATTCGCCATAATCTCACCCACAAGCGAAGTTGTCGTAGTTTTTCCGTTTGTTCCGGTAATTGCAATAATTCTTCCTTTTGCAAAATGATAGGCAAGTTCAATTTCGCCCCAGATTGGAATCTGTCTGTTTCGAAGTTCATTGACCATCGGAAGGTCTGTCGGCACGCCCGGACTTAACACAACAAGATCAATGCGCGCCATATCTTCCGGTGCAAGTTCTCCCAAAAGGATCTCTGCTCCGGCAAATACCGGATTTTTCTCGATCAATGCTGTCACATCTAAATCTTTATTTCCATCAAAAAGTACAAATGTGATTCCTTTTTTTCTGAGCAGTTCTGCGGCTGCAACTCCGCTTTTTCCAGAACCTACTACTAACACTCTTTTTCCTTCTAAATTCATCGTCTTATCCTTCCAATCTCCTGCCACGAATCCGGCAGGTCATTTTGCAATTTTCCAATGCAATTTATAAGCCTAATAATGCAAGCATGCAAAGCAATGCTGTCACGATTGCAAACACTGCGACAACTCTCGTCTCTGACCATCCACCAAGCTCAAAATGATGATGGAGCGGAGCCATTCTGAAAATCCGCTTTCCAACACCTGTTTTTTTCTTAGTGTATTTAAAATAAGTAACCTGAACCATAACAGATATGACTTCTGCCAGATAAATCAGTCCAACGATCAGGATATATAATGGCATCTGGAGCATATAGGCAGTTGCCACAACAAAGCCGCCCAGTGCCAGGGAACCGGTATCTCCCATGAAAACACTTGCCGGATACACATTAAATAATAAGAATCCAAGCAGGGCTCCTGCTACTGCACAGGTGATTGGTGCAATCCCTGCATTCGTTCCGATTGCCACAACGGAGAAAAAGGTTGCAACCATAATGGTAACACTTGACACAAGGCCATCCACACCGTCCGTAAAATTCACACCGTTTACGGTTCCGATCACTGCAAAATAAAGTAATGGAATCGCAAGCCATCCGATATTTAAGTACTTTCCGCCGGAAAACGGGATCAACATAGTAAGTTCAATTCCGGAATAACGCACCATGTAAACTGCAAATACTGTTGTCACAATAAACTGTAAGATCATCTTCTGCCACGGGAGCAGTCCGTCTGATCTGCGAAGCACTACCTTCAGATAATCATCCAGAAAACCGATCACACCGAATCCTACGGTCATAAAAAGGATTGGGATAATTCTCGGATAATCTTTGACATAAAACAGGGAGGTAATGATAATACTTGCCAGTATCATAAGTCCACCCATAGTCGGGGTTCCATTTTTCTTCAAATGGGATTCCAACTCTTTACGCTCTGTCTGCCCCACCTTTAACCGTTTCAAAAAGGGGATCACGATCGGTCCTAAAATTGCACTGATTGCAAAAGAAATCAAAACTGGTATCACTATTTCATAATCCATGACTAAACACCTCTTGTATTTTTTCTAACGTTCAATTCGCCTAACTAGTATACGTTATTTCATCTCATTTATCAAGGTAAGGCAAAATGTTTTCGAATATTTCCTTCGCCACAGGAGCAGCGATCGTTCCGCCGTAATAAATCCCCTGCGGATTGTTAATGACAACAAGCACAAGCACCTGCGGATTGTCAGCGGGCGCAAATCCGAGAAACGATGAAATGTATTTATGGTCGCTTCTTGGAAGTGTCTGTGAGGTTGCTGTCTTTCCGCCGATGGAAAAGCCCTCAATTTTGGCATTTTTTCCGGTTCCCTCTGACACCACTTTCTCCAACAGATAGCGCATCGTTTCCGAAGTTTCTGCTGTGCAGATATTCTCATGCGTTTCATAGGAGAACGTTTTTACTGTATTTCCGTCCGCATCCTGCACGCTTACGCCAAAATGTGGTGTCACGCGCGTTCCCCCATTAATAATAGAAGATACCGTCGTGACAAGCTGGATGGGGGTAATCTGAAACGACTGCCCAAACGAGATTGTCGCAAGTTCCACCGGTCCAATATTTTCCGTCTTATGCATGATTGTTCCCGCTTCCCCCGGAAGATCAATATTTGTTTTGGATAACAGCCCGAACTGCTTAAAGTAACCGGCAAAGTTCTCCGCGCCTAACCGCTCGCCAAGTTCCATAAAAACCGGGTTGCAGGAGTTCATGATCCCTGTCTCGAATGTTTCTGCTCCATGCCCTGTCGTTCTCGCACACCGGATTCTTCTGTCCTCCACTATTTTATAACCCGGACAGAAAAATGCATCGTCCAGTTTTACCACTCCCTCTTCCAGCGCTGCCGCTGCCGTAATAATCTTAAATGTGGAACCCGGCTCGTAGGTATCACTGATACACTGGTTTCGCCACATTTTATTCAACAGATTCTGTTTTTCTTCCGCTGACACGGATTCTCCGGTGTCTCCAACCAGCGTAAACGGATCGTTCAGGTCAAATTCAGGATAATTCACCATCGCCATAAGTTCGCCGTTCTGCGGGTTCATCACGATCACGGAAACACTGTCCGCTGACTTTTTTGTGCAGACCTTTTTTGCCGCCTGCTCACAGTACATCTGAATATTGCGGTCTAAGGATAAGCAAAGATCATAACCGTTCACAGGTTCTAATCTGCTCTCCCCGGCATTCTCGATCTCTATTCCCCTTGCATCGGTTAACGTGAGGATTTTCCCGTTGGTTCCCTGAAGATATTCATCATACTTTACCTCAAGTCCCAAAATGCCCTGATTGTCAGCTCCGGTAAATCCAAGCACTTTGGAAGCGAGCGTCCCATAAGGGTAATATCGTTTATAATCCTCATCCACTTTCACTCCGGAGAGTCCATAGGCTCTGATTGCATCCCCGGTCTCCTTTGCGACATTTGTTTTCACACGCTCGATGGAACTGACTTTCTCCACGCGCTTTCTCGCAGTCTCTTCCGGAATACCAAGTTCTCTCACAAGCATCTCAATGACTTTCTCGGGTTCTTCTATCTGGTTATGGATCACGGAGATCGTGCACACAGATTTGTTTGTGGCAAGCACTGTGCCGTTTGCATCCAAAAGTTTTCCCCGTGCCGCCTTAATATCACGTTCCCTCTCATGAAGATTCTCCGCTTTATTTCCATAATATTCGGAGCAGAAGATCATCAGATATACCAGTCTTCCAATCAGAAACATCATGATAAAAAAAACTGCCACGAATACGATCATTACCTTTTTGCGGTTAAAGGTCTTATTCCGATACATAAAACAAAAACCTCATAAAAGTCTTCCTTGCATTTTATTCCAACTTTTATGAGGTTATGTTTTTATTCACTGTTATCGGACGTTGTTCCTGCTTCTTCGGCATTTACACCATCATTTTCGGCGTTTTCTTCGTTGTTTTCCCCGGCTCCCGGAATATCCTCCATGGTATCCGGCACATCATCCGTTCCTTCCGGTTCTTCCTCCGGAATATTTCCTGTCACACGGTCTGTCACAGCGGCTGCGCCTGTATCCGTTCCGGTAATATCCCACCCAGAATGTAAGCCTGTCGTCTCCTCATCCGGATAAATATTCATATAAGGAAGTACTTCTTCTAAAATCTCCCTCACAATATTCTGTGCAAATGTGCTGTGTGGCTGATCCTGCGAGTTCGGCTCATCCACAAAACAGTAGATCATTAACTGAGGATCGTCCACCGGTGCAAAACCGATAAAAGAAACCAGATAGTTCACACCATCACGCGGCACTTTCTGTGCCGTTCCGGTTTTACCTCCCATGGAGTAACCGTCTACTTTTGCCGTATTTCCGGTACCGGATGTCACGGTTGAGTACATGTATTGTTTTAATGTATCACTTGTTGTCTTAGATACAGTTTCACGCAGCAACGTCGGAGAAATATCCTGAATCGTATTTCCATTCTGATCCGTGATCTTGCTTACCACTCTCGGCTGATATAACTTACCGCCATTGACCAGAGAACAGAAAGCAGTTCCAAGCTGGATCATCGTGGTATTAAAGTTCTGTCCGAAAGCATTGGTTGCAAGACTCAGCTGTGATGTTGTATCCAATGTGTAAATCAGGGAATCTGTTCTCGATTCTCCCGGAAGATCAATGTTCGTTTTCTGTCCAAATCCAAAAATCTGCTGGTACTCCGTGAAATTCTCTGCCCCGATCCGGTAGGACATCTGCATCAGGGCATCATTACAGGAATTCATCAATGTCTGTTCCAAAGTCTGCATTCCGTGTCCACCTTTTCTATAGGCAACACATTTTACGGTAAATCCGCTGAGCTGTTCGGCTCCATCACAGAAAAAGGTATCATTGGTCGACAGTGTTCCTGTCTCAAGCCCGGCTGCAACCGTAAATGGTTTTGCCGTTGATCCCGGCTCATAAGTATAGGTCAGACATATGTTCTGCCACAACTGATTTAACGCTTCGAGTCTCGCATCATCATCCATCGCATCGATCTCTTCCTGTGTATAATACTCAGATAAATCCCATGGATTGCTCAGATCGTAATTTGGATACTGTGCCATTGCAAGGACATCGCCATTGTTTGGGTTCATGATGAGCACGCCAATTCTTGTGGCTCCTCCCTCACCCTCTCTGTAATTGTCCGTGTAGGCCTCGTTAAACTCCTGTATTTTCTTCTCTACCACCGACTGGATCGTCGCATCGATCGTTGTCACTAACGTATTGCCGTTGACTGCCGGTTTGATCGTTTTTTCAAAATTACTGTCTGAATTCAGATATCCATACTGTCTGCCGTTAATTCCATTTAACGTGTCATCATAATAATTTTCCAGTCCATTAATTCCGAGGTTACCGGATGTTGTGAACCCGATCACAGAACTTGCCAGTTTTCCATATGGATATTGTCTCTGGTACTCTTTTTCAAACCAGACACCTTTGATATATGGATTAACCAGTTTTCCCTTTTCATCCCGCTCCTCCTGCAGATTCACAAAAGGCTGGATCGTATCATAGGACAAACGTTTGGCAAGCACAATATATCTGCTGTCCGGAGAGTCTTTCAGATAAGAATAAAGCTGTTCACTCGTCAGATCCGGGAAGCAGCTTACAAGCGCATTGATCGTCGGCTCCACATATTTTTCATCATCATTTAAAACGGAACAGTCCAGAATCACATTATAAACTGCGATACTGGTTGCCAGCACAGTTCCTTTTGCGTCTACAATGTCACCTCTCTGATAAGGAATTGTCTGGCTGTCATAGCCCTGCTGTGCCAGAACGATTTTCTCATATTTTTCTCCACTGGTGTATTCAATATACATCAGTCTTCCGATGAGTCCGATCATAAGCGCTGCAACAACCGTAAACATGACGATCATTTTTTTCTGCATACGCTTTGGAAACTTTAACATCGGCTTTTTCGGTCTTCTTTTTGCCATTCTACCACCTGAATTATTTTTTTGTCTGAAAATCCCCCTATTGCGGGATTTCATTATACTGATTCATGTAGTCTGTCTTATCTACAGAGTAGTAGACGATCTGATCCTGTGTTGCATAAAACATACCAAGTTCATTGATTGCCTTCTCCTTGATCGCATCGAGATCTACTGCGGTATTAATTCTCTTGTAAGCCTCGTCATTGTCAGCCTTAAGGTCTGTCACCTGGCTCTCTAAGCTTGCGATTTTTTTCATTCTTGCAGTCACATCGGACTGAAGCTTAATATAAGCTCCACAGAAAATGCCAAATACGGTCACTGCCATTGTCAGGAATACAACATAACTTTTGCTCATGCGAAGCGCTTTTTCCTGATTTCTGGCTGCGGCACGTCTGCGTTTTCTCAGCTCTTCCTCGCGTTCCCGCTCCTGTCTGTCTCTGCGCTCTTTGCGGTAATCCGGCATCGCCTCCATACGGCGTACGGTGTTGCCATCTACCTGATATGCTGCTCTATTTCGATTGTTGTGATTTACTGTTCTGTTCGGCATCTGCTACACCCTTTCAAAAACTCTTAATTTTGCACTCTTGGAACGGGAGTTCACTTCTAATTCTTCCTCGGAAGGAAGAATCGGTTTTCTTGTGACTACCTTTCCCTTGGATTTTTTGCCACATACACACACTGGAAAATCGCTTGGACAGGTACATGGGTTCTCATTTCGTTTAAAATTCGTCTTTACAATTCGATCCTCTAAGGAATGGAACGTGATAATACAGATTCTTCCACCCGGATTCAAAAGGTCGATCATATCATCCAGATTATTCTGCAGTACTTCTAACTCTTTGTTCAGCTCAATACGGATTGCCTGAAACGTTCTTTTTGCCGGATGTCCACCGGTCACCTGAACTTTCATTGGAATGGAAGCCCTGATGATCTCCGTCAGTTCTCCGGTTGTCTCGATCGGTTTCTTTGCCCTCTCCTGCACGATGTGTTTTGCAATATTTTTTGCGAACTTGTCCTCACCATAATCACGGATGATCCGGTAAAGCTCCATCTCACTGTATCCGTTTACAATATCTTTTGCAGTCAGGCTCTGTCTGTCATCCATTCTCATATCAAGTGGAGCATTCTCATCACGGTAAGTAAAACCACGCTCCGGTGTATCTAACTGAAACGAAGATACGCCAAGATCCAACACGATTCCATCCACCTTTTCCACGCCAATGCGGTGAAGTTCCTCTTTCATGTTGGCGTAATTGCTTCGGATAATGGTGATCTTGTCACCAAATTCCTTTAATCTTTCTCCGGCGGCTGCGATTGCATCCGCGTCCTGATCGATTCCGATCAGCCTGCCTTTTTCTGATAACCGTGAAGCCACCTGGTAAGCATGTCCGCCACCGCCAAGTGTTCCATCCACATAGATTCCGTCAGGCTTGATATTCAAATTTTCAATTGTCTCATTTAGTAATACTGAATAATGATTAAATTCCATTGTGATCCTCTCTGCCTGACTTTTGCTCTGGCTCTCTTTTTTTATTCTCTGTGGATCAGATGCTGAACCCTAAATCTGCCATGTGTTCTGCAATCTCATCCATCTCATCTTCATCATATGTATTCTCCTGCCATCTGTCTTTGTCCCAGATTTCCACTCTGCTTAAGACTCCGACTAAAACGACATCTTTTGTCAGATTTGCATATTCTCTTAAAACTGGTGGAAGAAGGATTCTTCCCTGCTTGTCCAGTTCACAGGAAGCTGCTCCTGCAAAAAAGAAACGTGAAAACTTTCTTGCATCCTTGGAAGTCATGGAAATGTTTCTGAATTTCTCTTCGATGTTGTGCCATTCTTCTGACGTATACACAAATAAGCATCCATCAAGTCCCTTTGTCACTACAAATTCATCGCCAAGCTGCTCTCTGAATTTTGCCGGAACTATCAGTCTGCCTTTTGGATCAACTGTGTGGTTGTATTCTCCCATAAACATGACACAATCACCTGCCTTTGTGCGGCAGCTGGTTCCTCTTGATTTTCCATTTCTGTGGTCATTTACCACCACTTCGAACCATTCTCTACCACTTTCCACCACTTTTAAACATATATTAGACTATTCTTAAGAAAAAATCAATATTTTAGCGCAAAAAAATAATGCCAGACCAGTTATTTCCTGATTTGGCATTATTTTCCATTCTTCTCTACTTACTTCTTTCTGTTTCCTCGATATACTCTTCAATCAGCTGATCGAGTTTTGTACTTTTTTGATAGTAATTATCAAACTTATCCTGTCGTAAAAGTGCCTGATCCAGTTCAAATCGAACGGATTCGATTTCCTGCTGTAACTCACTCAACTTTCTCATATGAATCCTCCTGATTTCCTCAATGGAAAATGCAATTTTACAAATTCAAATTTCTGCTAATTGCCGGAGCAGAGAATAGTCCCTTTTTCTTTTCCCTTTTTCTTTTCCCCTTTTTCTTTTCCTCTCTTTTATATTCTCCATATTACTATCCGCAGATTCAAAAATCAAATGAATTAGGTGATGAGTTTTCTCCAAAATTCGACATTTCCAAACGGATTTTTTCACAATTGCACGTATTTCCTACAAAAACAGCGCATCCATTTTTCGACTTTGGATGCGCTGTTCATAAAAAATTAATATTTGATTCGTATGTTTTCCTATCGTTTTTGTATGTTTTTCATTTTTCAGGAATGTTTTAACCGGAATTCTGCCCTTTTCTCGGCGAGTAAATGTATCATTGTCTCCATTGCCTTGTAGTTCACCTCCACAATGTGATGGATATCATCCTCCACATCATGCTTTCTCACAAGATAATCATCATGGGATTTCTGGATAAAATCGCAAAGATTTCTGGCACTGTTAAATTCCAGATGATCTGCTTTATGCGGTTTTGCAGCGTCCGTCCTGATATATCTCCGCAGATCCCGCTTTAACTTTTCCTCGTAAGAGCAGTGATCCTTCAGACTTCCCGGATAGATTTTATTGTGCGGATAAGTAAAATAATCTGCCAGATAGTGGCTGATCTGTCCAAGATCCATGTAATACTTGCGTCCTTTTTTCTTCTCCACCAGTTTTCTACCCTCGGAAAGGCGTTCAATATGGCGTCTGATATCCGGGTAAGTTCCGTCCATCTCATGGCGCTTATAGACGAAAGATGGCTTAATGTCCGGCAGGACACTTCCGATGTAAAAAGATAATTTATGTTTTTTTAGATCATTGTCTTCCATATTATTTACAATGTAACGTGCCAGTGAAATATGTGATTTTTTTCTCATAAGTACCGCCTCCAAACAGGAATCTTTTTGTTTTTCCAACTCCCATACTACATCTCCGCGGCAAAAGAAACAAGGGTATCTTTGTAAACTTTTTGTGTAGTTTTTGTGTTTTAAAGCACTGGAATCCTGCTTTACAGATGTAAATTTTCTTATCCTGCTTTTTTATGGTCTGCACAAATGGAGCATGTGCAGACCAGTTTCATACCTGTATTAATTATTCATATTTACAGTTGCACTCGAAGCTTGCGCACTCTGTCTCTCCACAGGTGCAGGCTCCGGCACCGGAAATACCGATATGATCTGCGTGACATTTCTCATTTTCATTGAAACGGCAGTGTGTTGCCTCACACGCAACGTCGATTTCCTTAGAAACATCTTTTAATGCGTTACAGGCTGCACCGTTTGTTCCGCGGTCTTTGAAACTTCCGCAACAGGTGCTCTGTGCTTCGGTTGCATCGCGTCCCTCCACTTGAATGTCGCCTTTGCAGCAACAGCCGTCTTCATTGTTGTAGGTGCAGCTTTTTACTGAACAATCCAAATATGCCATACTTTTTTCTCCTTTTCCTTCAAATCTGTCTAGCCAATTGCGAAACTCCTTATAGTCTTCTTTAAATTGTTCAAAATTAACAAAAACATTCAAGACACGCTTTCGCTATGTGTCACTCGCAACGGTACTGCTCATTCTTCGCAGTACTTCGCAAATTCATTTAAAATCTGCTTCGCAGATAGGAATTTGCTCACACTTGAATCACTTTCGCACGGTCTG
>ERZ1026886.319-NODE-319-length-26580-cov-96.354647_pt1 | contig 26580 bp, 25 predicted proteins | sample MGYA00380173_ERZ1026886 | MGnify/ENA primary metagenome ERZ1026886 (study PRJEB33269, sample SAMEA4719809) | human gut metagenome | biome: human-associated habitat; feature: organic feature; material: feces | place: Cameroon | collected 2013-10 ... | reverse complement strand
ACCAACCATTTCAATTTCAGATGAAAATCTCATCATGATTGTTGTAGTGATCGTGTCTGTGATTATCATAGTGTTCATCCTTGTGATGATACGCGACTACCGTCCATTTTAAAACAATAAATAATTATGAAAAAATCGTATCTATCATTATTCATCCTCGCAATAGGAGCGGCGATGTTTACTGCTTGTTCAGACGATGACAACAATGGGGGAAACGGAAATCCCAACATTCCTCTGGCAGAACTATCCAAGCCAAAGGCAAACCCTTGGCTGGCACAAGAGGAATACAGCATCACCCATTTCAATTCGGCTCAGACCGATGCTTTCACTGCAAAAGTGAAGGACGGCACGTTCTATGCCGACCTGACGAAATGCAAGGCAACAAGCAGCGGTCCTGTGAACCTCATGACGCTCGCATCCACTTCCCCAAAATACATGTGGGGAATGAGCAGCGACAGAGTGTCTATCATAGACGTATCCAACGGCAACTTTGAAAGACTCGCAGAAGCTGGTTTGCCTGGAATAACAATGAAGAATCAAGAACAGCTCAACATCTTGACATCCAGCTACTCGTCTTACTCAGAACTTGCAACAGCCGTAACCGGAGTGCTAGGTGCTGCCCCACAGATGTCTATAGCCAATGGAAACTATGTGTTGTGCGACAAGGACAACTATGTATATACCAATGCTGGACACATCATGGCAAGATACAAGCTGAAGAACCCAAATAATCCAAAGGAAGGCATAGAGCTAGACAGTCAGATTAAGCTCACACCGTATATCAACAACTCTTACACTCTGGTGGGAGCTACCATGACATACGATGGACATTTGCTCGTGGCGGCACAGAATGCTCTTGTTGTACTCAACCGTGAGTTGACCACGGTAGAAGATACCTACCCACTGGCAAGCACCCAGATATTGACGAACTCAATAGCAGTGGATGAGAACGGCGGGGTATATGTGGCAAGCAACGCCAAGGAGGCCAACGGCAAGGGACTCATGCAAAAGCTGATATGCAAGAATGGAAAGTTCTCTGACAGCGAGAGCGATGGAGCATGGAAAGCCGAGTATGACGGAGGTCCAATGGCACCATGTATCAAGCTCGGATATGGCACAGGAGCAACCCCTACACTAATGGGATTTGGCAACGACGAGGACAAACTCGTAGTGATAACAGACGGAGCAAAGAGAATGAAACTCGTAGCTTTCTGGCGTGACGCCATACCTGCCGATGCCAAGCCTGTAGATTCCGGCAACAAACGTTTGGCAGGAACGTTCGACATAACGTGCGGATTACCAGCCTCTACCGAATGGGTACAGTCGGAGCAATCCGTAGTAACCGCAGGATACGACGCTTTTGTGGTGAACAATATCAGCCAGACAACGGAAAAGATAAACGACAAGATTATAGGCGTGCTGGCAATCGGTCCTACCATAGAGACTCCTAGAGGTGTTGAATGCGTGAGCTGGAACACAAAGGAGAACAAGTGGGAGGCTAAGTGGACACGTGCTGACGTCAGTTCACCAAGCATGATTCCTGCTGTAAGCACATCGTCTGAAATGGTATTCGTAAGTGGATGGAACGATGCCACAGGATGGGAAGTAACCGGACTCGACTGGCGCACCGGCACCACACGCCACCGCACAATCCTAGGCAAAGACAATCGGGCCAATGGAGCATATGCCATCATACAGTTCTTTGACAATGGTGACTTACTCTACAACTCGGTGTCTGGACCGTTCAGAGTGGAAATCAAGTAAAACAGAGTGAGAACAAAAAGTATATTAATTTAAAAAAACAGGAAGTATGAAAATCAAGCAAATTATCATGACCTCATTGCTAAGTTTTATCACGGCAATGACATTCATCGCATGTTCCGATGACGACAGCAACAACGATATAAAAATCCCTACCGTGTCACCAAAGGAGCAATGGGGCGCAACCCTGAAAGGCGATGGTGAAGTTCTCGGAGCATACCCGGACTTATATTCCAATTATTGGGAATACACCTATGAGATAGACAAAAACAGTGACAAGATTCTATGCCTGAAAGGAGAATATCCTCATTGCAGATATTTCAGCATATCACTATACAATGATAAGACAGGAGACGTTTTTGCAGGCATCGATGACCAGGACATCTCGGCAGATAACGGAAGCACGAATCCTTTCGTCGCAACCACTTCTGGAAAGAACTATTTCACCCTCTATGTGGTGCCAAACGGAACGTCACAAAGCGTAATAGACAAACTTGGAGAGAATGTGGTGAAAGTTAAAGAAGGTGTGAACAAAGTAGCTGTAGTTCTCAGACATTACCTGGGCACTACTGCCGATGGAAGCCAAAAAGATGAATACGCAGGAGTAGAACTGCCAGCCATCACTGCACTCGACATGAACTTGCATGAGACCTACGTGCCAGAACACGTTGTATCAAATGTCTATAAGATAACATCGAAGGTGTTTACACAGAAATCCGACGAAAACAGGGAGATGCCATTCTTCCTTGCTCCAGTTAGCATGTACTATCCAAACAACTCCACGGCATACCTTTATGGAAGAACGCACTTGCGCGAGGACTCTGTGCTCACATTCTCCTTCATACCGGCCACAGTGCCAACAAAGCCTGAGGAATACAGAAAAGCTGTGACACGTTATTGGTCTATCTGCATTGGCTCAGCAAGCGACACACGCTCATATATGTCTGTATATGATGCGAAGGCTCGCTATGCCGATGGCAAGAAAGCAACATTTGTGGTTTGCCTGAAAAAGAATCCTAAGCTATCAGCCATACAGAGCAAGGTGAACGAAATGAATGCCAACGGAGAGTATGTCAATCTCTTCATTTGGGACAGTGAGAAAAAGAACATAGACGGCAATCCTATCGGAGAGATTGTGGCTGTCATGTACAGGAACATTCTTCCAGACAGGAAATGGATACACTCCATCGCAACCATGACACCTACTGCTTACAAGGATAAGACTGGCGAACCTATCGACCATGTGACCGATCCCGACAAGCAGCTTGCTCACAAAGCTCTTGGCGACTATGGACCACTTGGTGTAAAGGTAAGCAACGATGATTTCTTGCAGTAATGACCCCAAAGGCACAAAAAAAGGGCTAGCCCATTATCAGGACTAGCCCTCCGTTTTAATTATTTTCTAGGGTGCAATGAAATGTCATCCCGAAAGCTGCTTAGCACGTTATGAGTGATTACTTTACCTCAATGTGCTTAACATCGTCTTTCTTCTCCTCCTTGGCTACCTTAGGAATCTCAATCTTCAAGACACCATCGCTGACCTCAGCAGAAATCTTCTCGTGGTTGGCATCCTCAGGTAAAGCATAGCTCTGAGAGTAGCTGCTGTAAGAGAATTCACGACGCAGGTAATGCTCTTCCTTCTTTTCCTCCTTCTTCTCGTTCTTGTTCTCGATAGATACATTCAGATAGCCATCCTTGTCGATGTTCCAATATTAACTCACTTGTTTGAGAGTTTTGGTTCGTTCTGTCACCCAGTTTTTGGACAAGTGCTCGGTAGTAGATAAGAACACAAAGTTGAATTCCTACAAGAGGGAATCTATGTCCGGGAACAGGTGCGAGAGTAATGCTATTTGTTCGTTGGTCATAGTTATTTTCTGAACGTCTTTTTTTTGAGTTCTTTCCGAAGACCTTTGATAGTGTTTGTATTCTTCACTTCTTTGCCTTCAAGTTGCTTAACTCTTTTACGAAGACGTTTTAACTCTTCCTCAGGGGTCTCTTTATGCTGTTTTGAATCTAACTTTTTCATTGATTATAAGTATTTGTAATTATGTACAAAGATACTAAAAATCAACGAGATACACAAATTTTCAAAGAACTATTTCGTTACATGAAACGTTAAATATCAGAGCGTAATATTAACAATTAACAGGGATGTTTCCAGCTTGTTTTCAAGAACAGAGAACTGGACACCCTATTTGAATATTCAAAATCGGCTGCAAAGGTACGAATTTCAGCGAATATTTGCAATACCTTGAAGTAGGTAAAGTTTATACGTGGATACGACGATATAGGGAATAGGTCTCTGTTGTATAGATATTATGGGTAGAAAAAAGGCAATGAAGATGTGCCAAGCTTGGAAGCTCTTGGCACATCTTTGTTTTATGACGTTTAATATAACTTGAAATTAATGTCAAGTTTTATTGTCTGATTGAGTTCGGAACTATTGGTGAACGTCCCATAGAGTCTGCCATCAATGCCAGACCAAACACGACTTGAATAATCCCACGTCACGCCATTATGTTTCTCGGTTATAGGGTCTGGTGTAACCGTAAAATAATTCCATTCGGTAGAAATCTGAGAATGCTCCGTAGGAGTGTAAGTAACAGTATTTTCTGTTCTTGGATTCTCTACGGTAATATAGCATTTGTCCTTTGTTTGAACAGATGTAGGGTCATTGTTAGGTGACGCTATCATACAATTAGTCCTTGAAATATTATCAAGATGAAGGCAAAGGGTAACAACAGAATCTGGTGTATCTACAAGTTTTACCTTCCAGTCAAACATAGAGACCTTCTCTTCATTTTCTCTGACAATAAAATTATAATCTGATTTTGTAGAAGAAACCAAGGCGTTAATATCATTCATTGAGATTTCTGTGTCGTTCAACTTTCCCTTAACATAACTCTGATGATATATAACTTCTTCTGGCTCGTCATCTTTTGAGCAAGATGCCAATACTATTAGCATAAAGAATACCCATACAAGCATCTTGTAGTTTTTACTCTTCAACAATTTCTTTACCACAATTAAATTCATTTAAATACAATTTTTAATAAAACATTAAATTTTTCGGATGCAAAATTATAACGTTACTTCGGTTCGTGCAAGTCCAATCACCATGAGTCGGAGAAATTGGGATCTGAGTCCCTATAAATTGCAGATGAATCTTGTCCTACTACCCAATAACATGGTTCGTAGGCGAAAATAACGGATTCATGGGCGATTTTTCGTCTTTCATAGCTCTAACTATTGGTAATTTCGTAAAAAAGCACTAAATTTGCACACAAAAATGAGTAATATGAGCAAATATAAAAGTTTTATAAAGAATTGGTGCATCATATCCATCGCCACCTGTATTTTTTCCTACATAATGTGGGGATTGATGGACTTTGAAACATTCGTAGGCACAGGTCTCACCATTGAAGACTTGTGCTTCGACATTGCATATTGTTCCTTTTACACATTGTTTTCTTTGTGGGTTTCATTTTTCTTGGGTAACATCTTTATAAGAGACAAGATAAGCTATCCTCGCTTTGCCACCCATATCCTTTTGATATTGCTAACCAACTTTGCTTGGGCTGTTGCATTTGAAAATATATTTGATAGTCTTTGGCATGCAGGAAACGAGGTCTATTGGGACAGGATATATGTCTTTGGACTAGTCGCCACATTGCTGACCATGGTGAATGCGTGCCTATATTATTGTTCCATCCTCATCAAGAAAGAGAAGGAAAATGTAGTGCTTACCAGCAATCTCTTGCGTCAGCAAACGAATCCGCATTTCATATTCAATAGCATCAACACGTTGGCAGATTTGATAGAGGAAAATCCTGTACTGGCAGAAAGTTTCACTCTGAAATTCTCTGAAATCTACAGATATGTAGTCACACATTTGGATGATGAGACGGTGCCTGTACATGAAGAGATTCATTTCGTGAAGAACTATTGTGAGCTTCAAGAGATAAGTTCTCCTCATACCATACATGTGGAAATTGCCGAAGAACTGGAAAGATGCAAGAATAAGACCTTACCATTGGCGATACAAATGATGGTAGAGAATGCGATAAAGCATAACTGTCATACTAAGGAAAGTCCGCTTTCTATCTCAGTGTATTGTCATGGCGAATATATTATCGTTAGAAATGTAGTGAATCCGATAAAGAGCACTTTACCTACAACACAAAAGGGATTGTCAAACTTGCGTCTGCGCTATAGTCAATTAGGAAAGGAACTAGTCGTTTGTAACGATAATAAATATTTTGAAGTCAAACTTCCAATCTTATCAAAATTATGAAAGTTTTAATCATAGAAGATGAAGAACGTGGCTTTTCAAGACTGAAACGCCTCTTGCAAAACATAGACAACTCTATGGAAATACAAGGACCGTTAACAACAATGAGAGCGGTCATCGACTATCTGCAAAATCCGCATGACGAGGATGTAATCTTTGCGGATATAAGACTGGGCGATGGTGATGTGTTCGAGGCTTTCTTGGAGATAGCCCCAACTTCGCCTGTGATATTCACCACGGCTTATAATGAATATGCCTTGGAAGCATTCAAGAGCAATGGCATCGCCTATCTTCAGAAACCGATATTGCCAGAAGAATTGGAGAAAGCTCTAATAAAGGCTAAAGCCCTATGCAGCAAAGTCATAGATTACTCAGCTCTGATGGAGAAAATGGGGATGGCAACAGGCAAGAAATGGAAAGACCATTTCCTTGTGCATATATTTGATGGCTTCAAACTTATCAAGACAACGGACATAAGCTATTTCTTCTCAGAGAATGGTGTTGTTAGAGCATTCCTTTGTTCTGGTAATTCCGTAACCATCAATCAATCTTTGAATGATTTGGAGCAGCAACTGAATCCCGATTTGTTCTTCCGAGTCAACCGACAATATATGGTGAATATTGATAGCATAGATAAACTCGCCAATTTCTTCAAATATAAAATGACCATTAGTCTTCATGGCTTCCCTGATTTGCGAATCGTGGTCAGCAAAGACAGATTTACACAATTGAAGAATTGGTTAGATAGATGAATTATGATATATCTTGGCTTAGGAGAGGTTGCATATCCATTAGCAAACTCCCTAATCCAAAAAAGAAAACTGTTGATAACAAAGAATAAAACATAATGAAGAATAGATTTTTAAGCATTGTATGTATTACTATTTCGATGATAGCATTTTGCTCTAACAAAGTTTACGCACAAAGCAAGTTTCATTTTGACATAGACTATCACTATAATCTCGGACTTTCAACTTCAAACACAAATGGAAGTGGACATTGGGGACGTGGTGATTATAAAATGGGTGGAAATTCCATTCATTTTACAGGTCGCTATGATGTAAGTGATAAGTTTTCAACTGGTCTCGGCTTTGGATGGGATAGATATACAGAGTTTGACTATAACACTCTGCCCATCTTTGCCACATTGAGATACAAGCCTATCAAGACTTTGAAGAATGCCTATTGCTTCACAGATTTAGGATATGGCATCAAGCCAGAAGACACCTACAATTCTGGCTTCTTGATGAATTTGGGTATCGGCTATACCAAGATGTTTTCCGCCCATTTCGGACTAAACTTTCAGATAGCGTATAACTATAAAATATTTGATGATGGAATCATGAACTTGCAGACTGACGAAAAGGGGAATTATCTTGACTGTGAATACGATGACAATATAAGACATTCTATCTCTTTCGGTGTGGGTGTTACTTTCTAAGATACGCATTTTGTTCACAATTCCCGACAAGCAGCTTGCTCACAAAGCTCTTGGCGACTATGGATCACTTGGTGTAAAGGTAAGCAACGATGATTTCTTGCAGTAATGACCCCAAAGGCACAAAAAAAGGGCTAGCCCATTATCAGGACTAGCCCTCCGTTTTAATTATTTTCTAGGGTGCAATGAAATGTCATCCCGAAAGCTGCTTAGCACGTTATGAGTGATTACTTTACCTCAATGTGCTTAACATCGTCTTTCTTCTCCTCCTTGGCTACCTTAGGAATCTCAATCTTCAAGACACCATCGCTGACCTCAGCAGAAATCTTCTCGTGGTTGGCATCCTCAGGTAAAGCATAGCTCTGAGAGTAGCTGCTGTAAGAGAATTCACGACGCAGGTAATGCTCTTCCTTCTTTTCCTCCTTCTTCTCGTTCTTGTTCTCGATAGATACATTCAGATAGCCATCCTTGTCGATGTTCATCTTAACCATATCCTTCTTCAAGCCAGGAGCTGCAATCTCCATTGTGTAAGCTGTAGCATCCTCCTTTACGTTAACAGCAGGAGCTGTGGCGTTCATGTGTGGCATCAATTCGGTATCAAAGAAGTTGTCATTAAACCAACTGTTCAACCAATTTGAAACACTGTTATTTCTACGAGCTAACAACATAATGTAAAACCTCCAAATTATATTTTTCTCGTCCTCTCTTCGCCTTCCGGCTCTGTCGGGATTTCTAATTGTTTATTAATTTATCCTTTTTCTTAATGAACGCTTCGGCTTTCAGGACTCAAGGATTTCGAGAAACCCTCAAATGCCATTGCTTAGGGTTCTTAACGTTCCCCTTGCCCTTTCGGCTTCCGCTTTCATCTTATGTATTAGCAAGTTATGTGCCAGATGAATTTTTATACCAGGAGTGAACGGTTTTTGCCAGAACTGGCAATAAATGCTGCAAAAGTGGCATCAAAGTATAATTAATTTAATCATTTCTGCCAAAACCTTCCGCTTTTCCTAAGCATTTGGTTAATCTTTGTTTATATTGGGCATTGTAATTCAATTATTACCCTTTTGTGTAGTGGATGTTTGAAAAAACAAATCTACTTTTGCACAGTAAAAATTTAAAGTATCATCAAAATGGAAAATATGTATAGTAGAAATCGAATTTACATCAAGCCAGATGAACAGGAAAAAATTAAGCATTTTCGTGTTCTCTTGGGGGGTGCTGGCTTAGGAAGTGTCATTGCGGAATGTGCATTACGCTTAGGGTTTGAAACTATCACTATCATTGATGGTGATAAGGTGGAGAAAAGCAACTTAAACCGTCAGAACTATCGGTTGGAGGATGTTGGAAACTATAAGGCAGAGAGCCTCGCCAAGAGATTACTTTCCATTAATCCACAAGCGAAAATCACGGTTATCAATAAGTTTGTTGACCATGATAATGTGGAGGAATTGATAGAGGGACATGATGTTGCCATTAATGCCTTGGACTTCAAGAGCGACATTCCGTTTGTCTTTGACAAGATTTGTTCAGAAAAGAATATTTATGTCCTTCACCCTTACAATTTTGGCTGGGCAGGTTTTCTAACGGTAGTGGATCCTGATGGAAAAACTCTGGAAAGTCTTTCGGACAAGCCTTTAGGCTTTGAGTTGAAAGTTGCAGAATATGTTCTTGGCTACCAAGCATTTTGGATGCAACCCCAAGAATGGCTTGACAAGGTGGTCAAGCAATATCAAAGAGAGGAAGGTGCAATTCCTCCTCCTCAGTTGTCTGTTGCTTCATGGATTACAGCAGGTTTGTGTACGCAAGCTCTGTTTAATATTGCAACAGGCAAAGAGGTGAAACGATTTCCAAGATTCTATTTTTCATCCTTGCTTCAATAGTGAAGCAGGGATGGATGAGGGAAATTACAGTAGTTTATAGATGGTGGCAAAAGTAAGTGCTTCTGTGATGTTCTTGGTTCCAATTTTTTCAAATAAAGTTCTTCTATAGAATTTGATGGAATCAATGGACTTACACATCTTGTCCGCAATCTCATTCATAGTGAGTCCTTGCGAGCACAAAGTGAGCACTTGCTTTTCCTCCTCTTTCAATTGTATCATTTCCTTTTCTCTCCACTTGTGGAAATCCAAGTCGTATTTCCAATATTTCTGAGACCCTTCTATATGAAACTCTATATGTCCCGGTGTGGATTGTGAAGACAGGGAAACAATACACATCGCAATCCATATTCTACCATCTTTAGTTAGTAAAATAGGAGTTAACTTGTGATTGATAAGTACCTTTCTGTTGCCATCGAGCGTGATATGGAAATCGTATGAGATATAGCATTTGTGTTTGTCTTCTGCTGCAATCTTGGTTTCAAAGAACTTAAAGCCATTGCTGTTGATTTCCACCAACATCTGTTGTTCTTTTTCGGGTACATGCTCCGAATAGAAAGAATACCCCATTTCTTTCATCTCTTTTGCTGTGTGTCCACAAAGGAACAAAGGATTCTCTGATACATACAGGAATCCTTTCTTGTAATAATCGATAAGATACACGCTTTGGTATAGAGTGCGTGATATAGCTTCTGTCGTGTGAATGAGTACGTCCAGTTTCTTGTATTGTTCTTCATTGATAGCTCCAACAGAGTTTGCCGCAATGAAATAATCTTCTTCGTTTGCCATCTTGTTTTTATTATTTTGCTGCAAAAGTACTAAAAAATATTGGTTTTACATCATTTTGTTACCCAAAAGGGTAAAGTTTTAACATAAAGTAATGGTATTACCCAAAAGTGTAGCCGATTGTTTTGAAAAACGAAGTAGTTTTGCAACAGAAACATAAATATATAAAAATGGAAAAATTAATTGCAACATTTGAAGATTACTCTATCTTCAAGGCTGATGCCAAGTGCATCAATGAACTCTCTCAATTCATCGTGGTGGAGAATTATAAGCATCACGTAGGTACTGTTGAGGCATCTCAGCTAGCTGACGATATAGCCGATGTCACAAAAGAAGAATTGGAACTATATGGCGATAACACCTATATTTATATAGCTAGAGATAACCAAGGAAAAATGTTAGGCTCCATTCGCGTCTTTCTTTGGAATCGCCAATCAGAATTACCATTGGAGAAAATATATGGCATCAATCCATTAGAAGCCATACATTCTGATGTAAAGTTCAACTATTGGCATGTAGGTCGTTTTGCGATAGATTCAACTTCTGGGATATCCACGTTCACATTGTTCAAAAGACTAATGGCTTTGGCTGTTCAGCCTATAGTTGGGGATAGTGATAGCTATATGATAGCAGAAATAGACAGTAAACTCTTGAAGGTTATGAACGCATTAGGATTTGTAACGAATCAATTAGGTGATTCTATTTACTACTTGACTTCAGAAACAGTTCCTATTTCTTCTAGCAAACAAGGTATAATGGGCTTTTACTCCAAATATGGATGCCTATGCGGAGTAGCTTGATTACACAAAGGGGTAAAAATAATCGTTAAACGTTATTTATTACCCAAAAGTGTAAATACTTTATGCAAAAGAGTTGGTAATTTTGCACCATCGAAAGAAAATAATAGAGTCGACAATATTATATATCCTGACCAAAACAGGCTAAAAGGAGCAAGTACCGAATAGCTAATAGTAAAATGTAGGTAAAAAATGAGAACAACTATGGAGAAACTTGATTTATTCAAGGGAATGACATTGAGTGATGAGGAAATATTCGTCATTCATGGAGGAATTTCTATTGCTGAAGAAGGCGGAATCATTTGTGGAGGAGGCTGTAACGGCGATGATGGTGGAGGTTGTGGCATTGCTTGCAGTAATGACAAATTTACCACCAAGTAAAAAGTCTTCAAAAATTTCACACAAAGATATTTTTGTAGATTTTATAATTTTAAAAAGGATATGCGTTACGCATATCCTTTCTAACTAACATATAGCATAAGATGAAAAAAAGTATATACAATATTTGGGTAACAAAGGCTAATGGAGCTTTTGTTTACAATTCATTTAATAATGTTTATGTCGCTGTTTCCCTAAAACTCTGCAAGGATTTTGAGAGTTTGGATTTGGATGCTTTTGCACATATGCACCCAGCAGCTTTTCAACAATTTAAGGAGGTGGGGATAATTATACCCAAGAGTATGGACGAGCTAGCTTTGATTAGATATAAAAACAAAAAGGCGACATTTGCTTCTCGTGAGCTGAGAATTGTAGTTTATCCCACTCAAGATTGCAATTTAAAGTGTTGGTATTGTTATGAGAATCATGTCCCAAACACAAGATTGACTAAAGAAATCTCAGGAAGAATAGAAAGATTTGTATCAAAAGAAATTAATAAAAATTCTTTTGATAAGCTTCATGTAACCTTCTTTGGTGGAGAGCCTTTGACAGACTTTAATACCATAGCTTACCCCTTGTGTAAAGCGTTAAAAGATAAAGTTGAAGGTGTAGGTAAAGAGTTTGCTTGCTTTTTTGTGACTAATGGGTCTTTAATAGGGGAAGATACCATCGGAAAGCTAAAAGAGATACAACCAAACCTGCAAATAACTATAGATGGTAAAAAAGGGCAACATGATAAAGTCCGAATATGGAAAGATAAAGACAAGCCTACCTTTGAACACATCATGTGGGCTATACATAAACTTACTGCGGAGATAGACAAAAGATATTTTATAACTCTGCGTATCAATTATGATAACAAAACGTTGTTGGGGGCAGACGAAATTTTGGAGCAGATTAAAGATATTGATCCCAAGAAAATTTTTATCCATTTCGAAAGAGTTTGGCAAACCATGAATGATGTCGACCAAGAGCAAATTAAGCTTTTGTTGGACACCATGACAAAATTCATTAAGGCTGGCTTCGCTGTAAACCAAGGAGCCTTTCGAGGACTTCCATTTTCCTGTCCATCTGAAATGAATAACACTGTAGTTATAAATTATGATGGAACCATACATAAATGTAATGGAAGAACTTTAACTGCACAAACTCAGTATGGCAATCTTTTAGAGGATGGTACACTTGAAATGGACGAAAGTCTTGTTGCTAAGAGAATAGGCAAGTCTACATTCGAACAACCAGAGTGTCTTAAGTGCAAGATGCTCCCAATGTGTATGGGACCCTGTAGCCAAAAGCTACTTGAGCATGGTGGAAAATGGGTTAAGGGCATTTGTACTATGAACAGTATAGATACAACTTTGTCGGATTATCTTTCTCTTGATTTTTTAGTACAATCATTAATAAACAAGTATGAACAAAACAGATGAAGAAATTATTTTTGCTTTTTAGTATGTTATCTATTACAACCTTTCTGATGGCACAAGAGGTCATCGGTAAGGTTGTGGATAGTAATGGTAAGCCATTGCCATATGTCAATATTGTTTTATTGAATACTCAAGATTCTACTTTTATAAAGGGTACGACTAGTGGACAAAATGGGGATTTCACTCTATATAATGGCGAATCTTATGGAATTCTAAAATTATCTTCAGTTGGTTATCAGACTTTGTTTATTGCTTATAAGGGGAAAACGAATCTTGGTAAGATTAAACTTTTAGATAATGTCCATGGTCTTGATGCTGTGGTGGTTAAGTCAAAACTTCCTAAGACCATTATTAGAGATGGTGGTGTAATCACCACTGTCAATGGTTCTATTCTTGAAAAAGCAGGAAACATCTACAACTTGTTGGACAAGATACCGCAGCTGATAGTTCAAGAAAATAAAATAGAAGTCTTTGGACGGGGTGAGCCAATTGTTTATATAAATGGAAGACTCGTTAGGGACATGACGGAATTGGAACGTTTACAATCTGAAGATGTGAAATTTATTGAGGTAATAAATAATCCAGGTGCTAGATATGAAGCTAGCGCAAAAGCTGTCGTGCGTATATCTCTTAAGAACAAAGCAGGTGAAGGATTAGGCGCAAATGTGAGAAGTTATGGAGCAATTAATGAAAAAAATAGAACAAGTGGTTATGAACAATTAAATTTAAATTACCTTAAAGGTGGGTTCGGTATTTCTGCCACTTTTTATGCAAGAGAAAGCCATCGTCAAAGCGACAAGAATTTGCAACAGCTCACTTTTACAGATAATACATGGAGACAAGTGAGTAACTTCGAACGTGAAGGTAGATACCGGCAACTATATTCACGTTTGGAAGCTACTTATCAAATTGCTCCAAATCATGCTGTAGGAACAAGCATTAGTTATAATCGTATGCCTAGCAATAAGGGGGTTGCGAATATGAAGTCAATGGTGTTTTATGACTTGCAATTGACCGAAAACTCATTTAGCAAGATTTGGACTCCTGAGCAGGTGTCTTCTGTTACCAACAATATGTATTATGTAGGGAAAATTGGAAAAGTCGGTTTTGATTTTAACTTAGATTGGCTTTGGAATAAAAAAAATGAATCTTCTAAGACTCAAGAAGCTTATCAGGAAATAGAAAAAGAGGAGCAAAACATACTGGTAGATTCTAAAAACAACACAAAGAATAATCTTGTCGCTTCAAAGTTATTGGTGACAATTCCCTGTTTAAAAGGCGTGATTTCTGTAGGCGGTGAATATTCCAAATGTAATCGTGACAATAATTATATAATTCAGCCTATAGGGGTTCTTGAGGATAAAGATGGTCGTATCGAGGAGTCGTTAGCTTCTGCATTTTGGGATTACAGTAGGAAAATTGGGGCATTAAAACTTCAATTAGGATTACGATATGAACTTTTAAATTATAACTATCATGAAAATGAATCTAATAAGTTTGACCAAAGCCATGTGTATCGGAATTTCCTTCCTTCATTTATGCTTTCTTTGTCACTAGGTAATTGGCAGATGCAATTAGGACATGGAACGGATATTCAAAGACCGTCATACTATGCAATGAGAAATAGTATTCAATATGACAACAAATATACTTATGAGGCAGGAAATCCATATCTTGTATCACAGCTAAGTCGTAACGTGAGTTATGATATATCATATAAGTGGATGAGTGTAAACATGATGTATTCACATATTTCAGATCCTTTGTTGCTATATTCTCAGTCCTATAAGGATAATCCTCGAATTGCCATGGTACAAACTGTAAACTGGAAGTCCTTTGATTTATTTACGGCTTCTTTTAATGTCAGTCCAAAAATAGGTATATGGTCGCCTTCTTGTCGAATGATGGTTCAAAAACAATGGTTTGATATGAATACTCATGATAATCATAAATTAGGTCATTTATTAGCTAGTATTCGTATGGCTAATACATTCGACACCAAATTTCTCACGGCAACTTTAGGAATTAACGTACAAACAACAGGAGATGATAAGGCAACCTATTATGACAAAGGGTATTTTTGTACCAATTTGTCAATTTATAAGTCCATGTTAAAGCGTCGATTGACTATATATTTCGATGCCTATAATTTGTTTGGAACAGGAAATTCTAGCAGCAGACTCTATTCTGGTACAATGCGAGAAATAAGGTATCATAATTTCTCTACGACCGAGTATTCTTTAACTATAAGTTATCGCTTCAACTCTATAAAGAACAAATATAAAGGAAGTGGAGCGGGTAAGGAACAACGTGATAGAATCTAAAAAATGAATGATAGGAAATTTTCAATTGCGCATCAGTATGATTCCATGCAATGCGGAATAGCCTGCTTGCAAATGGTATGTAAATATTTCGGCAGAGGATACTCTTTAGATTCTCTGTCGAAACTTTGTTTTGCTACTACAGAGGGAGTGTCTTTATTAGGTATCAATGAGGCTGCCAATACTCTTGGCTTGCAGACAACATGTGCTAGAACTACAACCATAATGCTAAGTGAAGCTCCTTTGCCTTGCATTCTTCATTGGAACCAAAATCACTTTGTGGTCTTGCATAAAGTCAAAAAAGGAAAGAAATTCTATGTTGCTGACCCAGGAAAGGGATTGGTGACTTACAATCTTGAAGAATTCAAAAAGCATTGGATAAGCACGAAATCCAATGATGAGGACAAGGGCATTGCTATGTTCTTGGAAACCACTCCTGCTTTCTTTACTTATAAGATGCAAGGTGAAGAGAATATCAAAGAGAAGAGGTCTTTCCGCTTTCTCCTTGGGTATGTGAGGAAATATCGCAAGTATTTCGGACAAATCATCTTGGGGTTGGTTGTTGGAAGTCTCTTGCAACTAGTCCTGCCATTCCTCACTCAGTCCATTGTGGATGTCGGTATCAAAAATCAAGACATAGGCTTCGTTTGGCTTATCCTGTTAGGACAGTTAACGTTAACCATCAGTAGAACGGCTATCGACTTTATCCGCAGATGGTTGTTGCTTAACATATCCCTGCGAATCAACATTTCATTGGTTAGCGACTTCTTCATCAAGCTCTTGAAGTTGCCGATGTCTTTCTTTGACACGAAACTCATGGGTGACTTGATGCAGAGGATGAACGACCATAGTCGTGTGAATAACTTCCTTACTCAGCAGACGCTCAACATCACCTTTGCCATGCTTACCTTCGTGGTGTTCTCGGTGGTATTGCTTTTCTATAACAAGTTAGTTTTTGCCATCTTCTTGTTGGGCAGCATCCTCTATGGTGCATGGATGACCTTGTTCTTGAAGCGAAGAAAGGTGCTTGACTATGAGTTGTTCGAACAGCAAGCCATCAACAATAACAAAACTTATGAGTTTATCACTTCCATGCAGGAAATTAAGTTGCAGGATTGTGAGCAGCGCAGAAGATGGGAATGGGAGGACACGCAAGCAGACCTATTCGGGGTGCAGATGAAATCACTCAAACTCCAGCAGACACAGGAGGCAGGAAGTATCTTCATCAACGAGGTGAAGAACATCATCATCACAGTAGTCGCAGCAACCGCCGTGATTCATGGTCAAATGACACTCGGTATGATGCTCGCCGTGCAATACATCATCGGACAGCTCAACTCTCCTGTGGAGCAACTGATGAACTTCTTCTATTCCTTGCAAGATGTGAAGATTAGTTTGGAACGTATCAACGAGATTCACCAGATGGATGATGAGAACGGAAAGGAAGGTTTGCTAACTTCCATCGAGGACAAGAGTGAGGGCATTGACATCAAGGACATCATGTTCAAGTACGACCCACATGCTTTGCGCAAGACCATAGATGATGTGAATATTCACATTCCGAAAGGCAAGGTGACAGCCATCGTTGGCGCATCTGGCAGTGGAAAGACCACCCTCATCCGTTTGATGCTTGGTTATTATCCTGTCTTGGAGGGAAAAATCAACATTGGAAATACTGACATCAACAAACTCAACAAAAAGTGGTGGCGCAGACAATGTGGTGTTGTCATGCAGGATGGTGTTATCTTCTCGGAGAGTATCGCAAGAAATATTGCTGTTGATGATGGCGATATAGATAAGGAACGGTTGTTGAAAGCTGCCGAGATTGCTTGCATCAAGGATTATGTGATGGCTTTGCCTCTGAAGTTCAACACCAAGATTGGGCGTGATGGCGTGGGACTGAGCCAAGGACAGAAACAGCGTATCTTGATAGCAAGGGCGGTGTATAAGAATCCCGACTATATCTTCCTTGACGAGGCGACCAACTCGCTCGATGCCAACAATGAGAGAAGCATCGTGGAGAACTTGGATAAGTTCTACAAGGGAAAGACAGTTGTGATTGTGGCTCATCGCCTAAGCACGGTGAAGAATGCCGACCAAATCGTGGTCATCGACCATGGAAATGTGGTTGAGGTTGGCAACCATGAGTCTTTGACCGCCAAGCGAGGGGCATACTATAATCTTGTGAAGAATCAGTTGGAATTGGGAAACTAAAATGCTTTTGATATGGAACAGAATGAAAAAGAATCAGATAATATCGAGTTGAGAAGCGAGAAGGTGAGGAACGTGATAGGTAAAGTTCCTCCTCGCCTCGCCAGCATGGGGACAGTTATCATTACGATCATAGTCCTTGCTCTTGCAGTTGCTTTCTACAAGATACCTTATCCTATATCCATAGCGGCTAATGGTGAGGTCATCAATCAACGAACAGTTCAAGTGTTTGTGCCATATAAATATTTGTATCTTTTCGATGAGCCAAGGACTGTTCATGTTTTCTTTGAAGGCTACGATAATACTTCATGTCAATTCGATGTGGCAAGTCATAGTACCAAGCTTGTACATAAGGAAGATGGCAACTATTTTATAGCAACAGCTACAATTAATACACAAGGGAATCGTAGAATGTCAGTATTACAAAAGTATATGAAAGCAGATGTAAAAATCACTATTAGCAACAAAACTTTATGGCAGCAGGTATTCGGATAAGGGGCACCTGCATAAACCTGTGTTTAGGCATTGATATTAGTAAGTCTAAACAGGTACTTACGAGGTGCCGGAAAGGCAGGTTGAGTTCCTGTATGCGAGCCACCTCATCATTGGTGAACCAATAAGGGGGCTGCTTATCACGATGCTTATACACATTTATGCATAGAGCTGGTCATAATAGATGACCGAACTGTTGTCCATAAAGGTGAAAGGTGATGAAGGGTGTTTTTACTGGTGCGCCCAGCTTTTGCCAGAACTGGCAATAAATGCTGCAAAAGTGGCATCAAAGTATAATTAATTTAATCATTTCTGCCAATTCCGTTTTTCACCCCGGTAAGGACAGTTATGGTAAATAGGGCTTAAAGTGGAGAAGTCTGCCGGCATCACTGCCAGCAGACTTCCCTCTTCATTAACCGAACCTAAAATTACATCTATTTTTCAAGATATGCAATAAAATGCAAATGATAAACCTAAATATAAACCTTTACCTTTATGAAAACTATTTCTACCTATTTTTATCTATATACGCACTGCAAAATGCGCTGTCATTATGTTGAGAAACGAATTTAATCTTAACGTCTTACTCAGAATCTGTGGATTCATTATCGAACCCTCTATTCATAGTTGCAATCAGCGTGCCAAATATAGGTAAAATCATGATTCTGTTGATTTTCAGATGGTTATCGGTTTTAAGTCATAAAATAGACCTGTGGAAATTGGGGAAATAGTGTGGAACTATTCCCCAAAAAGTTGGGGAATAGAAAAGCATTATTATTAATATTATATAAAAAACATAATTCAAAAATACATATTTGCCCTTAAAGACTTATCTTTGCAGAATAAACTAAGAGTCCACTTGAATTAGTGGGTTCCAGAATCATATGGCGCACGTTGTTATTACAATAGCTCAGAATATGATTATTTATCTACAAAATTATGGAAAAGTGGATATAGATAGTTAATATAAAACGAGAAGACAATGAAAAAGTTAGCAATTATCAGTTGTGTATTAATGCTTATCATTAATTGTTGTACACAAAAAAAAGAAAAAGCAGAAATCGTCGTAGGAAAATACTATGACAAAGACTATATTTGTCATGTGCAAAAACAGAATATTCCTACGTCTATTTACTTTTCCTTTTCGTACGGGAGGAAAAATACTCCATGTATTGGTTTCTTGTCAAGAGATGAATTTGAATATTGGACAAGAAAAAAAAGAGACTTTAGAAACGAAGAAATAAAAATCCCCCATGGAGAAGAAACTTTGCATCAATTAGATTTGTGTCTAAAGCATGCGGCAAATTTATATCCAATAAAAAATATAAAATACATTTTTGGTGATACTTTCGTGTTTGCTGATTACGCTCTATTGGATGCAGAAAAAATAGACTACCATTCATTTGATTATTATGTTGACTATTGCCATGCTGTAGATCATACCTTATGTAATACTCCCCTTTATGAGAAAATGAACAAATTGTTGTATAAATATGGTTTGACTATAGATACTATTAAGGCAGAAAGTGATAGTCGTAAATATTTTGTTGTTCCAAGAAAAAAAATAAAAGATAAATGCAATATAAACAAGGACACATTTGTGCCAGATAGTGTATTGGTTACTCCAATAACTATATACATAAAACAACGAAAAGGCATGCTATGAGCAACTAGTTTTGTTTATACATTATTGAGTCCACTTGAAAAAGTCCCGAATCATATTTTTTGTCTTTGTAACTTATTAACAATCAATAGCACGTTTTCGTAAAAATGACTTTTTCAAGTGGACTCATTATTGAAGTTTCGCAGGTGGTTCAAGTACGGGCTGAAGGGCAGAAGCAACAGAGGTTTCCGCATGGAATCTTCTTTCCATGCGGTGAGTTCTGAATCTATGTTTCTTTGTATGTATTCTGCCATAATTGTAACTGTTTGAATAACAGGTGCAAAAGTAGCGAAAATACTCAAATCCGAGAAATAATTTGCGCTAAAATACTCAAATCCGAGAAATAATCTGCATTATCCGGGTGTTATGGCTACTTTGATGATAACTGCGTAACTGCTTTTTTGAAGTGTACTCAGTTAATAATTCATTCCGAAGTACCAGAGGGGGATGATGATTCCATGCCCCGTCTCGATATCGTCTTTTACGATACGTCCGTTTTTTACATCCTCTATCTGCTTTTTACCTTTCTTCCTTCCGCCAATCTCAAAGGTATAGTCACCAATGGTAAAGTCGGAAACCCTGGAGCAGATAACATCCTGTTTTTCTCTCATCTGATTGTAGAAGAAAGTTTCCCTTATGTTTCCAATATTGGGATTAGGGGTGAGTACAGACATCAGGCTTGGATTATCAACATATACTTTTTCTACCTTTCCAAGATTGCGCATCCCCGAAGTATCATCTCTGAGCAGACCTATCATTCCTGCACGTTCCAGATAGACGAGATAATCAGGTACATTGTTCTTGCTCACCCCGATTTCCGTGGCAAGGTTCTCTACGCTTGGCTTGTAGGGAGCCAACCCGGAAAGAATAATGAGCATACGCTTTAGCTTGCGTGCTGTTGAAGCTTTCATATCAGCATATTGCGGAATGTCAACTTCTACCGTCTGGTCTATCACCTGCAGCATTCTCTGCGTAAAATCTCCCTCTATGGCAAATGGGTAATAGCCATGGTCGAGGTACGCTCTGAAAAATGGCAATGGATGTTCCACCCCAGGAATCTCTACCTGGTGATTGAGCATTTCGTCGAGACTGAAAACTCTGGTCTTGATGCCTTCAAAAAGTTGCAGGTATTCCCTGAACGACAAGCCTTGCATCATATACATCAGCGCCCGACGACTCAGATCAGCTTCGCCCTTCTTGATATCCAAGACCGATGAACCGGTAAAGATAAGGTTCAGGGATGGGTGCATGTCGTAAATTTGCTTCAGTTCTCTGCTCCATCCGGCATACTTGTGAATTTCATCTATATAAAGATGTGTACCACCCTCCTTGATAAACTCGTCGGCGAAGTCAATCAGGGAATGATTTGAAAAATAGATATTGTCGGCCGACACATACAGGTGATGGCCTTCCTTGGATAGCTTGATGCGCTGAAGTATCATGGTGGATTTTCCAACGCCTCGCGGTCCCACGATACCTATTAGCCGTCCATTCCAGTTGATTTCATCATATTTATATCTGATGAAATCAAGCGGAGTACGTTTCAGCAGCTCCGCCATGTATTCATATAGTTTATTGTCTATCATATCTTGCTCTTTTAGATGAATATCGTTTAAAACTGCGGCAAAGATACAAATAATCCCTCAATGAGGGATGAATTCTTTCAAAAAGTTCCCTCAATGAGGGATGAATTTAGGCATTTTTATCCCTCATTGAGGGATTTTTGCACATTTTATGGCGTAAGAGCTATTATTTAATTCATCAACATAGAAACTACAAAGCTTATGAAATCAGTTTCCCAGCTCTAGCTGATTCTTCACAAGGTTATAATACGCCCCTCGCTTGGCGGTTAATGACTCATGGTTGCCTATCTCAACCACCTTACCCTGATCGAGGACTACGATTTGGTCGGCATTTTTTACCGTACTCAGGCGATGTGCCACAATGACAACCGTCTTGCCTTGATAGAACTTATCCAGATTCTCCACGATATTACGCTCATTGTTGGCATCTAGCGAGTTGGTTGCCTCGTCAAGGAAGATATAGTCAGGATTCTTATAAACAGCCCTCGCTATCAGGATGCGCTGCTTCTGTCCCTGGCTCAGTCCTACGCCATCACGCCCTATCTTGGTGTTGAACTTCAGTGGCAAGGCCATCACATAATCCTTGATGCAAGCTATCTCAGCAGCTTTCATCAAACGGTCTTCATCTATCTCTGCATCATCCACGGCTATGTTGCGTCCGATACTCTCCGAGAAGATGACGCCCTCCTGCATCACCACGCCACACTGCCAGGGTCTGCGATATAGAACTTCTTGCCCTTTTTCACCTTATATAATACTACGAAATGGTTCTGGTTCCAATGAAGGATGCAAGGGAGCGGAGTCTCGCTAAGTTCCACGACACTTGTCTTGGCACATACCGTATCCAGTCCCAAGGTCTTCGCCGTTTTGTTGATACCAAGCATCGAAACCCCTTCGGTTGTGGCAAAACAGAGTTTCGACAGAGAGTCCAACGAATACTCCCTGCCGAAATATCTACATATCATTTGCAAGCAAGCGATGCCGCATTGCATGCCGTCATGTTGATGGCATATCGGAAAGCTTTTCATCAATAAGTTCTATTTAGCACATCATCACTATTTCTAGATGCCTCCACGCTAATTTCTTTATTAAACAACTTGAAAGAAGCAGACAAAGAGATACCTCTCATATCATTTGTTCCAAATGTTCCAGTCTTAGCATTTATATAATATCTCGTAGTGTTATTATAATGAGCCTTGTGCAATATGTCTGTAACATTCAAGTTCAAGACCAGCCTGTCATTCCACAAACTTTTTTGTAAACCGACACACCAATTATTAGCCATTTTCTGATAATAGTTCAATTGATCATGCGCACTTTGATAACTAAAAACAGAGACAGCCTTGAATGTAGGATTTATTGTATAATATATGTTCAGAGCCAACTCCGTCAGAGGTTTATTTGCTTCCTCTATATTTCCCTGATAGAGATATGAACATTTAGGGAATCTTACAACTCCAGTTGCACTCAGGCGCAATTTACCCATTGTCTGAGAATACCCAATCCCTACAAAATAACTTTCTGTACGTTTGAAATTAACTGGCATACTTGCTATTTGGTTTGTTTCTAAATTTTGACAATAATCCACTTCGACGATTTCATCCTTCGTATGAGAATACCCTCCATATAATCTGAAATACTTCCAATAGAAGTAAAGGGCATATCGATCGGTAACTCCAGGGCGCAAATCTCGGTTTCCCATACTATAACTCAAGGAGTCTTCATATACTTGATAAGGATTTAAGCCCATATATCCTTGCCTTTCAACACTTCTACGATAAACACCTTGAATTGTAAGACCTTTAATTGGTTTATACAACAATCTGGCAGAAGGCAAGAATACAGAAGAATAGTTTCCGTCAGAATATTTATTCCCAACAGCATTGGCTGTTATATCCGTATTGGCATATTCATAACGTCCTCCCAGTGTTAAAGAGACTTTCTTCCATTTTCTTGTGAGTGAAATATATGCAGCAGTAACCTCGTCCGACAACTCTTGCTGATTTTGCGCATTTTCTCCAACAGCAGATGGATTATTAGTATGATAGTCTGTTACTTGATGAGTTTTATAGTACCTTGCACCTAATTCAGTATCCAAAACATCAAACAATGTCGTGCTATAAGACGCATTAAGAGTCCAAATGTCATACTTGCTCTTTTTGAAAGTCAACACATCTGTAGAACTCATATCCTTTCGATTCTGTTCATAACTAGATGTATATTTGTTACCATGAAGTATTGAGTAATCAGCAGACACATCCAATGAAGAATTATCTCCAAGTTCACCACTATAGGCAAGAGAAAAGTTATGTAAGTTTCTTTGTTCCTTTTCCACCCTATAGATGTCCCTATAAGTTAGTTCCGTTCCATTTTTAAACGACATCATCTCGTCGTTGGTATCCTTTTCTTTCTCATGTTCAAAATAATATTCAAAACTTATTCTATGTTTATCCGTCAACTGGAAATCATTACCCCAAGTAACCGAATGGGTATCATCTTTCATAAGCAAATGGTTTGCCTCATCTGTTCGGAAAGTTGTTTCTGGATGATATATTTCCTTAAAATAAGTTTCCTTATTAAGATTTCTACTTATAGAATAGTCATAGTCGATACTAGTTGTCCAAAATCCTTTTTTCATCAAGAAGCTAAGTGATGGATTATTGGAATATTTACGCTTAAAACTCATTGACTCCCCTAGGTTTAAGGAAATCATGTCTTTTATTGGTTTAATAGTAACGACATTAATCACGGCTTCAGTCCCAACAGGATATTTCGCAGAAGGCTCGCTCTCGATTTCTATCTTGGCGATATTATTAGACCTTATTGTAGTCAACACATCCTGTTTGGTTACTTCCTTACCATCTATATAATACTTGGGAATACCTCTTCCTATTACCTCAAACTGTTTTTCACCTATCATGATTAACCCTGGAGTAGCACGCAATACATCATTCAAGTTACCCATCTCAGCAAGCATAGTTCCCTTTACCTGTACAGTTCGTAGGCTCCCTTCATCCTTTATTATAGGACGATTACCTTTTACCGACACTTCATTTAAGTTAATACTCTTATATATCGAGAGACTATCCGCATCTGTTTGTGCAGATACATTCTGCATGACAAATATAAAAAATGCCATACCAACTATTGTTTTTATCATCTGTATTCTTGTCATAGTTATCTATTTTACATAATAAGGAAGTAAATCCGCCAAATACTTTTTATAAAATGTACAATAAGCAGATTTATTCCCCTTGAACTCTTCTCTGTCTTTTGGACAGCCACCGCCACATATTGGAAAGACATTACATGTAAGACATTCTTCGTCATCAAAAGCACTATCATCAAAAAGCAAGTTGGCTTGCTTTGAAAACGAAATTTCTCCTTTCACAATATTGCCAACACTTTTATCAGGCACGCCCAACAACTCTAGACATGGATAGATAAAGCCACGAGAATCTATTGCCAACGATGTAGGTTTCTTATACATACAAGGAATGCTCATTCCTGGTAAAGAGGACTTAAAGCAATTATTATGACATAAATCAAACTTTTCTTTGTCAAACAACTGTTCATCTGAGAAACAAGTTTGTCCCTTGTCAAAACCAGTCCTATTCTGTATTGCATTTGAACCTATCTCCAAACGTTTGTCTGCCATTGCCTCAGGATATTTTTCGCTCATATAGTCATAGACTTTCAAATAAGAGTCAGGATGAGTATTATCCACACCAACACGCAGGACTACTTTTATGGAGGTATTTGACAGTATAGAGCCAATATTTCTATCTATATCTAAGAATGAAGGCTTGCCATTTTTATATCTACGAGTTTTATCATGCTCAACTCCCACTCCATCTAGAGAAATCTGTATATGGGTTAGATGAAGAGTAGGAAGAAGTTCCAAGACTTTCTCTGTTACCAAACTGCCATTGGTTATAATATTAGCATCAAATTTTACACCTTTTTTATCAAGAGCCGAGCTGATAGAACAAATTTTATCGAATGCTAGCAAAGGCTCTCCTCCAAACCAACAGATATTGACACGTTGATATTTACTCTTCTTAATAATATATTGGATAATTGCATTTTCGACCTCCTCTGTCATTTTTGGAAAAGACTTATTGTCGCCTTCAAAGCAATAAGGGCAATCGAAATTGCAGCGCATAGTCGGAGCTATTGTCAACTCCAAAACTTGATTAGCAAAAGCATTCTTATAAAAAAAGTATTTATATTTGTTAATCTCCGTCTGATGATTTTCCACAAGAATGCCTTGCTTTACAAGCATAGATACATACTCCACATCCGACTGTTCTGATATGGAGTTCCATTGTGACGTAGGAATCTTTAGGAAGGAAGAAGTCAATGTATTATATACAAGGGTCTCACTTCCTAAAGATTTTACAATATTATAATAGGAATACTGCATTTTATGGAATTATTTCAATTTTTCCAATGTTCCCATTTTTTACAATTTTTTCATCTACATCGGTTTTATACTTACACTTACAAGCAATCTCGGTTGCAGAATGAGTATACCCCTTTCCACAATTAACATCTCCGCCCTTAACAAAATCCATTTCATTGTCAGCCAACAAGTTCAAAGAATCTTCGAATCCTTGTCTTAAAACCACTAAATCATTCATAATCTTAATTTTTAATGTTAATACTTTATTATAAAATTGACTATCCACAAATGATGTCATCGCCATCGGGTTCTTCGTCACTTGGATTATAATGCCAATAACCTGCCGAATCTTGCCACCAGTATCCACCGCCTAGAACTTGGCTTAAATCTAAATCTTTCAATATATCCATACTATATACCAATTAAATTGATTAAACTTTCAGGCTGCAAAATTATCTCAAATTGCTCAAACTACCAAATTTTTTACATCAAATTTCACATCATTTTTACCACCCCCAATTATGATGTAAAAATGATGTAAGAATGTACGCTCTTTTAGAAAAAAAGCGTACCTTTGCATATTAAAAGTGTAACTACAAAAGTATAAAGCATGAAAAAGTATTATTGTATAACAATTTTAGCATTTATAATTATTACATTGTTACAAGGATATAGCATTTCCCTGCAACACAAAAATTATATCTTCAACGAAACAGATAAGATAAATTCTGTACTAAGAGTTACCGTTGATGAAGAATATGCTATCCGAGCATATCAAAATTACACCCAGTATAAAGATGGAAAACAACGACTTTACTATAAAGATATGTCCGAAGAAGACTTTCTGAAAGCTAAACCTAAAAAGGAAGATATCATCAATATTAACGAGATAAACATTCAAGAATTAAGAGACAAAGGCATTGTAGAAACAGAAGCAGAAGCTATGGGATTATTGACAAAAGACAGGCTCACCGTCAAAGGTAACCCCATTAATTTAGCCAAACTCTCCCAAATATTCAAGAAGAATCTTGATGAGGATTTCTCTTATACCTTATTAATATTAGATGAGAACAAAAAGGTCATCAAGTGTTATGGACCAACAAAGGACATTGAGAGTTGGCAGGCTAGTAAACCTATCGCCATCGGACTTAAA
>ERZ1026886.318-NODE-318-length-26592-cov-41.496929_pt1 | contig 26592 bp, 30 predicted proteins | sample MGYA00380173_ERZ1026886 | MGnify/ENA primary metagenome ERZ1026886 (study PRJEB33269, sample SAMEA4719809) | human gut metagenome | biome: human-associated habitat; feature: organic feature; material: feces | place: Cameroon | collected 2013-10 ... | reverse complement strand
GACGCGTCTCGCGTCGGGATAATGAAAGAAAAGAATACAAACTCTACTAAATAATAGCTGTATATTTCCCCGACGCGAGACGCGTCGCCCCCATTAGTGCTTGCGTTTCTTCAGAATGCAGCCCATAACAAACAATGTGCGAGTGCAAACATTGTCTGCACTCGCACAAAAAATACTATATAATTCTCAACAGAATGATGCACGAACAAGCCCTGACGAGACTAATACGTGTTCATTCATGAGCAATTACTGCAGTTTCTGCTTAACCTCAATTTCCTGGAAGGTTTCAATCATGTCACCCTCCTTAATATCGTTGCAGTTGGTGAGAGAGATACCACACTCAAAGTTGGTGCTAACCTCCTTCACATCGTCCTTAAAGCGTTTCAACGCATTGATTTCGCCGGTAAAGATTACAATACCATCGCGAATGACGCGCGCCTTGTCGCTGCGCTTCACCTTGCCATCGATCACGTAGCAACCTGCCACATAACCAACCTTGCTGATGTGGTAAACCTGGCGCACCTCGATGTTGGCAGTAACCTCCTCCTTGATAACAGGCTCGAGCATACCCTCCATGGCCACCTTGACGTCCTCAATGGCATCGTAGATGACTGAGTACTGGCGGATTTCGACACCGTCGCGCTCGGCCAATTTGCGGGCCTGCTGTGACGGACGCACCTGGAAACCAATGATAATGGCCTCTGAGGCAGCTGCAAGTGTTACATCGTTCTCGCTTATCTGGCCCACACCCTTGTTGATAACCTTCACCACAATATTCTCGGTAGAAAGCTTGATAAACGAGTCGGCCAAAGCTTCGACCGAACCGTCCACGTCGGCCTTGACAATGATGTTGAGTTCGTGATATGAACCCATCTTGAGGCGTTTGCCAATCTTTTCGAGCGTGAGCACCTCACGGGTACGCAAGTCTTGCTCGCGCTGCAGTTGTTCGCGCTTGTTGGCAATTTCGCGGGCCTCCTGTTCAGTCTCCATCACGTGGAACTGGTCACCGGCCTGCGGAGCGCCATTAAAGCCGAGCAATGTGGCAGCCATTGAGGGACCGACATTGTCGATGCGCTGGCCACGCTCGTTGAAGAGGGCTTTCACACGACCATAGTTGGTACCTGCCAGCACGATGTCGCCCTGGTGGAGCGTACCGTTCGACACCAAGATAGTGGCCACGTAACCACGACCCTTGTCGAGTGACGACTCGATAACCGTACCCGTAGCCTTGCGGTTGGGGTTGGCCTTGAGCTCAAGCATATCTGCCTCGAGCAGCACCTTTTCGAGCAGTTCCTTCACACCCGTACCCTTCTTGGCACTGATGTCCTGGCTCTGGTACTTACCGCCCCACTCCTCAACGAGGAAGTTCATGGCAGCCAGTCCCTCCTTAATTTTGTCGGGGTTGGCGTGCGGTTTGTCCACCTTGTTGATGGCAAACACGATGGGCACATTGGCTGCAGTGGCGTGTGCAATAGCCTCCTTGGTCTGGGGCATGATGTCGTCATCGGCAGCAATGATAATGATGGCGATATCCGTTACCTGTGCACCACGGGCACGCATGGCGGTAAATGCCTCGTGACCCGGTGTGTCGAGGAAGGTGATGTGGCGACCGTTGTCGAGTGTGACATTGTAGGCACCAATGTGCTGGGTGATACCGCCAGCCTCGCCGGCAATGACATTCGACTTGCGAATGTGGTCGAGCAACGATGTCTTACCGTGGTCAACGTGACCCATAACGGTAACAATCGGTGCGCGTGGTTCGAGGTCTTCGGGGCTATCCTCCTCCTCGGCAATGGCCTCCTGCACGTCGGCGGCCACATATTCTGTTTTGAAACCGAACTCTTCGGCCACGAGGTCGATGGTTTCGGCGTCCATGCGCTGGTTGATGCTCACCATGATGCCAATGCTCATGCAGGTAGCAATAACCTTTGTCACAGGCACGTCCATCATTTGTGCCAGCTCGTTGGCAGTTACAAATTCGGTGAGTTTGAGCACTTTGCTCTCGGCCTTGGCCTCGCGGCGTTCCTCCTCAGCACGCTGGTGCTGCTGTTCGCGCTTTTCCTTACGGTACTTGGCGCCCTTGCCACCCTTTTGCTTGCTGGTGAGGCGTGCCAGTGTTTCCTTTACCTGCTTGGCCACGTCCTCTTCGCTCACCTCAACCTTTTGCTGCTCCTTGGCGCGGCGGTTGCGGTTCTTGTTGGCACTCTTGCCATTGGCAGCGCCCTGTTGGTTGTTGCGGTTGTTCTGTCCGTTTTGACCGTTGGCACCCTGCTGGTTGCGCTTCTTGCCATTGTTGTTGCCATTCTGCTTGGGCTGGTTGGCGGCATTGTTCACATCGACACGTTCGCTGCCAATGCGGTTACGCTTTTTGCGCTGTCCGCCGGCCTGTGCCTGCCCGTTCTGTCCGGCAGCCCCCTGCTTGTTGTTGCGTTCGCGGCGGCGCTCCTCCTTCGACTTCTTTTTGGGTCGTGTAGTAGAGTTAATGGCACTGAGATCAATGGTGCCGAGCACCTTGGGACCAGTAATTTCAACCTGGGGGTGGAGTTTGAACACACCGTCTTCCTCCTCGCCAATGGCTTTGGCGCGCTCTTCGCGTTGTACTTTGGTGTTTTCGGTAGTGCTTTGGTTCATGTTTTGGGGGTTGGAAGTAGTTTGGTTGTTGGCATGTGCCGGCACTGCTTCCTCGGCCTCAGTCTTTTGGGCAGGGGCTGCGGGGGTGTTTGCAGCAGTGGCTGCGTTAGCCTGGGGCTTATTTATGCTTTTAGCCGGAGCTTTTGGAGCCTCGGCTTTTGTGTTGTTGGCAGATTGTGTGTTGCTCTGTGCCTTGGCGGGTTTGGCATCGAGGTCGATGTGGCCTACAATGTGTGGTCCCTTTACTTCGGGCACCACCGTTTCAACCATTGTTTCCTCGGCCTTGCGCGTTTTGGCAGAGCGTTTCTTTTCCTGACGGTCCTGCATACGTTCCTCAGCCTTGTCGCGCAAAGTCTTGTCGGCGCTGAAGGCATTCTTAAGTAGTTCGTACTGCTTGTCGTCAAGCTTTTGGTTAGGGTCGTTGCTTGCCACGGGTGCTCCTTTTTCCTTCAGGAGGTCGGTGATTGACTGCAAGCCGACGCCAAATTCTTTGATAGCTTTATTTAATCTGATACTCATGCAATAATGTTAGTAAGGTTTGCTAATGCGATTGTCTCAACATAGGTAAGTGGGCTGGCATGCTCCACAGCGGCCATAGCGCGCCGCACGGGGTGGAGTTTTCAAGGCTCTGGCCTTGTTGGCTGATTATGCTTTGCCTTAAAAAGACTCCACACCGGCTGCGTGATTATGTGCTTTAGCGTGTGTGCGCCGCCCGACTTACGCGTTGTGCATTAGCTCTCCTCGCCTGCCGGCTCTGCAGCAGGCTCGTTAGCGTCGGCCGGAGCCTCAGCAGTTGGTTGGGCAGCGGGTGCCTGGGGTGCGTCGTTCTCAAACTCGGCACGCAGCACGCGCAATACTTCGTCGACGGTAGACTCTTCGAGGTCAGCCTTTTCGATGAGCATTTCGCGGGGTGCGTTGAGCACGTCCTTGGCGGTTTCGAGACCGATGCCCTTGATGGCGTCAATCACCCACTGGTCTATTTCGTCGGCAAACTCGTCGAGGTAGATATCCTCGGTCATTTCTTCGCCCTCAACCTCACGGAACACGTCGATGGTGTACTCGGTGAGCATCGAGGCCAGCTTGATGTTCATACCACCCTTACCAATAGCCAGACTTACCTCGGCAGGACGCAGGTAAACCTCGGCTTTACGCTCCTCTTCGTGCAGCACAACGTTCGACACCTGTGCGGGGTTCAAGGCACGCTGTATGAACAGGGCTGTGTTGTTGGTAAAGTTGATCACATCGATATTTTCGTTGTGCAACTCGCGCACAACACCGTGTATACGGCTGCCGCGCACACCAACACAGGCACCCACGGGGTCGATGCGGTCGTCGTAGCTTTCAACGGCTATCTTGGCGCGTTCGCCCGGAATGCGGGCAATGCGGCAGAGGCGGATGGCACCGTCGGCAATTTCGGGTATCTCGTTCTCGAGCAAACGGCGCAAGAAATCGTTCGATGTGCGCGAGAGATAGATTTTAGGATTGCCATTGGTGTTGTCCACACGGTCGATAACGGCTGTCACGGCATCGCCTTTGTGGAAGAAGTCGCGGGGTATTTGCTGCGATTTGGGCAGGTAAAGCTCGTTCTTCTCTTCGTCCATGAGCAGCGTCTCGCTCTTCCAGGTTTGGTATACCTCGGCAGTGATAAGCTCGCCCACGCGGTCCTTATATTTATTATAGAGGGCATCGTGTTCCAGCTCGAGAATTTTGCTGGCCAAAGTCTGGCGCAGCGTCAGTATGGCACGGCGTCCGAAGTCGGCAAAATGAATCTCTTCAGACACATCTTCGCCCACCTCGTAGGTGGCATCAATCTTTTGTGCCTCGCTCAATGATATTTGCTTGTTGGGGTCTTCCACCTCGTCGTCGTTCACCACCACGCGGTTGCGGTAAATTTCGCAATCGCCCTTGTCGGGGTTTACAATCACGTCAAAGTTCTCGTCAGAGCCAAAGATTTTGGCTATCACGCTGCGGAAGCTCTCCTCGAGCACACCCACCATGGTGGTGAGGTCAATATTTTTGTTTTGCTTAAACTCAGCAAAGGTTTCTATCAAGCTTGCTGTTTCTTGTTTCTTCTTAGCCATATATTGAGCGGTATTGTGTATTGTCTTATTTATTCAACTTTCGGATTCAGCCCGTTCAAGTTAAAACCGAAACTTGAGTTATTTATATATGCGTGCGCGCGGCACATCGGGCAGGCGTTCAAGCTTTTGTTACGAAGGTGCGCCCGCCAGAGTTCTTACTTAAAGTCGATGACGTACTTGGTGCTTTTTACTTGGTCGAAGCTGAAGGGCACTTCGCGTTCTACCAGTTTGGGGCGCTTGGCACCCTCTTCGCGCACTTTTTCCTCGATGGTGAGCGTAAAGCCCTCGGGTGTTACACCGCCCAAGGTTCCCTGCAACTTTTTGCCCTCAGTGGTGAGCACCTCGACACGCTCGCCTTGGTGGATTTCGTACTGGCGCAACACCTTGAAGGGCTGTCCTATGCCGGCGCTGCCCACTTCGAGTTCAAAGTCCTCCTGCTCGCGGTCGAGATGGCTCTCGATGTAGCGGCTGAGTTCTACGCAGTCTTCAATCCACACGCCCTCTTCGTGGTCTATCTCTACCACGATGCGGTCGTCGGTACTGATGGTGAGGTCGGTCAGGAAGTAGTCCTTACCCTCCAACCACTGTTCCACCAGGCTTTTTACAAAACTTTTGTCAATCATTCGTTATGCTTTCAGATGTATTTTAACACCTGCAAGGTGGCCAATATTCCTCCTTGCCCCCTTGCCTTTGGTTATGCTTAATAGCGTGTTGTAAAAACAAGTGAGGAACTTCTTTCGAAAGCCCCTCACTCAATCTTGCTGCAAAGATACAAATATTTATGTGTGTTTGCCAATAGTTTGGCGTTATTTTTTATGGCTCTTGCTGTGGCAAGGTGGTAAATATGCTAATGCGCTAATATGTTAATGTGATAATGTGCTGTTCAAAGTTTACTTCGGCAAAGTTCTTGTAATTTGCCTTCGCAAATTGACGCACTACTGTGGTCTTTCCTACTTAGCGTGCACCCTTTATGAGCAGTGCTTTGTTCGCGGTGGTTTTCTTCCACGCTTCTAACTTGTTGATTATCTTGCGTTTTAGCATAGTTGTTACAACTTTTTTCCAGCCTTTACACGGCTTGCTTGCAACTTTTTTCCAGTCTTTTACTTGCGATATTGCAACTTTTTTCCAGCTTTTCGGCCGTCAACTTGCAACTTTTTTCCAGCAGCATGATGCGGCAGCCGCCCAGGATCCTGTGTTTTGATGCCGCTCACACATAGCAAAACGGGGCTGCGCGAATTACTTCGAACAGCCCGTATAATGAAAAAACAGCTGATGCGGACAAGAAGGCTGGATCACTGTCAGCGGTAGGTGTATGATGTGGTATCAAATATCAAATAAGGCTTGAACTGCGTTGAGGGGTGTTTGAATGTGTTCCAGGCCATTCCCACACCAATTTATTCAAAATAGGCATCAATTGCTACTAATGGAATGTTCTCCAACCACTCTTGGTCAACATAACCTTTCATTGAAATGCGTAGTCCTTTCAGTCCGGCATTGTCTTTTACAAACTGTGACAAAGAACGCGCACGTACGTTTTCCTCGGCCTTCACTTCTATCGGGATAACCCGTTTGCCATTCTGAATAATAAAATCAATTTCGGAAGGGCTTTTGCTATTACTCCAATAATAGGGCGTAAAGCCTATGGCCTTGAGCTGTTGCATTACATATTGCTCTGTAAACATTCCCTTAAACTCCGTGAACACATTGTTGCCCACAAGCATTTGGTCAATAGGAGCCTCGGCCATACATGCCAAAAGTCCGCAGTCTAACAGAAATAGCTTGAATGCATCAAAATCTTCGTAAAACTTGAGCGGCACCTTGGGCTCATTAACCCGGTTTACCTTATATATAATGCCAGCATCTAAAAGCCATTGTATGGCAAGTTCAAAATCCTTAGCCCTACTACCTTTGCGAATAGCACCATAAACAAACTTTTTGTTCTCCTTTGCCAGCTGAGCGGGAAGTGAGCCCATTACTTGACGAATTCGGACAGACTCACTTGTGGAGGTGTGTTTAGAAATGTCTCGGCCATAGGCTTCCAATATTTCATGCTGCAGTGTACGCACTTGTTGCAAGTCTGCATTTTTTACGAACTTGCTCACAACGCCTGGCATACCTCCCACAAAGTAGTATTGACGCAACAGTTCTACCATTTTGGGCATCATCGTCTCTATCAAAGTCCAATCCTTGGAATGCAAAATGTCTATCCAGCCCTCATGGCCCGTTGCATACAGAAATTCTTCATAATCCATCGGATACATAGACATCATATCGACCTTACCCACAGGGAATGACTCGCCCTTGCCTAAAGTAACGCCGAGCAAGGAACCTGCCACCATCACATGGTACATTGGTGCTTTTTCGTAGAAATATTTCAAACTATGTAGCCCTCTTGGCACCTCCTGTATCTCATCAAAGACAATCAAAGTGTCGCCAGGCGTGACCTTGACACCCGTAATGGCTTGCAAGGTCATCAATATGCGGTCAATATTGTAATCTAAGTCGAAGAGTTGTTTCATTCGTGGCTCGTCATCACAATTGACGTACGCCACCTTCTTGTACTCTTGTTCACCAAAGTGTTGCATTATCCAAGTCTTGCCAACTTGCCTTGCACCAAGTAACATCAAAGGCTTTCTATCTTCGTTTTCCTTCCATTTGATTAGTTCTTTATATATCTTTCGTTTCATAACAACCTTGATTTATAAATACTTACGTCGCAAAGTTACACTTTTTCGAGGATAGTTTGTGTAAAATACTACACTTTTTCGAGGATAAAATGCGTGTATTACTACACTTTTTCGAGGATAGTTTGTGTAAAATACCACACTTTTTCGAGGATAAGATACGCGGATTGCTACACTTTTTCGAGGATAAAGCGCATTATCTTATTGCGGCATGGTAAGACCGTTCCGATACGATTGTCGAACACAGAACACGTTGATTGCACGGGGCTTTTCGCTACACGCTTTGGCCCCACGGAAATGACGGAGTTGGCGGAACCTGTTAGCATTGCATGCTCGTTTCGCTGCTTATTCGTTGTTGGCCAACTGCTGCCGGTGAGTTCTTAACTGCATAATCCGTGCGATCCGTGAGCCATAATATCAGAATTGTTTTATCAAGCTGCAATAAATGATATTGCATTTTTTACGAGAGCGTTTACGCCAATTATGCGGGCAAAAGCTTAACTTTGCATCAATTCTTCTAACAAATAACCTTTGCCTAAGCAGATGTTCGGTAAAAGGCCTGGAAAGAATTGGCGTAATGCGTTGTTGTGAAACATGAAATGATGAACGGGCACAGCGGCTGCGCGAGCAGTATGACCCGTAATAATGCGCCATGACATACCAGCAATATAGGAACATGGCTTTATGGTTCGTCGAATGTCTGCTTACACCGGTGTACACAGTTCTCCCCCTTATGAAGAGGCATATACTCAACTTTGTGCTCGTGGCGCTTGTGCTGCTTGTGGCAGCATGCAAGGGCCATGAGGCCGACACGTTCAAAATAGGTGTGTCGCAGTGCAGCCAAGATGCGTGGCGTGAGCAGATGAACCGCGAAATGCAGCGTGAAACAATGTTTTACAACAAAAATGTAAAACTCGATATACGTTCGGCTCACGATGACAATGCACTGCAAATAAAACAGATAGACAGTTTGGTAAACGAGGGCATCAACCTGCTGGTGGTGTCCCCCAACGAGGCGCGCGCACTCACCCCCGTGGTGGAGCGTGTGATGCGCCGTGGCATACCGGTGATAGTGGTTGACCGCAAAACGCTCTCCGACAAATACACGGCCTATATCGGGGCCGACAACCGCAGCATAGGCAAGGACATGGCCGCCTGTGTGGTGCAGGAACTCAAGGGGCATGGCACCGTGGTGGAGCTGACAGGCCGCATGGCTGGCACGGCAGCACGCGAGCGTCATGCCGGACTGACCCACATGCTGGCACAAGTGCCGGGCATAAAGGTGCTGGCCAGTGTTGAAGTGGGGTGGGAGGGGTCACGTGTGCCACAGCAGGTTGACAGTTTGATTGCGGCCGGCGTTGTGCCACAAATCATTACAGCCCCCAACGACCGCACCGGCGTGAAGGTGCACCAGGCTTTGGTGGCAGCCGGACACCCCGAGGTGAAGGTGATTGGCGTTGACGGCCTGTCGACCAAGGGCGGCGGACTTGACAATGTGGAACAGGGTGTGCTCACAGCCACCTTTGTCTATCCCACAGGCGGTGACAAGGTAATACAAACGGCTATGCGCATATTGCGGCACGAGCCTTTCAAGCGCGACACACGGCTGCACTCGGCTGTAATCAATGCCACCACGGCACGCCTGTTCCGCATACAGAGCGACCAGGTGCACGAGAGCGAGCAGCGCATTGACAAGCTTGGCACGCAGATGGACAAATTTCTGTCGCGCTACTCCATGCAAAAGATGCTGCTCTTTGCCTGCATAGCCATTATAGTGCTGATTGGGGTCGTGATGGCCATGGGCATACGCTCGTATTATGTGACCATACGCCGCAACGAGGAACTTGACAGCCAAAAGCGCAAGCTTGAGGCGCAGCGCGACCAGTTGGTAAAAATGTCGAAGGAACTGGAGGAGACCACGCAGAGCAAGCTCACCTTCTTTACCGAGGTGTCGCACGACTTGCGCACACCGCTCACTCTCATATTGGCGCCTGTTGAGCAACTGCAGGGGGCGGACAACCTGACCGACGAGCAGCGCGGACTGCTGCAAGTGGTGCGCACCAATGCCGACATATTGCTGCGACTGGTGGGGCAGACGCTCGACTTCCGCAAGTTTGAGACGGGCCAGCTGAGGCTCAATGTCAAGACGGTGCAGCTGAACGAGACCCTCAAGCAGTGGTGCGACCCCTTCCGTGCCCTGGCACGTAAAAAGATGGTGCGCTACCATGTGCAGCAGGCCGATGTGGCCGATGCGGCATGGCTCGACGTGATGCTCGACGATAAAAAGATGGAGAGTGTGTTGTACAACTTGCTGTCTAACGCTTTCAAATATACGCCCGAAGGGGGTAAAATAACGGTTACGCCAAGCATAACCGATGATGCCGAACAGGGCCGGTGGCTCAGCATTATGGTTGAGGACAGCGGACAGGGCATTGACCGCGACAAGTTGCCCCACATATTCGACCGCTTTTATCAGGCCGACGCGAGCCACGATGGTTCGGGCATAGGGTTGGCCACAGTAAAGGCTTATGTCGAACTGCATGGTGGCACGGTGAGTGCAGAGAGTGTGCGCGGCAGCGGCACGCGCTTTGTGGTGCGCATACCCTGTCAGCACGATGTGGCTGCGGCTCACGTGTATGAACAACCTGACGCTATGCAACCCGACGGGGCCGGTGTGGTGGCACCGCACATTGATGCCATTGCAGGCGAGGGAGTGCACACGGTGCCAAACGCGTTGACTGCCTCGGCAGATGCCGCACAGGCGAGGGGCGGTGCTGCCGAACCGCGTCCCACAGTGCTTGTGATTGACGATAACGAGGACATACGTTCATATCTGCGCTTGCTGCTTGCGGACGGCTATGTGGTAGAGACGGCTGCCGACGGGCAGGAGGGTCTGGCCAAGGCGCGTCAACTCATACCCGATGCGGTGGTGTGTGATGTGATGATGCCTGTGATGGACGGCTGGGAGTGTTGCCGCAGGTTGAAGGACGAGTGGCAAACTTCGCACATTCCGGTGATGATGCTGACGGCCTGCACCCTCGACGAGCAACGTGTGGCAGGATTTGACTGCGGTGCCGACTCTTACATAGCCAAGCCGTTCAGTCCGGATATGTTTAAGGCCCGATTGCGCAATCTTATTGATAACCGCCGCCGTTTGAAGGCTTTCTTTGGTGACAAGACATCGCTCAAGGCCTCGAACGTGAGTGAGCTCGACAAGGGTTTTGCTGCGCGATTGCGCGACATGATAGAGAAGAATATGTCGAGCGAGAATTTCTCGGTTGAGGACATGGCGGCGCAGATGGGCGTAGGGCGCACGCAGCTTTATCGTAAGGTTAAGTCGCTCATGGGCTTTTCGCCGGTAGAGTTGTTGCGCATAGCGCGCCTTAAAAAGGCTGCCGAATTGTTGCGCCGCACGGAGATGACTGTGGCCGAGGTGGCTTATGAGGTAGGATTCGCATCGCCCAGCTACATGGCCAAATGCTTTAAGGAGTATTTTGGTGTTAATCCTACGGAGTATAAGTAGTTATTGCTGTTCTGTAAAACATAAACATGCGAATTGGCTCAAGCCTCAAACGCAACCGCTAATGGGACTAACTTTCTCAAAAGAATCGTCCGCAAAGCCTGTTTGTGGACATTGCGGATAGGCTCTCTATGCTATTTTGTGTTTTACCGGGCAGCAATGGCTGCACGCATACAACGAACAAAGCCGTTGATTATAAGTGAATGTACTTAATAATCAACGGCTTTATTACTTGTCGGGGCGACGGGATTCGAACCCACGACCCCCTGCTCCCAAAGCAGGTGCGCTAACCGGACTGCGCTACGCCCCGTGCAAGATTAGTGCAGAAGTGACTGCTCTTAATCGTTTTGCGAGTGCAAAGGTAACAATATTTATGTAAATGCAAAATAGTTTGCCTGCTTTTTTGTGGTAATGTAGTGGTAATGCCTTTACACTTAGCCATGATTGGGCACGGAAGTGTCGTTTTGCTGCGTGGCAAGGGTGGGGAGGTGGTAAAAAGAAAAAAGCTACCACGCCAAAGCGATTGCCAGGTGAGGCATCGCTCGGGAGTGATAGCTTTTTACCTGAACAAGCAGGTAGGAAATTCTGATTAGTTGACGCCAGCAGCAAGTTCGGCACCAGCCTTGAACTTAACCACCTTCTTGGCAGCGATCGTGATCTTTTCCTTGGTTGCGGGATTGATACCCTCGCGGGCAGGACGCTCGTTGATAGAGAATGTGCCAAAGCCGAGGATTGCAACCTTGTCACCCTCCTTGAGAGCACCTGAAATGGCATCGAGCACTGCATCGAGTGCTTTCTTAGAATCTGCCTTGCTCAAGCCCTGGGCTGCAATGGCATTTACGAGATCAGTCTTATTCATACTGTGTAAAATTATTTAATGATTTTATCTGTTCGTTGGACTTGCGCGTGATGGCATTTCCACTATTAAAAATGCCCACTTGCCGTGTGTTAATGGGGCTTTGTGCACATTTTCATGGCAAATATAGGGCATGGAGGTTAATGGTGCAAGCAATTCGGTGCTTTTTTTATAAAAATGAGTCAAAATGGCGTGTTTATGCGGTGTGTGAGTGCATGCAAGTGCGCTTTTGGGGACCTTTAAGCCCTTTTTAAGTCCCCTTACTATTCAGACTTTAAGTAATGTATGGCAAACATACTTGTCAACCTGTTACCCCGTTAACCAAGAATTCTGTCAAAGGCAGGTCTTATGGCTTGTTTTATGCGACATTTGCTCAAAATAAGGCCGCACGCTTTGGCCATTTGGCGCCGAATTGCTACCTTTGCGGCCACATACCGATATCCAGATTTCGGGCCAGATTGGATTTGACAGCGGGTTGGAGTGGTATGTAAGCACGCAGTGCGCCTGGAGGTGGGCACTTAAATATCGGCCTTCGACAATTTAACTGGCGAAAACAAGTTTGCTCTCGCTGCCTGATCGAAGTACAGTAGATAGGCTTTATTCCGGCACAAGGTGCTGGAACGAGACATCACCCAAGAGCTGTTGCTCCGAAGCGTCTTGACAAGGTGGTGCAGGTAAATCGGCGCTGGTCAGAGTTGGCCTTGCAACTCTGGCGAGATTTTTAGAGGATAAGGTGCTGGTTGGTGGCACTGGTCTTGCCAGCACTCGAAAATCAAGTCAGTGATAAGCGTGTAGAAAGCATATTATTTCCCCGTTTGGACGAGGGTTCGAGCCCCTCCTGGTCCACAAAAGTATATTGATTATCAACGACTTATGAATTATGCGTGCGATTTTGCGTGCGATTTTAATGGGTATTGGTTACTTATCAAACAAGGCCATTGCCGTTTTTTTTGCTTTATCTGCTATGTCAATGTAGGGCTTCATGCTCTTGTAATCGGAGTGTCCAGTCCATTTCATCACAACGTTGGGGGCAATTCCAAGCATCAGCGCATTGCAGATAAAAGTGCGCCTGCCGCTGTGCGTGCCAACCATTTGCCATTTTTCCTTTGTTTCTTCTATTTTCTTTCCACCTATATAATATATATCTGTCAGTTTTTCGTTGATGCCGCATTGACGGCACACCTCCTTGATATATACGTTCATTTTCTGATTTGAGATAACGGGGAGTGCCTTTTCCGTATCATTGTCCGCATACCGCTGCAATATGGTGCGAGAGTAGTTGTTCAGCTCTATCGTAATCTTGTCGTTAGTCTTCTGTGTTGTGATGTGTATCGCGTCATCGTATATGTCTGTCCTTCTAAGTGCAGCTGCATCGGAATAACGCAATGAAGTAAAACAGCAAAAGCAAAATATGTCACGTGTGCGCGAAAGGTAAGGATACTCAAATGTGTGATTGTATACCTTCATCAGTTCTTCCCATGTGAGAAATACCACATTGCGGTTGGCTCGCTTTAGATGCGTCTTGTGCGCTGTAAATGATATGTCTGCAAGCAGTCCCTTTGCCACGAGCCAGCGGAAGAACCACTTGGACATAGATAGCTTCTTCTTGGTCGTTTCGTTCTGGTGACCGAGTTCTGTCTGGAATACTGCAAATTTGTCAAGAGTGTCAGGGTTGATTTTGCAGATGCTCATATCATCGTCGAACATTTTCCATTCTTGCAGTAATTTCTTGTGCTTGTAAACTACGCTCTTACCCCAATGGCACAATTCTTTCTGCTCGTTGATATAAAACTTGTATAAATCGAAAAAACTGCCTCTTGATATACTTTCCTTATCTCGCTTAAACTCCTTATCAAGAGCACCTTTGAAAATATCTGCCGAAGGCGGCTCTTTGAATGAGTTCGCAACTGATTGTATTGTCTCCTCGTATTTTTGTATTTCCGCATTTATTTTTATTGCTGGTGTAAATTTCTTCCCGTGCGTTGTGTTTCGTTTGCACCGCTGCATAGTCATGTCCCATTTGCTCTTGTCAACATGAACCCCGAGCGAATAAGAAAACTTCCGCTTCATATATGTGATGAACACGCGGAGAGAGCCACGCGCATCAACTGCAAATGTGTATACGTATTTCATGACTTTTTTAATTATGGCGAAATCGCCACTTTTAGACTTAACTTTTTATCTCCTTGGTGTCAGCATCTTCGATAGGTGCTATATAATCAGTTGCCTTTTCTGGTGATATAACAGAATGCCCGAGTTGCATTTCAAGTTGATTCCTCGCAGCCTTAGCAACACTGCCTCCCTTCTTTGCAACATTCTTGTTTTGTGTTAGCCCTTTTGGATTTTGCTGCTTTGATATTTCAGCCGCAGATGCCTCTGCCAGGGTGTTTAATGCGAGTTCAACGTTTGTCATGTTGTCACGCAGGTTCTCTTTCTTTAATCCTTTGAAGTTCTTGTATTGCCTTGTTGTCTTGCCACTCCACTCTTTTGTAATTATATCTGTAAGAGTTGCATATTGCTGCCCTTGCACTCCTCCGCGTTTCCATTCGTCTGTAAGAGTTTTGCGGACTTCGATGCTTTTCAATCGGTTATTTATCCACCCCTCGGAATATCCAAGTCTGCGGTAATCGTCAACAGCCTGGTCTATTGAGAGTTCAGGGTCTTGCATTTGGTCTAAACGCTGTGCTGCAACTTTTGCAATCCATTGCTTGAAGGGTTCTGCTTTCGGAGATGGTATTGATTGAATGATACGGAATACTCCCTCTGCATCAGCAGCCATTTGTTTGTAGTATTTCCCATCTGAACCTTTCATTTTAGTTGGGGTACAAATTGTACCCCAACTTGACGCAAGCGAAGCATCTCGCATTTTCATCTTTTTGATGTATTGCTTAGGGTCATTACTCTCACTCAATATCTCTACAATATCTACTATTGAAAAGTACCACTTCTCATCTTCCTCGTTCCAAACAGAACGTACTTTTTGCCCGTCAAAGAGCATTATTCCTTTATCTTCCATAATAGTGTTTTGTTTGTTATCCTTGTTATATCACTTCATCATGAATGCCAATATATATATCCCTCAAACGTATGCTCATAAGCCTAATAATTGCGTAAATGTCAAACCGTATCTCTCTGCCTTCAAATGTAAATTTATCAGGCGAATTGTAGATAAATTGCTTGACTTCATCAAACGCTTCGTCTCCAGTACTTTTGAGCAGTAACTCCACAGATAATTGCTCTACGTCATACTTGGTTCTGGGCTTGCATTCTTCTATCTGATGCAGTAAGGATGTCTGTAACTTGTTTAATGCCTTGTCTGCATGGCTTTTTATGAACAGAAACTCGCCTGCTGGCGTCATTTTGAGCGGACTTGCCTTTTGTGCCAGTTGCTCAATCATGGTAGCGTCCATCTTCATTATCCATTTCGATATGTCAAGAAGTATGTTTTGGCTTCTCCTTAATATACTCTTTATTTCTGTGATGTCAGTCTCATGCTTTACAAGTATTTCGTTCTGCGATGAAAATATGTCTACACGCTTAGAAATCCTTGTTATCTCCTCATCAAACTGCCTGCACTTATTCTCTTGATTGTTTAGTATTTCTGTATGTCTCACGCATGGCTTTGTTTCCATATCATGTTCTATGGAAGAGAGGCGCGTGTTGCTTATTGCTATTTCGCGTTCTCTCTTAAACAGATACACCATGATGCCGCCAGTACTGCCAATAACGGCAGCGGCAGTTCCTATCGCAGTTAATATTATTTCTATTGTATTCATGTGCAAATGTAGTAATTCTTAATCTCCCAGCCTTATAGAGTAAACTATCCTATACAAGCGGATAACCTTTGTCTTGGCTATTTTCTGCGTTTCAAAGGAGCTGTTCTCGTTGATTATCCTGCATTCGTAGTAATCTCCCCTATCATATATTCTTCGCAGAAGAAAGCCAAAGTCGTTGGTGTCTATTATCATGGAAGCACCTTGTATGATGTCAGAGCCGCGCTCCGTATGGGCAAGTGCGAGTACGTCGCCCTCCTTATATAGCGGCTTCATTGCGTCTTGCCTTACCATGTAATAGAAGTCAAAATTATTATAAGGAGGAATGGCCGTCATGCTGTCAAGTTGCAGTGAATGGCCGTCAGTATTTAGAATCTTGTACACGTCAGTGTTAGGCTGCGAGGTCAGGTATTTAGGAACTATTGGTTTAGAGTGACTGTCTGTGCTTTTTTGCGCTTGTGCGTTCGCTATAATTGTATTATTTCCTGTGTTGTTGTTGCCAGTGACATTCTGTGATGACGCCTGACGAAGCATCTCGCCCTCGCCTGTCAGCAACCATGACATATTGAGGTCTGGGAATGCAGATTGGATTTTAGCTCGTGTTTTAGGAGCGATAGACTGGTCTATACTTGCAACAAATGAATTTGATAGGCAAGCAGCCTCTTGAAAAGCACGAATACTCATATTTCTGTATGATATGAAATTCTTTAACCTTTGCCTTACTAATGAATCGTGATATTTTGCCATAGTCTTTATTATTATTGATTGTTACTACCTATCATTACTTACTACATATTGCTATATTGACATTTCAAATATGGTAGATATGTACAAAATAATGTTATTATATAAGCATTACCTATCACTTTGCTTGGTAATGATAGGTTTTGCCTATATCTTTGCACTCGTAACGAAACAAGTAACGATAAAAGTTGCCGCAAAGGTACGAACAAACTTGTTATGTTGCAAGTGGTATTTGACATATTGGACAAGAAAAGAGAAGAGAACTCTATAAAACGATGGCACATTAGGTAATGGCCGCAAGGTCAGGGCTTTGCAATAGTGCTGGGGTTCGATGCCCCGTGTGCCACTAATATTAACTAAACCTCTAAGAACATGACAGATTTAGAGAAATATATCACCGAGTGTATTGAAAGAAATGAAGATTACCAATCCGATTATAGCGGCTGTGTCGAAGCTGAATACGGCAACATATACATAAGTTGCCACTTCAGTATTCAGAGCGAAGGCTACTACGAAGATGACTACTTCAACGGAACTGGTGCTTTCGTGGAGACGTATTACTACTTTTGTATCGATGATATAACCGTCTACGACGAAAACGACAACGAAATAAGCGTGGACATAGAAGCTATTGAGGACTATTTCAATAAAGAACACTGACTTAATAAATCACACTAAAACAACGATTATGACAAAAGAACAAACCGAACAAATCAAAGAACTCGAACTACGAGTGCTCGAGGATTACAAAGAAATGGAAGGCTTCTTTGCCGACGTGAACAGACTCACGATTGACGGCAAGCCTACACAAGAGTCTGAATTAGCAAAAGACGCATTGGACAAATTGGAAGATGCCTATATTGCTATTCAGAAACTCAGAAGCACATTCGGTGACAACTACTACTTGAACCTGTCTGCCGAAGAAAAAAAACAGATTAGGAAGAACAAGGCAAAAATGAAAGTTAAGGTGGCCCGTGGAGTTGCCAAAAAAATCGCAAATCAGTTTGGCTGCTCTAAATCAAAGGTTTGTGCGGCACTGCACTTCCAAAGTAACAGCGCAATCTCCAAGGAAATTCGGGAAGCCGCATTGAAATACTACAACGGAAGAATAATAAGGGCTGAAAGCTTTTTGAAATAATCATAAGAGGGGCGTCATCGTGCAAAGCGTTGCATGAGAAATAAAGCTGCAATCTGTACACTGTTTGTTTCCCATACGCCCCTCTCATTCTGGTGATAGCAGGTTAAATGGATAGGCCGAATATCCTTGTCGGGCATTAGCGAGTTCGATTCTCGCCGCCAGAACAACAAAAAATAAATATTATGAAATGGTTATGCTTTTCGCTCATAGTAGTGCTTGACTTCATAGCCTGCACAATGATGAGCGTGTCCGCAGGACACAGTAGTTTTACAATTTACGACCTTATACCTTTTTGTGGTATTTCGCTCTTTTTAGCCACCGCTGTTATGGCGGTGTGCTTATATCAAACTGGAATGCTACCGAATACTATACAAAAACTAATAAAGAAATCTCTTGAAGATTGCTGACATGATGGACAAAAAACAAACAGACAAAGTAAAAACAATAATGCGGAAAGCTTACGAAGTCTACAATGAGATAGACGCATTGATAGACGCGATTAAGGGCTATTCTGACTATGAGGAAGTTGAAGAACTGAAATCTGCACGCGACACAGCTTGCGATGTTGTAGACGCTCTCCAATACATACAAGAGAACTATGGCGAAAACGATTATAGGTAACATATACTGAGTTCTTTAAGGTTATGGGCAATTACCCCAGTCGCGAGATTGCACGCCCTTTGTTTTTAGTGTGACAGGCCGCTACTATGCGGCCTCACAAGCAGGTGATAGGCCGTTAATCGGATAGACGGCAGAAGATAGTACATTGAACTCGCTACCATTATGATGCTGGATAGCCCTTGGTGGCGCGTTCTTTTTTTTGCGAAACGTTAGGACATTAGCTGGTTCGACTCCAGCCACCTGCACCAAACAAAATCACTAAAAATCAAATAACATGACAAAGAAAGAACTTACAGAGCTTGCCGCAATGATTGCAGAGCAACTAAAGCAATGCGAAGAAAAAGAAATCATGAACCATGACGAGGCGGCTGAATTTTTAGGCGTTTCAAAGTCATGGCTGTACAGGCTGACGAGCGAAAACAAAGTACCGTATTACAGACCATTCGGCAGCCGATGCTACTTCAGACGTTCCGAACTTGAAGCCTTGATATTCAGCAACCGCATACCAATGGCTTCAGAGAACAAGAAAAGAAAGAGAAACAAAATAGAAAAATAAATCATGGAAAAGAAAGAGGAAAAACAAAAGACCTTTATCGAAAAGGTCGTATCTGTGCAACGAGATTTGAAAGCCCCCAAGGGACAATATAACAAGTTCGGCAAATACCGATACCGTTCTGCCGAGGATATTCTGAACTCAGTAAAACCTCTCCTTGCGAGTGTTGGCCTTGTGCTGACACTCGAAGATGAAGTCTGCCTGATAGGCGCAAGATATTACATAAAGGCAACCGCAGTGCTGACAGACGGCACACAAAACCTAGTAAAGAGTGCCTATGCGCGCGAGGACGAACAGCACAAGGGCAGCGATGGCGCGCAAATCACAGGCGCGGCAAGCTCATACGCACGAAAGTACGCCCTTAACGGCCTGTTCTGCATTGACGACACAAAGGACGCAGACGCAACAAATGACGGCACCGCACAAGCCAACAACAACCAACATGAGGAGCGCGTGCAGCTGGCAATCCAAGAGGTTGACAAGGCCAAGAGCCGAAAGTCACTCACGGACATTTGGAACAATTATTCTGACTTGCAGTCTGACGCACGCTTCTCACAAGCAGTTGCAAATGCAAGCAAAAACTACCCCAAGCCATGATACTGAATTATTCAAAAGTGGATTACGACCCAATTAGCCACACCTACACGCTGGACGGCAAACCACTAAGTGGCATTACGGGCGTAATCAAGGATAAGTTATTCCCCGACTATTACAAGGACGTTCCAGAGGACGTGTTGAACAAAGCCGCAGAACGCGGCCACCGCATACACACCGCAATCGAACTTTTTGACACGTGCGACATTCCAACCGCAGATTGTGACGAGCTGAAAGGCTACATGGAAGAAATTTATTCCCACGACTTCATCGGCCGACACTTGGCAAGCGAATATGTGGTGAGCGACAACGAGCAGTATGCCAGTGCCATTGACAAGGTATATGCCGACGGCATGGGCGGCGTGATATTGGCAGACATCAAGACAACTTACAAACTTGATACGGATTATGTATCGTGGCAGCTGTCTGTGTACGCCTACTTCTTTAGTATGCTTAACCCTGGCATTCCTGTTAGCGGTGCTTATGCCATTTGGCTAAGGCGTGACAAACACAAGGTTGTGGAAGTTCCGCTGCGCCCTGTGGAAGATGTGCTCAAATTGTTATATGGCGACGAAGCACCCAAAACTGATTGTGGTTTCGGTGAGCTGTCTTTTACAGAGGATTACTTGCTTCAGTTAAAGAACGAAGCAGAAGAAGCCACAGCAAAGTACGAGCAAGCAAAGCAGGAGGCCCTTGCCTTGCTCACAAAGAAAGGCATGAAGAATATACGCGGCTCGCACCTGATGATAACACGAAGGGCTGACAGCGAGCGCAAAACATTCGACGCCAAGAAGTTTAACACAGACCACCCAGAGCTATATGCGGAATATCTTAAAACCGCCATAACGAAAGGTGGTATAACAATCAAGGCAATATGACACAGACATTTGTAAGCATTCCGCTGGAGGATTGGCAACGCATGGTGTCAATACTTGAAAGGGTGGAAGAACGCCTGAAGCCAGAAGATAAGTGGATAGGCACGAAAGAGGCTTGTGATATGCTTGGCATCACACCAAACACATGGATAAACTACCGAAAGAAATTCAATGTGAAGTGTTCGCAGGTAGGGCGCAATGTGTTGGTGCTGAAGTCTGACGTTGAGCGACTGCTAAGAAAGCGAGAGCTATGAACGAACGCGTGGAGTATGTTGTTAGGCTATTCTTCCTTGGGGTATTCGGAATTTTCCTCATAGTCTATTTTCTTTTTACGTTCAAGGGGACTTCGATGCCTCCGAAATGCAAAGACAACCTCATTGATAAACCTCGGGATAGCGAAAAGGAAAGGCCCGCAGAGAAAAGCCACAAAGACACTATTTATATCATTGTAGTGAGTGAATACGCACAGAAAAGACACGTAAACAACTGAATACATCTCGTATGATTTGGCAGAAAAAACCTTGTTGCACATAAAATAGTCTGTAACAAACACCATCACAAGGTATGCTATCACAATAGATGATGACAGCATCAACGACAGCATGATTTGCGTTGGGAATATGTACGAAGCAAATTTTTCAAAAGTGAAAAATAACGCGGTGTATGCTGGTATAACACCTATGGCAAATGCAAACAAAATCTTTTTCTGCATTCTCGTAGCTGAGTTTAATAACGTATTGAAATCCATTTGAATTTTAGTTTGGCACTGCAAATATAAAAACAAAAAACAGCACCTCACCCATTCCCATAAGATTTTAGTTTGGCGACAATTTCTTTCGGGTGGGGTGCTTCCTTAATAAACCTACAATTATGAACCAATGCTTTTTTATCGGCAACCTCGTTGCCAATGCCGCGCAGAAGAATGCTAACGGCAACAACTTTATAACATTCACCATCGCAGTAAACAGAAAGTATAAGGACAAGGAAACCGTTCTGTTCGTGGAGTGCATTAAAAATGGTGATAACGCAAACCTACTCCCATACTTGCAGAAAGGCAAAAAGGTGGCCGTCTGCGGCAGGGTGTCGTGCCATGCCTACACCGACAACCAGGGCCAGCCGCGCGCATCTCTTGATTTGTCTGTTTTCGAGCTTGAACTTGTAAGCAGTTCAAACACAACGCAATCACCGCAGCAAACGGCAGTCCAGGCACAAACGCCAAGCAATCCGTTCCCTACGAGCCAGCAAAGTGACGGACTCCCATTCTGATGAAGTACGATGTAAGCAACCCATTGCATAGGGAACAGGCGAGGGAGCGACTTGAAGCATTGCTCGGCAAGGAGCATGGCATCATAGAATTGTCGGAGGTCAAACCGCAGCGCAGCATCAAGCAAAACAAGTACCTGCACTTGCTGTTGGGATTTTTTGCTTCCGAATATGGTGAAACCATAGAATACGTGAAAGAGCAATACTTCAAGCTCGCTGCAAATCGCTCAATCTTTCTGCGAGAACGAGATGACAAGCTGGCTGGCCGTGTTTCCTACCTGCGCTCAACACGCGACCTTGACAAAGGGGAAATGCAGATGGCAATAGAACGGTTTCGCAACTGGTCAAGTATTAACGCAGGCATTTACCTCCCATCGGCAGACGAACACCGACTGCTTGAACTTGCAGAAATAGAAATAAGCAGAAACAAGAATTTCCTATGAACGAGATACAAATTTTCAATAGTCCGCAATTTGGCGAGATACGCACCGCCACGGACGACAACAACGAACCTTTATTCTGTGCAGCTGATGTGTGCAAGGCTCTCGGATATGCAAAACCACAAAATGCGGTATCACAACACGTTGATGCACCCGATGCCCTGAAACGGGGCACCCCTACACAAGGCGGCATTCAACAAATGACTTTCGTCAATGAGAGTGGTCTTTACTCCCTCATCTTCGGCAGTAAGTTAGAGAGTGCGAAACAGTTCAAACGCTGGGTTACAAGCGAAGTCCTACCCGAAATCCGCAAAAACGGAGGATATATCAGAGGTAATGTGGACGAGACACCAGAAGAACTTATGGCACGAGCCTTGGCTGTTGCGAAGCAAACACTTGAAAGAGTGGAGCGCGAACGTCAACAACTCGCCAGCACCAACGAAAACCAACGCATACAATTAGGCATTCAGGACGCTGAGATTAGAAAAGCTGCTCCAAAGGTGGAGTATTACGACAAGGTGATGCAGTCCAACTGCACCATGACAACCACTCAAATAGCCAACGGACTCGGAATGCCATGCCACAGACTGAACAAGCTGCTGCGAGATGCTGGCATTCAGTACAAGCAAAGCGGACAATGGTTGTTGCGCTCGCCATACACCGACTTCGGACTGCACGCAGTACGCACGCAAACCTACACTCATGCCGATGGCTCAATAGGCACAAGCCAGTACACCGTATGGAACGAACGAGGTAAACGCTTCATTTCGGCACTTGCCGCAAACAACTGGAACGTTAAACAAGCAATCAAAGTATTAAGCGATTTTTAGTATGAATTTTATTGACAAAATATTTATTCTGTTCCGAGAGCGGAGAGCGCAAAGCAAGGCCAAGCAGTCCGAAATGCTGTGCGGCCAACTCTCTGAACGCATTCAGGTAAAGGAGTTCCAAGGCCGTATGTACATAGCGGTCGATGGTGTCCCAATGATTGACACGGAGGACCTGCGGACTGGAGTGGTAGACGAACTTGCCGAAATACGCAACACCATCATAAAATACAAAATGCGTTGATATGCCATACTACATCAAGAAAGAAAGTGCGAAAAAGAAACCACGCAAGAGCGGAACACGCACACTCATCAACAAACTTGACAAGATTTTCAGCCTCTACATAAGGTTGAGGGATAGCAAGCCATTTGGCTACAAGGCTTTCAAGTGCATATCATGCGGACAAATAAAGCCTTTCGCCAAGGCAGACTGCGGACACTACTACTCACGCTCCAAAATGTCCACGAGGTACGACGAGGATAATTGTCATAGCGAATGCAATTTTTGCAACAGATTCAAATCAGACCATCTGGACGGTTACAGAGAGAACTTGATACGCAAGATAGGCCAAAGCAGATTCGACTTGTTGCGGTCACACTCCAACCAAGTAAAGAAGTGGTCAGAGTTCGAGTTGCAGCAACTAATCAAGTACTACTCGGCACTTGTTGACAAAATGTTAGAAGAAAAATGAAACTATACCAGACACCGACAGAAAAGAAACGACAAAGGGAACATTCCAAGATATTCAGATTGTACTGCAAGCTGCAAGACAGCACAGATTTGTCGAACAATCAGATATACAGCCACATTGCGGTAAAGCTTGGCTATTCGGTCAGCGGTGTGCGCAAAGTGGTCACACGCATCAAAACCGAAAGACAATGTGCAATGGATGGATAAAGCTACACCGCAAAATTCTTGATTGGGAATGGTTCACTTCACCAAGCACCCTGCAACTGTTCATTTACTTGTTGTTAAGGGCAAACAAGGAGGATAAAAAATGGCGAGGCATACTTATAAAAAGAGGGCAGCTCGTCACCTCGGTAGCCACCATTAGCGAAGAAACCAAATTAAGCACGCAACAAGTGCGCACTTCGCTCAATCGCCTAAAATCAACAAACGAAATAACAAGCAAAACAACAAACAGATTTACGCTCGTAACTGTCTGTAAATACGAGAGTTACCAACTTTACGAGGAGGTAGAGCAACAAACAAAACAACAAGCACTTCAACAAACAAATAACAAACAGATAACAAACAAACAACAACAACTAAAGAATAATAAGAATATAAGAAATAATAAGAAAGAATCTATACTCACTAACGTTCGTATAGATGAGAAAGCTACGGACGCTCCTGTCGTCGCTACAACCACAACAGACGATATGGAACTTCGGAAAGAAAAATTTTATCAGTCTTTAGTGCCTTACGTCGCAAAGTATGGCAAGGACATGGTTCGGGCTTTCTACGACTATTGGACGGAAAAAACGTATGGAGGACGAAAAATGCGGTTCGAGAAGCAACAAGCATTTGAAATTTCAAAACGTCTTGCCACATGGCAGAAACATGATTTAAGCTATGCAAACAGAGATAACACAAGATTTGGTCAGTCGGTCAGCACTCGCGCAGAGCGAGATGCAGAGTTCCTTGCCCATGTCAGAGAAAAAATGTCGCGCCCTGACGAAGATGCAAGCGACATACCTTTTGCGCTACGCGACTGCTGAAAACGTGATAGCATCATTTTCGCCAGACAAGCAAGTGAATTTTGCACGCTATCCGCAGAAATGCCTCGTCGGTAACTGCCCCACACTGGTTGATGTCCGCTGCATCTGGGGAGGACGGTTCGCAGAGTTGTGGCTGGAGTGCCAGCTGAAAGACCTCTCGGAGTATGCAGGGGCAAAAGAGAAACCAGACACACTGCAAATCGAGGAAACCGCAAGGGTCATTGCTGGCGAGTTCTACTACCTCAAACTTTCAGAGTTCATGCTGTTCTTCGCCCACTTCAAGGCTGGGCGGTATGGCAAGTTCTACGGCAGCGTCGACCCACTCGTGATAACAGAAGCCTTGCAAAAGTTCAAACTATGGCGGTTCGATGCCCTGAACAGAGTAAATGAGGCGGAAGAACGGGAAAAGCGGAACGCGAAACCAGCAAACGACCCAGATTGCTGCACATGGGCAGAATGGCAAGAACTGCGGTGGTTGTTCAACATGGGTTACGAACGCGGAAAGGACGGGAAAATCAAATGAGGAAAGTCTTGGTCTATTGGACTTGCAACCGCATTGCAAAACGCAAAATCCAAAAACGTTTCAAACTCATTGAGCACACTTCTGTCAATGGAGAAACAGAATGCACGGTACATGACGCAGATTGGGAGCTATTCAAAGAGACATCGAAACGCGGATTTTTCAAAATTCGGCACAAATCAGAATAGCAGACATCGTTCTATACGTCAAAACGCCCCCGAAACAGCCTTTTATCTTCGTTCTGACGGCATTTCATACGCAAACCGTATAAGTTATCACACAGAGACGAAATAAAGCCTTAAACGCAAAATTTAGAAAATGACAAAACAACTAATAAACCCCATCACATCACAATTCTCTAATCCTTTCTTCGGAAAAAGTCTGAAAAGACGCATTGGCTCGCCTCTCTACACAACCTACAAGAATGGCATTAACGAGCTGGAGGAGCGCGACAGACGATGCCGAGAAGAACCTACGAGCAAGGAGAGCCGCATCTTCGGTGATGTGTTTTACCTCAACATGATGCGAAAGGAACTTGCAAACGAGAAACTACGCAGTGCACTATGCACTATCAGTCAGAGCAAGTACTACCGTCACGACATAAAGAAGCGCGTCAAGGAAATACAAATCAAGATAGCACGCTGGGACAGTGATATTGCTCGCTGCATAGCTACCGACAGCTTGGTTGAGATGTATGACGAACTCGCAGAGTGGACAAGCGAACACTTGGAACACCTGTGGCAACCTTTCTACTACTCTGTGATGCAGGTGCTTACTCGGAATGGCGTTAAGGACGCTCCCGTAATGGCGGCTCTTGAATGTGCGCTGCCGCTGTATGAGTATGCAAACGGGCGTCTGCTGATGGACATCGCACAAACCTCAATGGACTGCCCAGCCACCAAGTTGCTTGGCGTGATGGTGGAGGAGGATATTTACCGCATGGCCGACAGACTACGCACAAGACTGGCTGGCATTGTGACTGGCAAGGACGAGGAGATTGACCTTAATGCCGACAACAACGTCAACACCGCTGGCGTGAATCTGCTCAACGCATTGAGCAACACGGAGCAGATGAAGGGCTTGCTACAAGATTACTTTGAATATCGCGACAGTGCGAAATAAATTGACAAAACAACATGACGATAGAAGAAAGAGTACTGCACTATACACGAAGAAATTCCTACGGGAGATTGGTGTTTCCGCATTGCGTGAGAGCGCACCTTGACGAGATTATGCTTTATGCGCCTTGGGCGTTGAGTGCTGCAGAGGTGTATAACATTAAGAGAGGTATTATGCGATGAACAAGCCAGTGTGCAAGAACTGCAAATACTATGTGTGGAAGACGAACTTGCTCTATCTGCCAGACGGATATTATTGCAAGTATGCCTTCAAACCTTATGCTCACAAGTGGGGCAACTGCATTGATGATTGCGAACACAACGACAAGATAACACGTGAACGCAATAGCACAAATACCTGACAGTTGCCAAAGTAAACAATTCAAATTTAATATATATCTATATGAAGAAATATAAATTAACTGATGAGACCATAAAGTATAATTGTGTGACTCTATATAGAATCGAAGCTCTTAGGAACTTTGGTTCTATAAAAGCTGGTGACAAAGGTGGATTTGTGCAATCATATCATAATCTATCACAAGAAGAAGATTGCTGGATTCATGGCGAAGCTAAAGTCTATGGCAACGCTAAAGTCTATGGTAACGCTTCTGTCTATGGTAAAGCTTCTG
>ERZ1026886.314-NODE-314-length-26713-cov-61.246793_pt1 | contig 26713 bp, 16 predicted proteins | sample MGYA00380173_ERZ1026886 | MGnify/ENA primary metagenome ERZ1026886 (study PRJEB33269, sample SAMEA4719809) | human gut metagenome | biome: human-associated habitat; feature: organic feature; material: feces | place: Cameroon | collected 2013-10 ... | reverse complement strand
ACAATCTCTATACTCGTGAGATGGTGGCAAAGGACAAGAAGGATGCGCTCCGCATTGCCATCAATGCTGGTATCGACATGATTATGGAACCTTATTCTTGCGATGCTTGTGGCTACCTTATCGAATTGGTGAAGGAAGGCAAGATTCCGATGAGTCGCATCGATGATGCCTGCCGTCGTGTGCTTCGCATGAAGTACCGTCTCGACCTCTTCAAGAACCCAACCCAGAAACTGAAGAATTATCCTAAGTTTGGTGGCGAGGAGTTTGCCAAGCTCGCTTTGGAGGGAGCTACCGAGAGTATGGTGCTCCTGAAGAACAAGGGTAATATCCTTCCTTTGCAGCATGGCAAGAAGATTCTCCTTACGGGTCCTAATGCCAATCAGATGCGCTGCCTGGACGGTGGATGGAGCTATACCTGGCAGGGTCATCGTGCTGATGAGTTTGCCGGCAAGTACAATACCATCTATGAGGCATTCTGTAATGAGTATGGCAAGGAGAATGTCATCTTGAACCAGGGTGTTACCTATAATGAGAAGGGAAAATACTGGGAGGAGAACGAACCTCAGATTCAGGGCGCAGTTGATGCAGCAAAGGATGCTGACATCATCGTTGCCTGCATCGGTGAGAACTCTTACACAGAGACTCCGGGCAACCTGACCGACCTTTGGCTCTCAGAGAACCAGCGTAATCTCGTGAAGGAACTCGCCAAGACCGGTAAGCCTGTCGTTCTGGTATTGAATGAAGGTCGTCCTCGTCTCATCGCCGACATCGAACCATTGGCACAGGGCATCATCGACATCCTTATCCCTGGCAACATGGGCGGCGATGCCTTGGTAAACTTGGTATCGGGCAAGTCAAACTTCAGTGGCAAGATGCCTTACACCTATCCTAAGGAAATCAATTCGCTCGCCAACTATGACTTCAAGAAGAGTGAGGAGGTGGGTACGATGGAAGGTGCTTACGACTACAATGCGAAGATTACCCAGCAGTGGGGCTTCGGATATGGTTTGAGTTATACCACTTACAAATATAGCAACCTGAAGGTTTCTCAGTCTGATTTCCGCCACGGCGACATCATCAAGGTGAGCGTGGATGTGAAGAATACGGGCAAGGTGGCAGGCAAGGAGAGTGTCCTCCTGTTCAGTAGCGATCTCATCGCCAGTATGGTGCCTGATGGCCGTCGTCTCCGTGCCTTCGACAAGGTGGAACTTCAGCCTGGTGAGACCAAGACCATGACATTTGAATTAAAGGCAGACGATTTGGCCTTCGTAGGTTGGAATGGCAAATGGAGATTGGAGGAAGGCGACTTCAAGTTGATGATTGCCGACCAGAGTGCTGATATCCATTGCACTGATACTTATCAGTGGCCTACTGCCAACCGATAATGTATATTTAAAAGATGAGTTAAAGAAAAGAGCGTGCCAATAGTGGTGCGCTCTTTTTGTTTGCATAGTAAAATGCAGAAGAGTTAAATATCTACAAGAATCCCCCATGATGTTTGGTGTTATGTTTTGAAAACATTAATTTTGCAAAACAATTTTTTGCAGATTTACAGAATCATTTAAAACAAAGATAATGGAAATAATAGGAATAGTCATTGGTCTTGCCATCGGCTTCTTCGTGGGCAAACTGCTGGAAGCCAAAAAAGCGGGAGAGGAGAAAACGCAGCTTGTAGCGAAGGCTCAGGTGCTGCAGGCTAACATTGAACAGAGCAACCTGTATCATGCTTCTGAGGTTCAATCCTTGAAGCAATCTCATGCTGTAGAAGTTCAATCCTTAAAAGCTCAGATGGAGAACGAACGACAGTATGCGGCGAAACTCAGGGCAGAAAGCGACCAGCAGTGGGCACAGAAACTCGAAAACCTGAAGCAGGAGATGCATCGCATGACCATCGAGCAGCAGCGCGTGGCGGCAGAACAGCTCGCAGCCAAGCAATCTGCCTTGCAGGAAAACAACCGATTGCAGATGGATGAACTCCTGAAACCAATTAAGGAGCAATTTGCCGATTTCAAGAAATCGGTAGAAGAGAGCAAGACCCAGAACGAAGTGAACAAGAAGGAACTGCAGAACACCTTCGAGGCTACGATGAAACTCTTCCAGCAGGAGCAGCAGCAGGCCGTATCGAGTCTGAAAGAGCAGACATCGAAGATCGGTTCCGATGCCGCCAATCTTACCAAGGCTTTGAAGGGCGACAGCAAGATGCAGGGCGACTGGGGCGAGATGGTGCTGGAAACAATCCTGGAGAATAGCGGTCTGCGCAAAGACGAAGAGTTCTTCATTCAGGAGAACACCAAGGACGAGAACGGCAAGAACTTCCGTCCCGATGTCATCGTCCGCTTCCCGGAGGGCAGAAGCGTGGTGATAGATTCCAAGGTTTCGCTCACCGCCTATACCGATGCCCTGGCTGCCGGGAGTGATGAGGAACGCGAGCGGTTGATGAAGGCGCATGCCCTGAGTGTCCGCAAGCATATCGACGAACTTGCCGAGAAGGATTACTCCAAACTGGTGGATGATGCCATCGGTTTCGTCCTGATGTTCATCCCTAACGAAACCAGCTATATCGCAGCCATGAAGCAGCAGCCGGATCTCAGTCGCTATGCTTATCAGAAGAAGATTATCATCATCTCACCAAGCAATCTGCTCATGGCGCTGCAGCTGGCGTATAATCTCTGGCAGTACGACCGCCAGAACAAGAATGTGGAGAAAATCGTGAAGACGGCAGCCGACCTATATGATAAGGTGGCAGGTTTCGAAGATACCTTCCTGGGCATCGGCGATCTGATAACCCGTCTTTCCGGCACCTTCGACAAGGCAAGAAAGCAGCTTTACGATGGAAGTGGCAACGTGATGCGCAGGGTGGAGAGCTTGAAAGGGCTGGGCGTTACGCCGAAGAAACAGATCAAATCGCTGGAGGAATTGTAACATTTTCTTTTTCTGGTTTTACCATATTGTTCAAAAGTATTTGTTAATCGTTCATTTTATGAAATTATAGCCTTTAAAATGAGCGGTTTTCGATTTTTCTTTGTACTTTTGCCACGCCTATTCGGAAAGATAGGCACATACATGGAACAATCAAAAAATACCGTATAATTATGAAACTGAACGAAATTCTTTCAGACAGCTTTAATGCTGCAGAATGGGAAGCTAAGGGTTATGAGCTTCCTAAGTATGACATCGCAGCCGTAGCTAAGAAGACTCACGACGAGCCTACTTGGGTTCACTTCGGCGCAGGTAACATCTTCCGTGCTTTCCCGGCAGCCATCCTCAACGATGCGCTCAACACGGGCAAGTACGATCGTGGCGTAATCGTGGCCGAAAGCTTCGATTACGAAATTATTGACAAGGCTTATCGCCCTTATCATAACCTCTCGCTTCTCGTCAGCCTCCAGAGCAACGGAACCATCGAGAAGAAGGTCATCGCTTCTATCACAGAAAGCCTCAAGGCGGATAAGCAGTTTGGTGAGGACTGGGCCCGATTGGTTCAGATTTTCCAGGCACCAAGTCTGCAGATGGTAACTTTCACCATCACCGAAAAGGGATATTCTTTCAATGATGCCGATTTGGCTCGTGGTCTCGATGCAGTCTTCGCCATGGGTAAGCTCACCGCTCTGCTTTACGAAAGATACAAGGCTGGCAAGTTGCCTGTAACCCTTCAGTCAACAGACAACTGTTCGCACAATGGCGACCATGTAAAGGCTGGTGTCAAGGCTTACGCCGAGCGCTGGGTAAAGGATGGCATTGTTGAGGCTGGATTCCTGGATTACATCAACGACAGCAGCAAGGTAACCTATCCTTGGTCTATGATTGATAAGATTACTCCTCGTCCTCACGAGAAGGTACAGGCGATGCTTGCCGAGGATGGTTTTGAGGACAATGATACCATCATCACCGAAAAGCATACCTTCACCGCTCCTTTCGTGAATGCAGAGGAAGTGCAGTATCTTGTTTGCGAGGATACCTATACCAACGGTCGCCCACCATTGGAGTTGGGCGGTGCGCTCTATACCACCCGCAAGACAGTGGACGAGGTGGAGACCATGAAGGTAACCACCTGTCTGAACCCATTGCATACAGCGATGTCTATCTATGGCTGCATGCTCGACTATACTCTGATTTCTGCCGAGATGGCTGATGAGGACCTTCGTGCCTTCATCCAGAAGATTGGTTATATCGAGGCTATGCCAGTAGTAACAGATCCAGGTGTATTGAACCCATACGAGTTTATCGGCACCGTTATCAACAAGCGTCTGCCTAACCCATTCATGCCAGATGCTCCTCAGCGCATCGCTACCGATACCAGCCAGAAACTCTCTATCCGTTTCGGTGAGACTATCAAGAAGTATATCGACCGCGGTCTCGACAAGAGCAATCTCGTGTTGATTCCTCTGGTATTGGCAGGTTATGCCCGTTATCTCAAGGCATTGGATGATAACCTGAAGCCATTCGAGCCATCTTCCGACCCATTGTTGGCAGAGCTCCAGGCCATCGTGGCTCCTCTGGAGGTAGGCAAGGCAGATCAGGACTATTCTTGCCTGAAGAATCTCTATTCTCGCAAGGATGTATTCGGACTCGATCTCTACGAGGCTGGCTTCGGCGAGCAGATAGAAGGCATGGTGAAGGAACTCTTCGCCGGCAAGGGTGCCGTAAGACAGACATTGCATAAATATGTTGCAGCAAGATAATTCATTTTAAAATTCATACATTATATATATAAAGATATATGGAAAGAACATGGCGCTGGTTTGGCAAGAAGGATAAGATTACACTTGCACAGTTGAAGCAGATAGGTGTAGAGGGCATCGTTACCGCATTGCACGATGTTCCTCTGGGCGAGGTTTGGACACGCGAGAAGATTCATGAACTCAAGGAGTACATCGAGTCTTATGGTATGAAATGGAGCGTGGTAGAGTCTTTGCCTGTGGTTGAAACCCTGAAATATGGCGGTCCTGACCGTGATCATCAGATTGAGGTTTATAAGGAGAGTCTCCGCAACCTGGGCGAGGAAGGCATCAAGTGCATCTGCTACAACTTTATGCCGGTATTAGACTGGGCACGTACAGATTTGTCACACGAGAATCCTAACGGAGCCAACAACCTCTATATGAACTGGGGCGAGTTTGCCTACTTCGATATCTACATCCTCCAGCGTGAAGGTGCCCGTGAGGACTGGGCAGAATTCTCTAAGGAGCACAAGTGGGGCAGAGACCTGGTGGCTGAGGCTGATGAAATCAAGAAGACTTCTACACCAGAGCAGGATCACGCCTTGGTTGAGAATATCATCATCAAGACCCAGGGCTTCGTATCCGGTAACTTCAGCGAGAGCGATTCTGCTCCTGTGCAGAAGTTCCGCGACCTGTTGAAACTTTACGATGGCATCGACAAGAAGAAGTTGCAGGAGAACATGAAGTATTGGCTGGAGGCCATCATGCCTATCTGCGATGAATACGATATCAACATGTGTGTTCACCCGGATGATCCTCCTTATCCTGTATTCGGCTTGCCAAGAATCATCGGTCGTGCCGAGGATATCCAGTGGATGCTCGATGCTGTGCCAAACAAGCACAACGGTTTGACTTTCTGTGCAGGTTCATTCTCTGCCGGCGAGCACAACGACTGTGTGGCTATGGCGAAGCAGTTTGCCGACCGCACCCACTTCGTTCATCTTCGTTCCTGCTACATCTTCCCTAACGGCAACTTCACGGAGGCTTCCCACCTGGGTGGCCGTGGCCATCTGATAGAGCTTTGCCGCATTTTTGAGAAGGCAGAGCAGGAAGGCAAGTGCAATTCGGGTCGCCGATTGCCAATGCGAGTAGATCATGGCATGACCTTCACCGATGAGCCAGGCGGCGTATTCGATGAGAGCAACCACGGTCACAATGCCGGTTACACCCTCCTGGGCCGCATGTTTGCCATGGGTCAGATTCAGGGTGTCATCGCTACCGTGGATGATGAGCTGGGCATAGAGTACAAGCAGCCGGGATTCTATGATTAGTGATTAGTTATTAGTGATTAATGATTAGTTATTAGTTATTAGTGATTAGGCTATTAAGCGATTTGAAATTTAGGTTAGATAAAATACGAAAAGGCTAGCGTGTGTTTGTGCATGCTAGCCTTTAAAGTTAAGGTATTTTATTCATTTTTGTTTCACCCTTAGAAACACTTTGTTTCAATATTAGAAACACCTTGTTTCTATATAAGAAACGGAGTGTTTCTAATATTGAAACAAATTCGTTATCTCTCCTGAGCCCCAATAATTGCTTTATTCCTTTGTTTTGAGCTCCACTTCCTCCACATACTTCACCAGTGAATCCTTGCCGTTGAGCAGGTAGTAATCCACTCTCACCACGTGGTTGATATCGGCATTACCCTTCACCTTCACGTGGCGGGTCTTGCCGAATATCATCGTGTCGCGACGGGAAGGGTAGGAGATCAGCTGGATGATGTCCTTGGTAGAACCGCTGCCTATGTAGTAGATGCCCACACTGTCCTTGATGGCTTTCATTGCAGCCATCTTCGCCTTCTTCTTGGCGTGGATGGCAGTGGTATCTTCCGGATAGAACTCGCTGGCAGCTACCGTGTCGCCGTCGTGCTGATCGGGTGCAAACTTGCAGCTTGTACCCATCGTCGTGATAAAGGATGTGGCAGCCAAGGCTGCCACAAAGTATAATATCTTCTTCATTTTTATCTCTTTTCTTTGTTATTTCTTTCTTTTTAAAAACTGTTTTTTACCGCCAAATGCGTTATCGGCTGCAAAAGTACAAAAAATAACTCGAAAAGCCATACTTTTTTATCCTTTTTCCAGTGAGTATTGATTAATGATTAGGGATTATTATTTAACTCTTGTCATCCTGGGAAATCAGTGTGGGGTTGTCTCTGAATGACGGGTGCAAAGGTACGGCTTTTTTCTTATACCACTAAAAATCGGGTGGCGATAAGGCTCGATTTTAGCTCAGCTTACAATCTGTAACTTAGTTAATAAAACTAACTCATAATTTTGTGAGATAAGAAACTATGAGTTTTTCCCCGAAACTCATAGCTTTCCGGTCTAAGAGTCAATAGATAAGTGAGTCACTGAGTCACTGAGTCGGAAATCGGGGATAGGGAAGTTTCTGCTTCGGCAATGGCATTATTTCACCCGATGCGGCTTCTTTTCCGTCCCAATCTCCACCGTATGTTCAAAGAGAAGGAAGGCTGTTCACCGTGCAGTTTGGAGAGTGATGAAATGTTAAAAAACGTGTAATAGGTGTCTCCTTCGTGGGGAATGCGACACCTATTTGATAGGAAGTAGACACCTGAACATAGGAATGCGACACCTAGTTTCGAAAAAAATCACTATATTTGCACCATGAAAAGTTTAATAAAGTTATTCGCCAAAGATGAGTATGTTCAAAGAGAAGGAAGGCTGTTCACCGTGCAGTTTGGAGAGTGATGAAATGTTAAAAAACGTGTAATAGGTGTCTCCTTCGTGGGGAATGCGACACCTATTTGATAGGAAGTAGACACCTGAACATAGGAATGCGACACCTAGTTTCGAAAAAAATCACTATATTTGCACCATGAAAAGTTTAATAAAGTTATTCGCCAAAGATGAACATGCTATCTTGATTGTAGCTCTGTTCCTCTTCGTTTACCTCATCATCATGGCTCATGTGATGGTGAGGGAATATAGAACCTATCTTGAGGATCATCCGAAGGCTCATTTCGCCTTGGGTGATTTTATCTGTAGAGAGCGGTTTTATATCTACCTTATCCTCTGCGTAGTGTTTGTTACGCTTGTGGGTTTGGTAGTCAGTTTGCTGGCGATTAGTCTTTAATGATATATAGAAAAATTATTAACAAATATAATATTTATTTATGAAATATAAAAAGATATTATTCGCAGGTCTAGCCGCATGGATGAGCCTATCATCATTTGCCTTCGACCTCAAATCACCAAGCGGAAGAAACATCTCCTCAGCATCAAGGTTCAGGATGATAGTATGGTCTTAGACCAAGTATATATGTATTGAAATTAGGTTAGATTTTAGGTTATAAATACAAAAAACTCCCATGGCTCGCTGCTGAAGCTTGTCATGGGAGCTTTTTTTCATCACTGATAATGAATCACTGATAATGAATCACTAATCACTAATCACTAATCATTATTCTTACATTTCAACCACCACTTCGTGCTTGCCTTCCAGACAAGGAACGATGGTGCCTGCGATGGCTTTGCCATCCACCGTAATCTGCTTCACGCCTTTCTCCCTTCCTTCTGGGTTCTTTACCACGATGTGGTATTCGCCACCACGGAACTTGCGGGTTACCTCGTATTCATGGGCGGTGCTTGGCAGACATGGGTCGATGTTCAGGCCCTCGTAATCCGGTTTGATGCCGAGGATGAACTCCGACACGGTGTACCACATCCAGGCGGCTGTACCTGTTAACCACGAGTTCTTGCCTTCGCCTGGCTTGGCGGCATCCTTGCCGGCTACCATCTGGCAGTTTACGTATGGCTCCACCTTGTGCAGGGTCTGGTATTTCTCCTCTACATAGCTTGGCAGAATCTTGGTATAATGGTTCCAGGCATCATTGCCACGTCCGGCAACGGTTTCGCCGATGATGACCCAAGGATTGTTGTGGCAGAAGATGCCGGCATTCTCCTTGTAACCTTCAGGATAGGATGAAATCTCGCCCATCTCTACATGATAGGTGGTGTAGGCTGGGTTGTTCAGCACCATTCCGTGCTCGCACTCCAGGCGCTCCTTGGCGCTATCCAGTGCCTTGGCGCAGAGGCCTTCTTCCAGTCCGATGCCAGCCATGGTACACCAGCCCTGACTCTCGATGAAGATCTTGCCTTCCTCGTTCTCGTTGCTGCCTATCTTGTTGCCGAAGAAATCGTAGGCACGCAGGAACCATTCGCCGTCCCAGCCATGCTGCTTCACGGCTTCGTTCATTGCATCCACCGCCTGCTGCATGCGCTCGGCTTCTACGAGATAATCTTCCTCGGCAAGTCCGGCGATAGTGCCTTCATGGCTGTTCGCGGCTTCCTTGGCAAGCTGCTTGCACAGCGCCACGTAGTCCTTTCCGGTTACAACGAAGAGTCCGGCAATCATCAGGCTCTCTGCCTTGCTGCCTTCGCCCTTGTTCTCGGTGGTCTGGAAACTCTCGTTAGGGTCCCAGGAGAAGCAGTTCAGGTTCAGACAGTCGTTCCAGTCGGCTCTGCCGATGAGTGGAAGCTTATGCGGACCCAGGTTGTTGATAACATGGTTCATCGAAATCTTCAGATGTTCGAAGAGACTCACCTCGCTGCCAGGCTGGTTGTCGAAAGGCACCTGCTCTGAGAGGATGGAGAAATCGCCCGTTTCCTTGATGTACGCCACGGTGCCGAAGATGAGCCAGCATGGGTCGTCATTGAAACCGCCACCGATATCGTTGTTGCCACGCTTGGTGAGTGGCTGATACTGGTGATAGCAGCCGCCGTCTGGGAACTGGGTGCTGGCGATATCGATGATGCGCTGGCGGGCACGTGTTGGAATCTGATGAACGAAGCCCACCAGGTCCTGGTTGGAATCGCGGAAGCCCATGCCTCTGCCGATGCCGCTCTCGAAGAAACTTGCCGAACGCGACATGCAGAAGGTAATCATGCACTGATACTGGTTCCAGATGTTCACCATGCGGTCTAACTTGTCGTTGCCGCTCTTCACGGTGAAGATGTTCAGCAGGTTATCCCAGTATTGGTTGAGTTCTGCGAAGGCAGCATCCACCTTTTCGGTGGTATCAAACTTGGCGATAAGCTGATGAGCTTTCTCCTTGTTGATTACCTTCTTGGCGCTGAACTTCTTGTCCTGCTCGTTCTCCACATAGCCCAGCAGGAAGATGAGGTCGCGGCTCTCGCCTGGCTGCAGGGTAACCTCGATATAATGAGATGCGATAGGGCTCCATCCGTGGGCAAAACTGTTGCGTGGCTTGCCTTCCATCACGGCTTCCGGCTCGGCAAACTCGTTGTAGAGTCCGATGAAGCTCTCGCGGTCGGTATCGTAGCCCTGAATCTCGGTATTTACGGTATAGAAAGCATAGTGGTTGCGGCGCTCACGATATTCGGTCTTGTGATAGAGGGTAGAGCCTTCTACCTCCACTTCGCCCGTAGAGAAGTTGCGCTGGAAGTTCTCCATGTCGGTAGCAGCATTCCAGAGGCACCACTCTGCAAAGGAGAACACCTTGAGGGTCTTCACCTCCTGCGACTGGTTCTTCAGCGTCATCTTCTGCACCTCAGCCCATGTGTGGAGCGGAACGAAGAAGAGCACACTCGCCTCTACGCCGTTCTTGCTGCCCGTGATGCGGGTATAGTTCATGCCGTGGCGGCACTCGTAGCTGTCGAGCGGTGTCTTGCAAGGTTTCCATCCTGGGTTCCATACGGTATCGCCATCCTTGATGTAGAAATAGCGACCGCCGTTATCCATCGGCACACCGTTGTAGCGGTAACGGGTGATGCGACGGAACTTGGCATCCTTGTAGAAGGAATAACCACCTGCTGTGTTTGAGATGAGCGAGAAGAAATCCTCGTTACCCAAATAGTTGATCCAAGGCCATGGAGTCTTTGGATCTGTAATCACGTACTCGCGATTGGCGTCATCAAAATGACCGTACTTTTTCTCTACCATTGTTTTTTTAATGTTTATTTTTAGGTAATTTATATTATTTTGGTGCAAAGATAGCAAAAAGTTTCAGTTTAAAGGTTAGAAAACAGATATTTTTTTGTATTTTTGCAGTAGAAAGTTTGATGTTTAACAGGTTGTAATTAACATAATATATAGTTGGCTTATGAAAAGAAACATTCTAACACTCATCATTGCCGTGTTTGCCTTGATGCAAGCAACGGCACAGACATACGACAACTTGTGGAAGCAAGCTGACATCATCGCTCGGAAGGATCAGCCTAGGAGCGAGATTGGGGTGATGAAGAAAATCATCTCCAAGGCTTCTGCGGCTAAAGACTACGGCCAGCTGATGGCAGCTGAGATGAGGCAGATGATTCTCTGGAAAGAGATTTCTGCCGACTCGCTGACACCGAACGTGGAGCGGATGGAAGCCGAGGTGCTGAAGGTGAAGGACCCCGCATTGAAGGCTGTGAGATATGCCGTGCTGGGAAGGGTTTATCGGGATAATACTTACGGGATAGAAGTAGATGAGGCTACTCCTTCTCTGAGTCAGCGTGAAACGAACGATAAGAAGAGCCAGGAGTTCTTCAAGAAAGCCCTGGAGCAGCCAGAACTTCTTGCCAAGCATACATCTACAGAGTATGTGCCATTGACGCTGAAGGGCGTGGACGGCAGTTCGTTCAACAACGATCTGCTGCATCTCATCGGTTTCGAGGCTGACAGCAAGGAGGCGTATCTTCTGATGTACACCTATTATAATAAGGTGGGAAATAGGGGCGCGGCTTGTCTCTGTGCCTACAAGCTCATCGAGAAATATCGCCAGGACGACGTGAGAGAGGTGAAGAAGTCGAAGTATCTGAATACCATCGACTCGCTCATCCACGTATATCAGGATATTCCGGAGGCAGGCGAACTTGCCGTGGAGCACTTCCGCTTCATGGAGGGGGCTACCGATGCCAAACCGCTGGATAAGCTCAACTATATCAACTATGCGCTGAGCCGCTGGGGTGGATGGTCGAGAATGAACGAACTGAGAAATGCGCAGAAACGACTCACCGAACCGATGTTCCGGGTGCAGGATATGCCGCAGGTATTGCGCCCTGGGCAGAAAGCGTGGGTGCATCTGAACGTGCGCAATCTCCAAAATCTGAAGGTGAGCATTTCCCGTCTCAACATCACGGCGGATAATGAATATGATGTCCAGAATGAGGCTACCTATAAGATGCTCCTGAAGAAGACCACGAAGCTGCATCAGAAGGATTTCAGCCGCAACTACTATGGTCGTCCGGATTACGAAGAGGTGAAGGATTCCATCGAAATCGGTGGCAATCTGCCGCTGGGTGCCTATCTGATGGAGGTGACTTCGGATAATACCGGCATCGCTCCGCAGCGACAGCTCTTCTATGTCAGCAATCTGGCGGTGATGATCCAGCAGTTGCCTGATGACAGGCATCGCTATGTGGTGGTGAATGCTACCGATGGCCAGCCTGTCGCCGGGGCGAAGATTGAACTCTATGACCAGTGGTATGGTTTCAAGACGAAGAAGGACAAACGAACGGTTCATGCCCGCTTGACGACCGATGAGACCGGAGAGGCTTACTTCAAGAATGTGGATGGAAACGTCTTGATTTCCACCAGCAATGATAAGTTTACGCCTGCCAAGGGCATCTATCTTTCTCGCACCCGCTATTATGAGAAGAAGGATAATGAAACGAAATATCAGTTGTTTACCGACCGCAGCATCTATCGCCCGGGTCAGACCGTGCATGCCTCAGCCATTTCCTACATCGTGAAGAAGGGCTTGGATGCCAGTGTGCCTGGCAAGAGCATGGAACTGAATTTTATCCTGCGAGATGCCAACTGGAAGCAGGTGGCTGAGCAGAAGGCTACGACCGATGAATATGGTACGGCTTCCGTAGATTTCGAATTGCCGAAGGAGGGACAGACGGGTCTGTATTCCATCTCCGTGAATGGTACAGCAAGCGAATATTTCAGAGTTGAGGAGTACAAGCGTCCAACCTTCGAGATTACCTTCCCGAAGGTGAACGAGAAATATAACTGGGGCGACACCGTGGTGGTGAAAGCTACAGCAAAGACTTACGCCGGCGTGCCTGTGCAGGGTGCCAAGGTGGAGTATCAGGTGACCCGCAGAAACCAACTCTGGTGGTGGGGCGCAGGCTCTGCCGGACAGTTGGTGAAGACTGACAGTTGTGTGACTCGTGAGGACGGAACCTTCGACGTAGAAATTCCGCTGGAGGCTTCCTTGTCAGGAAAAGACGAGGCTGATATGAGCAATTTCATGCGCATCGCCCGTTTCTTCAACTTCGAGGTCTCAGCCATCGTTACCGACATCAGCGGCGAGAGCCACGAGGGTGTGATGAGTCTGCCTCTGGGCACCAAGCCAACCATCCTCACGGTGAATCTTCCTAAGCGTATCGAGACAGACAGTCTGAAGACGGTGTCCTTCGCTTACCGCAACGCTAGTGGAATGCCGATTTCGAGCAGGTTGAAATATCGCATTGATAAAGGCGAATGGAAGGATGCCGAGGCGAATGTACCGGTTTCTATCAAGGAATATGCTTCCTCTGCCTCTTCTTCCCTTGTTTGGAAATCTGGCGTTCATCAGCTGGAGGCAATCTGCGGACAGGACACCCTGCAGCAGAAGTTCACGCTCTTCAGTATGAAGGATACCCATCCGGTGGAGCCAACTACCGAATGGTATTATCAGACGGCGAAGACTTTCCCTCGTGATGGCAAGCCTGTCTATATCCAGGTGGGCTCTTCGGAGAACGGAGCGCACATCGTATATTCCATCATCGCCGGCAACAAACTGCTGGAGAAAGGTGCCTGGGAGTTGGGCGACAGTATCGTGACCCTGCCTTTCACCTACAAGGAGGAATATGCGTCGGGCATCGTACTGAACTATAGTTTCGTGAAGCAAGGAAAGTGCTATACCCGAATGATGAGCATCGCCCGTCCTTTGCCTGAGAAGAAATTGAACATCGCCTGGAAAACCTTCCGCAACCGTCTGACCCCTGGCCAAAAGGAGGAGTGGACGCTGAAGATTACCACCCCTGACGGTAAGCCAGCCAAGGCGCAGCTGATGAGCGTGCTCTATGACAAGTCGCTCGACCAGATAGCCCCGCATTCCTGGAATTTCTCCCTGGGCTTCTATCAGAGTTTGCCAAACTGCTACTGGAAGCACAATCTCACTTTCCGTCCATTTTACTTGAATGGCGTTTATCCAACCAAGTATTATGACGAGAAGGAATTGGACGTGGATAAGTTTGATGACAAATACTTTAGCTTTTATGCTTATATGCAAGCGGTGGAACTGAGCAAGTTGGAACGTTCTTCTGGCGGAACCGTTGAGGCTGTTCGTATAGAAAAACACGAGCTGGTTCGAGATGAAGCGAAAGTCGTGAGAATTCGTGGTTCTAAGATGGTTCGTGTAGGAGCTGCTGCTCCATCTGCCAACAAGGTTTTTGATGTAGTAGAGGAGATGCCGCAGTTTGCCGGCGGTTCTGGCTCAGATGCAGGACAATTCCTCGACAAGGTACAGGTGCGTGAGAATATGAACGAGACCGCCTTCTTCTATCCTGCCTTGGAGAGCGACAACAATGGCAACGTAGCCATCAGGTTTACCCTGCCGGAGAGCGTGACTACCTGGAAGTTCATGGGATTGGCTCATGACAAGGAGATGCGCAACGGTTTGCTGGTGGATGAGGCTGTGGCTCAGAAAACCGTGATGGTGCAGCCTAACATGCCTCGCTTCCTGCGTGAGGGCGACAAGGCTACCATCGTGGCTAAGCTCTCCAATACTTCAGATAAGAAGGTGAACGGCAACGCCCGCATGCAGATTATCGACCCGGAGACCAATAAGGTGGTTTGGCAGAAGATCCAGGGCTATAAGATTGATGCCGAAGGTTCAGCTACCGTCTCCTTTGACGTTTCGGGATTGAAAGAAGGTGTATATATAAATAAGGTGGTGGCTGCCGGCAATGGCTATAGCGATGGCGAGCAGCATTATCTGCCGGTGTTGAGCAACCGTGAACTCGTGGTGAACACCCTGCCTATCACCCTGCATCAGCAGGGCGAGCAGAACTTCAACCTGAGCAAGCTCTTCCTGAACAAGGAGGGTAAGCAGGCGAAGGGAGCAGTGGATGCCAAGGTGACCGTGGAATATACAAACAATCCAAGTTGGCTGATGGTGAAGGCGCTGCCTGCTATCAGCAATCCGGATGAGGAGAACGCCATCTCGCTGATGTCTGCCATCTACGCCAATACCATCACCGCCCATATCCAGAAGCATCTCTCGCTGGAAAATCAGTCTCAGCAGAATCTCTCTCAGGAGACCATCCGCCTGCAAAATCAGGTGGAAAAACTGAAGAAATTGCAGAATGCTGACGGTTCCTTCTCCTGGTGGAAGGGAATGAAGGGCAGCCGATATATGACAACGTCGGTAGCCGAAATGATGGTTCGTCTGAATGCCGTTGCCGGTGTTCAGAAATCAACCGCCAAGATGCTGACTTCCGCCATTGATTATCTCTCCTGGAAGACTGCTCAGGAAGTAAGAGAAATGAAGAAGCAGGAGGAAAAAAAGCAGAAGGTGAATCCTAGCGAACAGGCGCTGCATTATCTCTACATCCTCTCGATGGATGGCAGAAAGATGAAGCAGAATCTGGAAGCTGACAAGACTTATCTGCTGGAAAAGATGTCGAAGATGACCGGCAATTTCACCATCTATGGCAAGGCTCGTGCTGCCGTGGTGCTCGCCAAGAACAGCAAGCAGAATGCCGCCTACCGCGAGAAAGCGGGCGAATATCTGCAGAGCGTGAACGAATATGCCGTTTACCGCGAGGAGATGGGTCGTTACTACGATACCCGCAAGGCTCTCTACAGCTGGAGAAACTATAAGATTCCTACCCAGGTATCCGTGATTGAGGCGCTGCAGATGTTGAAGCCAAACGACAAGCAAACCATTGAGGAACTGCAACGCTGGCTCCTGATGTCGAAGCGAACCCAGGTTTGGGATACCCCAGTGAACACCGTGGATGCCGTATATGCCTTTATGAAGGGCAATGAAAACAACTGGGACAAGAAGGCTGAGAATGCCGTGCTGAAACTGGATGGCAGGCAGCTTCCGATGCCGCAGGATTCCACCACGCTGGGGTATATCAAGACCGAGAAGGCTGGCAAGGCATCTACGCTGAGCATCCAGAAGAAGAGCGACTACACCAGTTGGGGTGCCGTGTATGCGGAGTTCAAGCAGCCGCTTAGCGAAATAGCTTCTGCCGAGTCGGGCATCAAGGTGCGCCGTGTCATCGTTCCTGCTGAATCGCAGGGCAAGGGAAAGGCGCAAGCGAAGGTGGGAGAGAAGGTGAAGGTAACACTCATTATCACCGCCGACCGTGACTACGACTTCGTGCAAATCATGGATAAGCGTGCCGCCTGCCTGGAGCCAGTCAACCAGCTGAGCGGCTATCAGTGGAATTTGGGTTGCTATGTTTCTCCAAGAGACAACACAACAAATTTCTATTTCGATCGTTTATCTAAAGGTAAGCACATCGTAGAAATGGAATACTACGTGGATAGAAAGGGCGACTACCAGGGCGGAACTTGCACCGCAAAGTGTGCATACAGTCCGGAATTCGGAGGTCGCACGGAGGGTTATGAGTTGAAAGTTAACAATTAATAGTTAAAAGATTGATAATTAAGAATAGAATAGTATGAAACGGATGAATATATTGATGCTCTCAGCACTGTTGGCGCTGCCGGCATCGGCACAGAAGATTGCAACCCAGCACGAGGTGGTAGACTGCGGACAGGTGGTTTTTCGCCATCCCGTAACGGCTGAGTTCATGATGAAGAATGAGGGCAACAGACCTCTGGTTATCCACAACATGTTGAAAAGTTGTGGCTGCACCGAGGTGCAGTATCCTAAGAAGAGTATTGCCGCAGGCGAAAGATTCGTGGTAAAGGCGGTGTATGATGCCAAGCAGATGGGCACCTTCAACAAGCAAGTATGCCTCTACACCAATGCCACCGACGAACCTTTCATCCTTACGATGCGAGGCAAAGTGGTGAGCAATGTGGTGGATTTCGCTGGCCCGTATGACGAGATGCTGGGAGAGATCAAGTCGGATGCCCAGGAGGTGGAGTTTGATGACGTGAACCGTGGCGACCGCCCTGTTCAGCGCATCCATATCTTCAACCCTACCGAGCAGATGATGGAGCCGGTGGTAATGCATCTGCCTAGCTACCTGCAGGCACAGGTGTCTCCATCCAAGGTGGCACCGCATCGTGCTGCCGAGGTCATCCTGATGCTGGATTCCAAAAAACTGCGTGACTTCGGTTTGAACCAGACTTCTATCTATCTGGGTGAGCGCCCTGGCGACAAGATTGCCCCAGAGAAGGAAATCGTGGTTTCTTCCGTTCTCCTGCCTGCTTTCGAAAACATGACGGCAGAGAAGAAGGAGATGGCTCCAAAGGCTGAACTTTCAACCACCGACCTCGACCTGGGCAGCTTCGGCAGCAAGAAGAAACTGAAGGGCGAGGTGCTGATTACCAACAACGGTAAGTCGACGCTCGAAATCAGAAGCATGCAGATGTTTACCATGGGCTTGCAGGTGAATTTGAAGAAGAGCAAGATTGAACCGGGAGAATCCGTGAAGATGAAGGTGACCGTGGTGAAGGCAGACTTGAAGAAGTCGCGTGCCAAGAAGAATCCACGTATCCTGATGATTACGAATGATCCGGACAATGCCAAGATTGTAGTAAAGATTCATGTACATTAAACTTTAAAAAACGTGCAGATAGAAATAGATAACGGTAGTGGTTTCTGCTTTGGCGTGACCACTGCCATCAAGAAAGCTGAGGAAGAGTTGGAGAAGGGCAGTAAGCTTTACTGTCTGGGTGACATCGTGCACAATGGTATGGAGGTGGAGCGCCTGCATGAGGCTGGTCTGACCACCATCGACCATGATGAGATGAAGGAACTCCACGGTGTGAAGGTTTTGCTTCGTGCCCACGGAGAGCCACCGGAGACCTATGCCCTTGCCGAACGCAACAACATCGAGATTATCGATGCCACCTGCCCTGTGGTGCTCCAGCTTCAGCGCCGCATCAAAAAGCAGTATGTCAACAATCCCGAGGCGCAGATCATCATCTTCGGTAAGAAGGGACATGCCGAGGTGCTGGGCTTGGTGGGTCAGACCGAAGGTCATGCCATCGTGGTAGAGAAGTTGGAGGATGTGGATCATCTCAGGGAGATAGGTAAACTGGATTTCAGTCGCGACATCGCTCTCTATTCCCAGACCACCAAGAGTCTCGACGAGTTCCATCGCATCATCGAATATTGCCAGGAACATATTGTGGAGGGGGCCAGCTTCAAGAGCTTCGACACCATCTGCAGACAGGTGGCCAACCGCATGCCGAATATCGCCAACTTTGCCAGCAAGCATGATGTCATCCTCTTTGTCAGCGGCAGAAAGAGTTCGAATGGTAAGGTGCTCTTCAAGGAATGCAAGAGCGTGAATGCCAACAGTTATCAGATAGAGAGTGCTGATGAAATCAACATGGATTGGTTCAAGGGTGTGAACACCGTGGGCATCTGTGGTGCTACCAGTACGCCAAAATGGTTGATGGAAGAGTGCAAGGAGAAAATCATCAGCGAAACATGATAATAAGATATAGACAGAAAAAGTATAAAATAAAAAATAGGTGATAAATCTTCTCCCGAGGACTTATCACCTTTAAAAAACAGTAATTAACTCAAAATTTATAATCTATATCATTACTACCTTGTCATTGTGTTTGCAAAAATAAAAAATAATTTGGGTTTCCACAACACTCATTCTTTGAAATGGCATTTTTAAAGCACAAATATTTTATTTTAAGATATTTTTGCAAAAATATAACGAGGAAATCGCTGATTCTACGATTGCTTATTTTTCAATCGATTATTCTGCGATTGCGATTGAATTCTCAATCTTTTATTCTGCGATTGCTTTCTGATATTGCTCCATGAGCCATGCCTTCTGCTCAGGAATCGTCATTTCGCTATTGTCCAGCGTGATGGCATCATCTGCCTTGCGGAGTGGGGAAGTCTCACGATGGGTATCGATGTAGTCTCTTTCCTCCACATTCTTCAGAATGGCGTCGAAGTCGGCTGGCATGCCCTTCTCCTTCAGTTCGTCGAAGCGGCGCTGTGCTCTCACCTGCGAACTTGCCGTAACGAAAATCTTCAGTTCGGCGTTAGGGAATACGGTGGTGCCGATGTCGCGGCCATCCATCACGATGCCCTTGTCTTCGCCCATCTTCTGCTGCTGAGCCACCAGCGCCTCTCTTACGAAAGGAACGGCTGCCACAGGACTTACGTGGTTGGAAACCTCCAGCGAGCGGATTTCCTTCTCCACCAGTTCGCCGTTGAGATAGCAGTCTGGGCGACCGGTGGTAGCGTTAAACTTGAACGAAATCTGGATGTTCGGCATCTCGGCTTCCAGTTCCTCCACCTTCACCTTGCCATCCTCCTCAAAGAGGTTGTGGCGCAGGGCGTAGAGGGTTACCGAACGATACATGGCACCTGTATCCACATACACATAACCTATCTCCTTGGCAAGATCCTTTGCCATCGTACTCTTTCCGCAGGAAGAGTAACCGTCTATTGCGATTGTAATCTTCTTCATTATTATTTATAGTTTATAATTTGCAGTTTATTATTTTATAGTTTATAATTTACAGTTTATAGTTTATAGCTTACGTTTATCAGCAGACTGCTGCTGCTTACGTGATATTTTCCGTAAGCCACGTTGATGTGGAAGCGCTCCAGGTTGATACCGCCACCAAACGAGAAGCCGGCTCCATGACTGCTTTCCTCGCCTTCGGTGCCGTTAGAAATCTTCATCTCGTCGGCTCTGCGGGCATTGTAGCCGCCGCCCAGCCAGAGGTTGTCGCCCAGCAGCAGTTCGGCACCCACCACAAGATGGTTCTTCAATCCCTTGTCCCAGTGGTTCAGGTTCACCAGTGTGCCCGATACCCTGAACGGCATGTTCTCGAATCCCTTGGTTACACCCACCTGCAGGTCTATCGGCATTTTTTCGTAATCCTCGTTGTAAGCCTTCAGCTGTCCGCCCAGGTTCTTTGCCACGGCAGAAAGCGACAGCTCCTGGTCTGGGTCGTAATAGTTCAGACCCAGGTCGAAGCCCACAGCGATGGAATTGTAGTCGCCGATGTAGGAAGTGATGAACTTCGCCGAGATACCACCCACGAAGTTCTTGCCCAGCATGTAGGAGAAATGGCCTGCCAGGGCAATATCCTTCGCCGAGAATTCACCCATCTGGATGTTGTTCTCATCGGTCTGCTTCATCTTTCCGTAATCCACATAGTTGGCCGAAACCGCCCACGATGCCTTCTCCTTCACGATGCGGTTGAAGGAAGCCGACGCCACGTTCACCCCCGACATATAACTCATGTAGTTGAGGTTGATGGTCTTGTCGCTTACCGAAGCCAGCAATGCCGGATTATGGAAAATGAGGGCTTCATCATCTTCTATCAAGGTGATGTTGTCGCCTCCCAAGGCTGCGGCATGAGCACTTACAGGCAGTCGGAGGAAATTATATCCAGTTTGGCTCTCTTGAGCACCCATTTTTGTCGCAAAAAGCGTCAATATAATGGAAAAAACGATTTTTTTCATTTAAATACTTTAATTCTTTGGCAAAGATACTGCTTTTTTGAGAAATAAGACGTAAATTTGCATTGTTTTCGTAGAAAATAACGAAATGAATCGATAAATATTGCAGATTCCGGGCTAAAAAGCAGCTGCGGACATGCAATTAGGTTAAGTTAATGACGATTGAAAAGTGGAAATAAAAAAATCAAATAGTGCACAGTTGGAGGACAAGAGGCTTACCTTCTTCCTCATCGGATTGCTCATCGCATTCACGCTCCTTTTCGTAGGACTCCAGTATCAGAGAGGACCGCAAGGAGAGGAAGACCTGACCGAGGACTTTGAAGACCTGGCGCAGGACCTGGATATGCAGACGCCACCCGACCAGAAGGATATGGTGAGTGCTGAGGCCATGTCGAAGGCGCCTGCATCGGAGGCTATCACGCAGGAAGTGAAGCCCACCGAACAGCAGCAGGTGCAGAAGACTCCCGAGAAGATAAGTACCACCACCAGCGAACTGGTGATTGGCGACGGTTCGGGAGTGGTGGAAGGTGCCGATGTAAAGGAGGCGGCTCCTGAAACGGCAGTAGACAACACCGCCGAACAGGAACAGCCCATCAAGTTTACCGTGGTGCAGAAAATCCCGGAGTTTCCTGGTGGCTGGTCGGCTTTCATGCAGTGGCTCACCAAGAACCTGAAATATCCCGAGTCGGCACAGAAGAACAAGGTTCAGGGCACCGTGGTGGTTTCCTTCATCGTAAACAAGGATGGCAGCATCGCCAGCACCAAGGTAAGCACATCGGCTGACCCTGTGCTCGACGCCGAGGCGCTGAGGGTGATGAAGATGATGCCGAAGTGGAAGCCTGGCATGGACCGCAACAAGGTGTGCCGCACGATGATTGCCGTCCCAGTGGTATTCAAACTATAAATTATAAATTGTACATTATAAATTATACATTATATATTCTAAATTATATTTGATTATGAAGACATCTGATGAATTCTTAAGCATGGTGAATGAGTTCCTGGCTAACTTGCCATACGACCGCAAACCATATTCTCTATATGAGCCAGTGAAGTATGTTCTCTCTCTGGGAGGCAAGCGCATTCGTCCGGTTCTGATGCTCCTGGGCTATAATATCTTCAAGGAAGACCCGGAGAAAATCCTCATGAACGCCATCGCTTTGGAGACTTATCACAACTATACCTTGCTCCACGACGACCTGATGGACAATGCCGATCTTCGCCGTGGTCATGAAACCGTTCACAAGAAGTGGGACGCCAATACCGCCATCCTTTCGGGCGACAGTATGCTGGTGCTCGCCTACGATCGCATGGCTCAGTGCGACGACAAGCATCTTGCCAAGGTGATGAAGCTCTTCACCACCACAGCCCTGGAAATAGGCGAAGGTCAGCAGTATGACATGGAGTTTGAAACCCGCAACGATGTGAAGGAAGAGGAGTATATCGAGATGATCCGCCTCAAGACCAGCGTACTCCTGGCTTGTGCCCTGAAGATTGGAGCCATCCTGGCTGATGCTTCAGAGGAGGATGCTGATAATCTCTATAAGTTTGGCGAGCAGATTGGTCTGGCTTTCCAGTTGCAGGATGATTACCTGGATGTCTATGGCGATACCAAGGTATTCGGCAAGGCGATAGGTGGCGACATCACATCGAACAAGAAGACCTTCATGCTCATCAACGCCTTCAATCATGCCAACGATGCCCAGCGTGCGGAACTGCAGAAGTGGGTGGATGCCCAGGAGTTCGACCGCGAGGAGAAGGTGGCAGCCGTAACCCGTCTCTACAATGAGATTGGCATCGACAAGTTGGCGCAGGATAAGATAGCCTACTATTTTGAGCAGAGCAAGAAGTATCTGGATGCCGTGAATGTGCCTGCTGAGCGCAAGGAGGAGTTGGCAAAATATGCCCATAAAATGATGAAGCGCCAGTACTAGTTAATAGTTTAAAGTTGATAGTTAATAGTTGACAGTTCAATGTTCAAAGTAATAGATACGCATACTCATCTCGATGCAGAAGAGTTTAATGAGGATAGGGCGGAGGCTTTCGCTCGTGCCAGAGAAGCGGGGGTAGGCAAGGTGTTCTTGCCTGCCATCGACGTGAAGACTACGCACGCTGTGCTCGCCCTGAGCCGGGAATATCCGGGCTACGCCTATCCTATGATTGGTCTGCATCCCGAAGAGGTGAAGGCAGACTGGAAGGAGCAGCTGGCTGAACTCAGGAAGATATTGGAGGAACATCGCATGGCAGGTAATGCCAATCCTGCAGGCGATTCTCCTCAGATTTCCGATTTCATAGCCGTCGGCGAAATCGGATTGGATTATTACTGGAGCCGTGAGTTCGAGCACGAGCAGCTGGAGGCATTCGAAGAGCAGGTGAAATGGGCGATAGAAACCCGTCTGCCCCTGATGATTCATTGCCGCAAGGCACAGAACGAGATGGTGCACTTGCTTCGCCAGTATCAGAAAGACCTGCCTGGCGGCGTGTTCCACTGCTTCACCGGCAATCAGAAGGAGGCAGAAGAACTCCTCTCGTTCGATAACTTCGTGCTGGGCATCGGTGGTGTATCCACCTTCAAGAGCAGTCATCTGCGTGAAGACCTCCCTGCCGTGGTGCCGATGAACCGCATCGTTCTGGAAACCGACAGCCCTTACATGGCTCCCGTCCCATTCCGAGGCAAGCGCAACGAGAGCGCCTTCGTGGTAGAAGTACTTAAAACCTTGGCGAAAGCCTACGGCGTAAGCGAAGAAGAATTTGCCAAGCAAACCAATGAAACCGTGAAAAGTGTATTCCATAAAATATAAATCCTTAACCAAACTATTCATTATGACTAGAAAAATGTTGATGGCAGCCCTACTGATGGCTGCATTTGCACAGGGCACTCAGGCACAAGACCTGAGCGGCCAGCGTTCTGAAAAGCAGGACGTGAACATGATTCCGGGCAAGAAACTGGATCATCACGGACTCATCGTGAGTCCTACACCACATCTCCTGAATGTGGATGCTGCTAACCGACTCGACCTGCAGAATGGAGTCAAGGTAATCGACAAGAAAGGCAAGTTTGCCGACGACGTGAAGTTCCTTACCGCCAACGCTAAAGGCGTTCGCCTGACCATCGATTTCGGTGAAAAACTGGCTGCCAAGGCTGGCGTTAAACCTGTTTCGGGTGCCTACAGTCTGAAGGCTGATGCCAAGGGAATCCAGATTGTAGGCTACGATGAGCGTGGTGCTTTCTATGGTCTCCAGACTCTGCGCCAGATTGTAAACAGCGAGATGGCGAAGGGCCAGATGCCTTACACCACCTGTAACGACTACCCAGATCTTCCAAACCGTGGTGTGGTAGAAGGTTTCTATGGCGAACCTTGGTCTCATCAGGTGCGTCTTTCCCTCATCGATTATTACGGAAAGAATAAGATGAACACCTATCTCTATGGTCCGAAGGATGACCCATATCACAGTTGTCCAAACTGGCGTTTGCCTTATCCTGAGAAAGAGGCGAAGAACATCAGCGAACTCGTTCAGGCTTGCCGCCGCAACCGAGTGGACTTCGTTTGGGCTATCCATCCGGGTCAGGACATCAAGTGGAACGAGGAAGATTATCAGAACCTGGTTCACAAGCTCGATCTGATGTACGACCTCGGTGTGCGTTCTTTCGCCATCTTCTTCGATGATATTTCCGGTGAGGGTGCCAACCCAGTGAAGCAGTCGGAGCTTCTCAACCGCCTGACAAAGGAATTCGTGAAGGCTAAGGGCGATGTAACTCCGCTCGTGATGTGTCCTACCGATTACACCCGTCTCTGGGCGAATCCAAAGCCAACCGGTTCTCTCGCCATCTTCGGCAATACCCTCGACCCATCTATCAATGTTTTCTGGACAGGTGATGTGGTTTGCAGCGATTTGACCCGCGAAACCCTCGACTGGGTGAATTCCCGCATCAAGCGTCCGGCTTACTACTGGTGGAACTTCCCTGTAACCGATTATGCCCGCCATATCATCATGCAGGGTCCTACCTACGGTTTGCAGACCGACCTGACCAACAAGGATCTCTGCGGATTCGTAAGCAATCCGATGGAGCACGGAGAGGCATCTAAGCTGGCACTCTATGGTGTAGCCGACTATACCTGGAACATCGCCAACTATAATCCGCTCGACAACTGGGAGCGTGGCTTGGTAGATCTCACTCCAGAAGCACACGAGGCATATCGCACCTTCGCCATGCACTCTTGCGATACCGAGACCGGTTATCGCCGCATCGAATCATGGGAGACCAAGAGCTTCCGCATCGATAACTTTACAGATGCTCAGTTCAAAGCCCTGCAGAGCGAGTTTGTAAGAGTAAAGAATGCGCCTGCCCAGATGGAGGCCAACTGCAAGAATGCCCTGCTGATGAAGGAACTCCGCCCATGGCTCACAGAGTTTGGCAAGTTGGGCGACCGTGGTTTGAAGACCATGAGTCTCATCAAGGAATACAAGGCTGGCAACGACCAGGCGTTCTGGGATGGCTATGTCAACAACCGCATGAGCAAGGAAGATGTGGCTGCCTACGAGAAGCACAAGTCTGGTACCATGGTATTGCAGCCATTCTACGAGCAGTCGATGGACGACATGGCATCTGGCTTCTTCAAGAAGTTGACCGGCAAGGTTCCAGCCTTCTATAAGGGTATCGGTACCTACGCCACATTGAGAACCACCCAGAGCAAGGCGATGTTCGACAACGATTCTACCACCTATTATACATCGGGCAACGGTCAGAACACTGGCGACTGGATTGGTGCCGACCTAGGCTGCGTCCGCTCAGTATCAGAGGTGAGAATCCTCCAGGGCCGCAATTCTGTGGATGATGTGGATTACTTCGACAACACCGTATTGGAGTATTCTCTGGACAGAAAGGAATGGAAGGCGCTTACAGGCGAGTTGAAGAAGCAGTATATCATCAACTGGAAGACCGATACCCCTGTTGAGGCTCGCTATATCCGCATCAAGAAGTTGAAGTCAGACAAGCGCAACTGGGCAGCCGTTCGTACCTTCGAGGTGAACCCAACCCCCCCAGAGCGTTTGGGTTTCCCTGTTGAGGCTGATAATCTGCAGGCAGCGATGTATGGTTTTGATGAGAATCCATGCACATCTTTTGCCAACGATGGTATCCTGTCGTTTGGCGTAGAGAAGGATGTCAAGGGTTACACCCTTCTCTTGAAGTTGGCTCCAGGCAAATCATTGGTATGTCGCCAGCTGAATGCCAAGGGCAAGGTTTTGGCAACAACCCTCATCGACCAGTCGTTCTGCAAGATAGAATTGGTGAAGAAGGCAGCAAAGATTCAGCTGGATGGTTCAGCCGAAATCTTCGAGATTATTCCAGAGAAGTAGAAATATTATATAACAAAAAAGATGACCTCGCATTTTGCCAGGTCATCTTTTTTGTTTTGATAAGGGGTTATATGCCACAAAACGGTGGTGTATAGCCCCTTTGTTTAATTTGAAAAACGCAAAAAAAGAGGGGGAAATTTTGTTGGTAGGGGGGTAAATTCTGTTTTATTTGCTGTCGCATTCCTACGAATGCGACATATTGGTAAAAAAAAAAGAACACCTATTTTCTGATATTTTTTGTATATTTGTGCCGTGAAAGTTAGAACAACGTTTCTTACCTTTACAATATAAACTAAAGAAATAAATATGGTGAATTATTTGACAACAAAGATTAAGCTATTGATAGCGATGCTTGCAATCATCCTTCCTTTTTCGGTTGCGCAAGCAGAAGAAAAAGAAGATGGAATGACTGGTTCGCAAGGCTGGTATGCCGGTGTAGAGGCAGGAATGCCTTTCGGCTTCTCTACCTTCTCGAGTTTCGGACACGACATCAGTAACCCATAAAACAAGATAGAAAATGAAAGCAAAAAGAATATTTAATATTTGGTTATGGGTGCTGTTATGTGTCCCATGCTTGTTGGCAAGTTGCGACCATAATGTTCATGATGGTGAGGATGAGGGTGGCTTGTCTGTATCGCTCACCTGGGCAGATGAAGCCGATGAGGGCACGGAAGTAAAGGACGTGAAGACATGGATCGTGAATGCCACAGACGGTACGCAGGTGGCGCAAAGACAGCATGGCAGTGCGCAGGAAATGGCAAGCGAGCACTATGACCTGCCGGAAGGTAACTACCGCATTCTCACCACCACCAACCTGGTGGATCCGTTCATCATCAGTGAACAGACAAGAGCCGTTGACAACATAAACCGTCTGGTAATCGGACTGTCGGATCCGAGTGCTTCACCCAAACATGCCTATTATGGCGTAACAGACATCGTCATCGACAAGGAAGATGTGCACTATATCACAAAAAATGAAATGCGCCATATACTTGCAGAATTGACCATCTTCATTGAAGGA
>ERZ1026886.311-NODE-311-length-26790-cov-5.740191_pt1 | contig 26790 bp, 18 predicted proteins | sample MGYA00380173_ERZ1026886 | MGnify/ENA primary metagenome ERZ1026886 (study PRJEB33269, sample SAMEA4719809) | human gut metagenome | biome: human-associated habitat; feature: organic feature; material: feces | place: Cameroon | collected 2013-10 ... | reverse complement strand
CAAAAACACAAACGTAACGCCTGTATACACGGCATGTTTTCTTCCCGACAAAAGCTTCAGCATCCGCTTTGCACCCGCTTCATCCTTCGGTTTTCCAAGGATGGTATCATCGCATGCGACGATGGTATCCGCCCCGATCACTAAGATGTCCTGCGGTGTCATCAGTTCCTCGTGTCCGCTCTCGTAAGCTTTTACCATGCCTGCGACCTCTTTTGCTTTCTGCTCGGAAAGTTCCATCACAACCTCCTCCGGCACGCTTTTGGAGATAACTTCCTCTCCCTTTGCCGGGCAGATTTCAAATTCCAGTCCAATCTGTTCTAACAATTCTTTTCTTCTCGGCGATGCCGAGGCAAGTATGATCTGTCCCATTTTGTTCTCCTGTTATAAAGTAATCAATTGTTCCAAAGAGAAGGAATAAATCAAAATTTCCTTCACTTTGAGCTTTCGTGCGGCAAAAACCCGCTCCAACGCATCCGCATAAAGCTTTAACTGTGTTGCATAGCGGTCGATGAGTTCCTTTGCCTGCTGCACACGGTCGGTCTTATAGTCAAGCAGGACGATTCCGTCTTTCTCGACCCAGAATACATCGATGATTCCCTGAATTAAGGTTAAGTCCTCCTCATGACGGATTCTTTTCTGTTCTTCCTTTTCCTGATCGCTGTCTGTTTTTTTGTAGATGTTCTCACAGGAATCCGTGTTACTGTCCGCTCCGAAACCATAGTTTTCCAGCTCTTCTTCCGTAAATCCCATGACAAATGGTTTCTCACGGTAAAGTGCTCCCCCGCGCTGTGCGAGAGCCATCCGCTTTCCTGTTTCCGAGGAAACAAAATCTGCCACAGTCTGCTCTTTCACAAGTGCGCGCATATCCGCAGTGATCTTCTCCTCTTTTTCCATAGCCTCCATCTGTTCATGTACACTTTTTTCTGAGGCAAAATCGTAGCACTCCATGACGCGGTGTACTGCGGTTCCTCTCAACGCACCACGGTTTGCTGTTTCCTGTTCCACACTCTCCTCTCTCTGGATAAAAAGAGGGATCGTTGGTGTCACAGGTTCTTCCAAAAATGCCGGGACCGTCTCCTCCTGTTCTGCCTCAAACCGTTCACGCATCGCACGGTGCTTTAATTCGGATACGGAATATTTGTTTTTCCTCAAAACGTCAACCTGATATGGATAACGCTGCGAAAATCGCTGTTTTAACTTCCCGACCAGCTGTGTGTCCGCCGCTTCGATCTCCCCGATCCGCTCTGTCAGATTTTCATTTTGCTCTAACTGGTTTTCCACTTCGTCTAAGACAAGCTCTGCCGCTTCCACGATCCGGACAGGGTATTTGTCCCCATAGGAAAGCACTGCCGGAAGTATCCAGTCGAGATACCCTGCGGCACTTTCCCTTGTCAGATACGGAATCGCTGTGGTGTCGCCGGAATGTGCATACAATGCTGCCTGCTGCCTGAAAAATTCCAGTTTTTCCGGGGCATCCTTTAATGTTCCGGTGAGAATGAGCTTTTCTTTTGCACGGGTTAAGGCAACGTATAGCACACGAAGTTCCTCGCCGAGATTTTCCAGCTCGATCTGCTTTGCAATCGCCTTCTTTGCGATAGTCGGTGATTTGATACGCTTTTTTCCGTCCATGTAGTCAAGACCGATGCCGAGTTCCGGGTGAAGTACCATTTTGCTCCGCGTGTCCTGCTTATTGAAATTTTTGCCCATTCCGCTCACGATCACAATTGGGAACTCAAGACCTTTGCTCTTATGGATACTCATAATTCGGACAACGTCCTCGTTCTCCCCGACCATGTCTGCCTCACCGAAATCCACATCATATTTCTGCAGTTCATCAATGTAACGCACAAAATGAAACAGTCCTTTGTAACTCGTCTTTTCGTAGGCTGCGGCTTTTTCCAAAAGCATGTTTAAATTCGCTGTTCTTCTGCTTCCTGCCGGCATTGCCGCCACATAATGACCGTATCCGGTCTCGCGCAGGATGATCTCGATCAGCTCATGGATCGGAGTGTCCGGGACGAGCTGCCGTAATTGCCTGTATTTTTTGTAAAATTCGAGCAATTTCTGGTGAGCGGTCGACTCTATATGATTTTCTGGTTTCTCATCCGCATTTTTTCCCTGCTTCTGATCTGCCTCCGGGTTTGAAATTTCTTTTTGCCCGTCCTCTTCATAAAGTCCTTCTGCCAGTTCGAGCACCGCTTCATGAAAAGGCACACTGCCATCTTCAAGCCTTAACACCGCAAGCTCCTCATCGGTAAGCCCTGCCATCGGCGAGCGGAGCACTGCCGCCATCGGGATATCCTGTCTTGGGTTATCCAAAAGCCTCAGCATGGACAGCACCGTCTGCACTTCCACCGTGGAAAAATATCCGGTGGAAGAAACCGTGTGTGCCGGGATCCCATTCCCGTTCAGCACTTCCACAAGCGAATCCGCCCAGCCGGACAGGCTGCGGAGCAAAATTACAATATCGGAGTAACGTGCCATCCGAAGTTCTCCGGTCGCCTTATCGGTGACAGGCTGCGTTTTCATCAGATGTCTGATCTTCTCCGCGACCATTTTTGCTTCTAATGTCTTCTTATCGGAAAAATCTGTGTCCTCCAATAATTCATCATTGCTGTCCGCAAGTAAAATCTCAGGTGTAAATCCATTTATCTGTTTCCCAGAAACTTTTTCATCTTCTGCTGCTTTTTCTCCAGCAGGATTTTCCTGCACTGGCATTGCCGGATAGCTTGCCCCCGGATACAGTGCAGCCTCCGCGTCATACTCCACATTTCCAAGACTCCGCGCCATAATTTTATAAAAAATATCGTTTGTGCAGGTTAAGACTTCCTCTCTGCTTCGAAAGTTTTTGTGCAGGTCAATACGCTGCGTGGTGCTCTCTTCCAGCGAATAGGAATCGTATTTTTTCATGAAAAGTTCCGGTCTTGCGAGACGGAACCGGTAAATACTCTGCTTTACATCCCCGACCATGAAAATATTATTTTCCCCACGCTCCTCTCTGGAAATGGAGCGGAGCAGTGTCTCCTGCACTTCGTTGCTGTCCTGATACTCGTCGATCATGATCTCTTCAAAAGTATCCCGGAATTCTTCCGCAGTCTTTTTCGCTTTTTCTGTCTCCTCATCCACAAGGATCTGCAGTGCAAAGTGTTCCACGTCATGAAAATCCACCAGATTTTTCCGGCGTTTTGCAGCTGCGAACTCATCTGCAAACTGTTTTGTGAGGCGGACAACTTCTTCTAACATCGGCTCCGTGCGCTCTAACTGCTCTATCATCATCTCCGGCGAACAGAAAAAATATTGTTTACATAACTTCTTTACTACATCCTTCGCCTGCTCCCTGAGACTTTTTACCAGCTCTAATTTATCGGGATCTCCCTCAAAACCTCTGCTGCTCGCAAGTCTGTCGTATTTGATATCGGAAAGCGCCACGGACAGTTCACAGAAAGAGGTTAGTTTGGATAAACTTTCATATTTTTCCAGATCGCTGCGCACCGCTTTCTCATACATATCCGGTCCGTCATCCTGCTGTGTGACCGCAAGCGCCTGCTTTAAGAGCTGTTCGCAGTCTTTTAAGACAAAGCGGATATTTTGCGTGAGCGGAGCAAGCCATTCTGCACGGTCTAACTCCTCCCTGGTTTCGATACGGTAGGCTCCCACAAACGAATCCAGCCATTTTTCCGGCCACGGATAACTTCTGGAAAACTCATATAACTGAAGGATCATCTCATTTAATGCAGCATCCGTCCGTCCCGATGCATAGCCCTCCACAAAATCAGAAAATGCTTCCGAAGGTTCCCCATAATTTTGTTCCAAAACTCTGCCAAGGACATCCTCGCGCAGTAATTTTAACTCACCCTCATCCCCGATACGGAAATTCGGTTCCAGATCGATCTCATGAAAATGATTGCGCACCACGTACAGACAGAAGCTGTCGATGGTCGTGATCTGTGCATTGTGAATCAGGGTCAGCTGCCTTAACAGATGCTCATCCCCCGGCTGTTCGTCTAACGCTTTCTCAATCGCATTTCCGATCCGCTCCCGCATCTCTGCCGCTGCCGCATTGGTAAACGTCACAATCAGCAGATGGTCAATATCCACCGGATGATTTTTGTCTGTGATGATTTTCACAATCCGTTCTACTAAAACAGCGGTCTTTCCAGAACCTGCTGCCGCAGATACTAATATATTCCGATTTCTTAAGTCAATGACCTGCTGCTGCTCTGTGGTCCATGAAACTCCCATATTTCTCACTCCTGTTATTTACTGTTCCTGTTTTTCGTTTTCCATACGCTTTAACACCTCGTCCGCACTGTCAAATTTTTCCAGTTTATGATAGGAATATCCCGGCATCCGGGCGTCAAAACCGCAGACTGTGTGGTATGGACAGTAATCGCAGCCGCTTTTTCCGTCCAGCGAGTATGGATGGATCGAAATATCCCCGGCAAAGATTTTTTTCCCGGTCTCTTTGATTTTCTCCTGTACATAATCAGACATCACAGAAAAATCGTAAGTACTGGCAACTTTGGAAGTTGCTTTTAAGCTTCCGTCCGTTTTTTTTCCGATTGGAATGACCGAAGAATTTCCGGCAAAATCCGAATCCATCGCCTCGTAGATTTCCGGATCATCATTCACCAGACCATTTAATTTCAACTGCTCCAAAACGCTGTTTTTTATCTCTGCCTCTGTCTCATTTCCAAGTCCGTCTACCATCGGATCCTGAATGTGATAGTAGAAGATACCCGCCGGTTCCGCTTTTTTGCCCGGATGGCGTTTTTCCTCTAATTCCAATGCCGCATTCATATAGACCACAAGCTGTAACTGCAGTCCATGATACAGATTGACGAGTGAAAAACTCGTATTTCCCGATTTATAATCGATGATCTTCACGTAAACTTTATCCGGCGTCTCGTAAGTGTCCACACGGTCGATCCTGCCGAGCAGGTTCATTTTTTCCTCATCACTCAGCTGAAAACGGATTGCGTCCAATTTATCTGCACGCGAAAAGGACACCTCAAAATCAGCCGGCACAAATTTCCCCTTCTGGATCTGGGTGGTGAGCGCCCAAACCGTGCGCTTGATGGTCTGGCGCATCCGGCCGGTCAGATAACGGTTTCTGACGTTCTCAAACGCTCCGGCATTTTTGCACCCGGCAATCGCGTCATTCATGCTCTCCTCTATAAATGTCTCCTGCACATCCTCCGGGATGTTAAACCAGGTGTACTCTGATTTTTCCACACGTCTGGAAAAATGTTCAAGCGCATCATGGTAAATATTTCCCATGTCCACGCTTGCAAACTCTAAAAGCTGACGCTCCTTTAGGCGTAAACCGTAATTCAGATAATGCGCGTAGGCACACGCCGCAAAACGCTCCAGTCTTGTGACGCTGTTCTCCAACACGGTTCCATAAAGTGCCTGCGTCACTGCGTGGCTGATTGGCTCATCGCTGTGCACTTCGTAGGCAGTTTTTAAAAGTTTTTCCGTTTCCGGCTTCCACTCGGAATCTGTGAGGTAAAAGTTGGCGAGAGCGTTCCATAATTTTCTTTTTTCTATCTGTGAAGGCTCAGAAGCTCTGTTATCATCCTGCAGTCCCTCCAGGAAAAATGCCATGCTGCTCTTCGGCGTCATGATGCAGTCCGCAGAAGTTGTCTCCTCGATTTCCTCCACCGTTTTCTCCGGGAACATTTTCAAGAGCGTTCCAACAAAATACGACCTTCTAAGTGCTTTTCCGTCCGCATTCACTTTTGAAAAAGTCACATATAAAAAATCAGATGGCTTCGTCACATTCAGATATAGATAAAACCGCTGGATAAAAACTTTTTCACGCGCACCCGGTGCAAGTTCCAGATGACATGCCACCATTTTCTCACGTTCAAACTGCGAGATGATACCTCCGGCATTGCCCGCTTTCGGCACAACATCGTCATTGACACCGATGAAAAATAAGATTTTGATATGGTTCAATCTGGTTCGCTCGATGTCTCCGATCATCACTTTATCATTTCCCGGCGGGATCACGCCGACTCTTGCAGCCTCAAATCCGGCGTCTAAAATATCCGCATACTCTTTGACCGGAAGCACTTCGTCTCCCAGGAAGTCCACAACCTTATCAAACAGATCCATGACAATTTTGTAAATCTGGGCGTACTCTTTCGCCTTGACCTGATTGCCCTGCCGTTCAAATTCCAGTTCTTTTTGTTTTAATTTTTGTTCTATTTCTAATTTTTCAATTAATTCATACAACACAGTGGTCTCGTCACGCACAGTCTTTCCCTGTGTGAACGCTTCCGATAACGGTGCAAAGAAGCCATAAATCTTTTCCCGCACTTCATTCATTTCTGTGAGGTTCTCTTTTTCGGTATCATCGAACACAAACGTCCACTGTTTTTCCCATTTTTTTCTGCCACGTATCCCCTTGGCAAGCACGTAGTTTTCCAGCAGATCGATCTGCCGTTCTGTGATGCCGGTCAGTCCGCAGCGAAGGAAACGGAACACGCTCTCATAAGAGAAATCAAGTTCCACCACTTCAAGCACCGCACGGATAAACTCGATAAACGGATGAAATAAAATGGTTCTCGTCTGGTCGAGAAAGTACGGAATATCATACGCTGCAAAAATCTCATCCACATAGTTGTCGTAAAGACTGACGTCCCCGGTCACCACTGCGATATCCTTATAACAGTACTGTTTCTCACGCACAAATTTCGTGATCTCACGCGCCACAAAGTGAAGCTCTTCCCTCGGATTTTTAAGGCTCACGATCCGCAGTTCATCCTCCTTCTGCCGCCATTTATGATAATACGGTCGAAACAGATTCTGCTCCATGAAGTACAGGGATGGAGCATTTTTATATCTGTGATTTTTTCCATCGGATAACACAACAGGCTCCTCCACCGTGACATGAAGTTCCTCTGCCATTTTCATCAGAACCGAAACCGTCTTTTTACTCATGGAAAAAAGTTCCTGCTCGCCCCTGCAATGGTAAAAATCCTCGCCTGCATCCATCGTCACGGAGACAATGATACGCTCTGATAACACTAAAAGTTTTCTAAGAAGCTGATTCTGTATCGGTGTAAAACCGGTAAATTCGTCAAACACAATCACGCTGTCTTTTATAATATTCGAATCCTCTGCGGCATCGCACAATAGCGATAACACTTCCTCAGAGGTGATATACTGCCCTTGCAGATATTCAGAAAAACTGTGATACATGACCGAGATATCCTGCATTTTCAGGCGCAATGTCTCCCCGACATCCTCCGTCTCCAAAAATGTATCCAATTTTTCTGGTGACACGTTATACTGCGTCAGCTCGGAAATGAGGGATTTCACCTCACTGATGTACCCCATCCGGTTTAAGTTACCGCCCAGCACACTTAAGTTTTTCTTCTGCTCCCCTGCAAGCTTGCGGAGCACCAGATTCTTTCCGGTCTCCTCCAACACGCGCAGGTTCTGTTTCCCAAGCTCGTCAAACACACGGTATGCAAGGCGCGCAAAACTTAACACATCCACGTTCATGATAGCATGTGACTTTTCAAGCCGCACAAGCTCGCGCTGTGTCTGCATGGTGAACTGCTCCGGCACAAGCACCAGATAATTTTTCTCCGGATGCTCTGCCGCCTCTTTTAGTATGTTCCTATATAAATAGGATGATTTTCCACTTCCTGAATTTCCGAAAATAAATTGCAGCGACATGTTTTTCCCTAACTTTTTTCAAATTCTAATTTTCGTTTTCTGTTCCTTTTCATAGTACATCATTCTATCTTTTTTGACTAGAATAAAGTTCCCGGCTTATGATGTTTTCCATCAGAAAATTTCTCCAAAAGAATGGAACAAAAAAGCTGCCATACAATCCGGGAATTTCTCCTTTCAGTACGACAGCCGTAATCACTGATCTCTATTTCTGTGCTTTTGTCTTTTTCTTCCGGTAACCATTGATGTCATATTTTCTTTCATACTCATCAAAGTATGCCATGTAAGTGTCATTCTTTAACTCGCGGACACTCTTTAAATACTCATGGGTATCAAAGTCTGCTGCCTCAAGCTCGATCATGGCAACTGCGATGTTCGAGCAGTGTGCTGCGATTCGTTCCAGGTTCGTCAGCAGATCATTAAACGCAAATCCCTGCTTCATCTCGCATTTTCCGGTGCGGAGTCTTGCGATATGACGCAGTTTCAGTTCATCGCAGAGGATACCGATCAGTTCGCGGAGTGGTTCTACTTTTGCCGCCATCTCAAGGTCATCCGCACAGAATGCATCCACCGCAAGACTGACACACTCTTTTACTGCATTCTCCAGCACATCCAGCTCATACTGTGCCTCATCCGAAAATGCAATTTTCTTCTCGTTCAGCTCCGCCGCAACCTCTGAGATATTCACCGCATGGTCGCCCAGACGTTCGAAATCACTCACTGTATGCAAAAACTTGGATACCTGCTTCGCCTGGCTTCCATTCATCTCATGCGTGGACATCTGCATCAGATAGGTTCCCAGCTTATCCTCATATTTATCGATCAGCGTTTCCTTTTCCTGTACCTTATTAAACTTTTCTGTCGAATACACAAGGAACAGGCTTAACGCGCGTAAAATATTCTTTCTTGCCTTCTTTGCCATGCCGTTCATCGCAAGATGGCTCTGTGTGATCGCAAGATCCGGGTAAGCAAGGAAACGCTCCTCGAGCAGATCGAAGTCTGCCTGATCCTCCTCGTCCTCCGGCGAATCTTTTACAACAAGATAAACAATTTTTTCAATCCATTTGATAAATGGAAGAAGTACTAAAATCGTTGCCGCACGGAAAACCGTGTTTAACAGTGCGATCAGTACCGGGCTCATGGTGGCATTCATAAACGGGAAATGCACCACTGCATTGACAGAATAGAATACAATTGACCAGAACAGCATGCCGAACAGATCGTTAAACAGATAGATCAGGGCTGTTCTCTTACCATTTTTGTTCGTTCCGATCGAGGAGAGCAGAACCGGACAGGCTGCGCCGACACCGATACCCATGGTAATAGGAAGCGCCGCTGCAAAAGTGATCGTTCCACTCATGGACAACGCCTGAAGAATACCGACTGAGGCAGATGCACTCTGCAATACCGCTGTAAATAAAATACCTGCCAGTATACCTGCCGCCGGATTCTTAAACATTGTCAATACATTCACAAAATGCTCGTTATCTTTTAATGGTGCAACTGCCCCACTCATGGTCTGCATCCCCACCATCAGGATGGAGAACCCAAGCATAATGTCACCGACATTTTTAAAGCCGGATTTTTTTACAAACATTTTAAAGATAATACCAATGATCGCCACGATCGCTGAGATGGTCGCTGTGGACAGCAGCTGTGCAATCCCGTTCGAACCGTCAATGTACGACAAACACAAAATCCAGCCTGTCACACTCGTTCCGATGTTAGCTCCCATGATGATACCGATCGCCTGCGCAACCTTCATCATTCCGGAGTTTACGAAGCCGACAACCATAACAGTCGTTGCGGAGGAGGACTGGATGATCGCTGTCACAGCAGTTCCAAGCAGCACTCCTTTCAACGGTGTGTTCGTCAGCTTATAAAGAACCAGCTCCAGCTTATTACCCGCTACTTTCTTCAGTCCGTCTCCCATCAGGGACATACCAAAAAGGAACAGTGCCACTCCGCTGAGCAGCGATAAAATAATAGTAAATGTTGTCATTTGTACTCCTAACCACGTTATACATCCTAACGTATCCCTGTCTGCAATTTTATTTACAAACTTTTTACATAATTTTTACATTTAACCGACATTTCTTATTATACTGTACCTCATGGCAAAATCACAATCATTTTATTTCTATTTTAAAATTTTTTACATTTCGCCTAGGAAAATACCGTTTTCAGACAAAATTATTATCACTTTTTTATCTATTCTCATTTAGTGAGAGCAGATTCAGCCTTTTTTGTCTGCACCTCTCCGCTCAATCCCTGTTTTCTTATAGTATTCTGCCTTATCCTCATACATGCGCTTCTCAGCTTCCTGCAGAAGTTCATCCAGATGTGTGTCCGCCCTGTCCTGCCAGATCACTCCCACTGCGATATTTACGTCCTTCTCAGCTGTCAGACACTCTAACTGCCTTATGCGTTCCGCCAACGTGTCCTGATCGATCTGCGCGCACAATACAAGCAGCTCATCTCCCCCGATACGGAATACGCCGTAATCGCCAAACACTTGCTCCAGACATGCACCGGCTCTAAGGATCAGGTCATCCCCTGCCTTATGTCCCAGTGTGTCATTCACACCCTTTAAACCAGTAACGTCACAATAAACTACGCCAACGCTCTGCTCCGGATCGATCTGTCTCACATACTTTTCCATCGCAAAGCGGTTTCCAAGCTGAGTCAGCGCATCCTTATAGCTTAGATCTTCCAGACGCCTCATCAGATTCCTGCGTCTGATGCAGGACTTGAGAAAAGAACCCATGATCTGAAGCATATCCGACGTATATTCCAATGAAAATGCCGGCGGATTGTCAACTCCGTAAAAAGCAATGACTTTTTCCGCATCATAAATTGGCATGGCAACAATGGAATGGATCTTCTGCCGCTTCAGATTCTCATATTGTAACGGATCGCTCAGGCGCATCTCCTCAATATCCGGTATCTGGACACATTTTCCCTCCTCAAAAATGTGATACCAGTTCTCACAGATCTCCGGCGGAAGATTCTGGAGATTGTCGATCTCCGGTGGCACTCCCGGCGCCGTCCATTCATATGTATTATCATCCCTGCCATCTCTGTTCTTCTCAAAAATATATGTTCTCTCTCCGTTCAGCACTTTTCCGAGATATTCCAGAATAATACGGATCGTCTCGTCCGGCGACTCGACAGAAAGCGCATCCTTCAATGCCTCGTTGACAAAGGACTCCATATCCCTGTACTTCTGGATCATCTTGTCCTGTGAACGCTCCTCGCTGATATCTATACTGATCTCGATCCGGTACTTTTTATTTGTGACAGGATCTTCCACCAGGGTATCTTTCAACATCATGTATTTATCGATCACCGGATTATAATAATGCCACTCGACAAACTTTCCGGCACAAAGCCTGTCATTATTGCACATACCACAGGGAACAGAAGATTTCTGCAGCACCTCGTAGCACTTCATCCCTTTCACATCATCTATGGACTGTAATCCATACACCTCTAACAATTTGCGGTTCATATAAACAAGCTCATCTGTCTCTATGTCTGTTGCGTACACGTACTCATCCAGATTATCTAAAAACTTCCAGATAACTTCTATTTCGTTCATTCTTTATACTCCGTTTCATGCAGATATGAAATTTCTATAAAAATCTGTATAGTAAAATAGCACCTCCTGAGAGGTACTATCTCACCATACGCCATTATTATGCGGATTGCAAACAAACTCTTCCATAAACTTCTTTTTTTCACAGGGTTTTCCAAAAAAATACCCCTGAAGATAATCCGCCTGCAGTTCTTTCATCTTAAGATGCCAGTCTTCTTTTTCAATTCCTTCCACACAGATGCGGATGCCGATGCTGTGAACCATCTCAATGATCTTTTTAAACAGCTCGTAATCCCGTTCGCAGCTCATTGCCTTTGCTGTGAAATCCTTATCCATTTTCACATAGCCCGGATTCATGTCACTGATGCAGTGGAGATTGGAATATCCGGTTCCAAAATCATCGATCACGAACTGAATCCCATTTTCCTCAAGCACTTTCCTGAATTTACAAAAGACCGGTGTCATATCCATGAAGCCGCTTTCAGTCATTTCTATGCAGATGCGATCCGGCATCAGTCCATTGTCCCTGACCGCAGTGAGTATCTTGTCTGCAATCTTTCCATGCTCGATCTGATAACAGGAAATATTCACGTTCACACTGAATTCCGGTATATATTGCTGTATCTCACGGCACATTTTTGCTGCCTCATTTAACACAAACCTTCCCGCCGGAATGATCAGTCCTGTCTTTTCCAGAAGCGGTATAAACTCGACCGGAGACAGCCACTCCTTACCTTCCTCTGTCACCATGGTATACCGCATGAGTGCTTCTGCACCGATCACACGCCCGGAAACACAATCCACGATCGGCTGATAATATACTTCAAAGCCTTCACACCCGTTAGCGATGGAATTTCTCAGTGCACTTATGATTCTTCCATTCCGCTGGAATTTCTCGTAATCCTCCTGCCTGTAAAAATAGATGTTATTTTTTCCCATCCGTTTTGCCTTTTTCAGGGAAAATTCAAACTTTTTGCGGCATTCCTCGTAGCCTTCTGCCACAGTCGAGGCATCAATCACTCCTGCAGAAGCTGAAAATACAACTTCATATTTTTCAGAGATGATGAATTCGTCTATTTTCTCACCGATCTTTTTTTTGAGCTGTATGGCATCATCCATGGAAGTACTGTCAAGATCCACGATCACATACTGATCTGCGATCAGATGATAGAGTCGCTGATTTCCGGACAGACACTCTTTCATACAGTCTGCAACACTTTTTAACACATAATCGCCATAATTGCTGCCATGTGTTTCATTCACCGTTGCAAAATCATCAATTCCAATATGCATAAGAAATCCGGTCGTCACAGGTTTCTTCTGTGACCGCAGGTAAGCACAAAATTCCATTCCGCCTAAAAGCCCGGTCACATTATCAGCCCGCCGCTGGTTTCCGGTCTCATTCAGACATCCCACCAGATACCCCGGCTTCCCATCTTCATCATCGATCACTACTCCGCGGCAGTTGACCCACACCGGAAGCCCGTTTTTGTCGAGCCACCGGTAATGGATATCATGCACCTTTTCCTTTCCATCCATCACAGCCTGCATATGCTTTGCAAACATAGTGCGGTCTTCTTCGTAGACAACGGACATGATCTCCTGCTTTACATTCCTCACATGTGTCTCAGAAATCATAAACCGATCCAGGGCAGACTGGGAAATTTCCATCTTATTATTCTGGAGATCGATTACGTACAGGTAATCATCCATGCATTCCGCTATGATCTCCAATAAGATCTCTGCTGTCAGATCTCCTAATATTCCATATACATCCTTATTCATAACCAGAGAACCTTTCCTCTTTCTTTTGCGCTTATACTCCTGCGCATCCAATTGAATTTATCTGGTCTGATATTATTTTTCCGTCTTTACAACTTTAAATCTGCGGATCATTGTACGTAAATTGTCTGCTTCGCTGCTCATCTCTTCACTTGCAGCCGCACATTCCTCTGAAGTAGCTGAATTCGTCTGTACCACATCATTGATCTGCTCGATTCCTTCATTGATCTGATGGATCTCTGCTGTCTGTGTCTCTAAGGTGTCTGCGATATTTGTCACTTCACTTGTGATCGTTTTTGAATTCTCTGCCACTTCCTCTAACTGTGCTGCTGTTTCCTTTGCAACTATCATACCTTTTTCAACAGCATTCACAGAGCGCTCGATCAGTGCCGCTGATTCCTTTGCCGCTTCTGCACTCTGATCTGCCAGGACATTTACCTGATTTGCAACTACTGCGAAACCTTTTCCTGCCTCACCGGCTCTTGCAGCCTCAATAGATGCGTTTAAGGCAAGCAGGTTGGTCTGGGATGCGATCTCATTGATCGTCGCAATGATCTTGTCAATCTCATGCGATGCATCATTGATCTCGTTCATGGAGACAACCATCTCCTGCATCTTTCCGTTGCTCTCGATCAGCGCCTGTCCAAGCTGTTCCACTTTTCCGCTGATCTCCTTTGCTGCCTGTGAATTGTTTGCCACCTGTTCGGAAACACCGGTAACGGTAGCGGTCAGTTCCTCGACAACTGCTGCCTGATTCGTTGCGCCGTCTGCAAGCTCGTTCGAGCTGGATGCCACCTGTTCTGCTCCGTTGGATACCTCATCGGAAACCCTCTGGATTCCTCTTACCGTATCAGACATGCTGTTCTGGAACTCCATAAAGGATTGTAAAATACCAACAAAGTCCCCTCTCCACTCTACCTCTGGCTGTACATCAAAATTGCCCTCTGAGAACTGTTTCATGGAGCGGTCAATATCATCGACATACGTTCCAAGGATATGGATGGACTTACGCATGCTGTGTGCAAGTCTTCCGATCTCGTCCTCGGAGTGGTATTCCAGCTGGCTGTGCAGATTTCCTTCCGTGAGTTCCTTCGCCACGTCCTCGATCGCATGTAATGGTTCCAGAATAGTTTCAAGTACCATCCTGCTCACTTTCTTTGCGATTGCCCATGCAAGGAGCAGGAAGATAATGATCACTGCAATACCGGCAGCTGCACAGAAGATCGTGCTCTGGACAGCCTTACTTCTCTGTTTATCAGTCAATGCATCTAATTTCTTTGAAATTTCTACTAAGCTGTTTAATGCAGGGGTACACTTATTTAAGATACCATCGACAGCCTGATCTTCCTTACCGGCCTTGATCTCTTCCATGATCTCATATCCGATCGTTCCCCAGTCCTTAAATGCACCTTTATATTCTGTATAAAGATCCTCTGTAATGACACCTGTGCCGTGTAAAACATTCATCTGTGTATCTACGGTCCCGAGAAGCTCTTTCACCTTCTCCTCGTAGCTGTCGTAAGTGGATTCGTCATCATTCAGCGCCATTTCACGGATATTTCTTGCTGCTGTATTTATATTAATTCTGCATGTTTTTACTGCCTGATCTGCTGCGTTGACATTATTGACATAATTCATCATATTGGCAAACAGAATGCCTATTGCAATAATAGAAATCACTCCTGACAGCAGCATCATGTTAATGACTTTTCTATAACCGTAACTGATTCTTTTCTGCAGATACATATTTTCAAGTTTTGTTTTCATTGTACTCTTTTGTGACAACATAAATTGTATTTTCCTTTCCATTCTAATATACTTTTTTTCTTTCTCTGATATATTAATTTTTCCAGTCTGACAATGTATTAATTGCCTCGTTTTATTTCACTTTTTATCTGTTTTTTCTTCTACCCTCCACCTGAAAAATCTGTCAATTTTCTTCTAGTTTCTCACATTATAGTCTCATATTTTATGTCTGTCAAACCTTAAACAACTTTTTTATCAATTATTTGTTTGAAAATGTTTCTAAATTGTATTTCCGACCGCTTCCTTTGCAAGGTGGTCTGCTTCTTCATTGCCATCCACACCGGAATGGCCTTTTACTTTCACAAATTTAATCCTGATTTTATTTTTTGCAGACTGCATATATTCATAGTAGGCGATCGTGCCCTGCCTGTTTCGTTTCCAGGCTCCCTCTGCCCACATCTCGATTCCCATGTAGTCGTAATAAATCGTCACTTCCGGAAGTTTCAACTCGATCGCACGTTCTACTGCAGCCATCGCTCCTAATATTTCTCCTGAAACATTGCGCATGGATGCCATCTCCGCATCGTTTCCGCTTCCCTGCAGCACTTCTTTCTCTCCATTATGAATGAGAAATCCGCCGTAGCCGTAGACTTTTGTGGCAATGTTGTAAGAGCCGTCGACAAAGGCGTAGACTGCCGGATTTTGTTCCTGCTTCCCTGTATCTGGTTTTTCTGCTTTTTCGCTCCGCTTTCTGGAGCTGCCTTCTGCACCCACGAAGGCTTCCGCTTCCTCAAGTGTTTTGAAGCTTTTATATACGGCACCCGGAAAACCGTCTACCATTTTTTTGCAATCATCCCAGCTGTTGTAGATTCCCGGGATTTTACCTTTTTTTACCGCGTAGAATTTTGATGCCATGTATGCTTCCTTTCTGACTGATATTTCATTATGATAATTCCAGCCTGCAGCTTCCTCTCATCTGCAGTGGACACTCGTAAACATTTTCGTCCCCATTTCTTCCGATGTAGGACAATGGGCATTTTCTGCAATCCTCCAATGTAAAATCTGCCGGAACATCAAACTCGATTTTCGCTTTTTTACTTCCTTTTGCCTCATTCTCATGCCTGATATTGTCCCAGCTTAATTTCTGTCCGCATCCCTGACATTTTTCAGTACCGGTTGCAACTGCGCGTTTGCATGTCGGACAGGCATAGTACTCTTTCCCTGTCATATCCTTTGTCTCTATTACCTCTGATGGGAACTGTTTGATCAGTTCTGCTCTTAAATCGTCCTGCATTTTTTGTCTCCTGTATTCTAATTTTTTATTTAAAGCATGTGATGTTTGTTGTTATCGCCATTCTTACTCACCATCACTGTAAATACCAACAACTTATTTTATCACAACAATTTTTAAATTTCACTAACATATTTTCTATGTAATGTGTCATTGCAAAAATTGTCGATTTTTCAAAGTTTTTGCATTTCAGTGCATAAACTTTATTTTTTCAAGAATTTATGCTATACTCCTGTCATAAGGAGGTATATCAAATGATTGATACTCACGAACTCAAAAAAAGAGATTTATACCTGAATAAGATCATAGCATTTCAAGACACCGAGCCAGTAAAGGTTGTTACCGGAATCCGTAGATGCGGCAAATCCAGTCTGTTGAAGTTAATGACCCTTCATCTGAAAGAAACTGGTATTACTGACGATCAGATTCTGGAAATGAATTTTGAATCCTACGCTTATAAAAATATGACCAGCGATTCCTTCTACGAATATGTCAAACAACATATCGTACCAAATAAAAGAATGTACTTCTTTTTTGATGAAGTTCAGCGTGTGCCTGACTGGGAAGATGCTGTTAACTCTTTTCGTGTCGATTTCAACTGCGATATTTATGTCACAGGCTCAAATGCCTATATGCTCTCCTCTGAATATGCCACCTATTTATCTGGAAGATGCATAGAAATAAAAATGCTGCCTTTATCTTTCTCTGAATTTTTAACATTCCATAATTTTGAAATAAGAGAAACCAAAAGTGCTTTAGGCGGTACACGAAAACAGGCTTATGATAAAATGGGAGAACATTATGAACTCCGTGAAGTTTTCGATGCATACATGCGATTTGGCGGAATGCCGGGTATAGCTGACATAGGTTTAGATCAGGAAAAAGCACTTGTGCTGCTTGATGGTATCTACTCCACCGTTATCATTCGAGACATTCTCGAACGAGAAAATCGCAGAGGTCAAAAGCGAGTCACCGACCCCATCCTCTTAAAAAAGATCACTATGTTCCTTGCTGATAACATTGGAAACAATATCTCTATTTCTTCTATCGGCAACACCTTAGTAAATGAAGGACTTCTGGAAAACAAGAATCGAAAAGGAACCCCAAGTGCTCACACAGTTCAGACATATATAAATGCACTGCTGGAATCATATTTCTTCTACGACATCAAAAGATTCGATATTAAAGGAAAAGAATTCTTACGCACTCTTGGCAAATACTACATTGTCGATATCGGACTCAGAAACTATCTGCTTGGGTTCAGAGACCGCGACAGCGGTCATGCAATAGAGAATGTTGTTTACTTCGAACTGCTCCGTCGAGGCTATGATGTCTCTATTGGTAAAATTGATAATCTTGAAGTGGATTTTATTGCAACAAAAGCAGATGATAAACTTTATGTCCAGGTCACGGAATCAATGACAAGTGAAGATGTTCGCAAAAGAGAATTAGCACCACTCCAAAAAATCAACGATAACTATGAAAAAATCGTTCTTTCCCTAAATACAGGAATGGACTCTTCGTATGAGGGGATAAAATCTATCAACCTACTCGACTGGTTGATCTCAGAATAAAACCCGAAAGCGTCAAAAAAGGAACCAGAGATTTTCTCTGGTTCCTCAAAATTATAGTATATTCTTCATAAACTGCCATTTTACGCTTCCTGATTCATATTCGCCAGTTTTGCTGCCTGGTCAGCTGCGATACACGCATCAATGATCTCCTGAATATCACCATTCATGATCTTATCTAATTTGTAAAGTGTCAGGTTGATACGGTGGTCGGTCACACGTCCCTGTGGGAAGTTGTAGGTTCTGATCTTTTCAGAACGGTCACCGGTGCCGATCTGGCTCTTACGAAGCTCAGCTTCTGCATCATGTGCTTTCTGCTGCTCTAAGTCAAATAACTTTGTACGGAGTAACGCAAACGCTTTTGCTTTGTTCTGGATCTGTGATTTTTCAGTCTGGCTGTAGATCACGATTCCAGTTGGAATATGTGTTAAACGAACCGCAGAGTCTGTGGTGTTGACACACTGTCCACCTGCTCCTGACGCACGGCAGACATCGATACGGATATCTTTCTCATCAATCTGTACGTCAACATCTTCCGCCTCCGGCATCACAGCTACTGTGATGGTAGAGGTATGGATACGTCCGCCGGATTCCGTCTCAGGCACACGCTGTACACGGTGCACACCGGATTCGTATTTCATAACGGAGTAAGCACCTGCTCCTGTGATCATGAATGTCACACTCTTCATGCCGCCGATTCCGGTGTCGTCACATTCCATGATCTCTGTTTTCCAGTTCTTTGTCTCTGCATAATGCTGATACATACGGTAAATCTCTGCCGCAAATAATGCCGCCTCATCTCCACCGGCACCGGCACGGATCTCCACGATAACGTTTTTGTCATCGTTCGGGTCTTTTGGCAAAAGAAGGATTTTTAATTCATTCTCTAATTCTGCGACACGGTTCTTTGCATCGTTTAACTCTTCTTTTGCGAGTTCACGCATCTCTTCGTCAGATTCTTCCTCCAACATGGCAAGCGAATCCTCGATGTTCTGCTTGCACTGTTTGTATTCTTTGTAAGCCTCCACGATCGGTAAAATATCGCTCTGCTCTTTCATTAGCTTACGGAAACGTTCCGGATTATTTGCCACATCCGGCTCACTTAATTCACTCATCAACTCTTCATAACGGATGAGTAAGTCCTCTAATTTATCAAACATATTTCTCCCTCATTTCTAATCTGATCAAAATTTGTTGTTCGTCAAATGCAGCTAAATCTGCATTTTTCTCTGTTTCGCTCTTTATATCTCTCTATGCCCTGACGCCGCTACAACATCCCGGTCACAACCCTGTCATTTCCTGCGAGGTCTTTTTTCACACATACATCGGAAAATCCTGCGTCTGTCATCATTTCAGATACATCTTTTCCCTGATCATACCCAATCTCAAACATCAGAGAACCGCCAGAATTCAGATAATCTTTACTCTGTTCCACGATCCTGCGGTAAAAGTAAAGTCCATCCTCTTTTCCATCTAACGCCTCGATCGGTTCAAACACCTGTACCTCCGGCATGAGCTGCGGAATCACATCTGTTGGGATATAAGGCGGATTTGACACGATCACATCAAACTTCTCCGTGACCATCTCAAAAAGGTCGCTGCGTTCAAAAAGAACCGGAACCTCATTTAATTTTGCATTCTCTTTAGCGACGTTGACCGCCTGCTTGGAGATATCAACCGCGTATCCCTTCACGCCCTCAACGTTATGCAAAATACTGATAATGATACAACCGGAACCGGTACACATATCAAGTACTTTCATTCCCGGCTTTACCTTTTTTAATGCTTCCTCCACAAGTGTCTCTGTGTCCTGTCTCGGAATCAGGACATTGGAATTTACCTTGAATTTCAGTCCCATAAATTCCGTCTCGCCCACAATATACTGCAACGGGATATGCTCTGCACGTTTTTTGATGGCAAGTTCATATTCCTTCAGCAGATCATCAGGAAGATCATCTTCCATATGCATATAATAAAATTTACGGTCTATCTTACAACCCATTTCCAGCAGCAGCCATGCATCTGTTTTCGCATCTGCAATATGCGACAGCTCCAGCACTTTTTCTCCATGGGCAACAGCTTCCCGATATGTCATTCTTATCTCACGCCCTTCTAATTCATTTCCCGGCGGATTTCTTCCACATAAGGTTTCCAGTCAAAAACGGCCTCAACAGAGGCAATTCCAACCTCGATCATCTCATCGTCCGGTTCCTTTGTTGTCAAACCCTGCAGCCATAATCCGGGCTTACTCAAAAGATTCACAACAGCATTATCGCTTCTTCCCGCCAGCCGGATAAACTCATAGGACACACCCGCGATCACCGGGATCAGAAGCAGACGAAAAACCACACGGAGGATTGGAGAATCCACGCGGATAAACATAAAAAACAAAATGCTGACTAACATTACGATCAAAAGAAAACTTGTTCCACAGCGTTTATGGAATCTGGAACTTTTTCTCACATTTTCCACGGTAAGATCCATGCCATGTTCAATGCAGTTGATGCATTTATGTTCTGCACCATGGTACATATAAACACGCCGGATATCCTTCATCAGAGAGATAAGTGCTACATATCCGATGAAAATCACCAGACGGATCACTCCCTCTGACAATGCGATCACCCACTGGGATGTAATTACTTTCTGAAACAGAGTAGATAAATAATATGGAAGCATCATAAATACTGCCACAGCAAGAACGATCGATAATACAACGGTTCCGCCCATCATGGCATTTTCCTGTTTCTTCTCTTTCTGCTCCTGTCTCCTGCGCTCTTCTTCCGTCATCGGCTCTTTTTTCTTCTTATCCTCTTCTTCCTCTTCAAAAAAAGAAGCTGAATAAGTCAATGTCTGCATTCCCAGTACAAGCGACTCTATAAAACTGAATACACCTCTTAAAATCGGCATATTTCTTATTTTCTTATTCCTGATGATCCCAGTATATTCTGAAACCTTCACTTCAATCTCATGGTCAGGCTTTCTCACTGCAACAGCGTACTTTTTCTGATTCTTCATCATCACGCCTTCCATGACAGCCTGTCCGCCAATTCCTGAATATCTCATTTTAAAAACCATGTCTTTCTCATAGAGTTTCCATGTTCTAAAAAAGGTTGAGATTTAATAACCTCAACCTTATCTGTAACCACTTTTTTCTATTTGTTGATACCGTATTTCTTGTTGAACTTATCAATACGACCATCAGCTCTGTTAGCTTTCTGCTGACCTGTGTAGAATGGATGGCATTTAGAACAGATCTCAACGTGGATATCTTCCTTTGTTGATCCTGTAACAAATGTATTTCCACAGTTACATGTAACAGTTGCCTGATAATAATCTGGATGGATTCCTTCTCTCATGATTTTCACCTCTTCTATTCTTATCGTTGATTTGTTATGCCTGTTCTATATTCTTTATGCCCGTATACCCGATTCGCATATGGCACTTACTGCAAGAATATACACGATATAAAAAACTGTCCAGAATCTGTAAAAGATTCTTTATCCCGATAAACAGCTTTTAAAGTATAGCATATGCATCATGGTAAATCAAGATATTTTTTAAATAATTCTATTTTTCTTTACCATTGCAATATATTCTTTATTATTTTTTGTGCGGGCAAACATATTTAAAATATTCTCCACTGCCTCATCTGCACGCATGCCATTGTAAGCCTTGCGCATGATCTCCACTGCCTCTAACTCATCTGGGTCAAGCAGCAGGTCTTCTCTTCTGGTTCCTGACTTTACAATATCAATCGCCGGGAATACACGTTTTTCGGAAAGCTTGCGGTCAAGTACAAGTTCCATGTTACCGGTTCCCTTGAACTCCTCGTATACAACATCGTCCATTTTACTTCCGGTATCCACAAGTGCTGTTGCAAGAATGGTAAGGCTGCCGCCCTCTCTCATTTTTCTGGCTGCACCGAAAAATCTCTTTGGCATATGGAGTGCTGCCGGATCAAGACCACCGGATAAAGTACGTCCGCTTGGTGGAACAGTGAGGTTGTATGCCCTTGCAAGACGTGTGATACTGTCAAGTAAGATCATAACATCTTTGTGATGCTCTACTAAACGCTTTGCACGCTCGATAACCATTTCAGATACTCTCTTATGATGTTCTGGTAATTCGTCAAATGTAGAATAGATAACCTCTACGTTTTCTCCCTCAATTGCTTCCCTGATATCCGTAACTTCTTCCGGTCGCTCATCGATTAGTAAAATGATCAGGTGCATGTCCGGATTGGATGCAGTAACAGATTTTGCAACTTCTTTTAACAGGGTTGTCTTACCTGCTTTTGGCTGGGAAACGATCATACCACGCTGTCCCTTACCTATCGGCGAGATCAGATCCACGATTCGCATTGCAACACTGCTGCCCGGTCTCTCTAAACGGATTCTCTCATTAGGGAAAATCGGTGTGAGATCTTCAAAATTCTTTCTCTGCTGGATCACGCCCGGCTGATAACCGTTGATCGTTGTGATATATAATAATGCAGAGAACTTCTCCTGCTGTGTTTTGATTCTTGTGTTACCGCAGATGATATCTCCTGTTTTAAGGTTGAATCTACGGATCTGGGAAGGTGACACATAAACGTCATTCTCCCCCGGCAGATAATTGTCGGAACGGATAAATCCGAATCCATCCTGCATAACCTCAAGAATTCCATTCACAGTGATTCCGCTGTCAAGATTCTTGATCGTATCATCCTGGCTTGCTTCCTCACGCTCTCCCTCTTTTGATCCCTCTTTGGCTGATTCTGCTGAATCTGCTCTTTTTCTCTCCGGTTTCTCGGAAGGAGCTGACTGTTCCTGTTTTTTCTCCGATTCTTTTGCCGCTTTTTCTTTTTCCTTCTTCGCATCCTCTGCAAGCATTGCTTCTACAAGATCGGCTTTCTTCATTGTGGAAGTGCTTTTAATTCCTCTTGATTTTGCTAAATCACGCAAAACCGTTGCTGATAAGCTTTCATATTTTTCTCTCATTCAATGACTCCTTAATCATAATTATATCATTTGGGAACAACGTCTGAATCGACTAAATGAATCTATAACTGCGATTTATTATACAACACTTTTTACGAAATAGGAAGTCCTAATTTTCTTGATTAATAAAAAAGGAAATGTTATCATTACTTTCAGAGCTTTAAAACGAATATTTACATAAAGGAGACAGTTCATATCATGGATTTAAAAGAAAAAGCATTAGCCATGCATAAAGAGTGGAATGGCAAATTAGAAACGATCGCAAAATCAAAGGTCAACTCCAGAGAGGACCTTGCAATTGCATACACACCGGGCGTTGCCGAACCATGTAAAGTCATTGCAGAAGATAAAGAAGCAGCCTACACTTATACCATGAAGGCAAACACTGTTGCCGTCATTTCCGACGGAAGTGCTGTCTTAGGACTTGGCAATATCGGGCCATATGCCGCTATGCCTGTTATGGAAGGAAAATGTGTTCTTTTCAAAGAATTCGGCGATGTGAATGCTGTTCCGATCTGTTTAGACACACAGGACACCGAAGAGATCATTGCAACCATCAAAAATATTGCTCCTGCATTCGGCGGAATCAATCTTGAGGACATCTCCGCTCCGCGCTGTTTTGAGATTGAGGAACGTTTAAAGGCAATGCTCGATATCCCGGTATTCCATGATGACCAGCATGGCACTGCAATCGTTGTCCTTGCCGGAATCATCAACGGTCTGCGTGTCACTGGAAAGAAAAAAGAAGACTGTAAAGTCGTTGTAAACGGTGCCGGTTCTGCGGGCGTTGCCATCACCAAACTGCTCCTCACTTACGGTTTCAAACATGTGACTATGTGCGACCGCGAAGGTATCATTGGAAAAGATTACCCTAATTTAAACTGGATGCAGAAAAAAATGACCGAGGTAACAAATTTAGAAAATGCTTCCGGTACACTTGCCGATGCATTAAAGGGCGCTGATATTTTTGTCGGGGTTTCCGCTCCAAATATCGTAACTCCTGAAATGGTTGCCTCTATGAATAAAGATTCCATTCTTTTTGCAATGGCAAATCCAGTACCGGAAATCATGCCGGACGTTGCAAAGGCAGCCGGCGCAAGAGTTGTTGGAACCGGAAGAAGTGATTTCCCGAACCAGGTCAACAATGTGATCGCGTTCCCTGGCATTTTCAAAGGTGCCCTGGAGGGACGTGCCACACAGATCACCGAGGAAATGAAGCTTGCCGCTGCTGAAGCTCTGGCACATCTTGTTTCCGACGCGGAATTAAACGATGAATTTATTATGCCGGAAGCTTTCGACCCGCGTGTTGCAGAGGTGGTAAGCCAGGCAGTAAAATCCCATATCGTAAAATAAACATGGATATGTCAGATAAAAAATTCTGGGGAGACAAACCATATTTTTCCCTTGACCATTATCTAAAACAGACGTTTGGCGAAAAAGTCTACCGCCTGTCCTTAAACGGCGGGATGACCTGTCCAAACCGTGACGGGACACTGGATTCGCGCGGCTGTATTTTTTGCAGTGCCGGGGGAAGCGGCGATTTTGCCACTGCCCCTTCCCTCTCTGTCACAGAGCAGATCACGCAGGCGAAAGAACGCATCCGCAGGAAAAGTAACTGCCGGAAGTTTATCGCCTATTTTCAGGCATACACGAATACCTATGCTCCCGTTTCCTATTTAAGAGAACTTTTTACGGAGGCGATTGCACAGCCTGATATTGCTGCACTCTCCATCGCAACACGCTGTGACTGTCTCCCACCCGAAGTGCTCGATCTGCTCTCTGAATTGAACTGCCAAAAACCTGTCTGGATAGAACTTGGTCTGCAATCCATTCATAACGATACGCTGCGGCAGATCCGGAGCGGTTTCACTTATGAGCAGTATTTATCTGCGATGGACGCCCTGAAAGATCGTGGTCTTTCCGTTATCACGCATTTGATCCTCGGATTGCCCGGTGAGACGAAAAAAATGATGCTTGCATCGGTAGACGCTGTTGCACATCTTCCGATAGATGGCGTAAAACTGCAGCTTCTCCACATACTGAAAGATACCGATCTGGCTCTGCTCTATGAAACAGCGCCTTTTCCCGTTTTTTCTCTGGAGGAATACTGTGATTTTGTTGTGACCTGTATCGAACATCTCCCACCGGAAATGGTGATCCACCGCCTCACAGGCGACGGTCCACGTTCCATTCTGATTGCACCGCTGTGGAGCACGGATAAGAAACGCGTCTTAAATACGATATACAAGCGCTTCCGGGAGCGTGATACGTGGCAGGGAAAGCTATATCAATAACGGATATGGGCGATTGCAAAACTCATAATTAAAGTGGCGCCAATTGTGAAGAATTGACAAAAGCGTGTCTTCGAAAATTTTGTTAATTCTTCACAATATTCTCAACTTGAATCAGAGTTTTGCAATCGTCTAATACCCACATAAAAGAAAGAGGTGTATATAAATGGCCGAACCATTTACCATATATAAATTAACAATTTTAAACATGTTGGATAAAGTTGATTTTCCATTGACCAATACACAGATTTCGAACTTTTTTCTCGAACAGGACTACACTGATTATTTCCGTGTCCAGCAGGTCATCAGTGATCTGGTCGATGCCGATCTGATCCATGCAGAATCCACGCACAGCAACACCCAGTACACCATCACTGCCGCCGGAAAAGAGACGCTGGAATTTTTCAAAGACAAGATTTCTGACGCGATTGAACACGACACGATGGCTTTTCTGGAAAAAAACAAACTTCAGCTTCGAAACGACAATTCCATTCTGGCGGATTATTATAAAACTCCAAATCAGGATTACGCCGTGCGCTGTCAGTACCGCGAACATAATACAAACATCATCGATCTGACGTTAAGTGTCAAAAACCGTGCACAGGCAGAAGCAATCTGCAACAACTGGAAAAATCTGAATGAAGATGTATATGCGTATCTGATGGATATGCTATTGAAGTAATATCCGGCTATATATCGCAAATCCGTTATGGATATTACATCCATTTATTTTTAGATAAAGGAATTATAAAATATGGCAAAACAGAACTGGAAACCGGGAAATATGCTCTATCCGCTCCCTGCGGTCATGGTGAGCTGTCAGAGTTCCACAGCGCACGATTCTCTGTGCGAAAAACCGGAATTAGATGGAAAACCGAATATTATTACCGTCGCGTGGGCTGGCACAGTCTGCACCAATCCGCCGATGGTTTCGATTTCCGTCCGCCCGGAGCGCTACTCATACCACCTGATCGAGGAGTCCGGCGAATTTGTGATTAATTTAACAACCGAAAAACTGGTGAAAGCTACCGACTACTGTGGTGTCCGCTCCGGTCGTGATGTTGACAAATTTAAGGAAATGCATTTAACGCCGCTTGCCTCAAAACACATCCACGCACCCGGAATCGCTGAAAGCCCTGTCAATATCGAATGCAAGGTTCGTGAGATCAAACCTCTCGGCAGCCACTCCATGATCCTTGCGGATGTTGTTGGTGTGACCATTGACGATACCCTGCTCGACGAGAAGGGAAAATTCGAATTAAACCAGAGTGGTCTTGTCACTTACTCCCACGGAGAATATTTTCTTCTTGGAAAAAAACTTGGCACTTTTGGATACAGTGTAAAAAAAGAGAAAAAGCGAAGTCGTTAGACTTTGGCTTTTTCTCTATGATCATTTTCTTCACTTATTCTTTACAATTTCATTTTTCCTGAGTACCTTCTAAATCATTTTCTTTGTATATTGCATAAACAATGTCTACGATTATCCCTTCATCCGTTTGCTCCATTTCATTATAAACCACCTGAATACGCTCACCAACTGCCAGCTCTGGGACTCCATTCGCTGATACCACTTCTTTCGGAACTAATATCATATCACCAATCTCCCTAATTGATTCCGAATCATCCGGACTTACAACAAAATAATTATCTGTTATTTTCAAAATTGTCCCAGCAAAATAATTTTGTGACTTTTCATTGCATCCACCAACCAGCAATAAAACAATTGCAAATAACATACATAATTTATTCTTCATAAACTGTCTCCTGCCCAATTGAGGCATATCTATATTTACCACTCCTGCATAAACGTTTATCAAATTAAAACATATATTATCAATTC
>ERZ1026886.301-NODE-301-length-27252-cov-10.633232_pt1 | contig 27252 bp, 16 predicted proteins | sample MGYA00380173_ERZ1026886 | MGnify/ENA primary metagenome ERZ1026886 (study PRJEB33269, sample SAMEA4719809) | human gut metagenome | biome: human-associated habitat; feature: organic feature; material: feces | place: Cameroon | collected 2013-10 ... | reverse complement strand
GTTTCGAGGCTATCAGAAGCCACTCTACCGTGGAGCACGACTACATGCTCAACGGCTTCTTTGCCAAGAGCTTCGAGGAAGAACTGCCCAACGAGGACATGTTCGTAAGTTTCATGATCGACCAGAAAGATGTTACCGACAAACTCATGAGCCTGGGCTATGAGAAGCTGGACAACAAGAAGCGCAGCGAATTGACCGACAGCCTGGAGAATGCGATGACACAGGAGGTAAAGAAGAACGACTCTACCCTGCACGTCAGCATCAAGCCTTTCTACGAGGGCAACAAATGGTACGCCACTACCTACCGCGACTTCACCGACCTTCGCTTAGTGTTCACCGTGCCTAAGTCGATGGGTAAGTTTGGCGGTGATACAGACAACTGGATGTGGCCCCGCCAAACTTGCGATTTCTCTGTATTCCGCATTTATGCCGATCCTAAGACCAATGGTCCTGCAGCCTACAGCAAGGACAACGTGCCTTACCGCCCCAAGCGTTGGGCACAGGTTTCGCTGCAAGGCTATAAGAATGGCGACTACGCCATGACCATGGGTTATCCTGGCACAACAGAGCGCTACCTCTCCAGCTATGGCATCCAGACCATGCGCGATGCCGAGAATACTCCACGTGCACAGGTTCGTGGCGTGAAGCAGGAAGTGATGCAGAAGCACATGCGTGCCGACGAGGCTGTACGAATCAAGTACGACAGCAAGTATGCCAGCTCTTCCAACTACTGGAAGAACGCCCTCGGCATGAACAAATGTATCGACTCTATAGGCATCATCAACCTGAAGCGCGAGTACGAAGCCCGTCTTCGCACATGGCAGGACACAGCCAAGGCAGCCAACGACCTGGCCCACAAGGTAGACTTCGACAAGCTTGCACAGCTCTACAAGCAGAGTGCCGACGTGAAATATGCCTGGACCAACTTCGCCGAGTCGTTTACAAGAAGAAGCAATGTAGAGTTCTCTACCCGTGCTCTCAAACTGCAGAGCAACATGGAGGTAAAGGGCCCTGAGAAGAACAAGAAAAAGCAGTATCATGAGTTTGACGACAACTCTGACGAATGGGACATGGCTCTCGACAAAGAGGTGCTCGCCACTCTTCTGAAGAACTATAAGGAGCACGTTGACACCAAGTGGTTGCCCAAGTTCTATGCCACCATCGACACTCAGTTTGGTGGCGACTACACCAAGTATGTAGACTATCTCTGGGAGAAGTCACTCCTGATGAAGAAGGGCGCCAAGCTCTACTTCAACAAGAAGGGATTCGAGAAAGACCCAGGTGTAAGCTACGGAATGGACCTGAACGACATCTATGCCGACTTCGTAGAGAAGATGGGAGCCGTATCCGATTCTATCGCCGAGCAGGAGAAGTATCTCTGTGCTGCCAAGCTCCGCATGGAGGAAGACCTGCCCCACTACAGCGATGCCAACTTCACCATGCGATTGAGCTACGGTCAGGTAGGCGGTTTTGACCTCGGTGGCAAGCCATCAGGCTACTATACCACAGCCGAGAGCATCGTTGAGAAAATGAAGCAGGGCGACAAGGTAATCGACTATTATGCCGAGCCTATCATGCATGAATTGCTCTCAGAGAAAGACTTCGGCAAGTATCAGGACAAGGAGACTGGCAAGATGCAGCTCTGCTTCCTCACCAACAACGATATTACCGGCGGTAACTCTGGCAGCCCTATGTTCAACGGCAAGGGCGAGCTGATAGGTCTTGCCTTCGACGGCAACTGGGACAGCCTCAGCTCTGACATCAACTTCGACAAGCGCCTGGCCCGCTGCATCGGTGTAGACATCCGCTACGTGCTCTACCTGATGGACAAGTGGGGACACGCCGATCGCCTCTTGAAGGAAATCAACGCCAAGTAGCAACCCGAAAGGCATTCCTGCCGTATTAGGTGTTTTCATTAGGCAATACTAACCAAGCCGTTCAAACAACATACAAACGTTGTTTGAACGGCTTTCTAATTTCAACAGAACGGACAGGAAACATCAAGAAGCCTGATGCAAAATGCTTCGTCTAACTTATATTTAATTAAATATAGGTTATATTTAGCTTCGCCTAATCATTATTTTACTAAATACAGGTTAGGCGAAGTGTTAGGCAGCAGGCTTCATTGACTTTTAGTAAAGGGCAACTCAGCTTTTGTGCAAGGGAAACTCAACTTTTGAATATGCGTCTTCATGTTTAGTGATGGCCAGCAGCGAGTTGAGACAGTCTGTCTCTACATTCGGCAAGAATCCTCCTCAATTCTTCCTCGGTATTGGCTCTAAGCATGGCGATACGCGTCTGCTTGAAGTCGGGAATACCTTTGAAGATAGGCGATGCAGCCAAGTGTCGGCGAGTATGCAGAATGCCTCTGTACTCATCTATACGGTCGATATTGATGCGCAGCTGTTCTTCCAGGATGTCAATCTTCTCATCGACGGTGAGGGGAGCAGCCCCTGTGTTATCTAAGTAGTCGCGCATCTCCTTGAAGATCCAAGGCCTTCCGAAAGTAGCTCTGCCCACCATGACAGCATCCACACCATAACGCTCGAAGGCAAGTTGAGCTTCTTCGGGTGTCGTGATGTCGCCATTGCCGATAATCGGAATATGGATGCGTGGATTGTTCTTCACCTCACCTATCAGTCGCCAGTCGGCCTCTCCCGTGTACATCTGACTTCTTGTTCTTCCGTGTATGGTGAGTGCCTGAATGCCGCAGTCCTGCAGCTGTTCAGCCAATTCGGTAATCACGAGGTTGTCACTGTCCCATCCCAGTCGGGTCTTCACCGTCACGGGCACATTGACAGCCTTCACCACGTTACGCGTAATATCGAGCAACAGCGGTATGTTTCTCAGCATACCAGCTCCAGCTCCCTTTCCAGCCACCTTCTTCACAGGACATCCAAAGTTGATGTCTATCACATCGGGCTTCGCCTGTTCCACAATCTTGGCAGCCTCCACCATGTCTTCTGTCGTTCTGCCATAAATCTGAATACCGACAGGACGTTCCTCGTCGCTGATGGTCAGCTTGTTGACAGTCGACTTGATAGATCGTACCAAGGCCTCAGCCGATACAAACTCCGTATACACCATAGCCGCTCCGTATCGCTTGCAGAGCATACGGAAGCCTATATCGGTCACGTCTTCCATCGGAGCGAGGAAGAGCGGTTTGTTTCCAAATTCTATATTTCCTATTTTCATATTTCCTGAATTCAAGTATTACCAGCAGCAGAAGGATCAGCACTTTTTTCAAATACCTCTTTCAAAAACCCTTTAAAGAGAGCATTCTCTGCTTGCGGCTGCAAAGGTACTACTTTTTTTTCGAAAAATCACTATTTCAGCAGATGATACATTCCTCCTGCCAAGGTCTTTACGATGCCTTTCATCTCTAAAGAGAAGAGATGGGCTGTGAGCCTTCCTATCTCTATCCCCGACTGAATGCTGATGAGGTTTATCTGCAGGTCGTTGTTCTTTTCCAACACATTGACAATGGCTTGCTCCTCTGCCGAGAGGTCAGGAAAGAGCGTCCGCTCTATGCCTTGCCGCTTGGCTTTCATCAGTTTGGCATCGTCCTGCCACCCCATGTCCTTCACAAAGTCTTCTGCCGATGTGATGAGTGTTGCGCCATTGCTGCGTATCAGGTTGTTGCATCCCTCGCTGTACACATCGCCTACGCGTCCAGGAAAGGCAAAGACATCGCGGTTGTAAGCCTGAGATATTTCGGTGGTGATCAGTCCTCCGCCCTTGGCGGCACTCTCCACGAGGATACAGGCATCCGACATGCCCGCCACAATACGGTTGCGCCTTACGAAGTTGATTTTATCAGCATTGGTCTGAGTAAGAAACTCCGTGAGCAGTCCGCCCTGACTCAACATTTTCACAGCTGTAGCACGATGGCTCGAAGGATAAAGGTTGTCCAGCCCGTGAGCCAACACGCCCACAGTTTCATATCCATTGTTCAGAGCTTGCTGATGGGCATGAATGTCGACGCCATAAGCCAAGCCACTCACAACAAGGACTTGCGGGCATAGCTGCCTCAAGTCTGAAACAAATCGCCTGATGACATCTTCGCCATAAATCGTACAATGGCGTGTTCCCACGATGTTGATGACCCGTTTCTGATTCAGGTCTGCCGATCCTTTATAAAAGAGCATCAGCGGTGCGTCATCACAGTCGCGCAGTCTTTGCGGGTATCGTTCGTCGCTCATACAGAGCGGAGTAATGCCATATCTTAGGTCATATTCCAGCTCCACCTCAGCCCTGCGCCTTGCCTCATCACAGTTTTTCAGTGTTTCCACGAGTTTAGGCGTGGCATCGGGCAGAATGTCTCTGATATGGTCTTTGTTCTCGAATATGATTGTCGCCGAACCCGTTCTTCTATAGAGTTCGAGTATTCCTGCCAGGCTGAAGTAATTTAGCCGTGTCAGGGTGATAGTATTGAGTATTTCTTGCTGGTCCACGGAGATTGAGTATTGAGTGTTGGTTTGTTGGATAATGAATGTTGAGCTGAGCGGGATGCGACAAAGTAGGATGTTCAGAGTTTCAGATATTCGTATCCGAAACGGCAGCGCAGACATTCCTTCTTGTCACAGTATTCCTTCTTGAGCTGGATGAGTGCCTGCGAGTCGCCGGCATTATCCACCACGAGTCCACACTGTTGCCACAGCCGGATGATGTAGTTGTTCTCGGGGCGCAACTGTTCCAGAAAGTCGAAAGCTCTGTCGCAGTATTTCTCCTCACCCCTATGTCTGCCGTAGGCAAAGAGCACGGGAACCACGGTGTTGATACACAACAGGTTGAGCGAGAATGGAGACAGATTTTTTTCGTTTCTCACACTGGTGCTACCGAAGGTGTAATGCGTTTCCCAATAAGGCGTCACAGCCGTGGCAAGCACCTTCTTGGCATCCTCTACCGAAGCGGCCTCTACGAGTTGGCTCAGTCCTGCCTTGCGCTGATAGTACAGATGTGCCATTTGCGAGATTCGGATATGCGGGAAGTTTTGCGGTCTGAGTCGCAGAAACCTCCACAGCCTGTAGTCCATCGGCTTCAGGTTGAACTTATGAGCCAAGTATTTGTATTCATTCCTCAGTTTGGCAAAGTATCCGTCGTTCAGAGCATCTTTCTGGTATCTTTCCGGTATGGTGTTCAGTTCCAGCAGTCCCGCCTGCCCCATGAAGATGGCCTCAATCTGAAGAATGTCGTCACGGTGATGTCCCACGGCCTGTAAAGGTATGCGGAAAGCCCATTCCTCAAAGGCTTCGCCATTGACACCAAAGCCGAAGTTGCGTGCCAGGGTCACGAAATAAGCATTCTCCCAATCACCATTGCATCTTCTTACCCGATCCTCTATGGCATTGGTTTTCTGCTCTAAGCGTTCAGTCTGCAGGGCGTTCATCCATGCATGCACGGTAAGCCTTGTCAGCGAGGGGATGATCTGATAGCAAGGTGGATACTGGTCTACCGACAACAGTTCCCTGTAGTTCTTCATCACCTTGTCGGGAATATCCAATGCCATCTGCGTCAAAGCCTCTCCCTTACTGTTTTTCGCCTCTGTGTCCACACATCCGCACACATGCAGAACCACATTGTCGTACCGCTCGTCTTTGTCGTGTCTATGCACATACCAGTCGCTCGCCTTGTCGTGTATTTCCACGTTTCCCACCCATAGGGTTCCGTCTATCTTCACCTTGGCATTGAAGAAGTCGGGGCCTGCATTGCGATTGTGCAGTCCCGGGTCAATCACCTCTACCGGCTTTCCCGATGTCGTGCAGAGAGAGGTGAGCGGGAAGAGCTTATGTTTCCAAACATAATGCAGTAGCTGTTCCATATCGTTATCGGTTTTAAGTTTTTATTGTTAAGGAGTCAGGTGGCAAAGGTATGTTTCTCAGGCAAAGTATTTCTCGAAAGCCCTGTCGTAGTCTTCACTGTTGCCCAACTTACCCTGTATGAGGCACACCAACTCGACGGTGGCTTTCAGGCACAGACGTTCGTCGGAGGCACGATAGATGTCCTGATGGAACACATATCTCACTCCCAGCTTCTCCAGCCACAGTCTCGAGTAGAACTCATCGTCACACTGCAGCGGCGTCTTGTATTGCAGATTCATTCTTGCCACTACTGCATCCACTCCCTTACGGTGCATCTCGGCAAAGCTCAGTCCACATTTCTGCAGAAAGAGGTGTCGGGTATGCTCCATATAGTGCAGGTAGTTGGCATTGTTGACAATTCCCTCTATGTCGCACTCATAGTCGCGCACTTCCATCTTGGTCTCAAATACGTATTTCATAATCTTCTATGTTGCTTATTTAGGCTCTAAAAATCCTCTTTTTGAGAGTTTTATCTCTAAATCACTGCAAAAATAACCAAATTTTTCTATTAATTGCCACTATTAAGGACGTATTTTCAATATTTTTGATTATTTTTGCCGAAAGGTTCGCGCACAAACGTGCGTGAAAGCATAAAACAGATAGAAACAAAACAAGAAATAAACGATGAAAATAGCTTTGATTGGCTACGGCAAGATGGGTCATATGATCGAAGAGATTGCCCTGCAGCGTGGCCACGAAATCGTATGTAAGATTGACGTGAATAACCCTGAAGATATCGACAGCCCCGAGTTCTGCTCGGCAGATGTCGCCATCGAGTTTACCAACCCTACAGCTGCCTATGGCAACTATCTCAAGGCCTTCGCCCACAATGTCAAGGTGGTGAGTGGCTCTACAGGATGGATGAAAGACCATAAGGCTGAAGTCGAGGCTTTGTGTGCCGACGGCAAGCAGACTCTCTTCTGGGCTTCCAACTTCAGCATCGGTGTTGCCATCTTCCAGGCTGTCAACCGCTACTTGGCCAAAATCATGAATCAGTTCCCACAGTACAATGTCTGCATGCAGGAAACCCACCATGTACATAAGCTCGATGCCCCAAGCGGAACAGCCATCACCCTTGCCGAAGAGATTATTGACAATCTGGACCGCAAGAAAGACTGGAAGCGTGGTGTCACCTACTGGACCAACGACGGTCATCAGGACGAGGGCGACCAGAACATTACCTCTGACGACTTGGTCATCAACTGTGTTCGCGACGGCGAAGTGCCAGGTATCCATGCCGTGATGTATGACTCTGAGGCAGACATGATCACCATTGAGCACAGCGCCCACTCACGCAAGGGCTTCGCTCTCGGTGCAGTCCTGGCAGCTGAGTTCACAGCCACCCACAGTGGTCTGCTCACCACTTCCGACCTCTTTAAGTTCTAATTCCCCGTCAACCAATTCTATCAAGTTAATGATCGACAAACAGAAACAAAAACTCAATATGAAGGTGCAGTGGACCAAGTTCGCTATCGTGCTGGTCCTCTATCTTGCCTTCCTGCTCTGGGTACAGAGTTGGCTCGGCCTTGTTGTCGTGCCCTTTATCTACGATGTCTATATCACCAAGAAGATACGCTGGCAGTGGTGGAAAGACTCCGAGGGTCCCGTACGCTTTATCATGAGCTGGGTTGACGCGCTCGTCTTTGCCCTTGTTGCCGTCTACTTCATCAACCTCTTCTTCTTCCAGAACTACGTCATCCCTTCTTCGTCGTTGGAGAAGAGCCTTCTCACGGGCGACTACCTCTTCGTAAGCAAGGTAAGCTATGGTCCACGTATTCCACAGACCCCGCTCACCATGCCCCTTACCCAGCACACCATGCCGCTGGTCAACGTGAAGAGCTACGTAGAGTGGCCCCACTGGGACTATCGCCGTGTCAAGGGCTTGGGAAATGTAAAACTCAACGACATCGTGGTATTCAACTTTCCTGCCGGCGACACCCTCGTCAACGAGGAGCGCTATCAGGCATGCGACTACTATCACGATCTCGTCTATCCTTTCGGAGAACAGATTCTGGAGCAGAACGGCCTTGCTAAGGACGTGGCTCACCTCACTCCTCTGCAGCGTTATCGCTACTTCGAGCAGGTGTACGCCACAGGACGCCACTACATCGAGAGTATGCCTGGCGAGTATGGCGACATCATCAGCCGTCCTACAGACCGTCGCGAGAACTACGTGAAGCGTTGCGTCGGACTGCCCGGACAGACCCTCCAAATCAAAAACCGCATCGTTTATCTCAACGGACGTCCCAACAAGGAGCCCGACAACGTGCAGTACACTTATAAGATGAAGCTTCGTGGCGAGTTCCCCGTCGACCTTGCCGACAAGTTGGGCATCACCAACGAAGACCTGCTCACCTACAACCAGAGTGGCGTCATTCCGCTTACCCGCAAGGCTTACCTGGCTCTCAAGGCCAACAAGAACCTCGTGGCAAGCATCAGCATCAATACCGATGCTACTTACGGCGACTTATACCCTATCAATGCCAATACAGGCTGGACGCGCGACAACTATGGTCCTATCTGGATTCCACAGAAGGGCAAGACCATCGCCCTGACCCTCGACAACCTGCCCATCTACGAACGATGCATCAAGGTTTACGAGGGCAACGACCTGAAAGTGGACAATACAGGCCGCATCCTTATCAACGGCAAGGTAGCCAAGAGCTACACCTTCCGTCTCGACTACTACTGGATGATGGGCGACAACCGTCACAACTCAGCCGACTCGCGCTACTGGGGGTTCGTGCCAGAAGACCATATTGTGGGTAAACCTATCTTTATATGGTGGAGCCACAGCCCTGACCATTCTGGCTTCTCGGGCATACGCTGGAGTCGCCTCTTCAAATTTGTCGACAACATCAAGTAACTCCTATCCATTTAGTGAAAGTAGCCGTCAAATACCTCATCACGTTAGTGCTGGCACTGCTCCTTGTTTGGGCAGTCCACACCTACGTCCTCACTATCTTCTCGGTTCCACAAGGCGGGCTTCCGCCCTACCTTAAGTCTGGATCCCGAGTGATAGTGAACAGGGTATATTGCGACAGCTTCAAGCGTGGCGACCTTGTAGTCTTCACCGATACGATAGCACGTCGTGGTGCCTCTGTCACCGAAGCCCACTTCATTGGCCGCATAGAACGACAGCCTGGCGACACCATTACGCTCGACACGGTGCGCTACGTCATTCCTGCCATTTGCTGTCGCCGTTGTGGCTGTCCCGACTGCCGCTTCTACCTTGTACGCACGCAGCGCGGTCCTCAAATCGTTCATAAACACCAGATGATAGGTAAAGCCCACTTGATATTTAAGTGAAAACAACATGCTTTCCATTCTTTCTTCCACCTATTTCGGTCCTGTGCAATGGTATCAGAAACTACAGCGCAGCGAGGCGTGCCTCATAGAGCAGCACGAGAACTTCATCAAGCAGACCTACCGCAACCGCATGATCATTGCCACAGCCAATGGTCCGCAAGCTCTCACCATACCTACTACGCATGGCTCTTCCATGTCGATCAAAGACATTCGCATATCCGATCACGCCAACTGGCGCCATGTACACTGGAACGCCCTTGCCTCAGCCTATGGCGAGAGTCCATTCTTTCCTTACTACCAGGACGACTTGCGTCCTTTCTTCGAGAAGAAATACGAGTTTCTCTTTGATTTCAACATGGAGATAACCCACAAGATGATCGAGTTGCTCGACATCCGTCCCCATCTCACGCTCACCGACCATTATCTGCAGGGCGACGAACTGAAGGGCATCTGCGACTATCGCGAGGCTATACGCCCCAAGCACCCCCTTCCCGATGCCGACTTCGTTCCACGCCGCTATTATCAGGTCTACGAGCATAAGCAGGGTTTCCTGCCCAACATGAGCATTCTCGATCTCCTCTTCAACGAGGGAAATGAGTCTATTCTACACCTTATATAATTATATAATAGAACTTTTACAAGTTCAGCAATCGCTCACCCATAGCCTTGCCCAATGCCTCGCATTGCGCCTTCACCTCGGGAGTAATGGCCTGTTTCATATCTACAGGCTCGCCTACAGCCTCGAAATGCAAGCGTGTGTCGTTCCACTCCTGTATCTTCGCCACAGCCTTGCTGGCCCAGCAATGCGAGCCATACCAGCCGAGCAGATGGTTCTTGATGTCCTTGTTGGCCAACTCAGAGAGAAGAACCTCCATCTCATGATACAAGCCTGCATTATACGTAGGAGCACCTACTATCAGACCTTTGTAGCGGAACACATCACGCAGGATGTAGCTATGGTGGGTCTTCGAGATGTTGTACATTACGATGTTCTTCACACCTGCCTGGCTCGCAGCACGTGCGATAATCTCTGCCATACGCTCTGTGTTGCCGTACATCGTACCATAGCAGATCACCAGTCCTGGCTCAGTCTCGTATTTCGACATCTTGTCGTACATATCCATCACCTTCGCAATATGCTCGTGCCAGACGGGGCCATGGGTCGAACAGATAAAGTCTAATTCCACACCGGCCAACTTCTTCAGCGCATTCTGTACAGGCACACCATACTTGCCCACAATGTTAGAGTAGTAGCGCACCATCTCCAACCAGAAGCCCTCACAGTTGATCTCCTCGTCTATCACACCGCCATTCAGCGCTCCGAAGCAGCCGAAAGCATCACCCGAGAAGAGTACCTTGTTGGCAGCATCCAATGTCACCATTGTCTCAGGCCAGTGAACCATCGGAATGAGCACGAAACTCAACTCATGGTTGCCTGTGCTCAACGTCTCACCGTTCTTCACTTCCACCACATCGTCGGTCACGCCATAAAAGCCCTCCAGCATACCTAAGGTCTTCTTGTTGCCTACTATCTTGATGTTGGGATAATACTTCTTGATGAGGGCTATCGAGCCACTGTGGTCTGGCTCCATGTGATTGATGACCAGATAGTCAATCTCCCTCTCACCAATCACTTCCTTGATATTCTCCAGAAACTGAGTGAAGAAATCCACCTCCACTGTGTCGACAAGCGTCACTTTCTCGTCTACAATCACATACGAGTTATAGCTCACCCCATTGGGCAGAGGCCACAGCCCCTCAAAACGATGCTTGTTTCTATCGTTTACACCCACGTAATAAATCCCGTTCTTAATTTCTGTTACCATAACTATTAATTTTGATTTTTGTGCACAAAGATAAAGAATAACCCAAAGAAAGCAAAACGAATTCGCTATTATTAAACAATTTTTCACTACCTTTGCAGCCATGAATTACAATACACATACCCTCTCCAACGGGCTTCGCATCATACATCTGCCCTCTACGAGCCCTGTCGTCTATTGTGGCTATCAAATCCAGGCAGGCTCACGTGACGAGCTGCCAGGCGAGGAAGGCCTTGCTCATTTCTGCGAGCACACCACCTTCAAAGGCACTAACCGTCGCCGGGCATGGCACATTCTCAACAGCCTCGAAAGCGTAGGAGGCGATCTGCAGGCTTACACCACCAAGGAGTCTACCGTCTACTATGCCGCCATCCTTCACGACCATATAGCACGGGCCGTCGACCTCCTTACCGACATCGTCTTCCACTCCACCTATCCCCAGGCAGAGCTTGACAAGGAGGTAGAAGTCATCTGCGACGAGATAGAGAGCTACAACGACACCCCCTCCGAACTCATCTACGACGAATTCGAGAACCATCTCTTCCAGGGTCATCCTTTAGGGCACAGCATCCTCGGCACAGCAGAGGGCGTACGAAGTTTCACTCAAGCTGATGCTCAGCGCTTTGCCCATCGACACTATCGCCCAGACAATGCCATCTTCTTCGCCTATGGCGACATTTCCTTTTCCCGCCTTGTACGCCTCTTGGAAAAGACCCAAGTGGGACTGTCCGCAGCCCCTGTTATCCAGCAGCCACGAACAGCAGAACTTCCTCATCACGAATATCTGCAGGAGCCACGTACTCTCATCATCCCGAAGCACACCCATCAGGCACACGTGATGACGGGCACTCTGGCTTGCAATGTCCATGACGCTCGCCGTATGCCTCTCTATCTTCTCAACAACATCCTTGGAGGTCCTGGCATGAATGCCAAACTCAATCTCGCCCTTCGCGAGCATCACGGCCTCGTCTATACCGTAGAGAGCAACCTGACCACCTACAGCGACCTGGGCTACTGGAGCATCTATTACGGCTGCGATGCCCACGACATCGAGCGTTGCCGCCGCCTCGTACACCGCGAGTTGCAGCATTTCATCGACCGTCCTCTCAGCCCTTCACAGCTAAGAGCTGCCAAGAAGCAGATTAAGGGACAGATAGGAGTGGCTTGCGACAACCGTGAGAACTTCGCCCTCGACTTCGGCAAGAGCTACCTCCACTATGGCTGGCTCAAGAACATCCAGCATCTATACGAGCAAATAGACGACATCACATCGCAGCAGATACAGGAAGTTGCCCAGGAATATTTAGCCGAAGAACGTCTCTTCACCCTCATCTACCAATAATGCCGTGAGGTAGAGATTTCCTCAGTTGGCGCATTTTTGCTTCCTCAGTTGGCGAAACAACATAGGATTAGATTACAAAACTTTCGCAAGTAAGCACCACACGTCCCCTTCAGGGCGTGCTTGAACCACTTGTGAAAGTTGAGAAAATAAAAGAATATTTATACCGTATATTTATTCCGTAATTGCCAAAAAAACACGTCCCAACTGGGAAAAAGAATCTGCCCAACTGGAAAAAAAATTTTTCCCAACTGGGAAATTATTTTTTCACAGTTAAGTCCTGTCAGACAATGAATATTTATACAGAAGGATTATAACTGCAATTTTAGCCTTTTCCAATATAGAAAAAGGCTAAAATTCAGTACTTTTGTATGTGAGTTCAGTCACAAAGGCGACTACTTCTTCTTAGGACGGCGGCGTGCCCAGCCTTCTTCCTCGAAGTTGGGTTCCTCGCCCTTGAACTTAACGTTGTCGTTGTGCTGGAAGAACTGACGCCAGTCGCCGGTCTCCTCTTCTCTGCGAGGCTTACGGCTACGACTCTCAGCACGGCTGCCCTTTCCCTTGCCTCTGCTCTCGCTGCCCTTGCCTCCCTTGCGGTTCTCACGGCTCTCGCTACGACTGCCACGGGCACTACGTCCATGACCTTCTTCTTCGGCATCGTTGCAACGAACGGTTCTGCCCTTGTACTCTGTGCCGTTGAGAGCTTTCATCACACGCTTGGCATCCTCCTCGGGAACCTCGATGTAGGCAAACTTAGAGAGCAAGTCGATGTGTCCCACCTCCTGGCGGCCCTTCACATGCTTGTTCAGATACTGCATGATCTCGCCAGGATAGAAGCCGTCCGCCTTGCCCAGGTTGATGAAGAGACGCTTGTATCCAGCCTCTGCCTCGTGCTTGCGGCGACCGTTAGACACCTTGCCACGACCCTCTGAGCCTCTACCCTCACCACGTGAGACACGAGAGCCCTTGCCGGTTTCGGGCTTGACTATCTCAGGAGCGTTCTTATAATAGTCGAGGAACTTACCAAAGGTGATGGTAACCATCTTCTTGATGATGTCTTCCTTGTCGATGTAGTCAAACTGGCGGTTGATCTCTGCCATATAAGGCTCTATCTGATCCTCGTCAACATCGGTCTTCATGATGTCGTCCATGGTCTTGAAGAGCTGTTTCTTGCAAATCTCCTCAGGAGTAGGAAGGGTGCCGTCAATAAAGTCCTTGCCGATCTGTTTCTCTATCTGTCTCACCTTAAACTTCTCGCGGGTGTGGATGATAGAGATAGAGGTGCCTTTCTTTCCGGCACGACCTGTTCGTCCACTACGATGGGTGTAGCTGGCAATATCGTCGGGGAGTCCATAGTTGATGACGTGAGTAAGGTCGTCGACATCAAGTCCTCGGGCTGCAACGTCGGTAGCCACAAGGAACTGCACATTGTGATTACGGAACTTCTGCATGGTGAGGTCGCGCTGCTGCTGACTCAAGTCACCATGAAGAGCCTCAGCATTATAACCATCGCGGATGAGTTTGTCGGCAATATCCTGTGTCTCCAACTTGGTGCGACAGAAGATAATGGCGAAGATGCGGGGATAGAAGTCGACAACACGCTTCAGGGCAAGATACTTGTCCTTGGCGTTCACCAGATAGTAAATGTGATTGACGTGCTCGGCACCCTCGTTGCGTGAGCCTACAACGATCTCCTTATGGTCGTGGAGGTAGTGGAGCGCTATCTTCTCTATCTCCTTGCTCATAGTAGCAGAGAAGAGGAGCGTATTTCTATCCGCTGGCACATTCTCGAAGATGGCATTGATGCTTTCGGAGAAGCCCATATTGAGCATCTCGTCAGCCTCATCCAATACCACATTGTTCACATGCTCCAGCTGAGCCACGCCACGGTTGATGAGGTCGAGAAGACGGCCTGGTGTGGCTACGATGATCTGCACACCATGCTTGAGGGTGCGTATCTGGCTGCCTATGTCGGTTCCGCCATAGACTGCAGCAATGTGGAGTCCGTCGATGTATTTGGCAAAGCTGTTGAGGTCGTCGGCTATCTGGAGACAAAGCTCACGGGTAGGACTGAGGATAATGGCCTGTGTCTGCTTGTTCTGAGCATCGGTCTTCTGAATGACAGGAATGCCATAGGATGCAGTCTTGCCTGTTCCGGTCTGCGCCAGGGCGATGACATCGTTTTTGTTGCCTAAAAGATAGGGGATTACTTCTTCCTGTACGGGCATTGGATTCTCAAATCCAAGCTCCTCAATGGCGCGGCGAATGTCCTCGCTGACGCCTAATTCTAAAAATGTTTTCAAATCTTTTTTACCTTATTAATGTATTCAATGCAGAAGGCTGAATTCACCCTCCCAGCCATTAATAGGGTGCAATATCCTTCCGAAAACGCTTGCGACAAGGCTGTCCTGTCCTACGCTTAAAGGCGACAGGCTGCCTGATACTTGTCTAAATTCGGGTGCAAAGTTAGTAAAAAGTTCTTGATAATCAAAAAGTTTTCGTACTTTTGCACACAAAATAGGCTTTTTATACACTCTGAATGATGATGGATTTATCTTTTCTTTTGCCTTCGTGCCTACGGCGGAGGGTTCTGCTGGGACTTGTTTGCTGGTGCTGTTGCAGTTCTGCGCTGTGGGCGCAGGATTCTGTCATGGTGACGGTGGACTCGTTGGAAACAACGGAAACAGTACAGTTCGACTCTATAGTAGCCGCAACAAGACCATTGCCCGACTCCATGGTGACAGCAGACTGCAAACCCGTGCTGCGGCCGAAGGACGTACTGATGCCTGTAGTCATAACAGGACTGGCAGCGCTGTATGTGCAGAACCATGGTTGGTTTGCGCAACAGAAGCGCGAGGTTCAGAAAGGGCTGTCGGCTGAGGGAAGGCATCATCTGAGGGCTGACGAAGTATTGCAGTTTGCACCTATGGCAGCAGCCTGGGGCTTGCGATTAGCAGGCGTAAAAGGGAAAAACGAACCTAAAGAACGCCTGGGCATCATCGCGCTGTCGTATGCTTCATTGGGACTCATTACGGTCGGCATGAAGGCGGCTGTAAACGAGGAGAGACCCGACGGCAGAGACTGCAGGTCGTTCCCATCAGGTCATACGGCAAGGGCATTCATGGGTGCAGAGATGCTGTATCAGGAATATAAGGATGTGTCGCCATGGATAGGATATTCGGGCTACGCCATGGCTGCGCTGACAGGCTACCTGCGAGTCTACAACAACCGGCATTATCTGAACGATGTCGTGGCGGGAGCCTGCATCGGAATCCTGTGTGCCAAATTGGGATATTGGCTGCAACCGAAATTGTTTAAAAAGAAAAAGAAGGCTTTCAAATTTCAATATTGAGAAATTTGAAAGCCTTCTTCGCTTCATCCGAAAAAGCTTCGCCCTGTTCAGTTGGAACGTCATGTAAGGGCAAAAACTCCTAACCCAGGAAAAATGGACACAAGCAGCACGCCCTGAAAGGGCAGAAGCTCTTAGCCCAGGGCAACGCCCTGGGTTATGATGTTCGCAAACTTGTCGCCCTGTAAGGGCAAAAGCTTTAAAACTCCAGACAATTAATAAAGCTTTTGCCCTTACAGGGCGCCTTGCCAATTGCCATTATACCCAGGGCGTTGCCCTGGGCTAAGAGCTTCTGCCCTTTCAGGGCGTACTGCTTATAGGAGATCTTGGACTTACAACCATATAGGTCGAAACTTTTCGACCTATATGGTTGGAAAGTTTTAGACACTTGGCGTGCTCATTTACAGGAAGTCCCTTTCATTCCTTCATCAAAGGTTTTGGTCAAGGAATTGGAGAATCTTCTGCTGTATTCGGAGCCCACAGGAATGAGGAACGTCCCAGAGCTCGGTGGTAAGGAGAGAGTCTGCATGTTGGCTGTCCCATACAGCATGCATCTGCGCAAAAGCCTTCTTGACACCGGGGACGGGGAAAAGATGGTCAAGGGTGCCACTAATAAAGAGAGAAGGATGAGGACAAGCCAAGGAGGCGATGTGGGGATAGTCGAGGTACTGACGGAGTGCAGGAATGCAGTTGGCAAAACCTCCGTTCTCCTTTCGTCCATAACGCAGGGTAAGCTGATCGTCGGTAGTGATCATCCAGCAGATGTTGGCACTCGCCTTGATCTTGTCGGAAAGGGCAGCAAGCATCCATGAACGATAAGCGCCCATAGAACATCCCACACATCCTATCCTGTCCTTATCGACCATAGGGAGAGTAGACAGGAAATCGGTTCCAGCCATATCGTCGTAGGTCATAAAGGCAGAAAGGTCGCGTCCAAGCATCATCATGTTGCCGGCGATAATATCATACTTGTTGCGGTCGATACCTTCCTTACGGCTTCGCTCGCCCCAAAGAGGAGCGTCGGCAGAGAAGACTACATAGCCGTGACGTGCAAGATAGTCGCCAAGATACTGACCTTCATACAGTTTCTTTGCCCATGCATCTGCGTCGGCGACAACGGCGGTGTCGACATCAAAGGGACGTATCATCTTCTCCTTGCCGATGTAGAGATGGGCTCCATGGTCGTGGAGGGCATTGACGGCAGGGAAAGGTCCCTTGCCGTCGGGTATAAGAAGATAGGCTGTGATGCGGGCATAGGCATTGACGCAGAAGCTGATTTTCTGTGCACGATAACCATCTCGTTGTTCTTCGGCAATCACCTTCATATCCCACGACTTAGCTCGCCGAGGCGGAGTCATCATACATTCGAATATCTTCTGACGGGCAGCCTTCTTCCATTTTGCAAAGTTTTTGATAGGACTGTTTCCCCATGCCATAGGGTATGTGAGTTCCGTCTTCAACTGCTCGACGTATCTAGGCAGGTCGAAATCGAATTCATAGTTTTCTCGCGTCTGCAACTTACCCTTGCCCGATTTCGCCTTGCTAACTTCGGCAAGCTTTTGGGTAGGTTTCAGTTGGGCAGCCTCGCTCTCCAGCTCTTGCAGTTTGAGGTCTGGTCGCCATTCCTTTAGCAAGTTCTCCACCTTATACTTATCGGCATTCTTAGCCGGTTCGATGGTTTCCATCTTTTGCTTGATGTCGCCCCTAAAGAAGGTAATGGCATTGTGCTTGGGCGAGATGACATTGCCCTGTGCATCCTTTGTATTGCACTCGACGAATCGGTCGGGAATGCATCCCATGCCTTGTGGCGTAAAACGGGAAGAAGCAAGGCGAGAAGGGTCGAGCAAGGTCGTGTTGACGAAGTAGCACCGAGAGGGCGCTCCCCAAGAACGAGCATAGCAATACTCCTGAGTATGATTCTCAATGGTACAACCATAAAACATCATGCCGAAAGTCTTAGATGAATGGGGAGCGGCTATCACACAACTGCCCGTTCCGTCGGCATTGCGCTTCTCGACAACAATGCGACACTGGTCGAAATAGACATCGCCACGTCCGCATACGAAATCTATGGTACCATGTATCTCAGAGTTCTTCCAGTAATACTCGCCACCATTGTTCTTTGTGTAATAAGTATCCTGACAAGAGAGGAGGCGCACCCGATTGCAAATGGTATGCGATCCCAAGTCTTGGATGCAGACAGCACGTCCTGCTCCCTTGGCCGAATAATAGTCCATGGCGTTCTGAATGGTGAGGTCTTGCAGGTAGGTATTGTCGCCCGTTATCAAGAGAGTGGCCGTCTTGCTGATACCCTCGTCCTCGACATCGGGCTTGTTGACGATGAGTGTTTGGTCCATACCTTGTCCTATGAGGCAAACATTTTTACCCGCCACCAAGTTGAGCACCCGCTTACCCAGGTCGTACTTACCAGCAGGCAGATAGATGAATGTGCGGGGAGCACTCGACGTGTTGGCACGCTGTATTGCCTCCAACAAGCTATTGGCATTGCCAGCCTCCACAACAATTACGTCGGCATTGGTTGCATTGCCAGCCCAAAGAAAGTTAGAAGCCAAGCAAAGCATCCACACTAAGAACAATCGAAGTTTCTTCATATATTTTCTTTTGAATGAATGATTAGTTTTTATCAATTACAACACAAGATAGATTGCCGATGATATACGCCTTACACGCCTCTCATGGCAATCTATCTCTTTTACTATAATGTTAAACCTAAAACAAATATTGTATGTCGGGCAGGGATTCCCCGCCGAATTATCATATTTTAAGCATTACTGCTGCTTGAAACCATAACCATTGGTAATATGGGAGGTTGTCAACACCTGATAAGTGAAAGGCAACAAGTAGATGGGAGGATTCTTGGCAGCATAATCCTCATCGGTATAACCAGCCAGCAACTTGGTGGCATAGGAATCCTTGTACTTAGCCATATCCACCGCCCAAGGTGTCTTCTGGTAGCCATCAGCCTCAAGCGCACGTGCCTCCTCACTATCAGGAGCAATATACTTGAACAAGCCCTTGATGGCGACATTGGTCTTTCCGTCCTGAGCTTTTGGATAAATAGAAGCCCAGTCATCATACTGGCCACGCCATCCTGGGTAAAGAACAGGGTCGTCCTTCTTGTCAAGAGGAGTCTCTGCCGTCAAGCGATAGCCATACTTTGCCTTGGCATCCACCATCTTGGTCCAAATATAAGCAGGCAACTGATTACCATTATCGAAAGTATAATACCCATTACGGGTTACGCCATCTACAACAGCCGTCATCATCTTTCGATCATTGACACAAGCCTCGGGCAACATGCCTGTTCTTATCAAGTCGAAACGACGAACTCCCTCGCCCAAGAACTCGAAGGCTCGGTCTTGGATGACAGCCTTGAATACTGAGCCACACTTTCTGATGTAGCTGTCAAAGTTAGGGTCTACACCACCCTCGAAGTTACGATTGTGAATGATACCCAAGTACTGTTTGGCACTAGCCTCATCACCAAGGGCAGCATCTACCTCGGCTAGCATCAGATAGATTTCGGATATACGCATGTAAGACACATTGATACCAGAGTTGCCGTATGATGCAGTATTGGGTTGGGTGATACGATTCCAATCCCACTTATTGGTACCAGGTCCACATCCTTTACCCCAATCAGAACGATTGAAAGACTGAATCTGCTCATTACCGACGCCATCACTACCGGTTACACTGACAGATGCATCGCGACGCTTGTCATTAGGATCGTAAGCACCATAGTAGAACCAAGCCTGCACACGGTCCTGACCACATCCGATGCAAGGTGCGCCACCATTAGAACCTGAAGAAGGACGACCTATATAGCCTGGGCGCTGTGAACCATTCTTGAACTCCATAGGAATTTCATACACACTCTCATCAGCCAAGGTTTCGGCTGCACCCCCGTGCATCTGTTGGAAAGCATATTGGAATGGGTTGTTGTATTCCTGACCATTCATACCCTTGGAACGAGGGTCTGTAAGATGCAAGGAAATGCCACCATGGTTGTTGACAGCTTCCTGCAAATACTGTTGAGCTATCTTGTATAGTTTCTGCCAATCGCTACGTCTGCCATAGACTGCACCATTTTTCTCCTTGCTCCAGTCCTCGAATGTCAGTTGATTGCCATCTCCATCCACATAGAAGTCGGCACCAAGGTCAGTACGACGAGTGGCATAACCACCATCATACAGGCACATACGACCGATAAGACCTTGCACATAAGTACGGTTCATAACATCAGCACGAGTTGAACCTTCACCTACACGAAACATGTGTGGTTCCACCTCACGCAACTTCCGGATATGATAATCAAGAATGGCATAACGTGAGGTAAGTCCTTCGGCCTGTTTACCTGTTACGAGAGAGTGAGGAACATCTCCATACCACCTTGTCAACTCCCAGTACATAGTCGCTCTCAAAGCTACGGCTTGGCCATAGATGTCAGACATCTCATTAGGCTCGCCTGTCATGATTTGCTTGAAGTTGCTCTTTGCCTCGTATGAGTTGATGAGCGAATTGCACAAGGAGATTGTCTCATAACACTTGGTGAACACTTCGGTGCCCTCACCAGAATTGATATTGTATTTGTCCGTACCCGTTGGATAGAAAGTCTTCTCCAAGCATCCTGCACTACCCTCGCTATAGGTATCTTGTGCATCCTCAATATCTGATCCCCAAATAGGAGTCCAGAAGAAGCCCACAGAATGCAAGCTCTGATTGTCATGCAAAGTCTGATATCCATAATAGAGAGCTTGGCGAGCCGACTGTGGGTCGGAGAAGACAAAGCCATTGTCTACAATACTTGGAGACTTGGTATCCAAATAGTCGGTACAACTTGTCACACCCATCAAGGATGCCACAGCAAGTGTATATATAAATATCTTTTTCATAATCGTTCTACGTTTAAATTAGTCATGATGTTAGAAAGAAATGCTTGCACCCAAAGTGTATGTACGTGACCTAGGATAAGCGCCCCAATCCATGTTGAGAGTTGGGAATATGCGCAAGCCACCTACGAAACTTGAAGAACCACTTGTGTTGGAGTTAACCTCAGGATCTACGCCTGAATAGCCAGTGATGGTGAAGAGGTTTGTTGCAGTAAGATAAACTCTCAAGTTGCTCAAATGCAAACTCTTTAACACACTCTTTGGCAATGTATAGCCAAGGGTTATGTTCTGCAAGCGAAGATAAGAACCGCTCTCCAAGAATTCATCTGTCACAATACCAGACTGATGGTAAGCCAAAGGATACTTTGCATTGGCATTTAATTGTTTCAACTCTTCTGGAGTTGTCACGGCGTACAGATTGCCATTGCTATCCACATTATATACCTTATAAGAATCCTTGATGAAAGCGAGACGTTGTGCACCGATACCATTGTATTCTTGTCCAGATTCATTCATCATGGCTACAGCATTGTAAATCTTACCGCCAAGCACCCAGTTGAAATTGGCACCTAAATCCCAGTTTTTATATTGGAAATTAAGAGAGAAACTACCTGTATGCTTAGGCATCACCTCACCCAAGTCTGTTGCATCAAGCTCTGTCACCTTGCCGTCTTTGTCTACATCTGCAAACTTGGCTGCACCTGGGAAAGCTGTCTGTCCTGCAGGAATGCTGAATGGGTTAAAGTAGTTAGCACCTATGCTCTTGTCAAAGTCTGGCACACCCTCTTTCAAGACATACTGTCCATTGACATAATTGAAATCGTCTACAGTATAGAATCCACGGCTCTTGAAACCTCTGACAACACCAATCGACTTACCTTCCACAAGCATGTAGTCGTTCTTTGGCATGAGCGAAGAAGAGGCCCAATAAGAAGAGTACAAGTACTGGTCGGCATTTGTCAACTCGTCAATTTTGTTTCTGTTATAGTTGTAGATAGCACCAATGTTGAACTTAAAGTCCTTGGTATTGACTACATCCACGTTAACTGAAAGTTCAAGGCCCTTGTTGCTAGTCTTACCAAAATTTTGGTATTGGAAAGAGTAACCTGTAGTATTGTCAATAGGCACTGCCATCAACAAGTCCTTGGTGGTATTCCAATAGAGTTCAAGGCTACCATTGATTCTTCCATCCAAGAAACCATAGTCAATACCCAAGTTACGTGAAATTGTTGTCTCCCACTTCAAATCATTGTTTGCCAACAAGCCCTCTGGAGCATAGTAAGGAGTCTTTTCGCCATTGATCATCACATTGTTGCTACCAGCACCGATAGTTTTCCATGTTTCACGCCATAAGTTAGAACTGATGTTATCGGCACCAGATGTACCCAATGACAAGCGCAACTTCAGGTTACTCAACCAATCCTTTGTTCCTGCCATCCAAGGCTCCTCTGAGATGCGCCATGCAAAAGCCGCTGCTGGGAAATATCCCCAACGGTTGTTTGGAGCAAACTTGGAGCTACCATCAGCACGCATCGTGAACGTGAACAAGTAGCGTTCGAGCAAATTATAATTCAAACGACCAAAGAATGACACGGTACGGTTTGGAACATTGATAGTATTGGTTGCTGTAAACGATTCGGTGGCATTATGAATCAAACCCATTGTGGTCTTATAGTCGTAGCTATCAGGATAGCCATAACCTGAGAGTTGCGAAGACTCACCTTCCGTATTAATCATCTCGTGGCCCAACATAAAGTTGAACTTATGAATCTTAGCCAACTCAAGCTCGTAGTTGATGGTGTTCAACCAACGCATGCCTTGGGTAGTACCTCTTGACAATGTTGCAGCTTTTCTGCCATCACCATAACCATTGTGGAAATAAGTATTGGTAGAAGAACCACGACTCATCGAGATTTCACTTCGTGCGCTGAGTCCCTTTAATATTTCCCAAGAAAGGGCAGCACTTCCTCGCAAGTTACGTGTCTTGCTCTTTTGAGTTATATCCATCACCTGCTCGTATGGGTTGTGAGAATCATCAATGTTCTCAATACCAAATCCCCAACCAGTTACCTCGGTAAAGTCGATACCACCAAGAGGATTGTCAATAGGCTTGTACTTATAAGCACCAGAGATTTCTGAACCACGACCATTTACGACACCCTCACGACCATTCGTCTTATCCTCGCCATAGCGGAAGTCAAAGTCGAGCTTGAGGTTCTTCAACAATTGTTGTTGCAACTTGAAAGATGCAGAAAATTTCTGGAGATCCGAATTAATTTTGATACCTTGGTCACTGATGTAATTGACGTTGCTCGTAAAACGAGTCTTATCACTTCCACCACTTACAGAAACATTGTGGCTATGGGTCCAAGCCGTACGCAATAAGTCGTCGGTATAGTTATGGGTACTCATGTTGGCATAATCAGCATAATGATTGCCATACTTGCTACCCAAACCGAAATACTTGGCGAAGCCATCACCACTCGCCTCACCTCTTGAAGTAGCATATCCCCAACCGAAGAGAACATAATCCTGAGCGCTCAAGGTCTCCAACTTCTTAGCTACAGACTTTACTTGCACATAGCCATCATACGAAACATGTACTCTGCCGCCTTGAGCCTTCTTTGTAGTTACAAGGATAACACCATTGGCACCACGGGCACCATAAATGGCTGTAGAGGAAGCGTCCTTCAACACATCAATACTCTCGATTTCTGAAGCTGGAATATCACCAATGTTAGAAACAGGGAATCCATCGACAATGAAGAGAGGGTCGTTGCTTTGGGTTATGGAACCGCCACCACGAACACGGATAGAAACAGAGGCATCTGGGCGACCATCACCTGAGGTTACATTCACACCAGACAGCTTACCTTGGAGTGCCTGGGCAACATTGTTGACAGGCATCTTTGTCAAGTCATCACCCTTCACAGAAGATACAGAACCTGTCAAATCACGACGCTTTACAGATCCATAACCGATAACGACCACTTCGTCCAAGCCGACATTATCTTCTTTCATGACTACGTTGATGGCATTCAGCTTTCCCACTTTCTGCTCTTGCTGAAGGAAGCCTAGATAAGAAAACACCAATGGAACATTGTCATTATCCACTTGGATACTATACTTTCCATCCAAGTCGGTAATCACACCTGTTTTTGAATGACCTTTGGTAGAAACCGTCACACCAACCAGAGGCTCGTTATTCTTGTCTGTAACAACACCTGTGACCGTTCTTTTCTGGGCAGATATTCCTATACTATAGAAGGAAATTCCTGCCAACAACAGTGTCTTGACTGCTGTCTCAAAAGATTGTTTCATCATAGATTCTAGTTTTTGTATTATTATTTAGGGATTATATTATTTTGGTTGCAAAATTAGTTTTTTATCAAGTTGCAATTGTGCAAATTCTACTCAAAAGAGTGGACTTATGTATCAAAACGACAAAAACAAAAACAAACATAGGTGGACATTTACTAATATCCACCTACATATAACTAACTGATACTCAATCGATATTCAGAAGGAGTCATACCTACTTTCACTTTGAATGTACGACTAAAATATCTAGAATCAGAAAAACCACACATATAAGCCACATCATTGATTGAAAGTGTCTTATCCTTCAATAATTGACACGCCTTTTGTACTCTCACCTCACGTAAAAAATCCTTGGGAGTGATGCCCAAGATGGCTTTCATCTTACGGTTGAGTCCAGCACGACTAGTTGCCGCCGCCTCTGCCATATCACTAATATTGATATCGGCATCACCCAAATGAGCTTCGACAAAAGACACGACTCTTTTCATGAAAGCATCGTCGGAAGCCATGACCTGTGCCGTTTCGAGTATCTGCATTTCCTTGTCTTCCTTGGCGGTCACCTCCACCTGTTCTTCTTGTTCACTACGTGCATTGATAAGAGCAAGGTAAGCCTCCAAATTTTTATTTTTCACCTTTATACTTCGTATATACCGATAGGTGCGCACCATTCCCCATATTAAGAATATACCAAGACAGACATAAACTATCTTAGCCCAAGTAGTCTCCCAAATCGTTGGCTCCACCACAATAGTAAACTCACGTTCATTATCTACCCATACACCATCATGATTCGTGGAACGAATACGAATCTTATAAATTCCGGGAGCCATATTAAGAAAGGTCGCAGAATGGTTTTTCTGGAGATAATTCCAAACCCCTCCATTCACCATAAAGGCATATTCCAAACGCTCGGGTGCAGCAAAGTCTAATGCAGCAAAATGGATGTTTACATTCCGCTCTGATGGTTTCAGCGTTATGGTATCGCATCCCTTTGCCAGATGAATGGTCTTTCCATCATTGATGGCGTAACCCGTAACAACCAATGGTGGAACAAACTCACTCTTGTGAAGATGGTCAAGATCAAGGATGATGGCTCCAGTTAGAAGACCAAACAACCATTTTCCCCCACCCACATGGAGAGGTTTGGCATCGGAATAGCGAAACACGTTCTTGAAAAATCCTGCATCAAACGACTCGTATGCACCATCACTTGATATTTTCACCAACATATTGTTGCACACAGCCCATAGTTCATTACGCCATTCAAACATTGATAGCACAACATCTGTTGGGAAATTGTGTTGAGTGTCTATATGCTCAAACTCCAATTCGTCGGCCAAAATATTCTTACTCAAGATTCGATTAATACCACCACTCTCTGTTGTAACATAAATGTCCCCTTTAGATGATTGGAACAAAGACATCGTTGCATTGTTACTTAAACTGGACTCACGATGGTAATCATGGACATGAGCATGAAATTTCACCTTGCGTAAATCCTTGTTACGGATATCAGCAACAAGCAGTCCGCCTGTTGTTGCTACCAAAAGTACATTATTTTTTGTGATGGTAAGGTCTCTTGTTAGATACATGGCGTTAGTAGGATAACCGCGAAAAGCATGAAACTTACAAGTCTTTGGGTCAAAGCAATATACACCACGCGAGAATGTGGCTATCCACATTCTGCCATAGCTATCAACCTTAATGTCATATACAGAATTATTATTTATCTCATCACTTACTGGCTCATACTTATAGTTGGACACCACAAAGTGATTGCCTAATTCCACCAACTTATAAAGCCCATTGGGCTTACTTCCCAACCAAAGAGTATTATCCTTTCCTTGAAATATTCCATATATTGAAGCACCGAAGGTACTATAAGACTTAGAAAGTCTTCCGTCTTGATTCACATATCCTATCAAACGAAGATTCTTGTCCAACAACATGAGGTACTTTTCCTCTTTTCCACTAATCCAAAACCGCCCTTTTTTGTCTTGGAAAATGCCTCTTATCTGAGACACCTTTGGAATGGACAGATTTGTATATTGTTGGATACATTTATAAGCCTTATAAATACCAAAATTACTACGATACCATAGATTTCTACCTTTATCGGTAATACAATATTCCGCCTCTTTCATATCATGTCCAAGGAGAGATGCGAAATGTTTTGGAACAGAAGGTTGATCTGCAAATTCGTGTTTTTTCCTCAATCTCACAGTGCCCACAGGATCTCGCTCTTCCATTGAGATTCGTTGTCCATTTTGGCAAATCGCCCAAATGGTACCATTTTTTTGTGGATAGACATGGGATATTGAATATATGGTGTGCCTTTTTCTCTCCAAACGCTCCAGCACATTGACGAACTTATAACGGTGCGTATCGAAAACGAAAAGACAATAATCAACATGACAAAGCAAATCACCCGACTTCAATTTCCACATATCAGATATTCGGTCGCTTGGCAAGCCATGTCCCTCACGATTGGTAGACTTGAAATTGACAAATTCATAGCCATCAAAGCGATCTAGTCCATTCCATGTAGAAATCCAAATATAGCCATCGTCTCCTTGCACTATCTGAGTAGCCCAACGCTGTGCCAATCCATTGTATTCATCATAATGCTGGACGATATAGTGTACATTGCTTTCTTTTGCGACAAGAACAGTCTCCACAAAAGAGAAGCAAATTAGCAAAAATGTCTTCAGTTTCATTCCGTAGTGATGCGTTATTTAAGCAGAATCTTCTATTAGACTCTCATTAATAGATGCAGATAATGCAAATGAGCGCAATGAAAGCTTGCTTTCAAATTGCCGAGTGCAGCTTATCTTTTGCAAAGTTAAAAAAAATAATTTGGAAAACAAATGAAATACGGACTAAAATATGTGAAAGTGATTTTTGATGCCTTTTTGAATCGCAAAGCATCGTTACGACATCTCAAATAGGCAAGAGTGTGCTGCGAGATTGCCCTTCATGCCGCATAATTCCTTCCAAATGAGGTCAGGATACATGAATTTGGCTCTACTTACGTGCGTCCCGAGAACAGGGAAAATCATCGGAACGATAGGTTCGTGCATGGATTTTGATGCCTGTGAGAGCAAAAATGGTACTATTTTCGTTTATTTTTTCATGTTTTAGCACCTTTAGAGCGGTCTTTTTTGAGATGTCATAATTAATAGTTACCTTTTTACTTCTTGGTAAATAGCTGATTATTAGCCTTTTAGAGAATAGACTAAGTTGTCTGCCGTCTCAGTTTCAGTTGTCTCAGTTATTTTTAAGAGGGTTGTGTTTTTTCATTTTTTCAATTTTTATTATATTATATATATATTATAAC
>ERZ1026886.296-NODE-296-length-27395-cov-42.992502_pt1 | contig 27395 bp, 17 predicted proteins | sample MGYA00380173_ERZ1026886 | MGnify/ENA primary metagenome ERZ1026886 (study PRJEB33269, sample SAMEA4719809) | human gut metagenome | biome: human-associated habitat; feature: organic feature; material: feces | place: Cameroon | collected 2013-10 ... | reverse complement strand
CCTTTCTCCATTCCTTTCTCCATTCCTTTCTCCATTCCTTTCTCCATTCCTTTCTCCATTCCTTCTTTCATTCCTTTCTCCATACCTTCTTTTATGCCTTTGTTAACGGCATGCTCAAGTGCTGCATAATTGTCCCACATGACCATCATGCTGTTATCATATTTCTCCTGTTCTTCTTTTGTCAGGGTCTTGGAGTCAGCGATTTCTGCCAATCTCTTGAATATCTTGTGCTGAGCCTCAAAAGGCATTAGTTCTAAAGTCTCCATATGCTTTAAATTATAAATCCAACAATCAAAAAACGTAGTACATTCTGCTTCTTTCTTTTTAAAAAGAGGCATCACTAAATAGATAAAACGGATTTTGTTTGAATAAACCTCTCCGCTTTCCTTATCTGCAAGCACAACATCTGTTCTGAACTTCTTTGGCGTATTTTCATCTACATTAAAGTTCATGAAGCAGATTACATAAACAGGCGTGAGATGATAATCCCATCGTCCTTTTATGCCTTGGTCTACTATCGTCTTTGATGCATAGTAAAGAGAACGGTCTATGAAGTAGGGTTGACTCTTGTTTTGCATCTCAACAATAATGTGCTCACCTGTGTCAGTTTCGCAAAAGACGTCGTAGATGATTCCTCGCTGGTCTTTTGTTTCTGGCAACATCTCTTTGTCCTTAAACTTCACATCCTTGATGTGCTGTTCTCCCAGGAGAAGCTGGTTTAAGAATTCTATCAGCAAGTCCTTGCTGTATTCCTGGCCGAAGATTCGTTTGAACGACCAGTCAGTGAATGGGTTGATGTATCTTGCCATATCTTTGCGATTTTGTGTTCACGATGCAAAGATACGCTTTTTCTTCGTAACTTCCAAGAAAATAATTGTAAAAATGAGATAGAGAATAAGAGAAAATAAAAAAAGTGCAATGCCCGACTTTTGATGAGGACATTGCACCTTTAATCATATTATTTATCAGATGTAAGTACTATTACTGTACAATCCAGCGTGGGTCGCCGAAGTTACCATACTTACTCTGGTATTTGTCTTGGATAGTGAAATCACCTGTTGAAGGTGATACCCAAAGTTCTGCAGATGAAATGTCTGCAGGATCTCCAATATGCAACTTTGATTTCCAAGTGAATTCATTGGTATAATATACATCAACGAATGGAGCGTTCTTGTAGCTTGTTGCAGTTGCATCTGTCAATGCTGCACTTTGACCGATGAGGGTGTTGCTAACGTTAGGAATAATATCAGCGTTCTTGTTGGTATCGATGAGATACTTATTGCCCACAACTACGTCATACAATGTACAGTGATCTACATTCACCTTTGTCATGCTGTTGGATACAGCAATCATAGGACCTGCAGAGAGGTTGGTGATGGTAGAGTTGGTGAGGTTTACTTCTCCCAACTGTGCTTTTGGAGTATCCTTGCCTGCTGCCAACATACCGTAAGAACCAATCTTATTAATCTGGCAGTCTTTGAAGTTGATGCTGCCGATAGCAGGTGCTATGTCCTTTTGCAGACGGATGATACCACGGGTATTCTTGATGTTACACTTCTCGAACTGAATAGAACCGATGTTATCGTTCTTGTTCAAGTTGATGATGTAGTCTGCGCTATTGTCCTTGTTCTCCAAGTTAAGGTTGTAGAAACGGATGAGGTCTTTAGCGCCCTCAATCTTGATTTCCTTTACCTTCCATGTAGAAACGGCACCAGATGCTCCCCAGAAGTAGATGCTCTTGATGTTGGCTGGGATGGTGAGTCCCTTCTGTTCGCCTGTTTCTGAACTTGTCATCTGGTAAGTTGCATTCTTTGGCATAACAATAACAACCTTGTCTGATGTAGCTTCCTCCAAGATGGTACCCAAGTCCTCACCCTCGGCAAGAGTCATGACATCATAGCCTTCTGGGTAAGCTTCTGTAGTCTTGAAAGAGTAAGTACCTCTCAGGTTCTCCTTGTTCCACAACTTCACCTTGTATGAAGAGTTAGCCTTCAAGCCTGTGATGGTCAGCTTACCAGCTGCTACGTCCTCGGCAGTGAAGTCAACCTTGGTAGAATCTTCTGAACTCTTGTAATAGTAAACAGCATCGATGGTCTTACCGGCAATGAAGCTGACGGTAGCAGTGCTTGATGTTACATCAACGCCTGTGATAATCTGTTCAGCCTTGGTCTTGAACTTAAACTTGTCCAGGTATTTCCAGTTGGAAGACTTGCCGTCTAAGCTGCGACCCTTGATACGGATGTAGTACTCGGTGTTTCCATCCAGATTGTAGATGCTGTCTGGAGTATCTACAAATGAAGAGTCAACAACGCTATGTTTGGTGCCGCCCATAGGAATATCGTTGCAGAGAGAGTCTGTGCTGTACTCAACGATATAATAGTCGGTGTTTGGCATCTTCTTGAAGCTCACCTCGGCACGGTCGTCCAGAGGAGTAACCGAAAGTTCGATAGAGTGGAACAAGCGGTCGTAGCTAGCGTCAACACTCCAGTCATTGTCATCGGTACAAGATGTCAATGAGGCAAATCCCAGGAGCATGAATGCTCCGGAGATTGCGCTTTTATTTATTTTAGATAAATTCATTATTATTCAAATTTTATCTTTTATTAGAATGTTTGATGAATTGCTTTTCTATAGCAATCGCTTATTAATAACCATAAGAATTACTCAACTTGCCCTGTGAATCGGCGATACTTGATGTCGCGATAGGGAAGAGGTAGCGGTTCTTTACAGTTTCATTGAGATATGAACTGATGTATGGCAGTTTACCCTTGAGGTTCTTCTGGTCTTTGTCGGTTACCTCAGCACCCCACCAGGTTACACTCTCGTAGCCGGCTGTGTTCTCAGGAGCCTCATACCAGCATACAGAATTCATATCAATCTTTTCATCTGTAGCAGTCTTGATGGTCTTGTAATAGAGCTTAGTAGGATACTCATTGAGCTGAGCCTCGTAATCAGCCTTGAACTGGTCAATCTTCTTGCTCAGGAGGTTCCAGCGCTCCAACTCATATTTACGTACGCACTCGCCGGCAAACTCCCAGGCGTTCTCGTCAACGATGGCATTGAAGAATGCATCCTTGTCAGAAGAAATACCTGCAACGTATGCCTTAGCTTCAGCCTTGTTGGCATCAGCGAATGCACGCTCATGTACCATGCCGAGAGCATCGCGGGCACTCAAGCCATTCACGCCACCAGTAGTAGCATCTGGATTGCCGTTAAGCTCGTTCATTACTTCAGCGTACATCAGGAGAACCTGAGAGTAGCGCAGGGTAATGAAGTTGATACCTGTACAAACCTTTTCTGTACTACCCAAGGCAGCCTGGCGCCATTCCTCGCTCATCTTACGTACATCCCACTTACCGCAGTAGATACCGAATGGTGAGTTCTTGTCGAATGCCTCTTTCATTACACCATCAGTCTCCTTCAGGGTGTAAGGAACACAGGTTACGTCACGACGCTGGTCCTTGTGGTCGTATGACCAGAAGAGAGGAGCTGTCATCTTAACCTTACCAGATGAGTTACCCTTCTTACCATAGCGTGAAGAAGAGCCATTGATGCGAACACCGATGGTATAGCCTAACTCACCACTTCTGTTAACACCCAGTGCTACCTCGAAGAGGTTCTCGTAGTACTTGTCATCAAGCTTGTTCTGGTTGATGAGATACCACTCGTTTTCAAAGCTTGGGTTCAACTGATGAATGCCCTTGCTGATGATTTCGTTGAGGTGAGTCTGTGCCAACTTATAATACTTGGTACGCTCAGCTGCACCTGGACGCTGTGTAGGATATTTTGGGTCGCTATTCTCTGTAGCAGTCTCATATCCGTCTTTCTGACTTTCGCGGATAGCCCATCCGGCACGCTGCAAGGCAATCTGTGCGAGCAAGCCGTGAGCATAGCCCTTGGTGATACGCTCTGTGGTATATGAGTTCTCTCCAGCCCAGCAAAGGTCTGGGATAGCTCGCTCCAACTCTACTATCATGCTGTCCATGATTTCATCACGGTCGGTCTTGCCTACGTAGATGTTGCTCAAGTCAGTCTTGGTTCCTTCCAACTTCATTGGCACGTCACCGAAGTTTCTTACCAGGTTGAAGTAGAGGAGAGCTCTTACTGTGATCGCCTCTGCACGGTAGCGATGCATCAGTTTGATGTTGCTCTTGGTTTCATTGCCACTCTGTGTGTCGAAGTTGTTTACGAGCTCGATTACATTGTTGCTGTATTCGATACCCTCGTAAAGCTTGTCCCAGGTGGTCTGAATCTTAGACCAGCTACCAGCTACCATGTTGAAGTTGCAGGCACCACGCTCACTGTTGGTCTGTGATGTGGTAGATGCGTCCTGACCATCTATCAGCTCAATATCAGAGTTGGTACCGAGGGTGATAGCCATCAACTGGCCGTAGATACCCTCTTCTGTCAGTTCACCGTATGCCTTGTTCAATACAAGACTTGTATAGTATGGTGAAGTTGCTACCGCATCAGGAGTGTGCTCCGAAGGTGACTGCTGGTCGAGGAAGTCACTGCATGATGTTGTTGTACCGAGCAACAATCCGCTTATCAATAATGCTTTAAAAATATTCTTATTCTTCATTGTTATATCCTCCCTTGAATTAGAATGAAACGTTCACACCAAATACGAATGAGCGGCTCTTTGGATAAGCTGCATAGTCGATACCTGGGCACATTGGATTCTTCTTTGAACTTGTATCTGTCTCTGGGTCAGAACCTGAGTAGCCTGTGATGGTTAACAGGTTATAGGCTGTGGCGTAGAAACGTACGTTGCTCAAGTTTACCTTCTTGATCAGGTACTTTGGCAAGGTGTAACCCAATGTCAATGTCTGCAAACGGAGGAATGAACCATCCTCTATAGCATAGTCTGTGATAGACATGGTACCTGTTACGCAAGGGTTGAATACGCTTGCGTTGGCATTGATGGCATTCAGGGTGTTGTAGATATTCTCGATACTGCCATATTGAGCAATGACAGTTGAAGAAGGCTTTGTCAGATTGACACCTGTGGCTGGATCAACGCATGTGTAGCGGTTGATGAAGTCATTGTTCAGGTTGTAGCCCTTACGGGAACCCTGGTAGAAGCTAGATGCCAGCTTGGTACCATTCACAATCTTGTTGCCGAATGAGTAGTTGCAGAATACAGATGCATCGAAGCCATGGAAGGTTGCGTTGAAACCGAAACCGCCAGTCCAAGGTGCGATGGTGTTACCCAAGCGCTGCTTGATAGCCTTGCCGTTCTCGTCTGCCTCCAACTTGATGGCTCCTGGAGCCAATGTTCCACCGATAGTACCTACAGTATTGGCGATGCTAGCATCTGCCAACTCCCATGCAGTACCATTCCACTTCAAGTCGCCTGTGCCGGTTTCAGGGTTGTAAACAGTATAGAAACCATTCATCTTGTAACCCCAAACCTCACCGAGTCGGCCACCTTCTACGAGGCGGAAGTTCTGGTTGTCGTTGCAGAGTGAACCTGCCCACTTATACTCCTGGAACTCAGCCTGGCTATTCAACTTGTCAATCTTGTTGCGGTTGTAAGAGATGTTGCCAGTGAAACCGAGTGTGAAGTCCTTCTTGTTGATGATATCAGCATTGATGGTGAACTCGAAACCCTTGTTAGATGTCTGACCGAAGTTCTGATACTGATAAGCATATCCCGAAATAGATGGGATGTTGGTCTGCATCAGCAAGTCCTTGGTTGTATTCCAGTAGAAGTCGATGGTACCATTGATACGGCTATTGAAGAAGCCGAAGTCGAGACCGAGGTCACGGGTGATGGTTGTCTCCCACTTCAGGTTTGGATTAGACAAAGTCTTGTGCTCCAGCATGGTAGTGAATTTACCATCGAAGAATGGCACCTTTGCTGTAGCATCAGACAATGAGTAAGTTGCATCAATCAAACCGCTCTTGATACGGTTGTTGCCAGCAGTACCATAAGAGAGACGGAACTTCAAGTTTGACAACCAGCTGGCTGTACTCTTCATGAACTCCTCCTCACTTACACGCCATGCGAAAGCTGCTGATGGGAAGTAACCCCAACGGTTGCCTGCAGCAAACTTAGAAGATGCATCGGCACGGAGTGTAGCTGTGAAGAGATACTTCTCTGCGTAAGAGTAGTTGATACGGCCGAAGTAAGACAAGAGGTTGTCCTTACGGCTGATGGTATTATCGTTAGGGAGAGCTGTACCAGCAGCCTGGTTAGCCAAAGCTTCCTTGATACCGAATGTAGTAGGGAAGGCTACGGTTGTTGATGTGTAGCTCTCGTCCTGAGATGACGACCACTCCTGACCTACGAGTACGTTGAGCTTGTCACCCCTCAGCAGGGCATTCTTTGTGTCGTATGTCAAGGTATTGGCATTACGCCAGTTCTTGTTGTCCTTGCGGATAATCTGAGTCTGTGGCTGACCTGAGTAACCGAACTTAGAGTTGCGTGATGCGTATGTACCCCAAGCCTGGTCTGTCTTCTCATAGCTCCAGGAGTAACCGAATTCAGAACGGAAGGTGATGCCCTTGAATGGCTTCCAGTTCAAGCCGGCATTGTAGTTCTGACGGAAACGGCGCTGCTGCTTGTAGGTGTCATCCATACGCTGTGTAGGACTAGCTTCTGTGCTGTTTGAGCTTTCATCATCGTCATCGCCGCTGATGAACAGAGGATCTACTGGGCGGAATGTAACAGTCTTGGCTACAATAGAGTTAGAGGCATTGCTCTCGTTGGTGTCAGCACCAGAACCCAAACCGTTAATCTTGGTATAAGCCAATCGGGCATTGAAGTCCAATGTCAACCACTTGTTCAACTTGCTGTTGAGCTTAGCGTTGATATTGTCCTTGGTATAGTCAGATGACTTCATGATGCTCTTGTCGTCAGTACGGGCATAGCTGATGTTGTACTTAGTCTCCTTGGTACCACCGTTTACTGCTACGTTGTAAATCTGCTGCAAGCCAGTGCGGCCGAAGAGGTCGTCCTGCCAGTTATTACCCTTTACAGACTTCCAAATCTCCATATCATCGTAGTCACCATACTCAGTGTTACCTACTTCATACTGATAGAGAGCGTAGTTGTAAGGATCCATAACCTTGGTCTCCTTAGCTATCTTCTTGAAACCTAAAGATGCACCAAAGCTCACCTGAGTCTTACCCTCCTTACCACTCTTAGTAGTAACGATGATAACACCATTGGCACCACGGGCACCATAGATAGCTGTTGAAGAAGCATCCTTCAATACGTCGATAGTCTCGATTTCGCTTGGAGCGATATCGCTAATAGAACTTACAGGGAATCCGTCAACGATGTAGAGAGGAGAGTTATCCTGTGAAAGAGAACCACCACCACGCACGCGGATCTTGATGTCTGCATCAGGCGAACCTTCTGTAGTTGTGATGTTTACACCGGCAAGCTTACCTGTCATGGCCTCGCCTACACTTGAGACAGGGATGTCTGCAAGCTCCTTGGAACCGATGGAAGCCACAGAACCAGTAAGGTCCTTCTTCTTCATCGTACCATAGCCGATAACAACCACGTCGTTGAGGGTGGTATTGTCATCCTCGAGCTTGATGTCAATCGTTTCTTTACCAGCAACGCTTACTTCCTTCGCTTTCATACCAATGTATGAAATCTTCAGTTTCTTGCTTTTGCCTTTTAAGTTCACTGTGAAGTTACCGTCAATGTCGGTCACGCCACCATTGCCAGCTACACCTACCTCCATGACAGATGCGCCGATGATTGGCTCGCCCGTATTGTCAGTAACAACTCCCTTTACCGTTTGCGCTGAGACGCTTGTTACCATGAACATGAGCGCACCTGCAAGCGCAATCTTTTTTCTGTTATAATTACCAGACATACACTTATAAGGTTAGATTATACTTATTAAAAATTTGTTTCTTAATCTCGATTTATACATTTAAGTAGATTAAAACTACTATGCTCCGAAAAGGCGCTTTTATGACGCCAATTCATGCACGGGTTATATATTTCCGTGTGCAAATTTAGATAAAAAAATCGAATTACATTGTATAAATCGGAGAAAAGATTACGTAAACGTTTGCTAAAATGTGTATTTTAACATAAAATCCCCTAAAGAATGCCTTTTCGGGGCTATTCTTTAGGGGATGAAGGTTTCAGGATTTTACCTGATATTTCTACATGTTTTCTTTCAGCTTTCCAACTGTTTTCTTTCAGTTTTCCGTCTGTCTTCTTTCAACTTTCTCTACTGTATGATTGGGTTATTTCACAATCATTTTGGTTGTCTCCTTGCTGCCGTCAGCCAGGGTCTTTACTACGATGTTGATGCCTTTCAGAAGACGGCTCTGCTGAGTGCCGCTTACAGAGAAGATGGCTGTCTTCACTGCTGGGCTGTTCTCGATGGCAGAAGTGAGGTTCTGGATACCTGTAGAGATAGAACCTGCCTGACCGAAACCACCCATCTCGTTGGCTGCACGAACAGTGAATGTTCCTGTTGCACCCTCGAGGTCGAGGCTCTTCTCGCTGGTCAGGGCGAAGAACTCGCCATTCTTCAATACGATGTACATCTGTGCATCGCCAGTCCATGAAAGCTTGCCGTCAACTTCTGTTGCAGCACCTGCGGTCTGCTGGGCTGCCAACTTGGCTGGCTCCCACTCTCCGAATACATTCTCCAGAGTGTAAACTGCAGCTTCATCGGCAGTGAGGATGATGTTCTCCTCGTCCTTCAATACCTTGCCGTCTGATGCCTTGAACACTACCTTCTTCTCAGCAGGAGAGAATACGTTGCCTTCTGCATCCTTCAATACGTCGAGGCGGAACTTGTCTGCCATCGCATCGCCCATCGCGTTGATGGTGAAGTAAGCAAACTTCTTGTCGTCGTTCAGAATCTCATCCTTCTGGTTTACGGTGGTGTTGAGCCAGGTAAGACGGGTAATGTTGTTCCATGAGCGGCCCAGGCTGAATGCCTTTGCCTTGTTCTCGATGGTGCAATCCTTGAAGATGTAGCCCCATTCGCTCTTGCTGTTAGGAGCTGCAATCACATCCTCACCGTTCTTTTCGCCTTCCTTGCGACTCTCGTTTACGAAGAGTACACGGTTGAAATATACATCGCCGCCACCACAAACATAGTCCACGGTGCCGTGAATCTCTGAATCCTCAAAGTAGAACTGGCCCTTGCCGTTTGGCTCATTGCTATAGTATGTATCCTGGTAAGAGAGCATCTTCACGTTCTTGCAGATGGTCTGGGTACCCTTATCCTGGAGGCAGACAGCACGACCGGCTGAACCGCTCTTGTAGTACTCCAGTGCATTCTGCAGGGTGATGTCCTGCATATAGAGGTTGTTGCTTGTGTTGAGAAGGGTAGCGGTGGTACCGATGCCTTCGTTCTCGATAGCAGGCTTGTTTACGATGATGGTCTTGTCCATGCTTTCACCGATGAGCGAGATGTTGTTTCCGCTGATGGTGGTGAGGCACTGGTCGCCCAGGTCGTATGTACCGTTAGGCAGGAAGATGAACGAGCGGGCTGCATCGGCTGCAGCGTTGGCACCGTTTACTACCTCCAGTGTGGTGATGAAGCTCTGTACGTCGCCAGCCTTCACGGTGTACCAGTTGCCGTTCTGTGCAAAGGCAGGCTCAGTCATGTTCACGATGCTGAGGTTGTGGATATAAGCTGTGCCTTCGAAACTGAGGGTATAGAAGCCGCTCTCTGCTGATGGGTTCTGGAGGATGCCAGGGTTGCCATCCTTGCTAGCCTTGGCATCGATGCTTGCCAACTCCTTGCCCTGAGGGTCTGAGAGGATGATCTTTCCTGAGCCTGAATACTGGCAGAGGGCCATTTTGATGTAACCCTTGCCGCCCATCAATATCTTCACCTTGCTGTCGGCATTGAAGGTCCAGCCGTGAGTAGCGTCGTGCCACTTGCCGCCTTCTACCTCGATAGCCTCGTGGTCGTTGATGTCGAAACCTTCCTTCTGCAGGTCGTAGTCATAACGGGCTGTGCCGCTGGCTGTCTCGATATCTGTTACCAGAGCGTAGAGGGCTGCGTTCTCTGTGATGACAGAAGATGTTGTAAACTTCTGGCTGTCCTTCTTCTGGTCGCTAGCCCAGCCACGGAACTTCTTGCCGTCGGCTACGGTCACCTTCTCTGTTGTTCCATCCAGGAATTTCTCTATTTCTGCATCCTGCTCCACAGCCTGTGTGCCGAGAACAGTCTTGCCATCTACATCATAATAGGTAAGGGTGAAGTCTGGCTTGAAACCTACGGTGAGTTCGTAGGTAGCCTCGTCGCCGTTTGCCTCTACCACGAGGGTTGCCACGGTCTTCTGCTCAGCACCTTCGCCAGTAGTAGCATAAGTAATGCTCTTGATGTTTCCGTTGTCTGCTGTGATTTCTGTCAGCGGGTTGGTCTCTGAAATGAGATTCGCCTTCTTTGAGATGAGCACGGTAGCCATCTGCTTGCCATCTGCACCCTCTGCAAAGAGGTCGGCTGCATGATACTTCTCACCGTTCAGGAGGAAGCTGCCGAGCATAGGCGATTTGCTCATATCTACGTTGCCATAGATAGCGAGGTCGGTAACATAAGCGTTTTGACCGAGCGCAAAGTTCTCGAACTTAATCTGACAGTTGGTGCGGTTTACCTCGAGTGTCAGGTCCTCGCCCTTCGCATTTGCGATAGCTACATTGTGGATTGCTACCCAGTCTGCATCGCCGTCGCCCTTTACTGATACCTTGATACCACGCTTGCCACCTGTAGCAGCCTGGTGCAGGGTAATCTTGGTGATGCTAGCCAATGGAGATGTTACTACGCTAGGCTCTGCAGCCTTGTATTCGCCAGTGTATTTGGCAGTCTGCATGAAACCGGTAATCTCTGGGAACTTAGCATTGGTACCTGCAGGATAAACACCCACACCATTGAATGTAAAGCTGAGTTCCTCCTTACTATAGAGGGTCTTCACCTTTACCACCTCGTCGGTAGCCTTGGCACGATCGATGGCCTCCCAGTTGGTGAAATCTGTAGAGTAGAGTGTCTTCTCCTGCAAGGCACTTGCCTGAACGAGCTTGATGCCGTAGAAGTAACCGTTCTCTGCTACTTCAATCTGTACATAGCCCTGAGTAGCTTCATCTACAGTAGCGTTGTGCTCAATGATTTCATCAGCCGAAGTAGTTTCTCCGATGGTGAAGGTAGCACGATACTTCTCGTTGCCATAGTTCATGATGGTAACGATGTCTCTGGATGATTTCACCGGAACCTTCAGGATGGTGCCCTTGTTGATCTGGGCATCGGCAGAGCGGCCCTTCAACTTACCGTTGGTTGCATCCACGGTCATTTCGATACCTTCCACGGTAGAGGCGATAGCGCTAGTGCTCTTCTCTACCATGGTACTTTGAATACCTTCCGGCAAATTGGCTTTGAAGTTCCATTCTGCCGTAACGTCTTGTGCTTTAGCTATGAAAGCAAAGACCAACATCAGGCATAGAAGCCCGAACTTTAGTAGAATTCTTTTCATCTGTTTATATACTTTTTAGGTCTATTAAATATACTCGTTTGTTGTTTGAATAAGTTATTCGCTGACAAAAGTACGTATAATATTTGGGAAAAACAATAGTTGTATAGTGATACTTTCACGTAAACGTTTTCGCAAAATCTTCTGAATTTACTTGCTTTTTTCTTGGTTTGTGTTGAATAATTGAGTATTTTTGTCGTCGTGAAGCAAATCGGATTACATAAAAAACAAATCGGATGATACTGAACCGTATATATACCTATTTAATATAGGAATATAGATAGGAATATAGATATGATATTCGAAATAACATGAATTATAAAAATAAACAACTTAAACTTTAAACATTTATGAAGAAATTTTTTACTCTTATTGCAACCGTTGCTATGGCAACAAGTATGAACGCTCAGGGCACTTATGCAGTGCAGATTGGTGACAATGTAAAGGCCGGCAATCAGATTTCATCTGTAGAGAACATCACTCTTACTTATATGGAGAATGATGGTGTTGAGTTTGCGGCAGGTAAGAAGACTACTAACTGGGCTGATGCTGATTTCGGTGCTTACGTTTGTGGCAAGAACAGTGGTAAGTTGGTGTCAGATGCAGCGCCAATTGGTTGTGGTTATAAGTTCGAGACAGCAAAGGCTGGTTCTGTAACTGTTGGTGTTCAGTTGAGTGGTAACAAGGGCTTCCATATCCTTGATGCTGACTTTGCTGAGGTAGCTCCTGCTTCTTATAATTTGCCTGCTGCCAAGGATGGTGCTTCTCAGGAGTTTACACAGAACGGGAAGGGCGAGAACATCATTGCAGAAAAGTCTAATGGTACTGTAACATTCAACGTTGCTGAGGGTGGTACATACTATGTTCTCGCTGCTGGTACTAAGATGGGTTTCTTCGGCTTCAAGTATGAGGCTGGCACATCAACAGGCATCTCTTCTATCGAGGCTGCAGCCAAGAACGATGGCAAGACATACAACATGGCAGGTCAGCAGGTTTCTGGCTCTTTCAAGGGCTTGGTAATCAAGAACGGCAAGAAGTTCGTGAAGTAATCTGATCATACCAAAATTAATCAATAGTTAGACTTTTCAGGTTTAATCATATTGCAATAAAAAAAAGAGGATGCTCCATCATTCCGATGGTTGCGTCCTCTTTCTCTTTTATTCCTTTAATCTTTAATTCTTCTTTCTCTTTTATTCCTTGACAACCTTATCCACCATGGTCTTTCCGTTCTGAAACAACATCTTGCGGATGTTGATTCCTTTTTGAGGAGCAGAAAGAAGGGTGCCGTTGAGGCTGTAATACGTTACTTTGGCTATTTCGCCTGGGCTGGTGGTGATTATTTGCGAGATACCAGTGGGATTCTTGCATTCTGGATAGTATTCATCTACCTTGTTCTCTGCATTAGCATTACCTTGCTTCATGATGTCCTCAACCAGCGAATTGGCATATACTTCCACGTTGGTGTAGTAACCCTTGCCGTCGAGCGAGTAGGTGAGGGCATCGCTGCCATCGTTTGGATTCAAACCGTTGGCAAGCTCCCATACATCAGGAATTCCGTCCTTATCCGTATCGAAGTCGGCAGGACGGGAAGCGGTGCCGAAAGAAGACTCGGTGTAGCCGTTTACGTCTGATACCTTATCAATAATACCTGGCGACTGAGTGATACTTCCCTTATACTGTGCCGTTCCCGTCTTAGCCTCTTCCATGTAGCGTGCATCAATCTCGTCGCGGTAGAGCGAGGCTCCGCCGTATGCCAGTACCTTGCTGAAGGCTTCGGCTGCAGAGTGGGTGGTAACCTCTCCCGTAGGAGCAGGATTATCCATCTTGATCTTTACGCACGAAACACCATCAATGGTTTGGTGGGCTACAGCATCTCCGTAGAAATTCTTTTTATCAGCAGAATATATCTCGCCATTATAAGTGTAAGTACCTTTGTCGTATACCACGCCCTTCCAGTCCTGGTTCTTGGTAATTGTTCCCTTGGTGGTTTCGGTGGTGTTGCCGTTGATGAAGTAACGGCTGGTCATCTCGTAGAACTCTGGATGCTTCTTGTCGGAATTTCCGCTGCTGGATACGGTGACTTGCGTGATTCGGTCCTGACTGCCACGTTCCTTTCCGGAGCTTACGCTTACCTTGATGCCATTCAGGGTTTTACTCTTCAAGCTATGGCTAGGTCCTGCCTTGTAGTAGTTGTTCACGATGTTGATCTGTCCACCGCCAGGACCTCCGTAGCAGGTACCTTGCGCATTATACATCACGCAGTTTCGGAAGTCAACGTTTTCTGCCTGTACGGTGTTCTCCCACTTATAGGTATCATATTCCTTGTTGCTGGTGTATCCTGTCCATCCGTATCTGGCACCATTGAAGCGTGGACCTCGGTTCATGAGATGTCCTACGAAGTTGTGGTGGAAGCTGGCGAGCTTGCCGCCCCAGATGCCTCCGTAACCATGTGCTCCCTTGGAGTGGCCTGGATTGGTGAGACTCTCGGCAACGGTACACCACTGCATGGTGAAATTGTTGTTGTCGTAGAAAGAAGCCACCTCGTCGATACTCCAACTGAAGGAACAGTGGTCGAAGATGATGCCCGTCTTGTTGCGCTGCCAGGTAGCATCAGCACCATCATTGATGTCCTTTTCCTGTCCGCGGCGCAGACGGATGAAGCGGATGATGCAGTTGTCTTCCGGACGAACCGTGTAATATCTCAGGGTGATGCCCGGAGATGGAGCAGTCTGACCCAGGATGGTGGTGTTGGATCCGATGGTGAGATCGGAAGCCAGCGGAATGACGCCAGCCACATCAAAGACGATGATCTTCTTGCTGTTGCCTGTTACTGCGGCACGGAATGATCCGGTACCCTTGTCGTTGAGATTAGTTACGTGGATTACTTTTCCACCTCTTCCGCCCGTTACATATCTTCCGTGACCTTCTGCGCCCGGAAAGGCAGGGGCTTGTGCCAAAGCAGCAGCACTCATGAGTGCTGCTGCCATGCTTGTTAATATCTTCTTGCTATTCATTTGATATTGATGTATTCAAAATTCAGCCATTATTTGATGTATTCAAATCTTTGCAATTACTTGTTCAATCCCTGCATTTCCATTTCCAGGCTAGCCCAGATGAAAGGACCAACGCCCTTGGCGTCGTTGTCACGGATTGGTTCGCTCATGTAGTAGTTAAAGCTGCCGTCACGCTTGAAGTTAGGCTTCTTTACGTATGGACCAGGGCCTGGGCCCAAGCCGCTTACAGAACAGCACTTGGTAAGACTGATGGTCTTGTCTGGGTTTACCTGGATAAACTGGTCGATGATGCCCTTGTAAGCCTTTACGCCGGCATCACGGAACTTCTCACTCAGATAACCCTTGCGGTAACCCTTCAGCAATACGTAGGCAAACATGCTTGATGCTGTGCTCTCCAAGTAGTTGCGTGGATCCTTCACATCCATCACGTCATACCATACACCCGTTTTCTTATCCTGATACTTCACCACGCTCTCCATCGCCTTGTTCAGCAGGCTGATTACCTCGCCACGGCGGGCGTAATCCTCAGGCATTGCATCCAGGCACTCGGTCATCGCCATCACATACCATCCCAAGGCTCTCGCCCAGGTATGCTGGCTCTTTCCGTTCTCCTTGTCAGCCCAGAACTGTTCGTGAGTCTCGTCCCAGGCATGCTTCCACAGCTGGGTCTTCTCATCGTATGTACGGTAGTCTGTCTTGATCATCTGGTCAACGGCATCGTCCAGAATCTTCTTCGCCTTCTTAGGCTTCAGGTTCTGCACGGCATAGTTGCAGTAGAATGGCAAGCCCATGAAGATACCGTCTAGCCAAACCTGGTTGGCATAGATAGCCTTGTGCCAATATACACCTTCCTTGGTGCGAGGCTGGTTCTGGAGCTGCTTGAACAGAGTCTTCAGAGCCTGTTCATTTCCCTTGTTAGGAAAAAGGTTCTGCATGCGGAGGATAAACTTCGCCGTGCGAACGTTGTCGAGGTTGAAATCCTCATATTTATAGCCGGTGATGTTTCCCTTCTCGTCAATCATCTTGGCCGGATATTCCTTCAGATAGTCGATGATGCTCTCGTGGTCGGCAGCGCTCTCGGTACCCTTAAATGCATTTTTGGCGTTAAAGGTGCTCTTGTCCTTATAATATAAATAGGTGTCGAGCATGCCTTCCATCTCGATGCCCATCACGTAGCTCCACTTTGGCTTCTTGCTGAAATCAAGAAGATAAGAATGAGGAACGCGGTGCATCTCGCTGTGGGTAAGCCACTCTGAATAGTTCTGGTAAGGCTGTTCTGCCTTGCTGAGAATCAGCGAACCGTTAATCATCAGGTTGTCGAACTTCACGTTGCGGGTCTTGCCGGTCATCTGAACAGGCTTTTTCACCACGCCGTTGAAGGTACAGTTCTTTACGTCGATGTCATATACGTTCTCCACCTCGTTTCTGCCGATGATGAGCACACCGTAGTTACTCTTCTGGCAGGTAACATCCTCCATGCTCACGTTTCTCACGGTAGGCTCGAAACCGCGGTAGCAGATTTCCTTGCGCTCGTAGTCGAGGTTGATTTTCAGTACAGCTTCCTTACACTGGCCCACGGTCACCTTGCGCATGTTGATGTTCTGAATCAGTCCGCCACGGCAGTTGTTGGTCTTGATGCGGAGGATGCGCTCCAGGTTAGGCGAGTCCATGCGGCAGTTTTCTGCATACACATTTTCGCATCCGCCCGAGATTTCCGAACCGATTACCACGCCACCGTGTCCATCCTGCATTTCGCAGTTGCGGATGATGATGTTGCGTGATGGCTGGTTCCAGAGTCGGCCGTCGTTGTTTCTTCCGCTCTTGATAGCGATGCAGTCGTCGCCGGTGTGGAAGATACAGTCCTCGATAAGCACGTTCTCGCAAGCCTCAGGGTCGCAGCCGTCGCCGTTAGGACCTTCGTTCCAAATGGTTACACCCTTCACGGTGATGTTCTTGCAGAGCAATGGGTGGATGACCCAGAAAGGCGAGTTGAGCAACTTGACACCCTGGATGAGGATGCGCTCACTGCGTACGAAGTTGATGAGCTGAGGGCGCAGGCCCTGTCCCAATCCAAACTTACGCTGGTCAAAATCCACTCCGTCTTCAGCCTGCTTCAGCAGTTTGGCACGAGAACCCAGGCTCTGTGCTTCCTTGGTCACACCCTCCTGGAAGTTGAACTTCTTGGCACCGCACATCGGCCACCAGGTCTCCATGTTTCCTCCACCGTCGATGGTACCTTCGCCGGTGATGGCGATGTCGGTAGCCTTATAGGCGTAGATGCAAGGCGAATAGTTCCAGCAAGCCAGACCTTCCCATGAGGTGCGTACCAGCGGGTAGAGCTTGGTGTCGAATACAAACTGCAGGGTAGCATCCTTCTGCACCTCCAGCTTTACGCGGCTTTTCATCTCTATGGCGCCCGTCTTCCAGGTACCCTTAGGAATCACCACGCATCCGCCTCCCTTTTTAGATACCAGGGCGATGAGCTTGTTGATGGCTTTTTGGTTTTGAGCCGCCGAGTTAGATAGTTTGGCACCATACTTGTTGATGTCGTACACCTTGCCGTTCTGGGCGAAATCAGGCAGCTTTATGCTCTGCTCTATTCGCTTGTACTCCGACTCATCCCATCCTGCGGCGTTCGCCCAGGCTGGTATCAGCAGGGCAATCAGCAACAATTTAAAGATTTTCTTCATTGTCTTGTTTGTTTAAATATGTTTTTAAATAGGTTGGCTCTATATCCTTATCGTTTAGGAAGATACCATGCTGCAAAGATAAGGAAAATATTTAGAATAACATGACTTTGATATGTTAAAAAAATAAGTTTCTGCTTTTTTCTCTATAAAAATTTGGTAGTTTTGATAAAAAAGTGTACCTTTGTAGCGATAATTAACATCAATCATACAATAAATTAAAACTGTTCGCCTATTGATTAGACATTTACTTAATACTAATAAATAGTAAAGAAATGAGAAATCTTAAAGAAATGACAGATGAGGAATTGGCCTTGGCTTACGTCGAGGGCAACAATAAGGCTTTTGACCTTTTGTTGGCTCACAACGAAGTGAAGCTCTTTTCCTATATCATGTTTGTAGTACACGATGAGGAAGTGGCGAATGATATCTTTCAGGAGACTTTCGTCAAAGCCATCGTCAAGCTCCAGAATGGTGCCTACTCACCTAATGGTAAGTTTGGTGCATGGCTCATGCGCATTGCGCACAACGTCATCATTGATGGATACCGTGACCAGAAGCATCAGCGCATCGTTGACCAGAAGAACAACAACGACCTGTCGGGTCTGAAGGGAGACGGTGTGATGGATAGCTACGTAGAACGCGAATTGGTGCGTGAACAGATTATGGGCGACGTGAAGAAGCTCATGATGTTCTTGCCTGCCAACCAGCGCGAGGTGGTTTATATGCGATATTACCAGGACATGTCGTTCAAGGAAATCGCGGAGACTACCAATGTGAGCATCAACACCAGTTTAGGACGCATGCGTTATGCCATCCTCAATCTTCGGAGAATGGCCAAGGAGCATCATATCAGTTTGCAGCTGGATTAATGTTTCCAGCTGCAAGCTGCCTTTGGCTTATCTTCTAAGAACTTATAAGAACTTAATCCTCTATCTGCTCCAGTTCCTTCAGCTCGTGGATGGTAGCATAAGGATCTTTGCTCTTGAATACATAACTGCCGCTTACCAGTACGTTTACCCCGGCTTTCACCAGTCGTGGGGCGGTCTCTCCTTGCACACCGCCATCCACCTCGATGAGTGCATGGCTGCCACTCTCGTGGATGAGTTTGCGCAATCTGGCCGCCTTCTGGATGGTGTTTTCTATAAACTTCTGTCCGCCGAATCCTGGGTTTACGCTCATCAGCAGTACCATATCTACATCGCCGATAATGTCTTCCAGTACGCATACCGGGGTAGAAGGGTTCAGGGTAACGCCAGCCTTCATGCCTGCTGCATGTATCTGCTGTATGGTGCGGTGCAGGTGGGTGCATGCCTCGTAGTGCACGTTCATCATCATGGCACCCAGCTTGGCTGTCTGCTCAATATACTGTTCCGGGTGCTGAATCATGAAGTGAACGTCCAGCGGTTTGGTGCATGCTTTCGCTACGGCTTCTAACACAGGGAAGCCGAAAGAGATATTAGGCACGAACACGCCGTCCATAATATCCATGTGGAGCCAGTCGGCCTCACTCTTATTAATCATTTCTACATCGCTCTTCAGGTCAATGAAATTGGCTGAGAGGAGAGAAGGGGAAACCATCGTTTTCATAATTTCTGTTTTTTTCTTCTATCATGGGACCATGCCCCTAGTTGATGATATACGCCTTGCAGGATTCATTCTTGTTGAATGCACGGTAGGTGTATGCCAACTGTTTGATGAAAAAGATAGTCTTTGCCGACGGTCTCATTTCTTCTGAAGTAAACAAATGCTTCATAGGCGTATCTATATTTTAATTGTTAATATTGAATTACTTTCTGACAATAAGAATCGTGTTCTGTTATAGATTCATTTTCTCATATCGAATCACGTTCTTTATTATCATAACGGCGGGTTTGTTCCTTTATTATATTTTTCCCCATTTTTTCTTCATTTATTCTTTGGGGTCCCTATATATAATAATGTATAGGGAGGAAACCTGTCTATTAAATGGGCAAAGAACTAACTTTTTTCTACTGAAATGATAAATTTCTCAGAAAAAAGTTTGTAGTTTAAAAGAAAAAGTGTACTTTTGCAACTGAATAGATTCAATAACAAGATTAATAACAAATAAAGTTAATTCAATATGATGACAATATTCGTATCTACAGCATGGTGGTGGCGTAACTCAAGATTCAAGAAGTCGTGAGTCGAGAAGCCGTGTATAGATATGAAACTGATATACTAAGGGCCTGCCGTAACTTACGACAGGCCCTTTTTACATTTAATAAAAGATAGGAGATTAAGATTATGGAAATGAAGGACATCTTAAACAGAATGTTGAACCACGAGGAACTTTCTCGCGAGGAAACCAAGGAGATTATCATCGGCATCACCCAAAGTGAGTTCCCAGAGGAGCAGATTACGGCCCTGCTCACCGGTTTGCAGATGAGAGGCGTCACCGTAGATGAGCTGTTGGGCTTCCGTGATGGCATCCTTGCCACCGGCGTTCCTGCCATCCTCGACTGCGACCGATACATCGATGTAGTGGGTACGGGCGGCGACCGCAAGAACACCTTCAATATTTCTACCACCTCCTGTTTCGTCATCGCCGGTGCCGGCTACAAGGTGGCTAAGCATGGCAACTATGCAGCCACATCGGTGAGTGGTGCATCGAATGTCATCAAGAACCACGGTGTGGAGTTCACGGATGATATCGACCGCTTGAACCGCAGCATCAACGAGGCGGGTATCGTTTATCTTCATGCCCAGTTGTTTGCCAAGGCCATGAAGTTTGTGGGTCCTATCCGCAAGGCGCTCCAGTTCCCTACGGTGTTTAATCTCCTGGGTCCTCTTGTGAATCCGAGTCAGCCCAAGTGCCAGTTGCTGGGCGTGGCCAATCTCGACCAGATGCGCCTTTACAACCAGGTATATCAGAAGTTGGGCATCGACTATGGCATTGTAAACAGCATCGATGGTTATGATGAGATTTCGCTTACCGGCGATTTCAAGGTAACCACCAATAATTACGAGCGCATCTTCAAGCCTCAGGATCTGGGCTTCGAGATAGCCAAGCCAGAAGAGATTAAGGGTGGTGCCACAGAGGAAGAAGCGAAGGAAATCTTCGATGCCGTGCTTGAAAACAGAGCCCTCCCAGCCCAGAAGAACATTGTTCTCGCCAATGCCGCCTTCGGAATCCAGGTGATGGAGAAGGGAAAGAAGAGCATCGAGGAATGCGTGGAGATAGCAAGAGAGAGCATCGATTCTGGCAAGGCACTGGCCACATTCAGGAAATTCGTGGAGCTGAATAAAGGGTAAATTCCCAGCGATTCCATCGCTGGTCCCCCAAGTCTTTATCTTAAAAGTAAAAAAGTAAAAACGTAAAAAATGGCAGATATTTTAGAAGAAATAGTGGCACATAAGAAGATGGAGATAGAGCAGCGAAAGCGCTTTATCCAGCCACGACAGATGATAACCCTCACCGAGCAGAAGATGCAGGAGGATGGGGGAAAGGTGATGGGAGGAAGCATGAAGCAGGCACTGATGGGCTCTGATACGGGTATCATCGCCGAGTTCAAGCGAAAGTCGCCTAGCAAGGGCTGGATCAAGGAGGCGGGAAAGGCAAGCATCATCCCGCTGAGCTACCAGCAGAACGGGGCTACGGCTCTGAGCATCCTTACAGACATCGATTACTTCGGTGGATATGATGAGTATATCCAGGAGGCACGGCATGTGGGTGTTTCTATACCTATATTATATAAGAACTTCGTGATAGAGGAGTATCAGCTGTTGCAGGCGAGATATTGCGGTGCCTCAGCCGTGCTGCTCATTGCGGCATGCCTCAGTAAAGAGGAGTGTAAGGGGCTGATGAACATGGCACACCAGTTGGGCATGGAGGTATTGTTGGAGATGCATAACGAAAAAGATTTCGAGTATGCGGAACTGGAACCGGATATGTATGGCATCAACAATCGCAATCTGGGTACTTTCGTTACGGATGTAGAGAATAGCTTCCGCTTGGCAGAGAAACTTCCGAAGGATGTATGCCGTGTGAGCGAGAGTGGCATTTCTGATCCCATGATAGTAAAAAGGCTCCGTGATGAGGCCTCCTTCCGTGGTTTCCTGATGGGAGAGCAGTTTATGAAGCAGGAGAATCCTGGTAAGGCGCTGGCGGAATTCATAGCAAAGCTTTAAGTGGATTTCTGTCAGGCTGTCATCTCCCGCTAGGCTGTCATCTCCCGCTAGGCTGTCGTCTCCCGCTAGGCTGTCGTCTCCCGTTAGGCTGTCGTCTCCCGCTAGGCTGTCGTCTCCCGTTAGGCGTCCCGGCGGATTTGCAATCCGCCGTCAAAAAATGTTCGACCTCTTAAAACCGGGGGATTTGTAATCCCCCACATCTTGCTTCAAGCCTGGTTGCTGCGGATTTCAAATCCGCAGATCCTAAAAAGGTTGGGTCATTTTTTTACGCCGGATTTCAAATCCGGCGGCGCCTGACGGTTTCAAATCCGGCGGTGCCTGAAAAGCTTTAAGTGAATTTCTGCTTGGCGGACGGGTTTAATAATAGATAATAACAATAATAATAATGGTAATAAAGGTTTGTGGCATGCGCGATGCCCAGAATATTCGCGAAGTGAGCCAGTTGGGCGTTGATATGATAGGAATGATCTTCTATCCGAAATCGCCTCGCTACGTGGAGATGCAGAGCAGTCACGCTGGCATCATTCCTGATTATGCAAAAGAGGATATTGGAGCTTCTGATTCTTCGGAAGATTCTTTAGGAAATTCTTCGAAATCTGTCTCTACATCTTCAAAAACTCCTGCCCGAGTAGGCGTATTTGTAGATGATATGGTTCAGAACATTGTGACACGAGTGGTGAATTATCATTTGGATTACGTCCAACTGCATGGCAATGAACCACGAGAAATGTGCGAGAATCTGAGATCAACCCTCGATCCCGATATCCGACCAGGTATCAAGATCATCAAGGCAATCAGTGTATCTGATGCCTCAGATATTCAAAAATACAAGGAGTATGTAGGCGCTGTTGACCTCTTCCTTTTCGACACCAAATGCAAGACGGTGGGTGGAAGTGGTCAGCAGTTTGATTGGCAGGTTCTGGAGCAATACGATGGCGAAGTCCCATTCCTCCTGAGTGGCGGCATCGGACCGGATGATGTATCCCGCCTCCATGCCTTCCATCATCCCAAATGCATCGGCATCGACCTCAACTCCCGTTTCGAGATAGAGCCGGGAGTGAAGGATGTGGAGAAGCTCAGGGGATTCTTGAATGAGATTAAAAAATAACAGAAGTTTCGTATGTGGTATCCTGCCGTCCCCGAAGGGGGCGAATGTGAATAACCGCTGGTGGAATGACCAAAGGTCATGTAACCTGCGGATAGCAGATACTCTCTCCCTAATCGTCCCCGAAGGGGGCGAATAGTAGCAAGACGGGATGTGGTTCGCCCCCTTTGGGGACGCTTTCTACTTCTTGATGCTTGTCCGCAGGTTCCATGACCTTTGGTCATTCCACCAGCGGTTATTGAAAGTTGGCCCCCTTCGGGGACCGTAGATTATTTGCAAAACTTGAGTCAAATAACAGAACTTCTTTGTAAACAATAAATAATTTTGTAAACAATAAACGATTTTAAAATACAACACAGGATGAACAAGATAAATGCATTATTTGCAAACAATAAAGACCGCAAGCTTTTGAGCTTGTATTTCTGCGCCGGATGCCCAACCTTAGAAGGTACCGGCGATGTAATCAAGGCGATGGAACGCAAGGGCATCGATATGATAGAAGTAGGTATCCCCTTCAGCGACCCTTTGGCAGATGGACCCGTTATCCAGAGCGCAGGTACCAAGGCACTGAAAAACGGCATGACCGTCAAGACCCTCTTTGGTCAGCTCAAGGCCATCAAGGATGAAGTCAATATCCCTCTCGTTCTTATGGGCTATCTCAACCCCATCATGCACTATGGCATCGAGGAGTTCTTCAAGAGCTGCGTAGAGAGTGGAGTCAGCGGCACCATCATCCCCGACCTTCCTTTCGATGACTATCTCAAGGTAGTAAAGCCTATCGCCGATAAGTACGATATCCGCGTCATCATGATGATTACTCCGGAAACCAGCGAAGAGCGCATCCGCTTCATCGATGAGCATACCGATGGCTTCATCTATATGGTCAGCTCCGCCAGCATCACGGGCGCACAGAGCAGCTTCGGTGATGCCAAGCTCGCTTACTTCAACCATATCAACAGCATGAACCTCCGCAACCCACGCATGATTGGTTTCGGCATCAGCAACAAGCAGACCCTTACCAGTGCGCAGGATAACGCAGCCGGTGCCATCATCGGCAGCAAGTTCGTGACATTGCTCAATGAGACCCTGGATCCAGACAAGGCACTGGATGAACTCTTCGAGGCACTCAAACATTAAAGTTCAATGTAAAAAAGTTCAAAGTATTATGTATCAAGTTGACGATAAAGGATTTTTTGGAAAATTCGGAGGAGCTTACGTTCCTGAAATATTATATAAGTGTGTAACAGAACTCCAGCAGGCTTACAAGCCTATCATCGAGAGCGAGGAGTTCAAGAAAGAATACTATGCCCTGCTCAAGGATTACGTGGGCCGTCCTTCACCTCTCTATTATGCCAAGCGCATGAGCGAGAAGTATGGCTGCCAGCTCTATCTGAAGCGTGAGGATCTGAATCATACCGGTGCACACAAAATCAATAACACCATCGGACAGATTCTGATGGCGAAGAAGATGGGCAAGACTCGTATCATCGCCGAAACGGGTGCCGGACAGCATGGCGTTGCCACTGCCACCGTCTGCGCTCTGATGGATATGAAGTGCGAAATCTTCATGGGTGCCACCGATGTGGAACGCCAGCATACCAACGTGGAACGTATGAAGATGTTGGGCGCCAAGGTGAACCCTGTTCGCACCGGCAATATGACCCTGAGCGATGCCTGCTCTGAGGCTATCCGCGACTGGTGCTGTCACCCACAGGATACCTTCTATATCGTAGGTTCCACCATGGGTCCGCATCCTTACCCTGATATTGTGGCAAAGATGCAGAGCGTCATCAGCGAGGAACTGAAATGGCAGTTGGAGGAGAAAATCGGTCGCGATTATCCTGATTATCTCATCGCCTGCGTGGGTGGCGGAAGTAACGCCGCAGGTACCATCTATCATTACGTTGATGATGATCGTGTTCAGATTTATCTGGCAGAGGCTGCCGGTCATGGCATCGATACCAACTATACCGCTGCCACCATGCATTGCGGTACAGAGGGAATCATCCACGGTGCCCGCACCCTGGTGATGCAGACAGAAGATGGTCAGATAGAAGAAGCCTTCACCATCAGTGCCGGTTTGGATTACCCAGGCATCGGTCCAATGCACGCCGATTTAGCAACCAGAGGCAGAAGTCATGTGCTTGCCATCAAGGATGATGAGGCCATCTATGCCGGTTATGAGTTGACCCGCATGGAGGGAATCATCCCAGCCATCGAGAGTGCCCACGCCGTAGCCGCCTTGAAGAAGATGAAGTTCAAGAAGGACGATGTGGTAGTCCTGACTGTTTCAGGCCGTGGTGACAAGGATGTAGAAACCTATTTGAGCCATAAGGAAATGGCGGGAGAATATGGAAATTTCTAAAGTGTTTTAAAGCTTTTGCCCTTTCAGGGCGACAGACTTACACCCATTACTACCCAGGGTGCTACCCTGGGCTAGGAGCTTCTGCCCTTTCAGGGCGTGTGGGTATAATTGGTTAAAGTTCAATCAATAAGAAAAAAATGGCTAAGTTTAATTATCATACAGTAACCCGCAAGATTCTTGCCGACCTCTATACGCCGGTGGGAGTCTATATGCGATTGAGAGATATTTATCCCCAGTCGGCTCTGATGGAGAGTTCCGACTATCATGGTTCCGAGAACTCCCGATCCTTCATCGGCGTTCATCCGTTGGCAAGCATCGCCGTGAGTCATGGCGAGGTCATCAAGACCTATCCTGATGGCAGCGTAGAGAAGGAAGTTCTTCCTGCTTTCGGCGAGGGCAAGGGCGAGCACTGCAAGCTCGCTATCTCCAAGGCGATTAATGATTTCATCAAGAGCTTCCATGTAGAAGGCGAGGGCAAGGATTTCTGCGGACTCTATGGCTTCACCACCTTCAACGCCGTGAGATATTTCGAGAATATCCCGGTGAAGGATACCACCATGGAGAAGAATGATGCGCCGGATATATATTATATAATGTATAAGGATATCATTGTGTTCGATCACTTCAATAATACGATGGAGCTGATTGCCCTGAGCGAAAGCTATGTTGAAGATAAGGCTGCTCAGGATACTGCCGCACAGGATGTAACAGATAAGAAATTCCAGGATGCCGCAGGCGAAGCCGAACTTGATGCCCTGCTCAAGGCGGTGAACAAGGCGAATGTAAAGCCTTATGATTTCCATCCGGTGGGCGATACCTTTTCTACCCTTACCGACGAGGAGCACAAGGCGAATATCCGCAAGTGCATCCAGCACTGTCTGCGAGGCGATGTTTTCCAGATTGTAGTCAGCCGTCGCTTCATCCAGAAGTACGAGGGCGATGACTTCAAGCTCTATCGTGCCTTGCGCAGCATCAACCCGTCGCCATATCTCTTCTATTTTGATTTCGGCGGATTCCGCATCTTCGGATCTTCTCCTGAAACCCACAACCGCATCGTGGGCGACAAGGCATTCATTGACCCTATAGCCGGAACCACCCGTCGCACAGGTGATATGGAGCAGGATAGAAAGGCTGCCGAGTTCCTTCGCAACGACCCGAAGGAGAATGCCGAGCACGTGATGCTGGTAGATTTGGCGCGCAACGACCTGAGCCGCAACTGCCATGGAGTGAAGGTAGATTTCTATAAGGATATGCAGTTTTATAGCCACGTCATCCACCTGGTGAGCCGTGTGAGCGGAACCCTCGATCAGGATGCCGACCACATCAAGGAGTTCATCGATACCTTCCCGGCAGGTACCCTGAGCGGTGCGCCAAAGGTGAGAGCGATGCAGATTATCTCCGAACTGGAACCTCATAATCGTGGAGCCTACGGCGGTTGCATCGGATTCATCGGCTTGAATGGCGATTTGAACCAGGCGATTGTAATCCGAACCTTCATCAGCCGCAATGGCGAACTCTGGTTCCAGGCAGGAAGTGGAGTCGTGGCGAAGAGCAACGACCAGTATGAGTTGGAAGAGTGCAACAACAAGTTGGGCGCCCTCACCAAGGCGATTCATATTGCCGAGCGACTCTAATTTAACACTTAACATTAAACATTAAACATTGCGAAAAGTGAAAGTAGTAATCATAGATAATTACGATTCCTTCACCTATAATCTGGCACATTTGGTGAAGGAGTTGGGCGTGGACGTTACGGTATATCGCAACGACCAGTTTCAGCTCCGCGAGTTGGAGCCATTTGATAAGATCATATTGAGTCCGGGTCCGGGAATCCCATCCGAGGCGGGTTTGTTGATGGATGTCATCAGGAAGTATGCAGGCATCAAGCCGATGCTGGGCGTATGTCTGGGTCATCAGGCGATAGGCGAGGCGTTTGGCGCCAAGCTCACCAATCTTAAGGAGGTGTATCATGGCGTAGCCACCCCATGCACCCAGTTTGGCATCGACCCGATATTCCAGGGCATGGAGAAGCGAATAGAGATAGGAAGATACCATTCGTGGGTAGTAGATAGAACGAATTTCCCTGAGTGTCTGGATGTCACCGCCGTGAGCGATGACGGTTGCATCATGGGATTGAAGCACAAGAACTACGAAATTCATGGCATCCAGTTCCATCCCGAAAGCGTGTTGACACCGGAAGGCAAGACCATCGTCAAGAACTTCCTGGAGTTGTAAAGAGGATAGAAATTTCCCGGCACGCCCTGAAAGGGCAGAAGCTCTTAGCCCAGGGCAGCACCCTGGGTTTGTCGGGATATAATAAGGTCGCCCTGTAAGGGCAAAAGCATCACATATACAATGCTTTTGCCCTTACAGGGCGACCTTTCTGTTTATATCTTTACCCAGGGTGTTACCCTGGGCTAGGAGCTTCTGCCCTTTCAGGGCGTGTGGGAATTACAAGTCCCAACCCACGGCGCTGGCACCGAGAACGGCAGCAGAGCTACCATCAAGAGTTGATACCAGGAACTTAGCCTTGCCCTTGTAAATCTTCAATACGTTCTCATCGTATGCCTTCTTCAAAGGCTCCATCAGCAAGTCACCAGCCTTGGTCA